>Ga0078972_1005438_pt1 | contig 32341 bp, 26 predicted proteins | sample YelNatPaOPGAMG01_FD_67568 | JGI IMG/M metagenome (GOLD analysis project Ga0078972, IMG submission 67568) | Hot spring thermophilic microbial communities from Obsidian Pool, Yellowstone National Park, USA - OP-RAMG-01 (SPADES assembly) (version 2) | ecosystem: Environmental > Aquatic > Thermal...
TAAAATATAAAAAACAAAAAAACTGACGTATAAAAATGATTAAAAAATAAGAAAAAAATAAAATTAGAAAATTTAAAATGTTAAATTTTATGTTTTTTGCACAGGCTCAAACAGAGAGGAAAAAACAAATCCCTCTGTGTCTCCCTTTAGAAAATGGAGAAATTAAAAAAATGAAAAAATTGCTCTGGCATCAGCCATATTTTTATATCCGGTTGCTTATTAGTATATAGAAATCACAAAAAAATTGAATGTGTTGCATAACACGGACCAACTTGTGAGTAATGGTTAGTTTTTAAAGAAGGGAGATTTTATGCAGTTAAAAAAACAAAGCAAAAAAATTTACTTTATATTTTATAAAAACCAACCGTGACTGAGGCATTGCATAACATCCCACTTGCACTCTTGACATTATGCTATTTTTTGATAAAATTGTTTTATATTTAATTAAATGGAGGCAATTGTGAATAAAAAACTATTTATCTTTTCATTAATTTTTTTACTTGTCTTTATGAATATTTTTTCAGCAAAAAAACAAAGGAAATTAGAAGGTGTTTTAAACAGTTTTGAAATTTTACCATCTGACAGAGAAATTGGCGATTTTGAATTAGAAACAAATGGTTATGTAAAATTAGAGCAATTTAAAAAATATGCCACAAAAGGAAAATTCTCTGCCCAGGCAACTTTTTCCATTCCAGCGGATTTTCTAACAACAACTGAAGCAGCAAAAGTAAATACCTGGGTTGCAGCAATTACAATGAGTATAAACACATTAACAAAATTAAAAATAACTGACTGGTCATTTTTTAAAAAATTTGCGGTTGATGTATATGTACCGGATAATGTAACCAGAAATTTTTATATAAAAATAGTTGATGCAAGCGGAAAAGAATTTTTAGCAGTAAGAGAGATAAAACCAGGTAGAAATAAACTTGAAGTCCCTTTGGAAGAAGTTAAAAATGCAAGGATTGATATTGCAAATATAGTTTCTTTTTCACTTTATCTTGATACAAAAAAAGAAGAAAAAGATGTAGTCCTTTATATTGATTACATAAGATTGGTTCCATAAAAATAAATGAAATTTCAAATTAAAATTTTATTTGACCTTTTAAGAATAAAACAGTGGACAAAAAATTTTTTCATATATGCCGCCCTGATATTTACAAATAATCTTTTCAATCCTTATTATTTTTTAAAAGTAACAATTGGTTTTTTTCTTTTTTGTTTTGCTTCAAGTTCACTTTATATTTTTAACGATATTAAAGATTTAAAAGAAGATAAATTGCACCCCGAAAAAAAATTAAGGCCTATTGCATCTGGTATTATCAGTATTCCTTTTGCCTTTACATTAAGTTTATTTTTACTACTTTCTTCTCTTGTTGGCTCTTTTTTTCTAAACATTAACTTTTTCTTTATAATAATTTTTTACGCTTTATTAAATATATCCTATACTTTATTTTTAAAACATGTTGTAATTTTAGATGTCTTTGTTATTGCAACCGGCTTTGTATTACGCGCTGTCTCAGGCGCATACATACTCAACGTTTACATATCACCCTGGTTATTGATTTGCACCCTGCTTCTTGCTTTATTTTTAGCCCTTTCAAAAAGAAGATATGAATTAAGTTTTCTGCAAGAAGCAATAAAACACAGAAAAATACTGCAGGAATACTCTGTTCAATTACTTGATGAAATGATTTCTGTTGTTACCGCATCAACTGTAATTGCTTATTCCCTTTATACTTTTACATCAAAAACAGCAGAACAAAGCCATAACCTTATGCTTACTATACCTTTTGTTTTATATGGTATATTCAGATACCTTTATTTAATACATAAAAAAAATTTAGGTGGCAGTCCGGAAACAGTACTTTTAAAAGATAAACCATTAATAATCAATATAATTTTGTATGTCATAACAATAATCATCATTGTTTATTTTATGAAATGATTTTAACAGTTACTCTGAATGCAACAGTTGACATTGTCTGTCCTGTCAAGTCCTTCATCAGAAATAGTGTTTTTAGAACCCCAATAATTTACTCTTATCCTGGCGGCAAGGGAACCAACGTTGCCCGCGCTTTATCAATACTTGGTGAAAGGGTAATTGCGACTGGTTTTTGCGGTGAAAAAAATTTTAAAGCAATGGATGAATTGCTTAAAAAGTTTAAAATAAAAAATGAGTTCATATCCATAAAGGGTGAAAACAGACCCTGCATTTTAATAACCGAAATAAAAGAAAAAAAAGAAACAATAATAAACAGCGAATCAACTTTTACAATAACAGAAACAGATAAAAAAAAGTTTTTAAATAAAATAGAAAACCTTGCAAAAAAATGTAAATACACAGTAATTTCCGGGAGTTTACCGCGTTCTTTACCGGAAAATTTTTATGCTGAAGTTATAAATAAAATTAAAAATTTTTCTTCTGTTTTGCTTGATACATCCTCTGCTTATTTAAAAAATGCGATTAAGTCATCACCGCATATTATAAAACTAAACATAGAAGAATTAAAAAAAACATTTAATATAAATTTTAAAACAAAAACCCAATTAAAAAATTTCATGTCAGCCGTAAGCAAAAAATATAATATAAAAATAATTATTATAACCCTTAATGAAAAAGGGGCTGTTTTGTATGATAATAAAAATTTTTACTTTTTTAAATCCATAAAAACAAAAGAATTAATTTCGCCTGTTGGTTCAGGTGATGCTTTTTCTGCCGGTTTTATATATGGAATTTCAAAAGGAATGGATTTAATTTTTTCAACAAAACTCGCAATTGCTTGCGCCACTGCAAACTTAATGCATACCGGTTCTTGTTTTATAAATAAAAATGATGTTTTCAGGTTAGTAAAAAAAGTTTATTTTACTCAAAAATTATAAAAGAATACAAGAGGCAATTTGAATGCAATCCGCCCTATCTCTCTAACTCTCTGAAGGTGTGAAAAAAATATCCATTTTTAAATTTTAATAATTATATTTTCTAAAAAATATAAAAGATATTTTTATAAAAACCTGCCGTGAATGAGAGATTACCTAAAGCATTACTTTTTAATTTTTCCATTGAAATTTGCTATAAAAATTTTTAGGTCTTATCAGATATTAAAAACTTTTTTTCTATGATAATTTAGTTCCGCATTCACCACAGAATCTGGTGCCGGCTGGACTTTTTGCCCCGCATTTTGGACATTGAATAAGATTTAGTGGTGCCCCGCAATTATTACAAAATTTACCTTCTCCTGCCGGTTTCCCGCATTTTGGACATATTGTTTGCTTACTTTCTATTTCACCCGTGAATACCTGTGTTTCAGCTGCTTTTTTATAAATATCATCCACTGCTTTTTTTGATTTTGCTGCGGCAACTTCCACATTAACACGTGGAGCGTCATCCACACACAATCCTTCCTGTTCATTCCAGTCATTTTCACAAACCCATTTTTTACATTTGGGACATCTTTTAAAATGCTCTTTCGCTTCGTTTTGTGCAAGTTCAAATGCGGCTTCGTGTTCTTTATGCCATTCAGGCGACATTCCACTAAATTTCTGACTTATTGCATCGGCTGCTCTTTCAGCCCCATATCCGAGACCATATTTCCCTGCTATTTGAGTTGCTGCACTGATCAAACTACCAAATCCTTTAATTAATTTTCTCTTTTTATATGTCTGGGACTCTATAAACTTTGTTTTATATCCTTCCCTGCATAAATCACAGTAAAAAGTAAATTGAAATCCGGCTTCTGTGCTGTTATCTGTCATATTGCTTGTAAAACTTATCAATTTTCCTTCACCCATTTTTTCCCTCCTTTAATTATTTTAATTTTTTACCACATTTTACGCACACATCGCCAATTGGTGGTTGTTCTTGTTTGCATTTTGGATTTGGACAAATCACTGTTAAACGTTGCTGACAGTTATCACAATAATCACCAAAAAAAGTTTCCTTTCCGCATTTAGGACAAATTACTTTTAATGAAAGTCCGCAATTAGGACAAACAGCATATTCTTTTGTTATTGGATTTCTACATTTTGGACAGCGCAAAGGTCCAAGCGGATTTACTTTTTTACAAAAAGGACAATAGTTTGCATTTTCTTCAATAAGCTGTCCGCAATAATTACACGGATGTTTATAGCCCGGCATTTTATCACCTCCCTTTCATTTTTTCCCATCTCTTCCCATCATCTTTTTCACTTATATTAAAATTCAAAATTGAAACGACATCATTTTTCCAGTTATCAAAAGAAAAATGTAGTGCCCTTCCTATGAACAATTTTCTTAATTCCTGTAATTCCTGAATTTTTGCAATTGAATACCTGTATTTTTCATATTGTGGTTCCTGTAATTTTTCATCCGGTAGATAAATAGGTTCACGTCTGAAATTTATGGCAAGCATACATCTATTTATTTTTTTTATAAATTCATCAATTTTTTGATTTAATTCATTGTTATTAAATTTTCCGATTTCACTTCTTTTTAAAATTCTAAAAAAATAAGTTGCTTTACCTCCTTCTTCCCCTGTAATTGCTTCCATAGCAATTGCATTGGCAAATTCCTTTGAATCCGGCATAAGCAAAGGTATTAAAAACCACACATATTCACCTGTTAAATCACCAAGTAAATCCCTTTTTACCCCAATACACATTTTTTCCTTTATTGCAATTGATTTTAAAAATTCATATTCCTCTTTTATATCCGTAAGCACAATTTTTTTCTCAAGTTCATTCCAGAGCTCTTTTGACACAGATTCAATATCCATTCTTTTTGCCGCTCTGCCTTCTCTCATAAACTGTGCTGCTTTTCTTAATACCACCGGAGTTGCAGATGGAATTAATTCCTTTAAATAATTCTGAACTTTTAAAGAAAGTTCATTAATTGCATCTGACATAACTTTTACAGTTGAATCAAAATCTCTGCCGAGTTTTGAAAAAATTATTTTTTCGCCACTTTCTAAATTTATTGATAATTTATAATCCGCATCCGTTATATCTGCAAAATCGCTAAATGGTAATCTTTTTAATTCTCCTTTTTCAGGAATAAAAACAAGTCCTGTTTCATATATTCTTATTTCGCAATTCCCGCTATTTTTTGTCATCCCGTTTTCAGCCAGCCATAAAAATTCTGCGTTTATGCCTGATTTTTTTAATGTTTCATTCATTAGCAGGTCTTTTAACATCAATTCATTATAAAGGCGAGAAAAAATTCTAACACAATCTTCAAATTTATAGCCGAGATCGGAAATTGTTATTTTTTCCAGAGAAGTTAAAATTAAAATTAATTTATAATCATCTGTATAAAATGCAACTATATCACGGAAAGTAATAAACAGCGGTTCTTTAAATTTGGGGATAATCTGTAAATTTCCCGTGGTTAATTTTATCCTCCCCTGCACTTTTGGAGAAATCGTATTGTCATTTTCAGCAACTGAAAAACTGCAGTCCGTTTCAAAAATAATTTCTTCTTCTTTTCCGATAAAATCATCCTTTTCCATTTAAAATTTTATCCTTTTTGAATTACAAATAATGCTTCTGCTGCAAAAAGATTCTCAAGTCCAAAAGTAATTATTTTTTTTCCATTGTTTGAAAAATACATTTCTTTTAATATCTTTATATTATTTTTTTTACAAAATTCTTTAAAGTCATTTATTGTAAGCAAGTGTATGTTTGGAGTATTATACCATTCATAAGGTAAAATTTTTGTTTTTGGTGTTTTTCCAAGAAACATAATTTGCAATCTGTTTGAAATATGGGCATAATTTGGAAAAGAAACTATGGCTTTTTTCCCTATTCTTACTATTTGATTTAAAATAACATCTGGTTTTTTCACTGCCTGTAGTGTTTCTGATAAAATTACATAATCATATGAATCATCGTGGTATTCGTTAAGTCCTTCATCTATATCCTCTTGTATTACAGAAACTCCCTTTTTTATGCATTTTAAAACTTCATCTGTATTTATTTCTATGCCAAGCCCGTAAATATTTTTTTTCTCCATTAACTGATGTAAAAGTTCACCATCCCCGCATCCCAGATCAAGAATACGCGAATTTTCTTCTATAATATTTATTATTTCAATAAAAGTTGATTTTAACTGTTTTTCCTTTTCCATTTTATGGTCCTTTATGGTTTTATGTATGAAAGAAAATTTTTTAATGCCTGAGATAAAATTTTATTTTCGGTTACAGATTTTTTTTCAAGCAAAAAAGCATCATGCCCATGCCTCGATTTTATTTCAATATATGAAACATCCTTGTTATTTAATCTTAATGCTCTTATAATTTCTTTTGATTCCTGCGATGAATAAAGCCAGTCAGAAGAAAAAGAAATCAATAAAAATTCTGCTTTCACTCTTTTAAATGCATTAACAAGTGAGCCACCACCGTATTTTGCCGCAACATCAAAGTAATCCATTGCTTTTGTAAGATATAAATATGAATTTGCATCAAATCTATCAACAAATTTTTTCCCCTGATGGGCTAAATAACTTTCAACTTCAAATTCTCTATCAAATTCTTTTTCCATTTCACTTAAATCCTGCGGACAATTTTCCTTTGGCAATCTTATTTTATAAGAATATTTTTTGTCATATTGTAATTTTCTCCCAAATCTTTTTTCCATACCTTCTTCACTTAAATAAGTAACATGCCCTATCATTCTTGCTATTGCAAGCCCTTTTATTTTTTTATCATTTCCATAATAATTTCCGTTATTCCAATCAGGGTCTGATATTATTGCATTTCTTCCAATTGCATCAAATGCAATTTCCTGTGCTGTTTGTGCAGCACAAGAAGCAATTATAATTGCACTCTGTGGCACATCAGGAAATTGCAATGTCCATTCTATTGCCTGCATCCCGCCCATTGAACCGCCAATAACAGTTACCAGTTTTTCAATTCCGAGATGGTCAAGTAAATACTTTTGAGCTTTTACCATATCGCCAATTGTTACAACAGGGAAATCAAGCCCATATGGCTTTCCTGTTTTTGGGTTGATTGAAGAAGGTCCTGTTGAGCCATAGCAGCTTCCAAGGACATTTGAACAAATCACAAAATATTTGTTAGTATCAATTGCTTTACCGGGACCTATCATAATATCCCACCAGCCATGCTTTTTCTTTTCGCCCTTTATGTCTTCTTCTGAATAATAACCGGCTGCATGAGAACCGCCGGATAATGCATGTAAAATTAAAACCGCATTGCTTTTATCTTTATTGAGTTCCCCGTAGGTTTCATAGGCAAGAGTAATAGGTCCGAGTTTTTCCCCGCTTTCCAGAACAAGTTCTTTTGGCGGTTCTGCAAATGTAAAAAGTTGTTTTTTTACAATGCCAACTGAACCTTTTTCAATTTCTATCTTTTCTGTTTTTTCATTACTGTGTTCTGATTTATTATTTTTTTCCATTTCATCCTTATTTTACAAAATTTTTTATATTATATATTTTTTTAATTTTTTTTCAATGAGTTTTTTATTAAATTTGTAATGTCTTATATAAAAGTGGCTGTCAAGAGAAAAATGCATCCAAGTGCAATGCCACAGTTATGGAAGGTAATAATAAAAATTGAAAATCACTTTTAATCTCCTTTTAGAAAAAGGAGAGATAAAAATAAAAAAATTTTTTAATTCCCCTATTTTTTAAACTGACCATTACCCACATCTTTAAGCTCGTGGCTGGCAGCCAGGCAATTTTTTGAATAAAATCAAGACGTTTTGGGACTATATTCTTGAGACCTGTTATTAAAGTTCAAGCGGGTAATTCAAGTGCATAGGTTTCCGCGCCAGCCGAGTGCTCCGCTTTGTTTTTGTGCCACTAAAAATCCAACCCCTTATTAATAGCAAGTTCAGGCATTTTCTGATTTTAAATGAAAAAAATTGCTCTGGCATCAGCCATGTTTTTATACCCGGTTGCTTATTAGCATATAGAAATCAAAAAAATTGAATATGTTGCCTGCCACGGGCTAACTTGTGAGTAATGGTTAGTTTTTAAAGGTGGGGACAGGGGAGATTTTATGCAGTAAAAAAAGTAAAGCAAAAAAATTTATTTTATTTTATAAAAACCTGCCGTGACTTGGGCTTTACTTACATTTTATCCCTTAACAACAGCAACTGGCTTTAACTGTGCAACACGAGTTGCAAGACCTGCTTTTTCAACTACATCGGTAATATCAGCAGCATCCTTATAAGCAAAGGGCGCCTCCTCGGATAATAATTTTTTGTTTTTTACCTTTACAATGACTCCCTGTTTTTTTAAACTTTCAATTAAGTCAATGCCTTTTCCCTGTTTTAACGCCTGACTTCTGCTTAACAATCTGCCTGCACCGTGTGCACAGGAATAAAATGCTTCTTTGCTTCCTTTCTGGGCTGCTAAAATAAAAGAATGTCTGCCCATATCACCAGGCACCAATACCGGTTGTCCCGTATTTTTAAATAAATCTGATAAAAGGTTATGTTGTGGTGGCAAAGCACGCGTTGCCCCTTTTCTGTGAACACATAATTTTTTCTTTTTTCCATTTATTTCAATTTCTTCCACGCGTGCAATATTATGCGATACATCATAAATAACTGACATACCTAAATGCGTTGCACCTTTTTTAAAAATTTTTTCAAATGATTTTCTAATACTATCGGTTATAATCTGCCTGTTTGCCCAGGCATAATTTGCAGCTGCCTTCATTGCATTAAAATAATTTTTCCCTTCTTGTGAATAAAAAGGCGCACAGGCGAGTTGATTATCCCTTAACTTAATACCATATTTTGCAAGTGAATTTTTTAAAATAACAACATAATCATCGCATATCTGATAACCAAATCCACGAGAACCGGTATGAAACATAATTATTACCATATCTTTATAGATATTTAATTTATCGGCTATATTTGGATTAAAAATTTTTTCAACAATTTGAATTTCTAAAAAATGATTTCCAGCACCCAGAGTGCCAAGCTGGTCAAGTCCGCGTTCATACGCTCTTTCTGAAATATCATCGCTATCTGGGTTATAATCAAGGCAACCTTTATCTTCTATTTTTTCTAGGTCCTCTTCAAAACCAAAGCCGTGTTCTATTGCCCACTTTGCCCCTTTTTTAATGACATTTTTTATTTCATTTTTTTTAAGTATTATATGTCCGCTGCTGCCAACCCCGGATGGAACATTGTTATAAAGTGCTATTGCAATGTCATCTATTTTATCTTTTATATCACTCAATAATAAATTGGTCCTTATCATACGAACTCCACAGTTAATATCATATCCAACTCCGCCGGGAGAAATTATTCCATTTTCCAAATCAAATGCCGCAACACCGCCTATTGGGAACCCGTACCCCCAGTGAATATCAGGCATTGCAATTGAATAATTTACAATCCCTGGAAGGCAGGCAACATTCTCAACCTGTTTTAATGGTTCTTCCCCAATATCTTTTAGCAATTTTTCATTTGCATAAATTAAACCAGGCACATTCATTTCTTCTTTTTTTTCTATCTCGAATTTATAATCAGAAATTTTTTTCATTATTTTTCAATCTCCTTTTATTTAAACACAATTAGTCATAAAAATTAAATTATATATTTGCTGATTATATATATAGTATATTTTATAATTTTTATTTTTTCAAATATTTTTTATCTGCGATCGCAACTGCATAAAAGTGGTTTTTTAATATAATAAGAATTAAGGGAAAGGGTAAGTAAATCCAAGAGGTAACTTGAATGCAATCGCCCTATTGCTCTAATTCTCTCCCACAAATGAGCTTGTGCAAAAAATAGGGTAAAACATAAAAAACGAAAAACTGGCATACAAAAATGATTAAAAAATAAGGGAAAAATAAAAATAGAAAAAATTAAAATATCAAATTTTATGTTTTTTGCACAGGCTCAAATTAGGGAGATAGGAAAAAAACAAATTCCTCTGTGTCTTGTTTTTTAATCCCCCTCTTTTTTAAAGAAGAGACAGTGTAGATTTTATTTATGCAAAAAAAGTTAAGCAAAAAAATTTACTTTATATTTTATAAAAACCTACCGCAACTGAGACGTTACGTTTTTGTTTTATTTTATATTTTAATTATTTTTTTATTATGTTATTATATTAAAAAATATTTATTAAAGGAATTCTTATGACAATAAATATAAAAAAAATAGCAGAAATTGCAGGAGTTACACCAACAACTGTATCACTTGTCTTACGCGACTCAAAACGAATAAGTAAAAAAACAAAAGAAAAAGTTTTGAGCATAATGAAGGAATATGACTATTATCCCAATTTATCCGGCAGAAATTTAAAGCAAGGAAAAACAAATACGATTGCATTACTCACATCGTTTTTTCATGGCCTTTTTAAAATGGATTTTGTAAGCGGTATTGAAAATGTTATATATAACTCTTCGTACCGGTTTAATCAATTTTATGCAAAAGCCGGGGAAGAAATTCTAAAATGCAAAGAAATTCTTTTTGGTAAAAATGCCGATATTGTTATAACATTGAGCGTCCTGCCAGACCTTGATATTTTACATAAAATCAGAGCAGCAAAAAAGCATATTGTTCTTGTTGAAGATACACTTGAAGGATTTCCTGGTATAAAATTTGATAACTACGCTGCATCGTTTCGGGCAACAGAGTTTTTAATTAAATCCGGAAGAAAAAATATTGCATTTTCTATTGCTTCATTAAAAATATTTTCAGGACACAGCAATGTTGATGATAGAGTCAGGGGTTATAAAGATGCATTAAAAAATTATGGCATTAATTTTAATAAAAATTTATTTATTGAATTGCCTACCTATTCTTTTGAAACAGGAAAAAATATTTTTGAGCAATTAAAATCTCAAAAATTTGATGCTATTTTCTGTGCATCAGGTGATTTAACTGCTGCTGGTTTCTTAAAACAAGCAATATCAGCAGGTATTAAAATACCGGATGATGTCGCAGTAATCGGCTTTGATGACAACATAATTGCTTCTGTTACAACACCTGCTCTTTCCACAATACGACAGCCCGCATTTAAAATGGGGCAGGAAGCGTGTAACCTTGCCATATCAATTTTAGAAAACAAAATTGACAAAAATACAATAATTACTTTTGAACCAGAACTAATAATTCGTGAATCTACATAAATTTTTTACCATCCATGCGTTGCCTGCAAACTTGAATAAAGATTTGTCATAATCCAGTTATATAAAACTGTTGCAATTTTTGTATGTCCTGTAATTATTGGATGTGTGTTATCACCTGCATAATCGGACGATTGCAGAGGTGTATATGGTGGTGAAGGAGGGTTATTTATTGGTACATAAAATATTCTTGAATCTCCTTTGCCGTTTACAACCGCCTGTATCCATTGCCCTGCATAAGTTGAAACCCATGATGGTATTGGCTCTGTGCATAAAATATATGCGTTCGGATAATATCCGCGTAGAGCAGTTAAAAAATCTGAATATGCTGTTTTAAATCCATTTTCATCCGGAACACCAGCTGAAAAATCATTAGTTCCGAGTGCAATCACAACAACATCTGCCTGCCAGGAATTAAAATTCCATTTTGGTGATGAAGGTGTCGGAGTCATTTCAAAAAATACATTTGGAAAAACAGTTGCAATTGTTGCTGGCGGGTCACAGCCATTACAGTTTCTGAACATACCTATCCCACCCCTTGATATTGTCCGCCACTGGGCATTAAGCATACGCGCAAGTTGTGGGCCAAATGCCATATCGCCGTTCTGTATGCAATTTCCCCATTGTTCAGGACATGGATTAGAACCCTGCCATTCATTATGTGAACCGCATGTAATTGAATCCCCAATAAGTTCCATTTTTCTTGTTGCAATGTTTCCGGGGTTAAAAGTTGTTTTCCCGGGTTCAAGTTCAATTCCATTAAAATTAACTATTCCTGTCATACCTTCGCTTCTTCTTACTATCATCATTGTATGAGATGTATCTGCAAGTCCGGTTATAATAAGCGGTGTCTGTGTAGGTGTTGCATAATATTGATCATACTGATTTTTTATTTCAACCTTTGTAAAATTATTATGATTTGAAAAATCATCTATGGCATAGGCAAACCAGACATCCCATGCAGATAAATTTATTTTTATACTTGTTCCTGTAAATCCAAAAATCATATACGTTGTTCCCCAGCCATTTCGTGCAGTATTTGGATTTGATAAATCCCATCTGCCATAATACTGAATTGCCGGGTCATTTGGTTTACCCGGAGTATAAATATATGTTGGAGTAATTGTTGGTGTTGGAGTATCTGTATCTGTTGGTCCACCAGGGGTTTTTGTATTTGTCGGAGTTCCTGTATTTGTCCTTGTATTTGATGGTGTATAGGTATTTGTTGGTATACCGGTATCAATGACTTCAAGGCAGTCAATGTAAACTGAACCAGTATAATTTGTTGCTGGCAAAAACTGAACTCCAATTCTTTTTACATCTGTATGGTCAGGAGTTCCGCTTCCAGTATATCCAGGATTTGCAGGGTCAAATGTAACTTCATTCCAGGTTCCTGTTGTAAAATTAACCCAGGCGCCATTCTGCCAGCACCATCCACTTCCGCTCTGTATATATAATGCCCCACCGCTTCCTGACGGGAAATCAGCAGGAATCCAGATTTTCATTTTTAAAATTTTTCCTGTGATATTTGTAATCAAAGGGTTATCCACCCCTGCTCCGCTGCTACCCGATGTTCCAAAAGCACCATCAAGACGTAAAGAGTGTGTACCACAATATGCCCTATCCTGTGAGTTTACTGTAACTGTTACATTCCCAAGATATGAATTCCAGTTCATAATTGTTCCGTCTTCAAATGAATATAAATAAAGGTCTGATACTGTTGTGTTGGTCGCAGTTGCAGATGTTCCTATTGTTGCCATTGTTCCGGTAAATGTTGCTGTTACAACAGGCGTTGCAGTGTTTGTAAAATTAACCGGGCTTTCCGCATATTCAATTTTCTTTTTTGAACAGGTGCAGGTAAACATAAAAAGCAAAGTAAAAGCACAGACAATAATAAAAAACTTTTTTCTATTCATATTATCCCTCCTTTACCAGTTTAAATATTTTTTTATCACTGGTTCTAATCTGTTTGCAATTTTTATATGACCGGAAATAAGTGGATGCGTATCATCGCCGGCATAATCAATAATTCCATTTTTAAGCCATGGCTCTTTGCCATCTTTTACAGGGTCAATTGAAATGATTTTTTTATCATTTATTTTTTTTACTGCCTTTTTTATATATTCTCTGCAATCATCAAAACTTGTTTTTTTATTTTCTTCGTATTTAAAAGGTCCAATGCAGAATATAAAAGCATTTTTATATTTATCCCTGATAAGTTTGATAAAATCGGTATATAAATCTGTATAGGTCTTTTCATCCGGAATCGGGTCGCTTCCAAAATCATTTGTTCCAATTGCAACAACAACTGCATCCGGCTGCCATAATGAAAAATCCCATTTTATTTTTGGTGAAAAATAATCGGTTAATAAAAAATAATCCTGAATATGTTTTTGAATTCCTGGAATTTTTTCCATCCAGTTATGATAAAGTCCAATGCCGCCAATTGCAATGATTGAATATTCTGCATTTAGTTTACGGCTAAGTACTGCACCAAATGCCATATTTGTGTTTTCATTATGTCTGTTCCCAATTTCAGGTTTGCCCTGTTTGAAATTTTTTGAATCATTTAAGCAACCAGCAGTTATTGAATCACCAATAAACTCTATTTTTCGCTGGTCAACGGCAATATTATCAATCAATTCAAAATTTTCTTTTACAAAACCCTTCAAAACTGTTTTACCATTTAAACAATGCGACCTTCTTGCAAAAATTAAGGTATGTTCACCATCTGCAAGATTTGCTGCGAGTTCGTATTCATTGATATTGCTTTCAGTGATTAATAATTTATTAGGTTTATCATCTATGCTGTATTCAAAATCATTATTGCCATCATATAGAATAATTTTGCATTTTGTTCCTTTAAATTTTAATTTTATGTATGCCCCACCCCACGATGTTTCAACTTCTCCTGAATTAAAAAAATTCCATCGTCCAAAATATTTTATGCGATTATTATTTGCTGGAATAATCTCTTTTATGGTCTGGCTTTGTATTTTCTTCACATTTTAACCTCATTTTTTTATTTATATTAATTATAGCAAACAAAAACGCTTTTGTCAAGTAAAAAGTTTATCGTTGAACTAATTTTTATTATTTTAATTATGCCATTATATTATTTTAGTTTATCGTTGAACTAAACATTATTCTACAGTAACACTTTTTGCAAGATTTCTTGGTTTGTCAACATTGATACCCCTTTTAACCCCTATAAAATACGCCAAAAGTTGCATTGGAATAACAGCAAGCAATGGATAAAAATCCTCAAAAACATCTGGAATATATATAACATCATCAACATATTTTGAAATGCTTTTATTTTTCTTATTTGTTATAACAATTATTTTTCCACCCCTGGCTTTTATTTCTTCTATGTTATTTATAATTTTTTCATATAATTTACTTTCTGGTGCAACAAAAATGTTTGGAACATTTTCATCAATTAATGCAATAGGACCATGTTTTATTTCACCCGCAGGATAGCCCTCTGCATGTGTATATGAGATTTCTTTTAGTTTTAAAGCCCCTTCTAAAGCAATTGGATAATTTATATTTCTGCCATAATAAAGAAAATCCCTTTGCTTGTAATATGTTTTTGCTATTTTTTCTACCTGATTTTTTTCTTTTAATGTTCTTTGAATTAAATCCGGTACCATTCGCATATTTTTTAATAACTTTTTTAATTCATCATCTGAAATTTGATTTTTTAATTTTGCAATTTGAAAAGTTAAAAGATAAAGAACCGCAAGCTGGCTAATAAATGTTTTTGTTGAAGCAACTCCTATTTCAGGTCCTGCATGTGTATAAATTACACAATCAGCCATCCTGCTTAAAGTTGAACCAACAACATTCACAATGGCAATAGAATAAAGTCCTTTATTTTTTTCATTTTCAAATGCTGCTATTGTATCTGCTGTTTCTCCTGACTGTGATATAGAAATTATCAATGTATTTTTATCAATAACAGGATTGGCGTATCTTATTTCAGAAGCAATATCAGCATAGGCACTTATCTTTGCATATTTTTCAATTAAATATTTTGCCGTAAGTGCTGCATGATATGATGTGCCGCATGCTATTAATCTTACTGACTTTATTTTTTTTAATTTTTCATTATCAACATTTTCAAGATGTATGATGCCTTTTATTTCATCAAACCTTCCCAAAATTGTATCTTCAATTACCTGCGGTTGCTCAAAAATTTCTTTTATCATAAAATGCTTGAACCCACCCTTTTCTGCTTTTTCAGCATCCCATTTTATTGTCTGAATTTGCCGCTTTACTTCCTTTCCATTGTTATAAATTTTTATTTTATCTTTAAATATTATTCCCATATCATTATCTTCTAAATAAATTGCTTTTTTTGTATATTTTAAAAATGCAGGTAAATCTGAGGCAATATAATTCTCATTTTCGCCAACCCCGATTATTAAAGGCGCTCCTTTTTTTGCAACTATTATCTTTTCTGGTTCTAAAGCATAAATAACTGCTATAGCAAAAGAACCCCTTACTTCTTTTAATGATTTTGCCACTGCATTTTCAAGCCCTGAATTTATATTTTCTTCAATTAAATGTGCAAAGACCTCTGTATCTGTTTCTGATTGAAATTTATGCCTGTTTTTTAATAATTTTTCTTTTAATTGACTGAAATTTTCTATGATGCCATTATGAACAACAGTTATTTTTCCAGTACAATCAATATGCGGATGTGCATTTTCTTCACTCGGACGTCCGTGGGTCGCCCATCGTGTATGCCCAAGGCATATATTTGTATTTAATTCAATATTTTTTATCTTATCATTTAAAGTTTTAATGTCCCCTTTGCATCTGTACCTTTTAATTGCTTTATCCTCTAAATATGCAATTCCTGCAGAATCATACCCCCTGTATTCAAGGCGTTTTAAAACACCTATAACCTTTTCTTTTGAAATTTTTTCACCTACTATGCCAACAATACCACACATATTTCACCTTTTAATTTTATTGTTTTAAAATTTCATAAATTCTATCAGAAATTTTTACAAAATCAACAATTGAAATATTTTCAACCCTGCTATCTTCTTTAATTTTTAATTCATTAAAAATTTCCATAATTTTATCTTTTTTAATTTTTAAATCATTGCTTAAATTATTAAGAATTTTTTTTCTTCTTTTTGAAAAGGCAATGTGAACAATTTTAAAAAAAAGTTCTTCGTCTTTTACATTTATTTTTCCCTTATTGAAATCAAACTTTATAAATGCAGAATCAACCTTTGGTTCCGGAAAAAATGCTTTTTTACCTATTTTAAATAAAATTTTTGCATTTGCATAAAACTGCACAAAGACACTCAATGACCCATATTTTTTTGTTCCTTCGCTTGCCACAATCCGTTCTGCAACTTCTTTTTGCACTGTTAAATAAGCACTGTCCACTAATTCTTTATTTCTAATTATTTTTTCAATTATAGGTCCTGTTATATAATAAGGTATATTGCCTACAATTTTGAATTTTTTGCAATTATTTTCATTAAAAATTTCTTTTAAATCAATTTTTAAAAAATCCGCATTAATTATTTTTAAATTGTTATAATTTTTTAATTTTTCTAATAAGACCTTAATTGCTTCATTATCTATTTCTATTGCTATTATTTTGCCTGCATATTTTACGAGTTCTTTTGTTAAAGCTCCTGCCCCAGGACCTATTTCTAAAATCACATCATTTTTTTGTGGCGCTATTTCATTTATCATCCGTGCTATTTTTACAGTATCGTGCAAAAAATGCTGTCCTAAAAATTTTTTATATTTCATTTAACATTTTTTATTTAAGAATTTTTTGTATTGCCTGTCATCTGTGAAGCAAACTTAATTGCATTAAATAATGACTCTTCACTTGCAATCCCGAGTCCTGCTATATCATAAGCAGTTCCATGGTCTGGCGAAGTTCTGATAACAGGTAACCCGAGGGTTATATTAACCCCTCTATCAAAAGATAAAAGTTTTAAAGGAATTAAACCCTGGTCATGATACATACAAACCGCAGCATCATATTTTTTATCATAAACAATTTTATTAAAAATTGTATCTGCCGGAAAAGGTCCTTCACATTCAATTCCAATTTTTCCTGCCTTTAAAATTGCTGGAATAATAAAATTTTTTTCTTCATTGCCAAATGCACCACTTTCAGACGCATGCGGATTTAAGCCCAAAACAGCAATTTTTGGTTTTTTTATTTTAAAATAGTTTTTTAAACTGTCATCTGTTAATTTTATGATATCAAATATTTTTTCTTTTTTTAAAAGATATGGCACATTTTTTATTGCTTCATGTATTGTGACAAGAACAACTTTTAATTTATCAGATGCAAGCATCATAGCATATTTTTTTACATTAAATAATTTGGCAAGAATTTCTGTATGTCCCGGGTATTTTAATCCTGCTAGGTGCAGCGAGTGTTTATTAATCGGAGCTGTAACTATTGCTGAAATCTTTTTTTGTTTTGAAAAATTAATTGCTTTTTCAATATACTTAAAAGAAGCAAACCCTGCTTTTTTTGAATTTTCTCCCAAAACATAATCCCCATATTTTAAAATCCTCATATCAAAAAGATTTATTGCATATTTTTTTCTTTCAATTTTTAAATTTTCATCAATTAATTTTATATATAGATTTTTACTTATTTTTCTCTGGGCAGAAAGCATTGGAATTAAATCACCAATAACAAATATGTCCCCGTATTTGTAAATATCTTTTTTAAGAAAAACTTTTGCAATAATTTCAGGACCAATGCCTGCGGCATCACCCATTGTAATTGCAATTTTTTTCATTTTTGTTTCTTTAAAAATTCAAAAATTTCATTTTCTTTAATTTTTTGCTGCATACCATCTGCCATATTTTTCACTGAAACCACACCTTCTTTTATTTCCTCTTCACCTAAAATTATAACATATTTTGCATTTAACTGATTGGCTTTTCGCATCTGCCCCTTAAAACTTTTTTGTTCAAAACTTGTTGAAGTTTTAAAATTTTCATCACGTAATTTAAATAATAAATCAAATGCATTTTTTGTAAATTTTTCATCATAAACAATAAAAACATAAGGCGATTCTGCCTGCAATTTTTTTTCAAGTTTTAAAACTTCACAAACTCTTTCAATCCCCATTGCAAAACCGATTGCAGAGGTTGGCTTTCCGCCAAGTTCTTCCACCAGATTATCATATCTACCACCTGCAAGAATGGTGTTTTGTTGTGGCCCGAGCTTGTCCGTAACAAACTCAAAAACAAGACCTGTATAATAATCAAGACCCCTGACTAAATTTTTATTCTCAAAAAAATTAATATCAAATGCCTTTAATAAATTTTTAAACTGCTCATATTTTTCAATACTTTCTTTATCTAAAAAATCTGAAATTGAAGGTAACCCCTTTAATTGTTCCTGGCAGTTGTTATTTTTACAGTCAAGAATTCTCAAAGGAGCACGTTCCAATTTATTTTTACAGTCCTCACATAAATTTTCCTTTTTTTGTTTTAAAAATTCCCTTATAGCTTCTGAATAATTCTTTTGGATCTGGCGCGTCCCTAAATTGTTAATGTGAATCGTAAATGATTTAATTCCTATATTTTCAATAACGTCTTTTGCAAGTTTTATTATTTCAAAATCCTTATAAATAGAATTTATCCCAAAACTCTCAACCCCAATTTGATAAAATTCCCTGTCTCTGCCTTTTTGTGGTTTATCATATCTGAACATCTGTCCAATATAATAAAAATCTGTTTTTTCCCCTGGACTTTCAACAAAAGCCCTAACCACAGATGCTGTTCCTTCTGGTCTTAAAGCAATTTTTCTTCCCTTTTTATCTGTAAAATTATACATTTCTTTTAAAACAATATCTGTGCCCTCACCAATTGAACGAATAAAAAGTTCTTCTTCTTCTATTGTTGGCACAATTATTAATTCATAATTATATCTTTTAAAAATTTCTATTGCTTTTGTAATAATATATTCCCAGATAAAACTTTCATCCGGCAAAACATCTTTAACACCTCTTAATCTACTGTATTTCATTTATTCTCCTCTAATCTTTTTTATAAACTTTATGCCGTCTGTTTCTATTTTCATTATATAATAATCAATTACCGAGTCACCTTCAAAATTAAAATTAAATGACCCGCTTAAACTTTTATATGTTTTTAAATTTTTTAAATAATTTTTAAATTCTTCCCTTGATAAAATTTTTGAATCAATTGCCTGTATACAAATTTTCATTAAATCATAAGAATTTGCAGAAATCATATTTGGCTGAACTGCAAATTTTTCTTTAAATTTTTCTGTAAAATTTTGCAAATCCGGATCTTCACTGCCTGAATAAAATTCCTGTGGAAAAATTATTCCTGTCACACTTTCTAAAAAACTTAAAATATAATTACTTGCCAGAGTGGATGCACCAAAAACAGGTAAATCAAGAGAATAAAATTTTAACTGGTCTTTAATTAATATCATTTTTTTATCTGTTGCCGGTATATAAAGCCCTTCAATATTTAAAGAGTTAGGAGCTGCCTCTTTTATTTTTTTATAATTTATTTTCTGTTCACATATCAATGTTTCATCAGCAACAGATAATGCATATAATTTTATTGTATAAAAAAAATAATCATCATCTGTGAATTCATAAACAATCTGCGTATTACCTTTTTCATCAACTTTAATCTGAGGTATGAAATTTGCAAATATGGTATTTGTTTTTTCTTCTATTATTTTCCCCCATATTAAAACATCTGCTCCAACATCCCGTGCAATATTTATTGCAATTTCCCTGTCAATGTCTTCCGGTTCAACTCCGATTGCTTCCATTGCATCATCTGTAACTTTTTGTTTTAAAACATCTATCCTGTAATCCTTTGCAAGTGTAAAACTTAACTGTCTTGTTGCATCAGTATCTAAGTTATATTTAATTATATTATCTCCAACAGGCGATAAATGCAATAATGCAATTTTTATTTTTTTTGTTAATTCCTTTTTTGCTTTTTCTATGTTTGCCTTTTCTGTTTCCTTTTTTGGTAGATTAAAGTAAGATTCTATTTCATCTATGTTTTTATTTGCGGCATCTTTCATTTTATCATTTAAATCAATTTTTTCTTTTGACCTTTGTTCTTTTATTAAATTTGTATTAACTCCTCCCAAAAGTATCATTTCATCCCTGAAATCTGTTTTTTCCGGCTGAAATGAAACTTCTTTTAACACTTTCCCGCCTAAATTTATAAATTTTTCTGAAAAATAACTCTTTAATGTTTTACCAAAAGCATTATCAGGATATAAAATCCCTATATTTTTTATATTTGTATTTTCAATTATGTATTTTGCAATTGCATACGCCTGTCCTTTTGCTGTTCCGCAGTTTCTAAAAAAATACTGTGACTTTCCGATTAAATCCGGCTGGGAAGCAGTCGGCGAAAACAATACGATATTATATCTATCAATTATAGGTAAAATTTTTTTTGCCGTATTACTGTATAATGGTCCGATAAGAGCAATAACATTTTCCTGTTCAATTGTTTTTGTTATGTCTGAAATTAATTTATTTTCTTCTTCTGATTCATCTATAAAAATTATTTGAATCTGTTCTTCTGCCGGCTTGTTTTCATTATATTCTCCCAATGCAAGTTCAAGTCCTTTTTTTATCTGTTCCCCGAGTTCAATCTCTTTTCCAGAAAGTGGTAAAATCGCACCGAGTTTCTTGTTGTTTACCGGCTTAAATTTTATTGCTTCTTTAAATTTTTTTGCAATTTCATCAAAGAATTTGCTCTGCGGGAATTCCTGCAAAAAAATATTTGCGTATTTAAAAAATTTATCATAATCTTTTTTTTCATAACTTAAATTGCTTAAATAATAAATCGCATACTCATCTATAATTTTATGTAAATGTTTTTCATAAATTGAAAAAATCTCGTTTTCAGCTAAAATTTTTAAAAGGTCTTCTAATTTTTTATAAATTTCATTTTCATATTGAGAAAAAATATGCCTTATTTCTATTAAAACCAAAATTTTTTCAAGTGCTTTATCGTTTGCTTTTGAATCAATATAAATATCAACCAACCTTAATAAAGATAAAAATCCCCATATAACATCCCTGTAATATTTTTCATTATATTCAAAATATTTAATTGCTGATTTTAAATCATTACGTGTGTAATGATATTGCCCTGACCAGAATGCGCCTTCTGCCCTTTCACTGCTACTTTTTCCCGTTTTTATTAGATTATTATAATAATTATATTCTTCCTCGCTTACCGGTAAAATTTTATCCTGAAAACAAATTTCTGGTGTTTTTACGATTTTTTTAGGAGCAGCGCACCCGTATAAAATAACTATTAAAAAAATTATACTGAATATTTTTAAATTTTTTATTTTCATTTTATTTTAAATATTTATCATTTATTATTACTTGATTTTCTTTTTTTAATCTATTTATCAGTTCCTCAAATGTTTCTTTTTTCTTTTTCTCCTGCATCATTTTTATTATTTTATCTTTTGAATCATCAAAAGAAATTTTTCTTTTGTCGTTTACTTTTATTATATGATAACCATAAATTGTTTTTACCGGTTCACTAACTTCTCCTGCTGACATAGAAAAACATACATCTTCAAATTCTTTTACCATAATACCTTTTGTGAAATAGCCAAGGTCTCCTGCCGCTGCTTTTGTCGTATCATCTTCTGAGTATTTTTTTGCCAGTTCATCAAAATTCTCTCCGTTTTGTATCCTTTTATATAAATTATCCGCAGTTGCCTTATTTTTTACAAGTATGTGCTGGGCTTTTATTTCTACAAAATCCGCTTTGTTTTTCTCATAATAATCCTGAGCTTCTTTTACAGATACTTTTGATTTATTTTCTATATAATCGTTATAAAACTCATGTGATATTAAATCATCAAAATCCCATTCGTATTTTATCTGGATATCCTTCTTATCCGCATAACCCTTTTTTCTTGCTTCTATTGCAAGCAACTTTTTATTAACAAGATATTCAATAAATTCTTTTTCCTGCTCCGGTGTTAAAGTGTAATTAAACTTTTCTTTCATATATTCAGTTATTATTTTATATTTTTCTTTTGTTAAAACATATTTTCCAATAACCGCTATTACATTGGAATCCATAGATTTTTTATCGTAAATTATTTCTTCTTCTGATTTTTGCGTTTCATCAACTTTAAGTGATTCTTTTGTTTCTAAATTTGATACATCGGAATCTTTTTTAACATATGTATCTGTTGTTTCACAGGCATAAAATAAAAACAGAATTAATATAAATTTTAAAATATTTTTCATTTACCACACCTCAAAATTTTTAAATTTTATAGTATTTCTGATAATAAAGTAAAGAATTTGGCTTTGATTTACATTCCTGTCCTATTTTCATCTTTCCAATTTTATTTTCTCTTTTAAGTTGAATTAATCTATCTATAACTTTATCTCTTAATTCAAATGGACTCATTGGATTTATATAAATTTTTGTTCCTCCTTCAAAACCGGCAGGCATATTTATTCTTAATTTTATTAAAATGTGCCATGGCATAACATCAACACTGTCTTTTGGTGTATAATACCATTCTTCATTTGTTGCAATCTGAGAAGTTAATGCCGAATGTATTGCATGAACTATATCAGAAAAACCTTTTAATTCTTTATCGTTATGTTCATAAGGAAATACATTTTTACTTTTTGAATGAATTGCTATTGTTGGAAATCTATGTCCAATATCCGCAAACGCAATTGCATAATCATTTTCTGCAACAACCAGATTAAAATGAATTGCAAGATTAACTGCCAAATCATTATAAATATTTGGATTACGTCTTACAAGTTCTATTTCCCGTTCTATTGAGACACCCCATTCATCAATGGCAACGAGCTGTTTATGCAAATGGTCAAAGGAAGCACCGCCCTGTCTCAACCAGTTCTGAAAAACAGAAATGTATCTTACATAACGATTATGTTTGTATATTTCTGTCATTCCATTTATGGTAAATTTTAAATAATGAAAATGTTCATCAACATCCATTTCGCCTGATGAACAAAGCTGGGTATCATATTCCGCATCCTTTATATAATGCCTGCTTCCGATAATCAATTCATGCCCGCCCCCAAAAAAAGCATCTGCCATTTCTAATTTTTCCTTTTCAGAAACAGTTGCAGGGTCTTTACCTGATAACTTTAATTTCATATCAATCATATGCATCACGTGTTCATAGCCCTTTTTTTCACTTAAATACTCCTCTTTATGTTTTAATGCTTCTTTATCAAGTGTAAAGCCATAATTTTTTTTCCAGTAATCAAGTGTTACAATTTCAAATAAATTCGGAATTCTTCTCAAATATGCTTTTGTCAGGTACATTTTACTTGCTGATAAATTTTTAATACTTATTATTTTCTTTCCTACTTTAATCAATCTTTCTTTTTCAGGTGGTGTATTAAAATAATTTACTTCACAAAAATTGCAGTAATCTTCTTTTTTCTTTTTTTCTATTTTTTTTGCTGTGGAAGGAACTGCATTTGATATTGGTTTGCTTGCCCTACCGGGTACAGTCCAAACCTCAGTTCCTGTAAAAGGGTTTATTTGTTTTATTGTATCATCTTTCATCTGTAAAAAATATTTATGATAATCAGACATAGCGTCTCCTTTTTATAAATAAATATTTATATCAGCATAAATTATCATCTGATAATTGTATGCCGTTGTAATATTTGGTATTTCTGGGGTTGGATAAAATTCTTTATAGACCCCTCCTGCGTTTAATTCAAAAAATGGCAAATCAAACCCAGCTCCGAGATGATAGGATAGCGCATTCAAATATGGATTATTTTCTGTTCCATCCGAAGGACCATTTGAAAAGGTATTTCTTGTAAATTCATAACCAATACCTGAACGAATAGCAAAAATAGGAACCGGCTTTATTTCAATGCCACCTTTTACATTCCATGTTGCTGAAAAATTATTATTGCTATTATCAAGCAAATTATAAAGAGTATAGGAAAGTTCAAGTGGCACAGAAATTTGTTTTATCGGTGTCACATTAAAACCGCCGGTTATTTTGTGTCTTTTTTCAATTTCTTTTCCTGTTTTTGCTGTTAAAGTAGTATCATAATACATCTCAGAATAATTAAATTCGTATTTAACACCTGTTGTAACATAATATAAATTATTGCGAAGACCTGTTTTTAAATTATAAAATCTACCTTTTGCAATTTCAATTTTTTCAGATGATGTGGAAGTTAATGTTATTGGTAAATCAGCAAGTTTTTCTTCATGTTTTAACTGTGTTTTATAACTTATATTAAACGGCGCTTCACTGAAAATAAAAAATTCATGTAACCCATTTCCAAACATATAATGAATATTCCCTTTTATATTTAATCCGGTAACTTCTCTTATTTGACTATCTTCAATATTTGTCAAGCTTGGCAACCCTTCATATAAAGTTAATCCTTTAGTTTTTACAACGCGCTGAAAATTATAACTGTATATTAAAGAATCAGGTAAGGTAAACCATAAATTATTATCTAAATCAAGAAAATCCAGTGGCTGTGTAAAAGAAGAAAAATCCAGAGTAAAATCAAGTTCATCCTGATTTGTAAATAAATAAGGAATCATTAATCCTGTTCCACCACCCCATAAAATCTCAGTTGCTTTAACTTCACTATTTTGACTAACCCCGCCTGATTCTGTTACTTCAAAATAAGGGGAATATTTATAACCAAATGTTCCGGTAATACCAAATACAGGCACTGGTTTAATTCCCATTGTAAATAAACCCCCGAGTAAAGTTCCTGCATTTTTATTTATATCAGGTAAACCAGGGGATGGTATTACTGAATCCACTTTGTATGAATTGCTAAATAATGGCACTATGCGATTTAAAAAAAACGGATTTGCCCAGGAAATTTCACCACCTGAATCATTTACAGAAATAACCATTGTGTCAAATTTATCTTCTGCTGATGTTGCATATTTTACAGTATTGCCATAAAATGAATAATACGGTTCAAGATTAAATATGTGTTTTGTTTTTCTAAAAAGCAAACCAGCATCTATTTTGTTTCCAAAACCATCCATTGCCGTTGTTGCATCAGGATATACAAATTCTATGCCACCCAATGCCAACATCTTTGCTTTTCCACCCCTAACCCAGTATTCCCTGTCCTCTCCCTTTTCTTCATATTTTTCCTTTGATGTAACTTTTGGTAAAGTTACATCTTCTTTAATTCCTGTTTCCTTTGGTAACTCAGCCAGTCCTGAATTTTCTTTTTTTCCAAAAAGTTCGTAATATCTTGCTTTAATTTTTTCATTATTTTTTTTTCGTTCTTTATCAAGTATACGATATTTTGTTATGTCAGGAATTTTTATTGTCGGGTCTAATTCTTTTGCCCTTGCATACATTCTTTCTGCCATATTTGTATCATCTAAAAGTTCATAGGCAACACTTTTCCATAAATATCCTTCTGCACTTTCCTTATTATACTTTATAACTGTCTCGCATAAATCAAGGGCATCTTTGTATTTACCAAATTCTATGACTTTTTTAATTAAATCAATATATTGTTGCTCCAGAGATGATATTCTTGCATTTAATAATGTAGTAAAAAATAAAAAGGTTAAAGTAATTGTTATGATTTTTTTCATTTTTACTCCTGAAATAAATCAATATTTTCATATAAATTACCACATAAATTATAAAATCGCAATAAGATTTTAATTTTGGATTGGAAATTAGGATAGACTCAATTGTGTATTACTTTTTTATCTGCACAAAGTCCCCCAATTCCTTTCGCGCTTTTGATGGCATAGAGTGGAAAGAAAAGAGGGTGATAAAATGCAATCCCCCTCTCCTTCCCTCTCTATCACAAATTTTGGGGAGAGAGAAAAAAATAAAAACAAATCCCTCTGTTTCCTCATTTAGAAAAGTTGGAAATTAAAAAATGAAAAAATTGCTCTGAAACCTGCAATGTTTTTACTCTCGGTTGTTTACTATAATAAATTAATTTAAAGAAAATGATTATTTTTAATCCACTATTTTTCTGAACTCTTTTATTGCAATAGAAAAAATTACTATACCAAAAATTAAAAGTGCTAATGTCTGTGGCAAAAGTTCAAAAAAACCAAGCCCTTTTAAAAATATGCCACGCAGTATTACCATATAGTATCTCATCGGTATCAAATATGTCAGTAACTGCAAAATTTCAGGCATATTTTTTATTGGAAATAAAAAACCCGAAAGCAGAATACTCGGAACTGCAATAAAAATAGAAGATAAAAGTGCCTGCTGCTGCGTAGTTGAAATTGTTGAAACAAAAATACCAAGCCCTAAATTTGCTAAAATCATAAATAAAGAAAGCCCAATAAGTAAAATAAAACTTCCTTCAAAATTTATTCTAAACACAACTATGCTTGTAACTGTAATCAAAATAATATCAAGCAAAGCAATTATTATATATGGAATAACTTTACCTGCAATTATCTCTGACGGTTTTATTGGTGTGACAAGAACCTGTTCTATATTCCCCGATTCTTTTTCGCGGACAATTGCAACTGCTGTTATTGCAAGTGTAACAATTGTTAAAATAAGCCCAACAACTCCGGGCACCATCGTATTTGCACTTTTCAATTCTGGATTATACCATATTCTTTCTTCCATAATTATTTCCGGAACACCGCCTGCTATTTTTTTAATTATTTCAATTTTTGGTTTAAAATAATCTTCTGAAAATGAATTTATAATCATAACTGCCCTGCTTAAACTAATCGTTGACATATTTGAATCTGTTCCATCAACTATTATCTGCACAAAAGTTTTTTTTGAATTTTTTAAATCAGATGAAAATTTTGCAGGTATGCTTATTGCAATCACTGCTTTATTCTGTAAAATAAATTTATCAATCTCATTTGGATTTTTTATCTTATCTACTATTTTAAAATATTCCGTGTTTAAAAATTTATCACACAATTTTTTACTCTCTGTTGAATTATCCATATCACATAAAATTGTTTTAACATTTTTTATATCCGTGGTTGCAACATAACCAAAAATTATGACCTGTATAATCGGCGCAATTATTAGCAAGCCAATAAGTTTGCTTCTTTTAATTTCTATGAATTCCTTTTTTATCATATAAAAAATTGGATTATTCATAATTTACTCCAGTTTCTTTTTAAATTTTTTTGCAGCAAGAAACAAAAAAATGGTTCCAAAAACAAATAAAAAAATTGCTTCTCTGTAAAGAATTGCAAGTCCTGCCCCTTCTTTTAAAAAAATAGAACGCAGGGCAGTTAAAAAATACTTTGCCGGAACAATGTAGGTTAATATTCTTATTATCCATGGCATTGAATCTATTGGAAATACAAAACCGGAAAGAAGCATTGAAGGCAATATGGTAGAAAAGACGGTTGCAATAACTGCAACTGTTTGATTTTTTGCAATACTTGACATAAAAAGACCCTGTCCCATTGCACAAAAAATAAATAAAAGAGTAAATAAAGAAAAAGTAAAAATATTGCCTTTAAATGGAACTTTAAACCACAAAAGACCTGCAAGTGTAACAAGTATGACATCAACGCATCCAATTATCACATAGGGCATTAATTTTCCTAACATAAGTTCAAGCGGTTTTGCAGGAGTTGAAATCAATTGCTCAAAAGAACCCCTTTCTTTTTCTCTAATAACTGTAAGTGAAGTTAATGTTGCTGCAATTAACATCATAAGAATGGCTATTAGTCCTGGCACTATGAAATTAACGCTTTTTAATTCTGGATTAAACCAAATTCTCGGTATCGGTTCTATACGCGGTATTGTTTTTACATTTATTCCTTTTTTATTTATTCTTTCCAAAATCATATTTGAAGCAAAATTTCCTGCAATAATTTTTGCATAATTCAGTGCAATATTTGCCGTATTAGCATCTGACCCATCTATTATTAACTGTATTTTTGTTGGCCTTCCTTTTTTTATTGATTTTGCAAAATCGTACGGAATAACAAGAATTGCCCTTATTCTATTTATTCTTATTGCCTTTAAATTTTTATTCATATTATTAAATCCTTCGGTATATATTTCAAAATAAGAAGAAGACATAAATTTTGAAATCAAATCCCTGCTCTGTTTCGAATTATCATAATCAACCACGCCAAGGTCTATTCTTTTTATATCAAAAGTAACAGCATAACCATAAAGAATTAAAAGGACAATTGGGGCAATAAGAGTAATAACCAGTGACCTTGCATCTCTTTTTATATGAATAAACTCTTTTAAAAAAATTGCTTTTATCCTGTTAAAATTAATTTCTTTAAATTCCATTTTATCCGCCCCTTACCAGTTTTATAAAAACATCTTCCATTGTTGGTTCTGTTCTGATTAACTCTTTAAAATCAATGTTATTTTCTTTTATTATTTTTTCCAGCTCATTTTTTTCCATATCTGTTATTATATGCAAATAAGCCCCGTGCATTGAAATGTTCCCGATTTTTTCTTTTTCTTTTATAATTTTATTGTATGTTTTAACCACATCATCCACCTCTAACTCATAAATAAAATTTTTAAAAAAGTCCTTTTTTATTTCTTCTGGCTTTCCTTCGGCAACTATTCTGCCTTCATTCATTAAAGCAATTTTTGTGCAGTGTTCCACTTCATCCATATAATGGGTAGTAACAAAAACCGTTTTTCCGGATGCTGCGAGTTCTTCTATTATTTCCCAGAATCTTTTTCTTAAAACTGGATCAACTCCAGCTGTCGGTTCATCAAGAAAAACAATTTCAGGATTATGAATAATGGCACAGGCAAGCGCCACCCTCTGCTTTATACCCGCTGGAAGGTCTGAAACTAAAATTTTTTCATATTCTTTTATTTCAATTTTTTCTTTTATTTTTTCTGAATTTATTTTTATCTCTTCTTTTTTAAGTCCGTAAATCCCTGCGTAAAATTCTATATTTTCATCAACAGTTAAATTTGTATACAAAGAAAATTTTTGTGACATATAACCAATTTTTACTTTTACCTTTTCAGGATTTTCATTAATTGAAATGCCACCCACAAATGCATCCCCTTGGCTTGGCTTCAGTAAGCCACACAGCATTCTTATTGTTGTTGTCTTGCCTGCTCCATTTGCACCTAAAAATCCGTAAATTTCACCTTTATAAACTTTAAAACTGATATTATTTACCGCAATAAATTCGCCAAATTTTTTTGTTAATTTTTCTGCACTCACAGAAATTTCCATATCAAATTTCCTTTTTTATTTTTGTTATAAAAATATCTTCTATGCTTGGATTCGCCATTCTTATTTTTAAATTTTTATATGAATTAATTATTTTATTAACTGCCTCTTTTTCTTTTACTATTAAATTTATTTTATTCCCTAAAACTTTAATATCTATAATTTCTTCCATATTTTGTAATTTTTTTAAAAATTCACTTTTATTATTATCAAAATAAATTTCTAAAACAAAAAATTTAAAGCCATTTTTTAGATTTTTCGGCGTATCAATCACAAGCATTTTACCTTTATAAATAAGTCCAATTCTTGAGCACCATTCTGCTTCATCCATATACGGAGTGCTTATTAAAACCGTAGTTCCCTCTGCTGAGATTTGTTGTAACAATTCCCAGAACTCGCGCCTTGATACCGGGTCAACTCCTGTTGTTGGTTCATCAAGTATTAAAATTTCAGGTCTGTAAATTAAAGCGCATATCAATGCAAGTTTTTGTTTCATTCCACCGGACAAATTTCCTGCAAGATAATTTTTAAAAGCAAAAAGTCGAGTCATTTTAAAAAGCACATCAAGACGCTCATAAAGTTCACTTTTTTTTATCTGATAAATTTCAGCAAAAAATTTAATATTTTCTTCAAGCGTTAAATCAGTGTATAAACTGAATTTCTGTGGCATATAACCAATGTGTTCCTTTACCTTTTCTGCATCTTTAGGCAATTTATAATCAAGCAGGGCTATATCACCTGCATCCTGTTCCAATAAGCCCGCTAAAATTCGCAAAAGTGTTGTTTTTCCAGCACCGTCAGGTCCTATGATGCCAAAAATTTCCCCTTTTTTTACTTCAAAAGATAAGTCCTTTAATACTTTTAATTCGCTAAATGCCTTTTCTAATTTATTTACATTTATTATTGAATTCATTTTAGTTTAAATCAACAATTACATCACACGGCATTCCAGGTTTTAATTCATAATTTTCATTAACTACCTGTGCCTGAACCGCAAAAACCTCTTTTACTCTTTCCTGTTTTGTTTGAATATTCTTTGGCGTGAATTCTGCTTTATCAGATATGAATGTGATTTTACCTTCATAAATTTTATTTTTAAAAGTATCAATTTTTACTTTTATTTTCTGTCCCGATTTAATTTTTCCGAGTTCTTTTAAACTCACATAAAAAGTAACTTTTACTGTTTTTAAATCTGCAATTGTAAAAAGCGGCGTATTTTGCGCCACGAGTTCTCCCTGCTCCACAAATTTTTTCAAAACAACGCCATCCCAGGGTGCTTCTGGCTTACAGTCCTCATTTAACATTTTTGCCTGTTCAAAATTTGCTTTTGCCATTAAATAATTTGCCTGCGCCTGTTCAAATGCCTGTTTTGATATTGCATTTGATTTAAAAAGTTCATTTGCTCTGTTAAAATTTTTTTCAGCATTATCATAATTTATCTCCGCTGCTTTATACTGTGCAGCAACCACCCTATCATCCAATTTTAGCAATATATCTCCTTTTTTTACCTGCATCCCCTCATCAAAATAAATTTCTAAAACCTTTGAATTAACTCGCGTTGTTATATCAACCTCTTTTGCTTCAATTAAGCCGGTTGCTTCAATTTTTTTTGTTTCTCTTTCAAAATTTAGAATAAAATAAATTATAAACCCAAGCACGACAACTGAAATTAAAACTGCAATTCTTACTTTTAAAGGTGGTAATTTATGTTCCATAATCATTTTCTCCCTTTTTTATTTTTTTCAAATATGCCATTTTTTAATATATCAAGCACAAATTTTTTTCTTTCTTTAATAAATTTTTCTAAAATAAAATCTGAAATTCCAAGTTTTTTAAAAACATTTTCTGCAATCGGCTTTACCAGAAAAACAGGAACCATCTGACTTACAAGACTTATAAGCATCTGTAAAACATTTATTTTTCTTATTTTGCCTTCCTTTATCTGTTTTTCAAAATATTTATACAATTTCCCTGATACAGGATTTACAGGTATTCTATTTATATTTTCAAAAATTATTTGTGGCAGAAACCTTCCCCCGGTTATAATTTCATAAATCAATAATTTTACATAACTGCTGTAATTTTTAAAAATTTCGGCATAAGCATCTATAATCTGCCCCATTTTTTCTTCTGGATTGTTTTCCTTTATACCTTCAAGTTTTATTGAATTTAATTTTTCAATTAAAATATTAAATACTGTTTTTAAAACTTCTCTGTATATATTTTCCTTTGATGAAAAATAATAATGCAGCATTGCTTTATTTACTTTTGCCCTGTTTGCAATTCTTTGCATCCTCGCTCCATAGAAACCGAATTCAATGAATTCTTCTGCGGCGGCTTTTAAAATTTTTCCCTTTTTATCATTGTCATTTGAATTTTCCATATTTTTCCTTTCAACCATACGGTTTAACCATTTGGTTAAATTTTATGATAAAAAAAATTTAATGTCAATAAAAAAAAAACTTACTAAAAATGGCGATAAAAGCGATTTTGCGGAACTTATAAATGGTACACTTCTGTCATAGTAGGTTTTTATAAAGTATAAAAAATTTTTTTCTCTCTCCCTTTTGACTGTCCATTCCCAACACCTTTAATTTTAGCCCGTGGCTGGCAGCCAGGCAATTTTTTGAATAAAAACAGGACGTTTTTGGGCTATATTCTTGAATCCTGTTATTAAAGTTCAAGCGGAGAATTTAAATGCCCCGTTTTTCCCCGTCAGCCGAGTGCTCCGCTTTGTTTTTATACTACCAAAAATCCAACCCATGTTATTAGCAAATTCAGGCATTTTCTGATTTTAAATGAAAAAAATTGAATGTGCTGCCTGCCACTGGCTAACTTACTTAAATTCCCGTTTTTAATATAACTAAACAAAAAAAACACAGAAAAAACTTGACATTTGCACAAAACATAGTTATAATAATATTATAACTATAAAGGAGGCGAATATGGCATTTATAGTAAATCAAAAAGTTGGTAAATATATTTATGTTTATGAAGTAGAATCATATT
>Ga0078972_1005441_pt1 | contig 32330 bp, 20 predicted proteins | sample YelNatPaOPGAMG01_FD_67568 | JGI IMG/M metagenome (GOLD analysis project Ga0078972, IMG submission 67568) | Hot spring thermophilic microbial communities from Obsidian Pool, Yellowstone National Park, USA - OP-RAMG-01 (SPADES assembly) (version 2) | ecosystem: Environmental > Aquatic > Thermal...
TAATCATAAACACCTCCACAAAATTTTATCTCACTAAGCATTTAATGAGTGGCGGGATAAAACGGACAGGATATCGAAAAGTTCGTAAAAAAGTTCGTAAAAAAATATGTCTAAATACAGCCAATCAGCGGGACAATTTAAATTTAGAGAAAATAAAAAACCTCATTTTTTGCTCAAAAATGAGGTTTTTTTGAGCTGGCGAAGGGATTTGAACCCCCGACCTGCTGATTACAAGTCAGCTAAGGAAATCGTTGTCTTTATGGTATTTATCCTTGTAACTGATTGCAAATCAATAAGTTACAGACTATCACTATATTGTTCTAAAATGAGACTGAAGTAAAACTGAAGTACATTGATTTAAATGCAAAGAGCAGGAGGTTGGAATATCTATAGAGTTTATGTAACTAAACTTGTAAGTTGATAATCACCAGAATTTATGAGTTAGTTACATCACTGAAGTAGAAATTCCTCTCGGCACTTAACTGAAATGCAACTCCTCTTAGGTGAGAATCCATCAACAAAGAAATTTCCCCTGCAATATCAGAAGAGTTAATCCACTGAGTTTGAATTAATCTCCTTGTTGGATAAACATAAATACCAATACAGCCTATGATATCATTAATGATAACTGTGAAGCTATTCATGCATTCAAGAAGGTAATGCATATCAAACTTTGATTCTGCTGATGCACATTTGTGATATGTTTAAGATTAGAATGCAGGTTTACAAGTATAAGCTTATCGAAAAGATTAACACCAACTTGGCTGACAAACTGCATAATCTTTTTCAATGATGTAAATGCAGTGATGTAATTCATCGAAGAAGTATGAAGCTTTGTAATGGATATATGAGCATTGATGATGTGAGGAATATCTTAGTGCAAAATACTTTGCATTAAGTTTCACTGAGGAACAATATTAGGTTAGTATTAATAAGTAGAAGTTATAGTATGCAGTCGCTTTCTTAAATTGATTTTACTTAACAGGTATACTTCCACTATTTGATGTTTAATCTATTTATAGTAATTTTATTATTGATTTGCTATTAGTCTTTTATGTTCATAAACAATTGTGTATTAAAAGAAGAACAATAGTTTAGGTTAAAGAAAGATACATTAGCAAAGCTCTTGAATCATTCTGATTTGGGAAATAGATAATAATTACAAAGCACTATTCAAACTACAAACTTCCATGGTGAGTATGTTGAATAGTAAACAAATAACCTGGATTACAAATTTTATTTGGAAGCAAGAAGTATTGAATAGGCAAGTCTCAGTTCATCTTTGTAGACAGGAAATTAATCCCGAAACTTACGCCATCTGCAAAGTGGACATGCTCTTAAAGTGTGAAGGTGATGCAGTTGATAATATTGTTGGGGGGTCTGAATATTTCATACTCTCAAATGATGCACCCCTAGATCACACTTTTGATTTCATGTTATTTAATCCATCTTATGGAAAAAGTTGGAAACGAAATCATGAACTACTCGGTTGTAAAAATGGAATTAAAGACCGGAGTTTTATTTTTCAATACAGAGGAGAGGAGCTATCACTGATAACCCGCACAAGATTGTTATAGGAGATTTTGGGATGGGAATATAAGATGTCTATATTAAACTTTAATGTATATATAGAAATATACCTTTTCCTTGATAAAATTAAACTATAATATGCAACAAAGGAATAGCTATATTAAAGTGAGGCTATAATATGACTTTTAGCGATAGAGCAGGCAGATATGTTCAACAACCAATGGGATATAAAACTTTTGTACCCGCACCTCTTCCTCCAGAGCCACCTGTAAAGATTGAAAAGGAGATTCAATCTTTACTTTCAGAAGCAGATAGAGCTTTAGGTCGTCTTGATGGCTCAATTACGACACTTCCAAATCCTGATTTATTTGTGATGATGTATGTTCGCAAAGAAGCTGTTCTTTCCAGTCAAATAGAAGGCACACAAAGTTCACTTCAAAATCTTCTTGAAGCAGAAGCAAAGATATTCTCAGATTCAATGCCGCGTGATGTAAATGAAGTTATCAATTATGTCAAGGCTATGAATTATGGTTTGCAAAGATTAAAAGAATTACCTGTTTCATTACGATTAATAAAAGAAATTCATAGTAAACTTCTTGAAAATGTTAGAGGTAGTCATGCTACGCCTGGTGAATTTAGACAAAGTCAGAATTGGATTGGTCCTGAAGGTTGTTCACTAATTGAAGCTACTTTTGTTCCTCCACCGCCTAATATTGTATTAGAAGCAATGAGTGAGCTCGAAAAGTTTATTCATACCCAAGATGATTTACCTATCCTTATTAAAATTGCATTGATTCATGCACAATTTGAAACGATACATCCTTTTCTTGATGGTAATGGACGACTGGGTAGATTGCTTATAACATTTTTGTTAACAGAGCGTGGAATACTTCAGAAACCAGTGTTGTATTTATCTTACTATTTCAAGAAGTATAGACAAACTTATTATGATATGCTTCAAAATGTTCGAGATAGAGGTGATTGGGAGTCATGGATAGCATTCTTTCTGAAGGGAGTAATAAATATAAGTAATGAAGCTTCTGAAACTATTAGAAAGATTTTACTTATGAGAGAAGAACACCGTGCTATTATTACAGAAAAGTTTGGACGTGCTGTAGGTTCAGGATTAAAGGTTCTTGAAACACTTTATCAACATCCAATTATAACTGTTAAAAAAGTTCAGGAAATAACAGGAACTACTTATGCAGCTGCTAATACACTAATTAATAAATTTGTAGAATTGGGTATATTAAATGAGATGACAGGTTATACACGAAATCGTCGATTTAGTTATAGAAGTTATATTGACTTATTTAGTGAGGAACAATGATGAACAACCTTAAAGCCTAATCTATTTATGAAAATTACAAAGGCTCTAGTTTAACTGTGATAAGGATACACCATCTGGCTTTATACTTTTAAGCAAAGGGTCGGTGGTCAACCAAAGCGGATAAATTCGAGCCCACCCGCGCTCACTAACTAAAGCCTTTTAAGACAATAACTTACAAGGCTTTTGATTTTTAGCAGAATCTCACTGAAGTAGAAACCGAAGTAGAAATTCCCAGCCGCAAAGCCCTCACTCGATACTATACTGCACAATACAGCTGCTCTTTGGAAATTGTGTGAAATTATCATGTAATGCGAGATTTATCTCGCTTATTACGAAAAGACAATATTTATTAGCGAAATAAATTTTGCTTTGCTATTATTATACAGTTTCATTGAAGAGAGTATGTGAACTAAAAATTTTTTTCATATTTGTTAAGTTAAATTAGGTAGTAATATGGAACAACAGAATGGGTTTATCACTAATAGAACAAATCACAGAAAAATAGATTAAGGAAATGCAAACTCTTAAAAGTAATGAAGATATTAATTACAATAGTAGAAAAACCAGGACGTATCTTTATAATGATACTGATAAAGCTGATTTTCACAGATTAAATTTTTATGTTTGATAAAACATTTTGTGCAAGATTTTAATGCTAGCTGAAGAAAAATTATCTCACATAAAAGAATATCTCCAGAAGATTAAATCTTCCAACAAAGAGCTTACTAAAAAAGAAGCGTTCAAAGATTTACTTAATCGGCTTTATAGTGATGATGCTGAAATCAAAAAGATAATTGATAAAATTACTCTTGGCGCTGAAACTACAATTCTCAACATTCCACGAAAACAAAAAACTCACAGAGGAAGTGCGGATACTCTTTACAACAAAATAATAATTGAATTTGAAAATGATCTTAAGCTAACTCTCGATCACGCAAAAGAACAATTGGCTGGTTATCTGCTTGGACAGTTTAATTCAGGTGAAGGATATAACTTCACTTTAATTGCTTCTGATTTTATTAATTGGAAAGTCTATGCGCCGGATATTGATTCGCTTAACAATCTTGCCGAGTTAAATGAAGATGAACTTAAACTAAATGAAGTTAAATCGGCTTCTTTCACTCTTAATGATAAGAACTCAGAGGAATTTTATTATTGGCTCGATAGATTTTTATTCCGCGAAGAAAAACAAAAAGCAACTCTAAAGGCAATTGAAGAAGCGTTTGGTTATCAAAGCAAAGTTTTTATTGAGTGCTACAGAGAAATGCACGCTTGGTTTAAGCAAGCAAAAAAGTTTGATGAAGTTCAGGTTTCTTATGAACAATGGGAAAAGTTTTTAAGTATTGCTTATGGACAGTTTGATGCGAAAGAAGAAGTTTTTATTATTCACAGTTACCTTAGTGTTTTTGCAAAGATACTTGCTTACAGTGTTATTTCTAATGATGATTACATTGATGATAACGAACTCAAATCTATTCTTGACGGAACAATTTTTCACAGATACAACATTCGTAACTTCGTTGAAAATGATTTCTTTCATTGGGTTGTTAGTGATAGAAATTTCAAAAACCTCAAAAAAACTTTTCGCTTAATTGCTCAGGAAATTTCTTCCTTTGATTTCAACAATGTTGATGAAGATATTCTAAAAGGTGTTTACCAGGGACTTATTGATATTGACACAAGACATTCGCTTGGCGAGTATTATACTCCCGATTGGCTTTGCGAAAGAATTGTAGAAGAATTTCAGATTACTGCTAAAGACAGAATTTTAGATCCAGCTTGCGGAAGTGGTTCGTTTTTAAGAGCAGCAATTCATCGAATAAAAAATTTGAATCCAACCATCAGCGTTGAAGAAATCAATAATCATATATTCGGAATTGATATTCATCCACTTAGTGTTCAGATTGCAAAAACCACTTTACTTTTAGCTTTGGGAAAAGAAATAATTAATGCAAAGCAGCCAGTTTATCTCAACATAATTCTTGCAAACACTCTTCTTGCGCCGGAAGGTGTTAAGGATTTATTTGGAAAAGAATTTTTATTAAACATTGATAAAGAAAAATTCAAACTAAACACTCAGATTCTTGAAGATGTAAATCTGTTTGATGATGCACTTGAGATATGTGATGAACTTGCCGAGCAGACTCAAGGCAGCAAAAAAGAAGATGAAAAAACTTTTGAAAATATTTTAAGAAAAAGATTAAAAGCTCATCAACTGACGCAACAAATTATTGATAGCTTTTATAAAGTTTACACCGCACTTAAATCAGTTAAGGAAAAAGGAAGAGATAGCATCTGGAAATTTATAGTTCAGAATTTGTACAAACCTTATTTTCTTTCTGGCAAGTTTGATTTTGTAATTGGAAATCCGCCGTGGTTTACTTACAGCTCAATTAAAAATGAAGAATATCAGAATATTCTTAACACACTTGCAGAAAATTATAATGTTAAGCCGGCAAAAGTTGCAAACTTTCCACATCTTGAAATTGCAGCAATCTTTTTGGCTCATTGTGCTTCTTACTTTTTAAATGAAAATGGCAAACTTGCTTTCGTTCTTCCAAGAAGTTTCTTCAGCGCTGATCATCACGATAATACAAGAAGCGGTAAAGCAAAAGGTTTTAAAGTCACTCGGATTTGGGATTTGGATAAAATCAATCCATTGTTTCGTGTACCGAGCTGTGTTTTCTTTGTTGAAAAATATAAGAAAGATAAATCCATTCCGATAAATAATCTCGATGGAAAAATATTTTCCGGAAAATTGCCCGAACATAATTGCAATCTTAAAATTGCTTCTGATTTAATCACAGAAAATGATGTGAAGTATTTCTACATCAAACAAGGTAATGCTTCTGCAATTTCAACTCGTAAAACAAAAAATAATCAGTTGGAAAATCCTTACAAGAAAAATTTCAAACAGGGAGCTACAATTGTTCCAAGATGTTTTTACTTTGTTGAACTTGATCAGGAAATACCGCCGGATTTTAATGATAGAATTCTGAATATTAAAACATCCGAAGCAATTGAAGCTGATGCAAAAAAACCTTGGAAAGGTTTGAAGTTTAACGGAAAAATTGAAAGCAGATTTCTATTCCGGACTGCACTTGCAAAAAGTATTCTGCCATTTGCTCTTTATAATCCTGATTTGGTTGTTCTACCGGTTTTAATTGAAACAGAACACTCAAACAACAAAAAGATAAAATTACTTGAAAGCGATGAACTCCGAAGAGAAGGTTACTTAAATGCTGCTCGTTGGTTTAAGAATGTTGAAAATATTTGGGATATAAATAAAACTGAAAAATCAAAAGATATGACGAGTAATGGAAGACTTGATTATCAAAGAGGATTAACCGAACAAAATCTCAACGCTCCATATTTAGTGTTATATAATTCATCTGCAAAAGATGCCAACTCAGTTGTTGTTAAAAGAGAAGAAATTGATTTAGAGTTTTTTGTTGAAAGCAAGAATTATTGGATTGGTACTTATAACTTAAATGAAGCTTATTATATAACATCCATCTTAAATTCTTCTAAACCAAATAAACTAATAAAAGATTTTCAAATGCGTGGACTTTTCGGTGCAAGAGACATTCATAAAAAAATCCTCGACATTTACTTTCCACGATATGATGATACAAATGAAACACACAGACAACTTGCAGAATTAGGAAGAGAAGCACATCAAAAAGTAAAAGAGTATTTAGAGAAAAATCCACCAAAAAAAGAACTATCAGCTACACGACTCGGCAGATTACGAATGGAAATTAAAAAGCATCTTGCAAAAGAAATGCAAGCAATAGATAAGCTGGTAGAAAGAGTGATTGGGTAAAAAAGTTTACTTAGGAATTATAAGACAGCAAACATATTACATAGCATTCTTAAAATTGTAAAAAAGTATAAAATATCATCGTAAGATGCATTCCTGAATTATTAATTAATAGAGTTAAAATAAGAATAACATTTTATCTATGCTAAATTTATTCTCAAACCAACCAGTATTATTAGCTCTTCTTTTTCTCGAAGGGATGAATTCACGATAATATCCTTAGATTCAATATCAATTTACGCAAATAATTTTGCAGAATTAAAAATCTTCTAATTAATGATTTGAGGTAAATATTTTTCCCCATTTTTATTTTTTGCTTGCATTTAAATTCTTAGCTTAATAAGTTTACATACAGAGTATATAAAATATACTATGTATACATAGATATATCATAAAATGGAGGTCAAATGTACTCTATCAAGCATAATTTTATAATTACTTTTTTAATTACATTTTTTATTCTTTTGATATCGTCATATGGACAAACAGGTAGTATAGCTGGAAGAGTAATTGATGCTACTGATAACTCACCATTATATGGGACTAATATACTTCTGCTGGGAACATCTATGGGAACAACAACAGATATAGATGGAAGATATCGTTTAACAGGAATCCCGCAAGGTAATGTAACAGTTATTTATAGATATATTGGTTATCGGTCAGATACCGTAAAAGTAAGAGTTGTTGAAGGTAAAACTATAATCATTGATGTAAAACTAAAACCTGAAGTTATAGAGGGACAAGAGATTGTTGTCACAGCACAACTATCAGGTCAAGCAGCAGCTATTAATCAACAAATAACATCAAATACTATTGTGAACGTTGTTTCAAAAGACAAAATAGAAGAACTGCCTGATCAAAATGCAGCTGAAAGCTTAGGAAGATTACCAGGTATTTCCATCCAAAGAAATGCTGGCGAAGGTTCCAAAGTAGTAGTTCGTGGACTTTCACCAAAATTTAATTCTATAACTATTAATGGTGAAAGAATTCCATCAACCGATCCTACTGATAGGTCTGTTGACCTTAGTATGATTTCATCAGAAATGTTAGCTGGTATTGAAGTTTATAAAGCATTAACGCCAGATAAAGATGCGGATGCGGTTGGTGGAACTGTTAATTTTGTATTGAAGAAAGCTCCAAATAAGAAGGAGATAAAATTAAAATTCCAAGGGGGCTATAACAATCATGCAAATGATTATGATGTTTATAAGGGAAGTGTTTCATATAGCAATAGAATTTTCAACGATAATTTAGGCTTTCTTATAACCACTAGTATAGAAAAACAAAATCGTTCATCTCATATTCTTGATGCAGCATACACTTTCGCAGGCAAAGAAGTAAGTGATCTTAATACTGCAAAAGTTGGCTTAACAGATCTTAATTTGGGCGATAGAATAGAAACGAGAAAAAGATTTGGTTTTTCTTTGTCATTAGATTACGACTTTGGAAACGCTATAACTATTCAATATAATTCTTTTTTTAGTCAAACTATTAGAGATGAACTCAGAAGAAGGAAACGCTATAGAGTTGATTCTGCAATACTAGAATATGATTTACGTGACAGCGACTTTAAAACTAATGTATTTACAAATTCACTTTCTGGTGAATTGTATTTTGGGAACTTGCAGATGACTTGGCGTGGCTCATATACAAGCACTTTAAACAATATTCCTTATCAACATATTTCTACATTTCGTGAATTAGCTGGTTTCACATCTGATCTTGTATACGACCAAGGACCAGAAATAATTCCTCAATTTGCAAAAAATACGATTAACGAGACATTTTTCAAGTTTGATAGAATGAATAATTCAAAAACAAGGGACGCTGACTTAACTTTTCAAATTGATTTTAAATGGCCTTTCTTAATTAACGAATCTATTGGAGGGTATGTAAAATTTGGTGCTAAAATAAGGGATAAGAGGAGAACTTTTGATGATAATTCAATTTGGACATCATATTTCAATTTGAACCAACTTGGTTTAGATATGTTTAAGAACCCTAACTTTTATTCATCAAATTATAGATTATATACTTTAACTTCTCAAGCTGCTTTGAGTATGGTAGATTTTCTTGATAATAATTTTTCTGTAAAGAACTTCTTAAATGGGAGGTATCAATTTACGACTGGTCTTTCAGTTAGTGCATTAGAGCAATTTTATAGTACGTATGCTAACTATGCTCTCCCAAATGGTCAAAAAATTTATGAAGAAGATCCTCTTGCTAATTTGAGAGATTATAAAGCTGGAGAAATGGTATCTTCCGGATATTTAATGACTGAATTAAACTTTGAAAGATTAATACAAATTGTTGGAGGTATTAGAATTGAAAAAACTGATATAGACTATAAAAGTATTTTTGGTACTCCTGAAATTGGAGATGATGAACAGAGTATAGGTGGTGTTAAAGATACGGTAGGTATAAGAAGTTATACAGAAATTTTGCCAATGATTCAAATGAAAATTAAACCACTCGATTGGATGGATATTCGTGTCGCAGTTACTAAAACTTTATCAAGACCTGACTACTTTAGCTTAGTTCCCAAAGAAATAATTGATAGAGATGCTATGACTATTAGGATTGGGGACCCAAATATTAAACATACTAAAGTATGGAATTACGATCTGTTTATTTCGTTTTATAACCAGTATGGTATGTTTACATTAGGTGGTTTCTATAAGGAGTTACGAGATATTGATTATATAAGAAATTTTCCTCGTTTGGAAAGTAGGTCTGATCCATATTATGGTTGGTTGGTAGAAGGGCCAATAAATGGTAAATGGTTATCAACTGTAAAAGGATTAGAAATAGAAATCCAAACTAACTTTACATGGTTGCCAGCTCCATTTGACGGTATTATTTTGACAGCTAACTTTTCAAAAATTAATTCTAAAACTTATTTCCCATTCTTCAAGGTTGAAACTAAATATATTTCAACACCTCCATTTGTTGTTTCTTATGAAATTGATACGGTTCGTTCGGGTCGCATACCTGGACAAGCTGATTATGTAGCTAATTTTGTTTTAGGTTATGAAAAAGGTGGATTTAGTGGAAGAATTTCTGCAATTCTACAAGGTAAGAGCTTAGACTTTGTAGCGGGGAGAGAAGAGTTTGATGGGTTTACTGAAGAATTTATAAAGTGGGATTTAGCAGTTAAACAAAAGCTTATAAAAGGGCTAAGTGTTTATCTTAGTGTCAATAATCTGAATAATCGACCCGAATTAGCAACACTAGGATTTAGAAATTATTCAACTAGAGAAGAATTCTTTGGGTGGACAGCTGATTTAGGGTTACAATATGAATTTTAATGCAAAATTGAAGAATTTTTTACCACTTAACTTAATTAATTAGGAGGTGCAAAATGAACTATAGTAAACTATCTTTATTATTTCCCCTTATTATTTTTTCTGTTACTACTTTTTATGCTCAAGAAAGGATTGTAAAAGTTGCACCAGGTATCGGGACTCTTAATCAGGCAATTGCCGATGACACTCCTACAAGAACACCGGATACTTGGTATGTTCTTCAAAATGGAACCGCTACAGAACCATCAATTTATCTTCTAACTTCTTCTATAGAAAATGATTTTGAGTTAAATATAAGAGCCGAAGGTTCTGGAGATAGAAGACCTATTTTAATGCCTATGGCAGATAATGCAGGTGTTTCCCCAAGAGCTTTTAGACCAAAGAAAAACCTTCGTTTAGTAGGAGTATATGTTACTGGTATTAATTCTCTTGGTGCATACAGTACTAATACTAATATAATACGCAGTGGTGCGGACAATGTAAAAATATACCTTGATAATTGTTGGCTTGATAAGGATGCTCAGAGCGCAATAAGACTCGACAACAAAAATTGCTCAGTATTTATCAAGAATTCAATTATAAGTAATATAGGTAGATCTATAGATTTAGACAATGGTAGATTTATTGATGCAAGAGGTGTATTGCAAGATACTATATGGGTTGAGAATACCCGCATTTATAATATTACAAGTCGAGTATATAGAGTAGGTGATGGAGGAGCTTCTAAAGTTCATATTTGGAAAAATAATACTATTGTAAATACAGGCCAGCATTGCCTTGATGTTGAACAAGTAGGTACTTTTATATTTAAAGATAATTTAATTCACAATGGTGCATTTTTTGGAAGAGATACTGTAACTGTGGGTGAAGCAGAGCAAAGAACATTGATTGAGTTGGACCCCATCGGAGCAGCTTTGTCAGCTCTTGGTATAACAAATCAGGTAATAGATGTTAGCCATAATACAATTTCATTTGATCCAGTATTATTAGAACTTTATCAAAAAACAAATAATAAAGATGGAAGGACAATAATTGATTGGGCTGATTCTTTGACATTAGATGCTGTAAATAAATCTGGGAAATTCAATACGATTATTTTTGAGAAAATTGATTTTAGCAATGCGGTACAAACTCCAATAAATCTTCTAACAGATTTTCTGGATACTACAGTTGCAACTTCTGCTAGAAGACCTTTTGAAAATCCAGACCCAACTCCTCCAGATTATGAATTTGATTTTACATACCAACAAACTGCCAAATCCTTTACAGGTGGGAGCACAGGAAAACCAATTGGTGATTTAACTCAATGGATTAAAAAAGGTATTGTTAGTGTTGAAAAAGAAGATAGTCAAATTCCAAATAATTTTGTTTTGATGAATAACTATCCCAACCCATTTAATCCTATGACAAATATAAAATATTCGATCCCGAAACAAAGTCATGTAACATTGACAATTTACAATTCGCTTGGTCAGAAAATTGCTACATTAGTTAATCAGGTTCAACAACGAGGTACTTACACAGTAGTTTGGAATGGAAGTTCTGATATTGGAATAAAAGTTTCAAGTGGCATTTATTTTTATCAATTAAATGCAGATAATTTTGTTTCTACAAAGAAAATGATTTTGATGAAGTAAGAAAACTTAACTATATGGGGTGCCTCCCATGGTGAAGCATCTGGCTTTTATTGTTTTTATTATGCCAGATGCTTTATTAAAAAATTATTAAAATTAATTAAAATATATAAGAAAAATTATGAGATTAAATTACATTGTAATTGGTTCAACATACTTTATTGCTCTTAGTCCAAATAAAAAGTTATTTTTATCGTGACTAATTAATTAAAAAACTTTTGAACTAATTAACGTAAAATCACTATGAAGAGAGAGATTAATATAAAGATGTTGAAAAATAGATGGAGATTAAAATGTCCAACACTATAAACTACAATGATCCTACACCATTTTATGAACAGATAGAAAGGGATATTAAAAGAAAAATTGATGCAGGGATATTAAAACCTGGTGATAATATTGGTTCACTGAACAATCTTTGTAAAGAATATTCAGTAAGTATTATCACTGTTAAAAAAGCTATTTCTAATCTCGTGTCAAAGGGTATTTTATTTACACGTGTGGGGAAAGGTACATATGTAGCTACTCCAAAAAGAGAAAGAGTAGATTTTTCAAAAAATAAAACAATTGGCTTGGTTTTAAGAGATATCAAACATCCTTTCTTTTCTTTAATAAGTAACGGGATTGAAGAAAGAGCTTACGAATTGGGTTATAATATTTTGTTATCAAGTTCTTCGAATAAAGCTGAAAAAGAAGAAAGCCAAATAAATCATTTTCGGGAACTTGGCGTTGATGGATTGATTATAGCGTCTTTATCATTAGAATATAAAGCCACAGACTATATACAGCGTTTGCACGATGAAAATTTCCCTTATGTCATGGTCTCATACATTCATGATCCTCATTGTTGGTATGTTGGAAGTGATCATGAACTTGGTGGTTATATTGCAACTGAGCATTTAATAAAACTTGGTTACAAACATATTGGTTACCTTCATGCAAGTAAAACAAATCTTTTAAGTGAAGTTAGAAAAAATGGTTATTCAAGAGCTTTAAGAGATTATAATATTCCTTATGATTCAAGGTTGATTTATTATCTTGAACAACATGAGGCAGGTGATATTGTAGATCGATATCAACAAGGTTATAATTTTGGTAAAATCTTTAAAAACTTGGATAAAAAACCTGAAGCACTATTTATATATAGTGACCTTGTTGCATTAGGTTTTCAACAATCAGTTTTAGAAGAAGGCATTAAAGTGCCGGATGATGTTGCTATTGTTGGTTTTGACGATATTTTCTTTGCACGTTACTCGCAAGTTCCCCTTACAACAATCCATCAGCCAGCAGAAAAAATTGGGAGTATTGCTGTAGATGTAATAGATAAACGAATACGAAAAGAAGATATAGGTAATAGAATAATACTTAAACCATCGTTAATAGTAAGAGAGTCATGTGGAGCTAAAAAAAGGGTAATAACTAATTCCCAAGTTCAAGTAAAAAAATAATACTGTTTAATTAAATTTTTCAACAAAGAGGAAAAGGTATATGCTTTATCCTGTTAGAAATAAATATAGACAAATTATTGACTTGTCTGGAATTTGGAAAATTAAAATAGATTATAATGAAACTGGAGAAAAAGAGAAATTTTATGAGGGTTTCGAATCAGATTTAGAAATTGCTATACCAGGAAGTTGGAATGAACAACTTGATGAAATTGGTTTGCTTAATTACATAGGTACTGTCTGGTTTTATAAAAAGGTTTTTATTCCGGAAGATTTTTATAATAAAACAATTTGGTTAAGAATTGGTTCCGCAGATTATAATTCTAAAATTTGGATTAATGGTTATTATATTGGCCAAAATCAAATTGGCTTTCTACCATTTGTATTTGACATAAGTCATTATATAGTTCTAGGCGAATTTGCTAATATTGTTATTAGTGTGAATAATAAACTTAATGAAAATTCAATTCCTCAAGGAATTACATCTGAAAATTATCTTAAAGAAAATAGATTGCGTGAAGAAACATATCCACCAACAAGATTTGATTTTTTTCCATTTGGTGGAATTCATAGACCTGTTTTAATTTATACGACTCCCAAAAGATATATAAGAAATATAAGATTTGAGACAAAAATTACTGGAACTAATACAGCTAGTGCTAAAATTAAAATAACAACCCAAAATTTCACTTATGGTTTAGCAAAGGTAATATTATCACAAAAAAATTTCATTAAAAGTTTTCAAGAAAAATTAATCAACAATAGCGCAGAAATAGAAGTAGATGTAGATAACTGTAAGTTTTGGTCTCCTTCAAATCCTTATCTCTATAATTTGCAAATACAAATTTTAGAAGGCAAAAATATTATAGATGAGTATGAAATGCCTGTAGGAATACGCGAAGTAAAAATTGTAAATAATAAATTATTGTTGAATGGGGAAGAAATTTTTCTGAGAGGTTTTGGGAAGCATGAAGATTTTTGGATTATTGGCAGGGGGTTGTTTTTGCCATTAATGATAAAAGATTTTCAATTACTTAAGTGGATAAATGCTAACTCTTTTAGGACATCACATTATCCATATTCTGAAGAAATACTACAATATGCAGACCGCCACGGTATTATGGTAATAGATGAAGTCCCGGCAGTTAGTATTGATACAAGATATGTTACAGATAAAACAATTCAAAACCATAAAGAATATATTACTAGACTAATTGAAAGAGATTATAATCATCCTTCCGTGATAATGTGGTCATTAGGGAATGAGCCTAATTTAGTTGGAGCCGATAGCTACTTTGATGGTTCAGGAAGAAAATATTGGGAACAGATTTTTGAACATGCTCGTAAATTGGATGAGACACGTCCATTTACAGTTCCAAATTGTAAGCATGCTGGGATTGATGATCCTGTTTTTGAATTAAGTGATGTGTTATCCATAAATCGATATTATGGATGGTATGAAAATCCGGGCCAAATTCTTAAAGCTATTGAACTAATGAATAATGAAATGGAACTGTTATATAAAAGATATAATAAACCAATTTTTGTCACTGAATTTGGAGCTGATACAGTTCCAGGATTACATTCAATATCGGAACTAATGTTTACGGAAGAATATCAAGCTAAATTTATTGAGGAATATATAAAACTTATTGAATCTAAAGATTTTACTATTGGTGAACATGTTTGGAACTTCGCTGATTTTCGTACTGCACAGCATTTTCGAAGAGTTGTTATGAATTTGAAAGGGGTCTTCACCCGTAATAGAGAACCAAAATTAGCTGCATTTAGAATTAAAGAACTATGGAGCAAAAAATGATTTTCGGTCTTTCATTAGTTGATTTGATTATCATTGTTTTATATATGTTTATCATAATTTATTTAGGTCTTATAGCAAAGCGTAAAGTTAAAAGTTTTGGCGATTATTTTATGGGTGGACGAAGAGGTAATAAGCTTATGATGATAGCCAATGGATTTGGTGGGGCTACTCATACTGATCAAGCTATTGGAGTTGCAGGAGCATCGTATGAGATTGGATTGGGTGGTATTTGGTATCAATGGATGTATCTTTTTATAACCCCATTCTTTTGGCTGCTTGGACCTATTTATAGAAGATTAAGGTATATTACTACAGGTGATTTTTTCGAAGAAAGGTATGGTCCCGGGCATGGGATAGCTTATTCAATAATGGGTTTGCTTTATTATATTATGGATATTGGGTTGATATTAAAAGGTACAGGGACAGCAATAGAAGCTATAACTCATGGTGAAATATCCTCTGCACTTGTTGTTATAATAATAACAATTTTTTTCCTTGCTTATAGTGTTGTAGGAGGGTTAGTTTCAGCGCTTGTTGTAAATTTATTACATGGCTTTTTTATTCTTTTATTTTCTTTTCTATTAATCCCCTTTGCGCTTGAAGTAGGTGGAGGGATTTCTTCAATTAAATCAAAACTTCCTGAATACATGTTTAGCTTTGTTGCACCTAAAGAGGTTACTCTTTTTTTTATAATAATGATAGTGATTAATGGTTTAATTGGTATAGTAGTTCAACCACACCATATGGCTATTGGTGGTGCAGGTAAATCAGAAAAAAGTTGTAGAGCAGGTTGGACTTATGGAACATTCATTAAAAGAATTGTTACATTCGGATGGGCTTATGTAGGAGTACTAGCTGCAGCATTGTACCCTGGTCTTTCTAGTGAAAATCGTGAAAGCGCTTTTGGTATTATGATTGTAAATTTATTACCAAGTGGTTTCCTTGGATTAATGGTAGCTGCTATGATAGCTGGAATTCTTGCTGTTCTTCATAATTATATGGTTGGTGGTTCGGCTATTATAACAAGAAACATTGTTAAGAAATATTTTATGGAAGATTTAGATACAAAAAAGGAATTGAAAATTGCTCGTTTATCGTCGGTTCTTTTAGTTATTGGAGGTGTAACAATTGCACTAATAATTCCAAGTGTTATATATGGATTAATACTTGTCTGGCACTTCACTGCTTTTTTTGGAATAGGTTTTTGGCTGGCAATTATTTGGAGAAAAGCTAATAGATATGGTCTCTGGGCTAGCTTAATTGCTACATCTTTATGCACACTTTATACTGGGCCATATTTTTCATTCGGTTTGGGTTGGACACCTGAATATCAAATTGCTCTTTATTTACCAGTTGGGTTTATTACGATGATAGTAGTAAGCTTAATGACCAAAAATGAACCCGAAGAAAATTTAGATAGATTTTATTCATTATTGCATACACCAGTTGGAGAAGAATATAAACTGAAAGAAAAAGGAATAAAAATTATCTACGAAGGAGAATCAATTGCTGCATTATCTAATTCTGAAGGTTCATTAGAAGATAGTGGACATAGTTTGTTATTAGTTGATTTACTTTCATTGCATAAGAAATTTTCTTTTAAAAAATATAGAGAAGATATTGTAGGCTTTATTTGGGCTTCACTTTTTGTTATTTCAATATTTTTATTTGGATTATTAGTAGCTAATATTGGTTGATAAAAAGGTGTATTTCCAGGATAAAAATTAAATTCCAATTTTTATTACTCATTCTTTATTATCTAATCATTGTAAATTAAGATATAAATAGTGCAATGAATCTTATAAAAGCAATAAAGAAAATTCTTTTGTATTTGTTTTTATTTATATTATTTATTATACCTATTATTCTTAAATCAAAGTCTACTAAAATTGATAGCACTTATAAAGAATGGAACCATATAATTGAGTATCAGATACATACTAATATATTTATGCAGAATTTTAATCCTCTCAATATTGCACATAAAATTGCACAAAGAATAATTAATGAAACATCTTTTGAATTAGTAGATGTAGAACAAAAAGCAGTACTTGACTTACAGGTGATTGATTTTCAAAAAGCGTTTAATAATAGAAACCAAAAATCGGCATTTGCTTTTTCAATAATTTATGTTGATGAGAATCAAGAAATTAATTACGGGATAAGTTTTAGTTCACCACTAAAGATATGGATTAATGATGAGTTGATATTTGAAAATGAAAAGGAAACAATATTTTATTTCAAGGAGGTTGCCTACTCAGATTTTACTTTTCAGGATACATTTTCGGTTAAATTAAATAAAGGAATAAATCGAATTGCAATTAAATCGTCTCTTGATGGCTATCCAATAGTCTATTTAAGAGAAATAATTAATGCAGAGCAAAAACCCAAGTCAAAATTTTTACCAATTAATTCCAAAATAACAAATTATACTTGGCCATGGTGCTTTTATATTGCAGATAATAGTTTAGGAGAAAAATTTTTTGTAGATAGTGTATTCAGTCTTCTCACTGCTGATAATTTATCCTGTAGATTTATCAAGCCATCTGTTATTAAACAACTAAAAATAAATCCAAATAGTACTTTTAAGAAAGACTCATTTGCTGATTGGAATTATCCCAACGGCATATTAATGCTGGCTATGTTGAATCTTTCGGAAACGACCAAAGATAAACAATATCAAGAATTCGTTGAAAAATATTGCAACTTTATACTTTATAATATCCAATTGTTTAAAAAACAATATTTTATAAATCATGATATCCGTGGTAGTTACCACAGAATTTTCAGAAAATGTATGCTTGACGATACAGGTGCTCCAATATTACCTTTTGTAGAAATTAAATTAGAAAATCACAGTAAAGATTACGATGCATTGATAAATGAGATGACGAATTATGTGTTGAATAAGCAAACGAGATTACCTGATGGGACATTTTGCAGACCGGAACCTGAACGATGGACGGTATGGGCTGACGATTTATTTATGTCTGTGCCGCTTTTAGTTAGAGCTGGAATTCTGTATAACGATAAAAAATATTTTGACGACGCTGCGAAACAGATTATTAATTTCAATAAGTATCTTTTTGATTCTGAGACTGGTTTATACAAACATGGATGGTTTAGCAGAACTAACGAAAAGTCAAAAGTTTTTTGGGGCAGAGCTAACGGCTGGGTAGTATGGGCAACTTCAGAAGCGTTGTTGATTTTACCTAAAGGGCATCCGTCATATAAAAAAATTGAGCAAATTTTCCAGCAGCATCTTGAAGGGATTGTTAACTATCAAGGTCAAAGCGGAATGTGGCATCAAGTACTTGATGATAAAAATTCTTTTGAAGAAACTTCTTGTACGGCAATGTTTATTATTGGTCTTTCACGTGGTATTGTCAATGGTTGGATAGATAGAAAATATAATCAAATTGTTTTTAATGCATGGAATGCGCTTAAGACTAAAATTGATTCATCAGGGGTAGTTAGGGACATTAGCTGTGGAACGGGCATTGGGACTACTGTAGAATTTTATAAAACGCGGGAAAGATTTGATAATGACCCTAGAGGTTTAGGTGCTATTATTACTGCAGCTATTGAAGTAGATAAATTGGCAAGGTTTTTAACAGAGACGAAATGAATTCTGCACATGTAGGTGCTTTTTTAGATTATTGATAAAAAGAAATGAAAGGAACTGTAATATGGGAAAAAATGAAGCATATACTTTTGTAGTTGACAACTTGAAAATAGTGGTAGCCCCGAGCAGGCAGAAAATGGGTGAATTTTCTGCAATGAAAGTAAGTAAATTGATAAAAGAACTACTTTCTAAAAAAGAAGAATTACGGATGGTATTTGCAGCTGCACCTTCACAGAATGAATTTTTATGTGAACTTACAAAGGATAAAAATATTGATTGGACAAGAATAGTTGCCTTTCATATGGATGAATATATTGGGTTACCTGCAAATTCCAATCAACTTTTTAGTAAATATTTGACAGACCATTTATTCTCTAAGGTTGGGTTTAAGGAAGTATATATAATAAATTCACAAGCTAAAGATATCCAAAAAGAATGCGATAGATATGAAATGTTACTAAAAGAAAAACCAATAGATATTGTGTGCTTGGGTATTGGTGAGAATGGACATATTGCATTTAATGACCCTCACGTTGCAGATTTTAATGATAAAAAATTTGTTAAGATTGTTGATTTGGATGAAAAATGTAGACAACAGCAAGTGAATGATGGATGCTTTCCAACTATTACCGATGTTCCAAATTCTGCTATAACTTTAACTATACCCGCTTTACTTTCGGGTGAATTTTTATCAATAGTTGTCCCTGGAATTAGAAAAGCAGAAGCGGTTAAGAAAACACTTACTATGAATATTTCATCAGAATGTCCTGCTACAATCTTGAGAACTCATTCAAATGCAATTTTATATTTAGATAAAGACTCAGCGAAATTATTTGATTTTAAAGCGAAAACTGAAAGATTCGAAATCAAATAGAAAGGTTTTCTAAAACGAATATGGAATTATTTGGGCTATTTATTATTTGATTCATTAATTGTGCATATCAAGATTTTTATGATAGATAATTTTCCTTAAGAGATGGTTCTAGAAAATTGGTCTTTTTGATTAAACAGTACTGAGATTTTAAAATATATGATAACAAAAGGGATGAAAATGAGAATGAAGACATATTTAACTTTTATGATAATTTTTTCTATTGCACAAGTTACCTTTCCCGTTGATAATAAAAAAGAGAATGTAGGTAAAATACGGCCTTCTGAGAACAAATCATGGATTGATGAAGAGACAGGTTATAAAATTACCCAATGGACAAGCAATGGTAAAAATTGGCACTTATATTTTAATATTGAATCGTTTATTGATGAAAATAATGTTATCATATATTCAGATAGGACTGGGATTGTAAATTTATTTAAGCTAAATGTTAATGATGGTACATTAACTCAATTAACAGATAGTCCAAAGAATGTCAATGGTTTGGTATGGCATTATCCAAAGTTCAAGAAAATTTGGTATGCTGTTAATAATAGTATTCGTGTGCTAAATTATGAAACTTTAGAAGATAATTTAGTATTCGAAGATTCAACTAGAGGTTTGAAATCATTTACAATTACATGTGATGGAAGATTCTTAGTCTATTCTATTAATAAAAATCCTAAATTTAATACTAATCATAGTACTGGACCATTTGCTATTATGAGAATGGATTTATTAACTAGAGAGATTAAGCAAATATCTCCTGATTATGGATTTAGTATTAATCATCTTCAGGCTTCACCTACAGACTCTAGTATAATTATTTATTCATGGCAGCATCAGTATAGAGAAGGGGGTTCAGGAATAGTTGGAAATATTCCTATTCGAATATGGTGGTTAAAAATAGATGGCTCTATTGGGGGACCTATTATTCCACAAGAATTTGGAATACACCGCACACATGAATTTTGGTTTTATAATGGATCTCGAATAGGGTATACAGCTCGTTATATTTTTGGGCCAAATTTGGGTAAACAATTTCTTGGTTCTTGTTTACCTGATGGAAGTGATAATTTTATGATTGAGTTACCTGTAGGAGCAGCCCATTCTCAAGTATATAAAGATAATAAGCATTGGGTAGCAGATAAAAATAATGGAATGATTTTAACTATGTGGACATTTGACCGCAATAAAATTCTGAAAGAAGAAATTCTTTTCCGACATAACTCATCATGGGGCGAGCAATCCACACATCCACATCCTCATTTCAGTCCGGATGGTAAATATATTTTATTCAGTACAGATAAAACTGGAACGCCACAGGTATATACGGTAGAAATTAACTTACAATCAAGAAAATAAATTTAGGTATGACAATGAAGAAACAATATTGGAACTATTCAAAATTATTTACAATGATTTTGTTGTATATAATCTGCTTTCAAAATTATATCCAGAGTCAACAACTTAAAAAAATACCTTACCTTTTTGATACAGGGATTCAATCCTCGATAGCTGAAGATAATTCTATAAAATTAACTTTCAATCAATACTATAGCGAAGAAAAAGGTTATGGTTGGATAACTCCTCCAATAAATTCCTTCATAAGAGAAAGCCTTTTTACTTTGGGGAATCGTTCTAGATTGACAGCAGATGGAGTAGTAGGAAAAGAAATTACATTCAAAATAAAACTTCCTCCAGGAGAATGGTGGTTTACTTTTTGGATGGAAGGAGGAATGGAAGATATTTCTACAACCAAATTTTTTATTAATAGAAACTTAAAAAAAATTGTGTGGCATGAATTAAATGAAGCTGCCGAAGGACGAACTGAAATTATGCCAATTTACAGAGTTATAAAAACTGATTTTTCTTCAAATGGGGAGCCAGTTTTAGTTACATGGAAAGGTGAAAAAGATTCTGTCCGAATATTAGGGTTCTCATTTATTCCAAAAGTAAAAGAATTAAGTAATGAGCAACTTAATTTTCTAAAATTAATTGAACAAGCAGGGAAATATAAATCAGTAATTCCGTTGGAAAACTTAGTAATTTCTTTAAAGAATAAAGTGCAGAATAATCCTAAAGATGCATTTTATTTTTATTGGTTGCAACAAATTGAATTATTGAATGAAGCTGAAAGATATATAAACATGGAAGGGTGGGAGTGGGCTAACGAAATGCATAATTTTTCTATTTTTGATAGAAGACATCAAGCACTTTTTCTTTTGGATGCTCATTTAGAAAATTTTGATTTAACTGATTATCCATTAAGAGAAAGAGCTGCATGGAATAGAGGTAAAGTATGTTACGATTTATATCTTGAAAGAGGGGGGAATTATCAGTATGAAATTGCAAAGAAAGATCTTAAATTCTTATTAGAAAAGTATCCTTACGACGAAAATCTTAGGATGCTTAATGGTGAAAAAATTCGTTCACACAATGAATGTGATTGTATATATGATTTGAATGCTCCTAAATGGGCAATACTTCAACGCGAGGCTATATGTCGTTTAAAAAAAGAAATTGATTGGTGGATAAAAGTAAAACAAGCTCCGAATGGTGAACTTGGTGGTAAAATTGATGATGATGTTGAAATCTTAAGGGAGTGGAGTCCTTTATTTTACTTGAATGACGAGAATACAATTACTGGTTGGAAAAAATTGGCTGACGCTGTTTGGTATAATCCAAGAGTTTATAAGGGATTTTCAAAAAATATTTTGGATGTTGAACATTCTTCAGAATTTATTGCAGATTCTCAACCTGAGTTATTACTTATTGATGATACTACCTATCTCAATAGATTAATACCTACTGCAACTTATTTCGAAAAATTATGGACAGCAAAAAACAAGAATGGCCGTAGATTTTTCAAATCAAGTTGGTACAGCTCGAGAGAGATTGATACTCGTCCACCTCGCAATAGAGATGTGGGATATAATACCCGTACAGTTAAAGCACTGAGATATTTAGCATGGATAACTAAGGATAAAAAATATATTCAACTTTTAAGTGAATGGTCTAATGCATGGCTTTATGCTTCTTTAAAAATCGATAAAGGAAAGCCCAAAGGAATAATCCCACCATCTATTAGATGGGATGATGAATCTATTAATGGAGATGAACCAACATGGTTTAAAGCAAATATGTTTTGGCCATATTATGATTGGGAACATGATTGTGGCTCAATGATATTAGACCAATTGATATTTACATATACTTTAACGAAAAATGATAGCTTATTAATTCCTATAGAGCTTTCATTAGAGTTAATACAACGGACTCTTTATAAAAATAAAAATTTACTGAATAGTAATGTTAAAGAAGGTTCTGAAGAATGGGCGGCACAAAAATTAATTGGTAATGATTTATTTTGGAACTCTGTTCTCATATGGCGAAGATTAAAAAGAACAAATAAATATGATCCTCTAATTGAACAATTCGGAACGCCATATGGGAAATACCTTATAACTTATAATGAAAAATATGTAGAAGAGGGTTTAGATTCTCTTTTGGAACAATTAAGATATAATCAACCATTAAGAACTAATCTTGTAGTACATACTGATCGGGTTAGAATTCCGGCTTCGTATAATCTTAAAGCTATGCTAACAGGAGATGGTTCACCTGAAGGTAATTCACCATATTATGCAATAACATGGGGAAATACAGATTTAAATTTTACAGCACTCGTAAAAGAGGCATGTGAGGATTCGTTGGTTGTAAAGGTTTTTAATTTTGGTGATTTATACAAGCAAATCATAGCTAAACCGTGGTGTTTAAAACAAGGTAAATATTTTCTCGATGTTATCAGTGATGATATAAAATTTACTAAAGAAGTTGTAATTAATAAACCGGGCGAAAAAGTATTGATAAATATTCCTCCTAAAAAACTTACAGAGATTCATTTCTATAAAGGAGAGAAAAAATGAATATAATAAAGTATAGTGTTCATTTTTCTACTAAAACATTCTTAAAGGTATTTTCTACTTTTGTTTTATTTATTTTTTCAGTAAGCACGTCATATTCACAATATGTTTCACGCTTAATTACCCCAGATTCAGAACTAAATAAAAAATTAGTTGATATTGATATAACCGAAACAAAGTTGATTAGATTTGAAACATTTGATGATGGTTTAACATTGGATCCACATCTACCTTCTGAATGGACTTACATAGTTGGTATAAACTTGCAAACAAAATTTGGTAGAGTTGATTTTGCTTTTTTTAATGGTATGATTTATTCAAATTCCACAAATATAAAATATGTTAATTTTAGAAAGAGAATTTATCCCCAGTTATTTACTGATAAAATTAAGACAAATGCATTTGCAATAGGTTTTCGTAAAGAAGACCAAGCAGCTATCATAGTTGTTACAGAGGAACCTAAACGCGTATTCATCGAAGTTGAAGAATCAGTTATGGGCCGTAGATTATATTACGAATTTTATATGAATAAAAATGAATGTAAGCTTATTAGGATTGTAAATAAATTTCCTCCCTATTTACCATAAAAAAGGAGACGATATGAAAAGAATAATTTTACAATTATCAATCTTTACATTATGGAATATATTTTTATTGCAAGGTCAACCTATTAGAGAAAAAATAAATTTTAATGATGATTGGTATTTTTATAAAGGAGATTTAATTAGAGGATATGATAAGGATTTAATCACATCTGATTTTCAAAAAATAAAACTTCCTCATACATTTAATCTTGACGATTGGTTTGATAAAAGAGATAATGATTTGGATTTTAGTATTACATATTACTATTATAGAGGACCAGCATGGTACCGTAAAAGTTTTGAATTAGATGAAAAAGATCATAATAAAAGAATTATTATTTCATTTGAAGCTGCTAATGCTATAGCAGAAGTTTGGGTTAATGAGCAATATGTTGGTAAGCATATAGGAGGATATTCGGGATTTCAATTCGATATTACAAAGTATATAAATTTTGGTGGTCAAAACTTAATAGCTGTTCGAGTTGACAATTCTTATAATTATGATATACCCCCGCAACGAGCAGATTATGTTATGTATGGAGGTATTTACAGAGATGTTTATTTAATAAAAGTAAATAAACTTCATATCGAACATTCACTTATCTCTGTAATTAATCCATCGGATAATTCAGCTACATTAAAAATTTTAGTCCCAATTATAAATAATCATGATGAAGCCTCAAATTGCATCTTGCATGTAGAAATATTTAATCCATTTAATAAAAAGGTTTTAGAATACAAAAGTTCATTTAGTATAGAAAAAAACAAATCAGATTCTCTCAATTTACAAATTGGTAAAATTATCAACCCACTGTTATGGTCACCAGATACCCCATATTTATATCGTGCACAGATTTCTATATTGAATAATTTTGGCGAATTATTAGATACAATTAATGAAAAGTTCGGAATAAGATATTACCATTTTGACCCTAAAGAAGGATTTTTTATTAACGGCAAATATTTAAAACTCCACGGAGTTAATCGACATCAGGATAGAGAAGGTTATGGAAATGCATTATCAAATGAACAACATTTTGAAGACATTAAAATGATAAAAGAATTAGGGGCAAATTTTATAAGGCTCGCTCATTATCAGCAAGATCCTTCAGTTTTGGATGCATGCGATAGCCTGGGAATATTTGTATGGGAAGAAATACCTGTAGTTACATCTATTGGGAAAGAAAAATTTAAAGAGAATGCTATGAATATGTTAAAAGAAATGATTACACAGCATTATAACCATCCAAGTATAATTATTTGGGGATTGATGAATGAGACTCTTAGGACTCAACCTGAAGACGAATTGTCTATTAATATAGATTTATGTAAAGCATTAAACAATTTAGCAAAAAAACTGGATCCATACCGATTAACTGCTCAAGCTCAGATGAGTTCAAGAGGCGAGGATATATTTAAGTTTACGGATATTAGAGCATGGAATAGATATTTTGGGTGGTATTCAGGAAAATTTGAAGATTTTGGTACATTTATGGATCAAGAGAAAAAGTCCGCACCTAATCAACCATTTATAATTAGTGAATATGGTGCAGGTAGTAAGCGTGGGTATCATGTGGAAAATCCAACTTTCCCTGATTTTAGTGAAGAATGGCAATTAGAATTTCATAAATCATATTGGAAACAAATAGTAGAACGTAAGTGGATAGCTGGAGCCTTGATTTGGAATATGTTCGATTTTGCTTCGGATGAGAAAGCAGGAAATATTCCTCAACAAAATCAGAAAGGTCTTTGTGATTTTGGCAGAAGGCCAAAAGATGTTTATTACTTCTACCAGAGTATGTGGTCTAAAAAACCAATGATTTATATTGTTTCGCACACATGGACTGATAGGTATGGTAAAAAAAATGAAAAAAAGTATCTAGAAATTTTCTCTAATTGTGATACGGTTGAGGTTATTTTGAATGGGAAGAAATTAGGAAGAAAATATAGCTACCCCTTTAAATGGTTAATAGAGTATAATGTAGGAGAAAATTTAATTGAAGCAATAGGGATAAAAGGAAGAGATATAGTGAAAGATATTCTTAAAATAAATTATCAAATAAGAAATTAGAGGAAAGAAGTAAAACAGGAGAAATAAAAACATGTCCAAAGTATCATTAGTGATATTAATTATTTTTACTACTTCAATTAATGCCCAGATTTTCAATATAAAGGAATTTGGAGCAATTGGAGATGGAGTTACAATAAATACTGAAGCAATACAAAAAGCTATAGATAAATGTGCTGAAATTGGTGGGGTTGTATATATACCGAATGGCATTTTTTTGACAGGCTCACTGGTACTCAAAGATAATGTTAATATTTACTTATCAAGTGGAGCTATTCTCCTTGGCAGTTCTGATTTGAAAGATTACAAACAACTAGTACCTAAAGATATGGCGTCATATAGTGATTTATTTTTAAGATGGTATTCTTTGCTATATGCCGAAAATGCAAGGAATATATCTATATCTGGTTTGGGAATTATTGATGGTCAAGGGGATAAGTTTATTGTTACTACTAAAAAGAAGCCAGAGCGTCATCGCAATAGACCATATTTAATAAGACTAGTTAAATGTAAAAATGTTCGAGTAGAAAATGTAACTTTACAAAATTCTGCAATGTGGATGCAGCATTATCTTGCGTGTGAAGATTTAATAATCAGTGGAATTCGTGTTTATAATCATGCAAATCAAAATAATGATATGATTGATATAGATGGTTGTAAGAATGTGTTTATTTCTGATTGTCTTGGTGATTCTGATGACGATGGAATTACTTTAAAGAGTACCACCAATTATATTACAGAAAATGTTACAATTACTAATTGTGTTATCAGTTCTCATTGTAATGCCATTAAACTTGGGACAGAATCAAATGGTGGATTCAGAAATATAACAATATCCAACATAGTAGTTAAACCTTCAATTGATACAGATCCTATATTTGGATATCCTCAAGGTATTAGTGGTATTACATTGGCTATGGTTGATGGTGGGATACTTGAAGGAATAACAATTTCAAATATTAGAATAGAAGGGACTCATGTCCCAATATATATGCGTCTTGGTAATCGTGCTCGAAAGTATTATGATGAGCAACCTCAACCTGGAGTAGGAATATTCAAAAATGTAATGGTCAGTAATGTAATTGCTACAAATGTGCAGTCGTCAATAGGTTGTTCGATTACAGGAATCCCAGGCTATAATATTCAGAATATAAGTTTGAACAATATAACGATTGAATTTCCTGGCGGAGGAACAATTGAAGATTCTAAAAAAATTTTGCCAGAACTTGAAAATCATTATCCAGAAAGCACAAAGTGGGGAAATTTACCAGCTTTTGGATTCTATATCAGGCATGCAAGCAATATCAATCTGAATAATATTGAATTAAGATTAAAAAATTATGATTTGCGTCCTGCAATTGTGTGTGATGATGTTGAAAATCTAAAATTAATAGGTTTAAGAACAGATTCCGATAGCAAGGCGGAAAAAGTTATCTCATTTAGAAATGTAAGTAATGCAATTATACAATCTTGTTCACTTCTTTCAAAAGCTAATACATTCTTGGAACTTATAGGTAATCAAAACAAAAATATTTCTGTTACCAATAATGTTTTAGTAAATGTAAAAAGAATAATTAGTAATGTAATGAAAAATGTAGTAAAGGTATCTAATAACATTAAATAGGAGTAATGTATGGACAGGAGAGATTTCATTAAAAACACGATGCTTTATAGTGCATTTATTCCTATGTCGCATTATTCATTTGGGATGAAAAAACTTATTCCACAAAAAATACATATTGATGATAATGTATATAAGAATGTATTTAATAAATCACTTATTAAAGAGCCAGTTATTATAGATTCAGTAAAACTCTTAAAAAATGGGAAAATTTTTATTGTAGTTGTAAGATCAAAAGATGGAGCTGAGGGTTATGCAGTTTCTCATCCTAAATTCATGGAAACGTTATGGCCTGTTTTTTTAACTTATGTAGTACCTCCTTTTATAGGTAAAGACGCTCGAGAAATAGAGAATTTATTAACAGATGTTTATTTGTTTAATAGTAATTATAAAAAGCAAGGATTACTTTTTTGGGTTCCAGTTGCCTCGCTTGAGTTTGCAATACTAGATCTTTTAGGTAAAGTTGTTAACAGATCAATAGGTGATTTTTTTGGTGGAGCTACAAAAACAGAAATTGATGTCTACCGTGCTAGTGAGAAAAGGGGTAATAAACCAGAAGAAGAAATTGAATATCTAAAAACAATTGTTGAGCCAATAGGTGCAAAAGCTTTAAAATTTCGTCTTGGTGCAAGAATGCGTTATGATGAGCTATCAACAAAAAGAGATCTTGCATTGATTCCTTTGGTTCGAAAAACTTTTGGTGATAATTTTACAATCTATGCAGATGCTAACGGTTCTTATGATATTTCAATGGCATTAAAGATTGGGAAGATGCTAGAAGAGTATAATTATGGTTTCTTTGAAGAACCATGTCCATTTGATTATTATGCAGAGACAAAAGATATAGCAGATAATCTTGATATTAGAATTGCTGGGGGGGAAGTGGAAAGTAGTTTAAGAGTGTTTAAGTGGTTAATAGAAAATGATGTATTACAAGTTGTGCAACCAGACCTTTTATATTTTGGTGGGTTAATTCGTTCTGTTAAAGTAGCAAAAATGGCACAAGTAGCAGGAATTGATTGCACACCACACATGTCAGGAGGGGGGTTAGGATATTTGTATGTCCTTCATTTCGCATCATTTGTTCCTAATTGTGGACCTTATCAAGAATTTAAGGGGGATGATGAAAAAATTCCATTTGTGTGCACAACCTCGTCACTAAAAATAGTGAATGGTAAGATAAAGGTTCCAACTGGTCCGGGTTTGGGAATTGAAATTGATCCAGACTTTATAAAAAAATCAAAAGAAATATCAATATAATAAATCGAATTGTTATTCTAATTTAACATAAAGTATTCGGTGGAATAATTAATATAAATCAAAGATTTATAATTAATAATGAAATCAAATAATTTATTTTGTATTTAAGGAGAATTTTTATGTCGATTAAACAATTCAATAAAATTATTCAAGTACAAAGAAATGATGCTTATGAAAACCTGATAATTGCATTTTTTTTGATTGTAGTAGGAATTATTTTATTTTTTGTTCTTGATACGCAAAGTGCTGCTCCAGATTTTACTATTAATAAGTTTATTTTGTTATGGTTAATACTTTTTTTCTCGGGTTTGATTTGTGGTATATCTGGGTTTGCATTTTCTTCAATAGGTAATTTAACACAGTTGTTGCTTCCACCTATTACTGCTGTACCTATGCTCCAAGGATTATCAATTTTTAATCAGTTAACCTCTATTACAAAGTTACGAAAGGATATGCCTAAGAAATTACAAGATTGGTTCCCGAATGGTCCAGGTCCAGCAATTTTAGGAGGATTACTTGGCGTTCAAGTGGGAGTATGGATTCTAAACAATTTTCCTGGTCCAATACTTACATTAATAATAGGTTTTCTTGTATGTATATATTCTCTTTATTTAACTTTTAAGCCGAAAGGTTTTATACTTCGAAAATTTGTAGGTCCCAAAACTGCTTTTTTTGTTGGCGCTTTGGGCGGGGCAATTGGGGGTTTTACTGCCTTTCCTGGATTAGCTGTTGTGATGTGGACTGGATTGCGTAATATTACAAAAGCCCAAACAAGGGCAATAGTTCAACCTTTTATAGTTTTACTACAACTAGCTGCTCTAATCACAAATGCTTCTCAACATCCTGAACGTTTTGGAGTATCGTATTGGACTATGTTAGCAATTACAATTCCAGCTGTTCTTCCAGGGACTTTAACAGGGGTCTGGATTTATAGTAAACTATCTGAAACTAATTTTAAGAGAGTCATCTTTATTTTATTATCAATTGTTGGCATAACATTAATAATTAAAGGTTGGAGTGGGCTGTAATTTTTAATGTATAAAAATTATGAAGAAAACATGTTGAAAGTTTTTAATCAATGGGACATAGTACATAATTTATTTTAATACTAAACTAAAGAATTTGAAAACATTAAATATTATTGAAGAGATATTAATTAATAAAAAGGAATTTAATATGAAAAGAAAAGATTTTATTAAGTGTATACCACTTGGGGTGGCAGCAAGTTTTTTCCCAATCACCAATTCATTATCAAAAAATTTTATTGAACCGAAAACTAATAATGATAAGTCTGGTGTCACAATTACTAAGATAGAAACATTTGTCTTTAAAAATGCAACCTTTGTAAAAATTACTTCAAGCGAAGGAATAAGTGGCTGGGGTGAAGCAGATCACGACTATCCTAAATTGACATCTGCAATTATTGAAGAAATATGTAAGCCTATTATTCTTGGTAAAGATCCTTTTGATACAGAATATCTTTGGCATCAAATGCTCTTTAAAGGTGAAGATGCTGGAAGCACGGGCTTGCTCCCAGGTGCGATTGCTGGGGTTGATAATGCTTTGTGGGATTTAAAGGGGAAATTGTTAAATCTTCCTGTTCACAAAATTTCAGGAGGTTTTAATATTGATAAAGTAAGAGTATACGGAAGTTTTGGTAGAGGAGACAATCCTAAGACAAGAAAAAATCCGGAAGCTATGGCTAAAACTGCTCTTGATTTTGTTAAGCAAGGATATAGAACAATTAAAGCAAGGATGCAAATTAGACAATTGAATGTAGACCCAGAATATGATGATACATTCGAAGTTATTAAAGCTATAAGAAAGGCAGTTGGAGATGATATTGAAATTTTTGTTGACTACAATAATGGTTATACCCCTGCAAGAGCAATTGAGTTAACTAAAAAGTTAATTGAACATTTCAACATAGCTGCTATTGAAGAACCTGTATCATATCACGATTATGAAGGGCTTCATCAGGTGGTTGAAGCAATAGATATTCCTGTAATGGCTGGAGAGCATGAATTTAATAGATGGCAAATGCGAGACTTAATTACAATTGGAAAAGTAGATTTTATTAATGCTGATGTTATTAAGTGTGGCGGTTTTTCTGAGTGTAGAAAAGTTGCTTATATGGCTCATACTTTTAATAAATATATTATGACTCATAATACTCGACCAACATTAGCAACCGCTACGAGTTTACAATTAATCGCGTCAATACCTAATGCTGCAAGAGTTCAAGAATACGCTGGTCCAAGACCTGAAATGGGATTATCAAAACTTTTTGAAAATCAAATTGAATTCAAGGATGGATATTTAACTATTCCAACTATTCCAGGTCTGGGACTAATAGTTAATGAAAAAGAAATGTATAAAAATAGAATTAATAATTAAGATATAAGGATTGGCACCGTGAAATTAGATTATTTTGGTAACCTTATTAATTGTATTTTAATTACTATAATAATCAATAATTTTACTGTTTATGCACAAGATAATAATGCATGGCAAAAATTATTTAATGGTAAAAATTTGGAAGGCTGGACTACTTTTCTTGCTTCAGAACATAAACAAAAACCATATTTGATAAATAAAGACCCTAATAAAATATTTCAAGTAGATGAGGGTAATTTACACTTTTATAAAGAACAAGTTCAGGATTTAGTTGTCCAGGGAGGTTACATTTGTACCAAAAATGAATATTCAAATTACAGACTAAAGTTAGAATTCAAGTGGGGTGATAAGAAATTTGCTCAAAGAAATTTAAAAAATAAAAATTCGGGGTTATTTTTTCATGTCCAGGAACCAACTGGATTTTGGCCAACTTGTATTGAATGTCAGATTATGGAAGGATGTGTTGGTGAAATTTATGCACAAAACTTTGCATGGTTTACAACAACTATAGATTCATTAATAATTGATTCAGTATCAAATAAAACATTTCCGAGATATTCTGATAATGGGAAGTTGTTTGACTATGGTGGGAAAAAAACTAGTATGCGAATGTTAATTCCCAAAAAACTTGACAAAAGTGATAGTTGGAACAAAGTTGAAATTGTTGTTCATGGGGATTCAGCAACATTTTATATTAATGATAAATTGGCTGCCAAGCTATGGAACATTAGATATATTCCCCCAGGTAATCACTCTAAAAAAAACCTCTAACTAAAGGGAGAATATGCTTACAAGCTGAAGCAACAGAAATAATATTTAAAAATATTGAAATTGAACTTGAAGATTAAAAATAAGCAAATCAATGAATAGATTACTATAATATTTCTTTGAAAGTGTCCCTAAAAACGGTTAATAAATTTAATAAAAAGTCACAGCATTTTTAAGCCAATCTTTACTTTTTAGTACTACTCCACAAACTTCTAAGGGTGATTTTCCATTCTTGTTCTTATTATTGCCCTTACAATCTGTGTATGGCTTAAATCGTAAATAATTTTTGTATAGATTCAAATAATTTTTTGCACTATTAAA
>Ga0078972_1005442_pt1 | contig 32325 bp, 24 predicted proteins | sample YelNatPaOPGAMG01_FD_67568 | JGI IMG/M metagenome (GOLD analysis project Ga0078972, IMG submission 67568) | Hot spring thermophilic microbial communities from Obsidian Pool, Yellowstone National Park, USA - OP-RAMG-01 (SPADES assembly) (version 2) | ecosystem: Environmental > Aquatic > Thermal...
GCCCGAAGAGCCGCCCGGCGGGAGTCAGAGCGTCCATAGTAGCGAGGAATCGGGGTAATGCCCGTGGAGCGAAGGGACGCAGGGAAGTGGAGGCGTGAAGTCTATGACGAATGACGAAACCGATCGAGCGGCGGCAGTGGCGGGGGTGACCTCGCCTCCACAAGCCGCAGACATCCGCGACCGCTGGTGGTGGGTGGAACATTCGGTGTGGACGGATCGCATGCTGACCCGGCTCGAACAAAGCGGGCCGACAACCAAATGGTTTCGACTTTGGGACAAAGTGGTGTCGGAGCGCAATCTGCAGGCGGCCTTCTGGGCCGTCTGGCGCAACGACGGTGCGCCCGGAGTCGATGGCCAAACCGTCAAACAGTTCAACGAACAATCGGAGTCGGAACTGGCCCGGTTGGGCGACGAACTGAAAACCAAACGCTACCGTCGCCAACCGGCTCGACGGGTCTGGATTCCCAAACCTGGTACAACCGAGCGGCGTCCGCTGGGCATTCCGGCGGTGCGCGACCGCACGGTTGAAGCGGCATTGCGGCAGGTGCTTGAACCAATATTCGAGCGCGACTTTGCCCAAAGCAGCTACGGGTTCCGACCCGGACGCGGCTGTCGGGAAGCGGTAGCGCGGGTGGAAGAACTCCTGAGCCAGGGCCACGTTTGGTGCGTGGACGCCGACCTCAAGAGCTACTTCGACACCATCCCACACGATCGGCTGATGGCATTGGTCAGAGAGCGCATCGTGGACGGCAGCGTCCTGAGCTTGCTGGAACAAAGCCTGAAAGCCGGCGTGATGGAGGAGCTGAAAGGCTGGCAGCCGACTGAGCAGGGCACCCCGCAAGGGGCCGTCATCAGTCCGCTTTTAGCAAACCTGTACCTCAACCCGCTGGACCACGAACTGGAACGGCAGGGCTGGGCGCTGGTGCGCTACGCGGACGACTTTGTCGTGCTGTGCCGGACCAAAGAACAAGCCCAGACCGTGCTGAGGTTCTTGCGCCAATGGACCGAGGCAGCAGGATTGAGCCTGCACCCGACCAAAACGCGCTTGGTCAACGCGACGGAAGAAGGCTTCGACTTTTTGGGCTGGCACTTTCGCGGAGGGAAGAAATGGCCGCGGAAGAAGAGCCTTCAGAAACTGCGGGAGAAGTTGCGACCGCTGACGAGGCGGACCAACGGACGGAGCCTGAGCGCAATCATCGCGAAGGTGAATCCGATCCTGCGGGGCTGGTACGGCTACTACCGGGAGAGCCACTGGACGGGCCTGAGAGGACCGGACGGGTGGCTGCGGCGCCGTCTGCGGGCGGTGCTGCGCAAACGGGAGAAGCGGCCCGGATACGGGCTGAGTGAAGCCGACAGCCGACGGTGGCCCAACCGCTGGTTTGCGGCGCAGGGGCTATTTAGTTTGGAACATGGCTCCTGTACCTATGGTTAGTCTAACTGAGACCCCACTGACTGGAGAGCCGGATGCGGGAAATCCGCCAGTCCGGTTCGGAGGGAGGGGTGGCGCTAACCCCGTCATCCCTACCTCTATTCCGCGGAAGACGTTCTCAGGCCCATGCGCCCGGGGACGAGCGCGCGCCCGACACGATTCCATAATCCAACGGGCTGGCACGCGCGCTGCCATCTTTCACCGCCCCATTTTTCTGCCCTCGTAAACAATTGGTCTCAGGGGACAGACACCGTGCCTTTCTCCAACCTACCCAAATCTTTCAGCAAGCCATGGCACCCACAATCCTTGGCCACGTGAATTAATTTGGTGCGCAGCAAATCTCACCGGGCAAGGCCTCATTTCGGCAACAAACCGGACTTGAAGTTGCAAATCCAGCGTGCCAAAGAAGCCCGGTTTCATCTATTCATTTGCCATCAGGCTTGTGCGGTTTAGATTCGGGCTGTACTTGGTTGCCGACAGGCTACGCACATGTTTTTGAGCATGATAAGCAGGGTTGTGACGACAGTTGACAAACGGTGTCTGTGGAAGTTTGCCTGGAACTTCGGGGTCAAGGGGGCGCTGTCTGTCGAGCGGTTCAAGCGCCGCCTTGCTCGAGGCGAGTATTTCCCGGCGTTCCTGCATATTTCCATCACGAATCGATGCAACCTGCGCTGTCAGGGCTGCTGGGTTGATGTGTCAGGGCCGGAACGCCGACTCGAATTCGGCGAGCTTGATCGTGTGGTGACAGAAGCAAAGCGGGCCGGGAACTCGTTTTTCGGGTTGCTTGGCGGCGAACCGTTTCTTCACCCGGCGTTGCTGGATTTGCTCGAGGCGCACAAGGACTGCTACTTTCAGATTTTTTCGAATGGCCATTTCATAACCGAGAGCGTGGCAAGGCGATTGCGCGAGATCGGGAACGCAACTCCGTTGATCAGCATCGAAGGACGCGAACTGGTGAGCGACAAACGCCGTGGCGGGCACGGCGTGTTCGGCAAATCGATCCGCGGCGTTCAGGAATGCGTCCGTGCGGGGCTGATCACCGGGGTTGCGACCAGCATCTGCCAAAACAACATTGAAGATCTGTTGACCGAAGCGTGGTTGCGAGAGCTGATTGCGCTGGGCGTGCACTATGTCTGGTACTACGTCTTCCGCCCATCGGGTCCAAACCCCGGCCATGAACTTGCTTTGCGGCCCGAACAACAGGTACAGGTGCGGCGGTTCGTTGTTGAAATGCGCACCAAGATGCCGATAGCAATTGTGGACTCGTACTTCGATCACCGTGGCGTGGCGCTCTGCCCAATGACAACCGGAATCAGTCATCACATCGGCCCCGGGGGCGACATCGAGCCATGCCCGGTCATTCAATTCGCAGTCGAGAATGTGCGGGACTCGCGCGGGATTTACGATCTGATCAGGAGCTCGGCGTTTTTGAGGGATTTTCGCGAGGCAGCCGCGAAAACGACGCGCGGCTGCATACTGCTGGAGCGACCGGACCTGGTAAAGCAGTTGGTGATCAAACACGGGGCGCGTGATACAACAAGCCGGGCAACTGCAATGGCCGAAGTCGAAGCAATGCAACCACGGCCCAGCCAGTGGCTGCCGGGACACGAGATTCCGGAGCGGCATTGGATGTACCGTTGGGCTAAGCGACTATGGTTTCATGACTTCGGTGCCTATGACGGGCGGCTTGACCCATCCGCAGCGAAAAAAATACCATTTACCGATTACATGGTTGGGCAAAGATGCGGTTGCGATTCGGCCTCATCGAGTTCATCTTCTTCGCAAGACAATGGCTGATCTGGCAATCACAATCCCGCAGCACGTTGCGCAGCACCGCACGCGCGAGACTGCCAACGGCATTCCTCCGGCGGCAGCAACCCGGTTTCGGCTCCGGAATATTGCCCGCGAATACGTCGCAGAATTCAAGCTTGTCGCTCCCTTGCCGGTCGAAGACCTGACCCGGCACGCAACAAACGTTCTTGCGAGAGCGGGCGGTGAAGAGGCGTGGCGCGACTTTGTGGCGGTGCTGTTGAACAACGAAATGTGGCGTGAAACGGTGGCGGCGGTTCCATATGGCAGGCGGCTGTTGCTTTTGCCGAAATGTTTGAGGAACGAAGCCGAGTGCAAGGGTTATTTCGACGAGTTCGGTCTTGTGTGCCAACAATGCGGTGCTTGTGCAATTCGCGATTTGCAGGAAGAAGCCGAAAAGCTTGGTTACGCGGTCATGGTTGCGGAGGGGTCGCAGGTTGTCACATCGCTTCTGCAAGCCGGGCGGATAGACGCGATTCTTGGTGTAAGTTGCTTGAACGTGCTGCGGAAAGCCTATCCTTACATGGAAGCGGGCGCGATCCCGGGCCTTGCGATCCCGCTTCTCCAGGACGATTGCCAGAACACCACGGTTGATATGGACTGGGTGTGGGAGTACATGACGCTCAGCAGCCAGGACCAAACGCATCGGCTGGACCTTGGCGCACTACGGCATGAGGTTGAAAGCTGGTTTACACGCGAATCAATTGAAACACTGGCCGGCCCGGCAGAGGGCGAAACAGAAGTAATCGCACGGAATTGGCTGGCGAAAGGGGGAAAACGCTGGCGACCGTTCCTGGCCGTTGCGGTTTTTCAGGCGCTGCGTGACGATCCGGAGGCGCCCATTCCGAATGACGTGTGCAGAGCCGCCCTTGCAATCGAATGTTTTCACAAGGCATCGCTTATTCATGACGACATCGAGGATAACGATTCCGAGCGTTACGGTGAGCGAACTCTTCACGCGGCGTATGGAGTGCCGGTCGCGCTGAACATTGGAGACCTTTTGATTGGCGAAGGCTACCGTCTGCTCGCCACGAGCCAATTCGATGACACACAAAAAGCGCGCATGCTCAGAATCGCCGCCGAAGGCCAACGACAATTGTGCCAGGGGCAGGGATCGGAATTGAATTGGGACTGTGTGCCAGGGCCGCTGAGTTCGATCGAAGTGCTGGAGATTTTCCAAAAGAAAACCGCGCCGGCGTTTGAGGTGGCCCTTGAACTTGGCGCTCTGTGCGCATGCGCACACAACGAAGCTCTGCAGAGGCAAACATCATACCGAGTTGCTGCTGCTCCAGCCCCCGGAAAGATGCATTCTGACACTGAAACACCGCCTGACTGTTATGAAAAACTTGCGCCCGTGCTCAGGCAATTCAGCAAGGCCCTCGGCGTCGCGTACCAGATTCGGGATGACCTTGCCGATTGGCCATGCCATGTCAACGGAGACGGTTCGCGGAAGCTGCGACCGAGCCTTGTGCTTGCGATAGCGCACGAGCGCGCTCGTGGTGACGCGAAGCGGTTGCTTGACGGTCTCTGGCGGAGGCAGTCGGAGGTCAATGTCAGCCCGACGCAGCTCATGGCTGTGTGTGCGGAGCTTGAAGCCGGCGATCGGGCACAAACGTTGTTGGACACATTTCGCGAGGAAGCCATCCGCGCTCTGAGCGGCCTCGACAACACAAGCCTCAAAGGGCTGTTGCGGCGGGCGATTGGCAAAATATTCAACGAGTTGGAAATCAGGGGGTGGTGCAAAGAGTTCCAAGCCGCCCGCATCGCCGCAGAGAAAAATCGATCAGCTACCTGACCGGAGTTGTTTTCCATGGTTGGGTCGAAAGCGCGCATGGGGTAATATTTTCATTCTTTCACCATTTCGATGCTACCGGCATTTCTAGCCACACTGCTGTTTTCGGTTTCGGTAATTGCTGCAAGCCGGTCCACAGGTTTGCTCGGCGCGAACGCGGCCAATTTCGGGCGAACGATCGTGGCAGTGATCCTGCTTGGCGTTTGGGCGTTCACACTGGGCATTGGCTTTGGCGGAGGCGCATTTCGATGGTTTTTTCTGAGCGGGATGATCGGGTTTGGCGTCGGGGATATGGCATTATTCCACGCTTTTCCGCGACTTGGTCCGCGTCTTTGCAGTCTGTTGATCAACTGTCTGGCGGCGCCCTTCGGAGCAATCGTCGAATGGGCATGGCTGGGCACCGGGTTATCGGCTGTTCAGGTTTTGTGTGGGATGGCCATATTGAGCGGGGTTGGATTGGCGCTTGCTCCTGAACAACACTCACAAATGCCCGTGCGTCATGGGAAAGGCCGTTTGCTGGGCATTTGTTTTGGTACTTTGGCGGGATTTGGCCAGGGACTCGGCGCTGTGATCAGCCGAAAAGCGTATGCAGTTGCGTCGGCATCGGGCTGGTCAGTGGACGGCGGGACCGCCGCCTTTCAACGTATTTTGGGCGGATTGCTGATAGTATCTCTGCCGGTTTTGTGGCTACAGGGGCGGCACTTGTTGAAGCAGTGGCTTGATTCGCGGAACATGCGACGGCCATCTGCGAGAGAATCCAATGCTGAAGTCCGGCCTGAGACATCAGCAAGCAGCAATGCGGTTTCGTGCGATGCACGTGATGAAAGACGTCGTGCTCTGTTTTGGGTGCTATTGAACGGCCTTGCCGGCCCGACTGTCGGTGTTGGGTTTTATCAGTGGGCTTTGCGGACGACCCCGAGCGGACTTGTGTTGGCAATCACTTCAACCACACCGCTGGTGGTAATTCCATTCGCATATTGGTTCGAAAAAGATCGACCGGGACCGAGATCGATCGCAGGCGCTGTGATCGCGGTAGCAGGCGTTGTCGTGCTTGCGTTTGTGAAATGAGACCAACCCGGCTTCGCTACCGGCAGCCTCTTATGTTCCAACCCAAAGTCGCAGCCCCAACTCATTGCTTGTCATTGGCCGACATGGTTTCCTCAGCGCGGCGCACCCGCAACCAAATGCTGGGGGCGTAACCATTGCCTTGGTTGCAATAATAACGCTGTGTCGCGCCGCGCTGAAAGGGGCGACTTCGTCGCCCACGGCGGGCAGTGGAGCGTGCATGGCGGACTGAATCCTTGCAAAACAACACAATCTAACAATCACAGAGCCTGCCATCGATGGTCAAATTCTGTGACGCCGCGGCGCGAAACCCGCACAAGGATTGCTGTAATAGGGCGGGGCATGCTGGCTGGGATTGATTGCGTTTGGCGGCGGGTTGATGTATCGCTAAGCGGAACGCATTTGTTTCACCGCGATCATTTGGTTGCGGCCGCGCCGCGCCGGGCCACCGTCGGTTTGGAATCTTTGCCGGCCCGCGGTATTAGGGTGAATGATTGAAATGATGGCAGGCTTATGAACCGTCGAGAGTTTTTGAAAACGGCAGGTGCCCCTACCCTGCTTGCAATCGCGCAGCCGACCCTGATTGCGGGTACGGCGGAAATGAACGAGGTCAAAAGCCGATTTGTGCCGGCCACAAACATTCGCGATTATCTCTCGGGTGAAGCACTGCGGATCACGCGGAACGCGCTTGCCAACCCGCCATCTGCAAGTAACTGGAAGCGTGTCGAACACATCCGCCGAGCGCAGTTTCTTGAAATGATGGGGTTGGCGCATTTGCCCGAGCTGCAACAACATCAACCGGTGAAAGTCACCGTCACGGGCGTCATTGAACGGCCCGGGTACAAAATCGAGAAACTCCATTACGAAAGTCTTCCGGGACTGCATGTAACGGCGAATCTCTATGTGCCGACCGACATTGGGGGGCGGGCGCCGGGCGTGCTGTACGTGTGCGGGCACGCGAGCAATCAGAAGGTTCATTATCAGGCGCATCCACGTCGTTTTGCTCAACTGGGGTTTGTGTGTCTGATAGTGGAAACAATCCAACTCGGTGAAGTGGCCGGCTACCATCACGGATGTTATCGGGAGGGTTGGTTTCACTGGTACAGCCTTGGCTATACGCCGGCCGGGATCGAACTGCTGAATGGCATTCGCGGGCTGGATTTGCTGTCTCAAAGGCCGGAGGTGGACCCAAACAAGCTCGGGGTGACGGGCATATCCGGCGGAGGCGCAACTTCGTGGTGGCTTGCAGCAGCAGACACTCGGGTGAAAGTTGCGGCTCCTGTGTGCGGCACGGCAACACTGTACTCACACATTCACGACCGAACAATCGACGGTCACTGCGACTGCATGTGGTGGGTGAACACGTACGGGTGGGACCTTGCAGATGTGGGGGCGTTGGTTGCGCCACGGCCACTGCTCATTGCGTCCGCGGACCGAGACGGCATTTTCACTTTGGAATCAATACGAACTGTGCACGCCCAACTGGCGAGATTCTACCGGAGATTGGGAGCTCCACAGAACTTGAAGCTGGTCATTACCCCCGGCGGCCATTCGTATCATCAGATTTCGCGTACGGCAATTTTCTCGTGGTTCGCAAAACATCTTCAAAACCGCGACGTTCCGCCGGATCGGATCGGCGACGTAGATGATTCACCGGTAAAGAATGAGTCTGCTGACACTTTGCGCGTTTATGTCAATGGCCCGCCTCCGGAAAACCGTGTCGCCACAATTCACCAGACGTTCGTGCCTTTGCCACATCCCCCGCAAATTCACTCGATCGCAGACCTCGAAAAGGAACGAAACCGTGTTGTTTCTGAGCTCCGGGAAAAGACCTTCCGCGCTTTTCCCAGAAAAGCACCGCCGCTCGACCTCCAGATCGAATTCGAATTCGAAGACGGCAACGAGTGCGGGTTCAGGTTTGCGTTCACTTCCGAGGATGGCTGGCGATTGCACGGCAAACTATGGCGCCCAAAAAACCTTTCACCGCCCATACCAATCCTTGTGGCTCCTCGACTGCCCGGTGAAGGCCGAACAGACACACGATCGTTTTTGTATTCGATACCGTTTGAGGGTGCGCGGGTCGAGTTCGAACCGCGGGGTACGGGCGAAACCGCATGGGGCGACGAACTGAACTGGCATATCAGGCGCGCTGCGGCATGGACAGGGCGGACTGTTGCTTCGATGCGGGTGTGGGACACGATGCGCGCTCTTGCAGCAATACGCGCGATTCGGGGGGTTGGACAAGGACCGATTTCCCTCGCTGCGCGTGACGATGCCGCTGCTTTTGTGGCCTATGCGGCTCTGTTGGACGGGCAAACACAGAACCTGTTCCTGCAATCTCCCCCGGCCACGCAGAATGCCCCGAGCCAGAAGGACGGTCGCGGGCCGGCAATCGAGATGCTGTACTGTTTGCGCGTGACCGACCTGCCAATTGTAGTCGGGCTGCTTTTCCCGACACGCGTTGTGTTGGGCGGCGATGTTCCCGAGTCCTACAACTGGGCCAGGGACCTTTATTCGGGTTTAGGCGCCGCAGACAGATTTCAAGTGTTGCGTGATCTGCGCCAATGGAAAAGTGCCTGATTCGAGGATGAAGACGTTGCACCTATACTTGCTGCGACAGGTGCTGGTTAGCATGCTGCTCACGGTTGCTGTGTTCACCTCGGTCCTTCTTCTGGGCAACCTGCTGAGGGAGATTCTGGTCTTGCTGGTGGTTCACAAGATCAGCCTCGTTGCAGTCGTGCAAGCGGTTCTCCTGCTTGTGCCCTTTGTGATGGTGTTTGCGCTGCCGATGGGGATGCTGACGGCGACCCTGCTTGTCTTTGGCAGATTCAGCGCCGACCAGGAGTTGACGGCAGCTCGGGCGAGCGGCATAAGCCTGTTGTCGCTTGTCAGTCCGATCGTGTTGCTGAGCGTTGGCGTTTCAGCGGTGAGCGCATGGTTCAGTATGTACGTCGCCCCCATGTCCCGAGTGGCCTACAAGGAACTCATTTACGGTATTGGGATGGAACAGCCGGCGACGATCCTTTCCGAAAACCAATTCGTGAAAGATTTTCCCGGATACGTCATTTACGTGGGCAAGGTCATCGGGACAAATACACTCCGCAACGTCCTCGTGTACAAGATGGACACGAATGCTCCCCGTGCATCGCTCTCGGGAGCGGAGAGCACCAACAGCGAGCCTGCAACAGCGCGGGTCAGCATGATTCTTTGGGCGCCGGAAGCCCGCATTGTTCCGAATCCGACCAACCAGTCGTTGTCGCTGGTAATGCCCAAAGTCGAAGGTGTGTTTCTGGATTCGTGGCAACCCGGAGGCGCAGAGGATCAGATCATCGAGTTGCCCGCACGCATCCAGCAACCAAGCCACAAGAAACTCAAAATCAGCGAAATGACGTTTTTTCAGTTGCTGACCGAGTATTACGACTGGCGCCGCCGGGGAATTGATCCAACGCCTGTGGCGGTCCAGATGCATCAGCAGCTTGCGTTCTCTTTTGCCTCCATTTCGTTTACCTTGGTCGGAATACCACTGGGAATTCGCGCACACAGACGGGAAACGTCGGCGGGCATGGGGATCGCAATTGTTCTGCTGCTTGTTTATTACGGTTTCATTGTTCTTGCCCAAGCATGGGAAACGTATCCCAATCGCCATCCGGAATTTCTGCCATGGCTGCCGAATGTGCTTTTCCAGATCGTTGGCGCATTGCTTCTTTGGCGCGCCAACAGACGTGGCTGACCACAATCAGCCACTGATCCCACTCGCATTTCCCCGTTTGGCGACGAAGTCGCCCCTTTCAGCGCGGCGCGGCGAAGTGCCGAGTCTGGAACAAGCGCGTTTATCTCGCCGCGATCCTTTGGTTCCGGCTACGCCGGGCTGGGAAACATGCGGGCCAACTGTGCCCCTGCTCGTTCGTTCAATGCTGTGCAGGGAAGCGGCAACGCGGGAGTTTATGGCGCTGTAAGGGCAATCAAGTCCTTGGACTGAACGAATGTCACCTGGCCCTGGGCTGCATCCAGAAAATCGAGCACGGGCTGCCAATAGCCGTACTTGGCTTCGTCTCCTGCATAGTATCCGTGGAGGAGCACAACGAGCGGTTGCCGGGTTTCGATCGCGTCGGCCAGAGCCCTCAACAGGCCGGCGCGCCACTGGGCGGATGTCCAATTCTCGACCTGCCCGCAAGCAAGATCGCAGAGGTAAACTCGTTTGCAGCCGTCCGGCACAGTACTGATTGGGAGCACACGGAAATTGTGCCCGGGCACAGGGTACGGTTTTGCATCCCATGTGTGGCCGTGGAGATACAACTGACCCACTTTGAACCCGCTATTGTAGGTCAGGCCAAGCTCATCCAGAACGCGGAATGTATCCTCGTTCTGGCTGAAGTATTGTGGCCGGAAACCCAGGATGGGCTTGTAAGTGCCACACGGGCGGCAGCCCTCGAGCGCGAGCTTGGCGCGGGACAGCAGGTCTTTCTGCTCGGCGTAGGTCATCGACGCGAGTTGCTCGCCTGTGTAATAGCCATGCAACGCAATCTCGAAGCCGGACCGAAAGAGTTCGTTGACCAATAAGGCATTTCGATTTGCGTAATCTGCCGAAACAAACACTGTGGCTGTGATCTGGCGGCGTTGCAGCTCTGATGTCACGGTGCGCAACCCCACCGTGTCGTCCAACTCGGCGTCCACCTGCAAATTGACTCAGCGCGGCGCAGCCGCAGCCGAATGATCTGGGCGAGGTAAAGGCGTTCCTTCCAAGCTGGGCGCTCTGTCGCGCCGCGCTGAAAGGGGCGACTTCGTCGCCCGCAGGGGAGATGCGAGTGGGATCAGCGGACGAACAGTTCGAAGGCAAAAGTCTCGAACCACACGCTGATCTGCGATTTCAGCGCGGATTATCGAATATTACACTCCAAAGGCCGCACTGTCTGTGACCACACTGCCCGCTGCCAGACAAGCAGATCCTGAAAAACTGAGCAAACTCGCAGCCTCAAAATCTTCGCCAACATGATCGATTCCTCACTATAATTGTATAGACCGGCGGGTTGGTGCCAGAAACTTCGGGCAGGACAACCCGATAAAACGCAGTCTGGACAGTTACACCCGCGAGCACGGTACGGAGAGCTGGCGCTTGACGTTTCTCGAACGTTGCGATCGGCACCGGATGCCAGTTGCGCAAATCAAGGCTCTCTTCGAGTCCATGGCGTCTCAACGGTTCCGGGGTCTCGAAATCGATTGTCACGCATCCTCTTCCGCACTCGGAATGAGTGATAACAAGCGCAGTTGACGTGCCAGAACCTAATCCTCCCGACACTCCGACATCATCCGCGATACCTGTGAAACAAGCGGCGGCAATGCAGCCAGCCATCAGAAGTCGGATGCGGACCGATGCCGATTCGAGGAAAAGTATCGTTCTCTTCATTGGGCTGGTTCCCTTGTTATGTTGTTTCGGCTCAAGCGTGAACTTTTCATTGCACAGTTTTGTGGGCGCAATGATTTCTTTGGCTCACGAGTCGGGCAAATTTCACCTGTACCGCCGCCGCCATCTGCGATCAACTTCTCCTACCGGGTTCTCAATTTGCCCACCGCATCCGAACCATAGCCAATTCAATCGCCGGCAGTCAACACTGTTGTCGAACTGGCAAAGGATTTATCCGGTTGTAGTTGAATCGTTGTTGCGGTATTAAGAATGGCTGTTCAGCGGATGAAAGTATTTGTTACAGGCGCAACAGGGTTTGTCGGGCGCGCGACAGTGAATGAGCTGGCCCGGCAAGGCCATGAGGCAAGGTGTCTTGTCAGACAGCCTGACGCGGTCTCCGCGCAGTGGTTGCGCAAGATTGGCAATGCCGAACTGGTCAAAGGCGACCTGCTTCAAGACAGCGACCTTGCTCCGAGTGTCGCCGGGTGCGACGGCGTGATTCATCTGGTTGGGATTATTGCAGAGGCAGGCAGGAACACCTTCGAGCAAGTGCACGTTGAAGCCACAAGGCGAATTGTTTATGCTTCTGTGACAGCAGGTGTGAGACGGTACGTTCACATGAGCGCCATGGGCACACGCCCTAATGCGCCTTCCGCGTACCACCGCACAAAATGGGCTGCCGAAGAAATCGTCAGGTCAAGCGGCCTTGACTGGACGATTTTTCGGCCCTCGCTGATTCACGGGCCGGGCGATCAGTTTGTAAACAGGTTCGCAAAGATGAGTGTATGGGCGCCTTTCATGCCGGTTATCGGCCCCGGAACATACAAGTTGCAGCCCGTTTCAGTGCAGACTGTTGCACACTGCTTTGTCGCAGCGCTGTCCAATCCGCGGGCAATCGGCCATGTATATGACCTCTGCGGCGATGAACAATTGAGTTTCGTGCAGGTAATCGACGCGATCCTTGCCGCTGCTGGTCGTCGCAGGCCAAAGCTGCACCTGCCGGTCAAGCTGACAATGACAATGGCCTCTGCAATGGAGTTCATCTGGCCCCGGCTGTTCAATCGCGCCCCGCCCATTGCTCGCGATCAGATACTGATGCTGCAGGAAGACAACGTCGGCGACCCGCGGCCGGCGCGCGAAACTTTCGGTTTGGGCCCGGAAGATTTCACCACCGCAATCAAGAGGTACATTCAGAAACCCTGAAGCACCTGAGGGACCAAAACGGCTTGCAAGGCGCGAGCAGTCGAAACCGGGCGCGCGTAACAACTCAGCGCGGCGCAGCCGCAATCGAATGGTCGGCTCGTGACAATTGCGCTGGTTGCAGGAATACCGCTGTGTCGCGCCGCGCTGAACGGGGCGACTTCGTCGCCCACGGGGGGGGGTAAGATTGAGCTCAACCGCCGAACAGCTTGAAGACAATAGTCTCAAACGATCTACTAATCTGCGATTTCTGCGCAGATTTTCCAAGATTCTACTATAGTAGTACAATAGACAGCGTAACGCGTATGCCACGTCCGGAAGACCGCATTTCTCGAAAGGACCTGATACAATTCATGGTCGGCAGGTCGCTGCCGCTTTCAGCAATCGCAAGGCTGCTGGGGGTGAAACGGAGCGAAGTGCACGAGGAACTGCGGCATGTGTTGCTTTCACTCCGGCACACAGGTTGCGAAGTGGAGATTACGCCCGGCCGATGCAGGAAATGCGGGTTCAGCTTCAGCGAAAACGATCTGCGGAAACCGTCTCGATGTCCGACCTGCAAGAGCACATGGATTGCCGATCCGAGAATTACCGTGCGTGAGAAGGTGTTGCAGGAGTCGGAACAACCCCACCAGCAATCCAAAGAACCTTGCGAAGACTCGGGAAGACGGATTTGCGAAGGCGTGGAATTGATCGATCATACCGCGGACGTTGGATTGGTTGTGAGAGGCAGCACCCTGCCGGTGCTGTTCGAACGTGCAGCAATCGGGATGTTTACCATTCTGACCGACCTTTCCTCTGTGGTTCCGGCACAGTCAGAGCCTGTCGAACTATCTGCAGACGACCTCGAGACACTGCTGGTGGCGTGGCTTTCGGAGTTGAATTATCGGCATGTTGTGCAGCACAAACTCTATTGTCGTTTTGATGTGATAAAGGTTGAGAACGGTGTTCTGACCGCACAAGTGCATGGTGAACAGATCGACCCCCTGCGTCACACTCTCCACACAGAAATCAAAGCGGTGACAAGGCACGGCCTCAAACTTCAACAAACTGATACCGGATATGAAGTCACGCTGATTTTCGATCTGTGACTTCAGATTCAGCTCGCCAACACGTATCCCTTTTCTGCTGCACCTGATTCGACGTTTGGGTTGGCAGAAAAATGCGGGGCAGAAAAATGTGGTCGGCGTGGATGTTCGGCGCAGTTGAAAACGGCTACTTGTCCGAGAGACCATTTTTCTGCCCAACGTTTTTCTGCCCCTGATGCTTGCACCCGGAATATTTTTGCCCAGAGATAAAGCGATATTCGGGTGAGAGTTCCAGGCTGATCATCATTCCGGAAACATTGGCGGTGGCGGGCCGTCGGGACCGGGTCGGCCAAACGGGAATTGCGGGCTGCGATTCCCGTCCCGCAATGGCGCGAAAACAGTGTTCAGTCCGGCACGCAGTTCTGGTTCAGTGAGCTGCCCGTCATGGTCTTGATCCCATGTCTCGAACCATGCGACAAACCCACCAACGAATTCACTCTTCGGAAGCCGGCCGTCTTTGTCTTTATCGAGCGCCTCAAGCAGTGCGGGACCAATAAACATACCAGGGCCGAAACCCGGCGGCGGACGAAACTCACGCATGCCGCCAGGCCCGCCGGGACCTCCAGGTCCTCCGGGCCCACCCGGACCGCCAGGCCCGCCGAATCCAGGGAACCCGATGGTACCTGCCGATGCAACATTTTTTCCGTCGAGTTGATCATTAACAGACTTTGCGCGAGCCTGCACGAAAGCTTTGATTGGTTTAACTGGTTCCGGTTGACCGAACCTTCCAAACCCCATCAACGGTCCCCTGCCCTGTTCGCCCGGGTTCGTTGCTGTTTGTGGTCCGGGCATTCCCGTCGGCGCAGGACCAAAGGTCGGCGACGGCTTGCTGCGATCGTTTCGATCGGAATTGTTCGCTGACCTATCAGGAGCACGGTTTTGCCTGCCGGGTCCGCCGCCAAACATGATCCGCGGTACAGATTCGCCCGCCACCACTCGATCAAACCGCGCAAGTTTTTCCTCTGATTCGTCGCGCACGGAAGGCCGTATGGCGGCGGCAATTTCATCGACTTGGTGGTGAAACCGCTCAGGCCGAAAGATTGTTCGACTGAACTCCCGCAGGTAACCAAGGTAAAGCTCTTTGAATTCGGGGACCTTGAAAACCCGCTCGAGGAAACGGTTTTCGCCGACCCATGGCCGGTGAATGTTGAGATTCTCGCGTTGTTCCTGAGTGCCGCCCATCGGGAATTGGCCGAAGGAATGGTCCAGATCCCATGGCATGAAAATGAACTTCCCAGTCTCTGGATGGAGATAAACATAGAAGTTCTGTCCGATCATCAGGATGCTATCCAGCGTGCTAAGCCAAACTGTGACAGCCATGAACCTGGCAAACTCATCCACGTCAAGGAACTCAGAGAGCCGTTTCTCGAACTCGACGTCCGGCGCGTGCGACACCAGTTTTGCGAAAGACATTACCCTTGCAACGTCGGCCTTGGACAGCGGTGTTTTTGGATCGTACGGTTGCTCATACGCAGCCCAATCGTCGCCGAGATCGGTGAACGGCTCGCGTGTCGCAGGTTTGAACAACGCGCCGTTCCTCGTACCAAATCTGTCCTCAAGGAAATTGCGATCGATGTTCTCAACAACCGAATACAATCCAAAATAAGTTCGCTCCAGCTTGCCGGACACGTCCACATACACTCGCGCGTATGCTGTCCTTGGCGCCGGCACGCCGGCATCCCGATAAAGCTTGTGCGACAAGACCTCGTTCATCCAACTGGCATCGGTGACGTTGTTGTGCAGGTTCAGTTTCGAAATCCCGGCCAGTTTTCTGCCGCGAACAGTGTCGTTGAGGTCGATTTTTAGCGACCGCTTTATGCTGTTGCGCGATTCCATGAATGTGCCGTTGCCCTTGTATCGAACTGTCACCCCTGGAAACTCCAATCCTTCGAACCGGAGGTCTGCCTGCACCGTTGGAAAAACTATGCCCATGGCAGCAGCGACACCGTTCCTCTGTCCACGTCTGCCCTGGATGGGAGGACCGCCACCCGGTCTCGGGGGACCGCCAAGTCCATCCACACCCGGTCGCATCGCAAAAGCGTTGATACCGTCACGCACTTTTTCAAGGTTCAGCGTGCCGGAACGATTCGTGTCCCATTGCCCAAACCATTTCTCGGCGAGACCCGTGAACTCGAGTTTTGTCAGCTTTTGATCCCGGTTGCCGTCGCCTGCATGCATTAACATTGGAGCGAGGGCCATCCCGGGGCCGAACCCTTCCGGGCCGGGACCACCCGGTGGTCCTCCAAATGGTCTCGGACCGCCCTGCCCGCCCGGTCCGCCCTGTGGTCCGCCCGGTGGACCAAATATGTTTGGGCCGCCTTTGGGCTCCATCGCCTCCCATTGATCAACCGTAAATCGCAGCTCGACAGTCCATACTTGGGTCATGTTGAAAAGCGCGGCGCTGGTCAACTCTTGCCATGGACTTGTTAGGGCAACATTCTGTGCGCCTGCAGCCATTCCAAACCATGCCATCCAAAACAACGCAGCGCTGCAGAGCACCGAGCGCGCAGCGGACGTCTTTACTGCGCCACGATCATTTGGTTGCGGCTGCGCCGCGCTGAGCAAATAGAAGTTTCGAGCTTTTTTCATCTCCGCATATCATCGCGCTTACGAAACAAATGACCTTCAACCAGCGATCAGGTTACTCCCCCACAGGTCAGTGTCGTGAATGTCTGGCCCGTTTCGGTCGAGAGTGGCGGCAGATCGGCCACGTGTTTGTATCGGCACTTCGGGAGCGCGTTGGCTGTTGAAATGCGATCCGGGGACAGACACCGAGTTTGGGATCATTCGGTTGCGGCTGCGCCGCGCTGGGGTCCAACAAATCAAAGAACAGCCCCGAAATACAATTTCTTGTCAGAGCGGGGTTCTCCATTCATGCTATGGGGCGATGCGCGCTGGTTTACTAGCAGTTTGGGCGATTGCCGCAATTGTCGGAAGACTGTCGCCGGATGCGGTGGGGCAGTCACCCGACTTCTCTGAAGTCTATGGCTTGATCAGATCGAACCTGGTCGGCTTGCAGAAATCCGAGCTCGATCAGGCAGCCGTCGCGGGCCTGCTCGATCGTCTGCATGGCAGAGTGTACCTTGGGACAAACGGTTCTTCGATCCCGTCAGACCCAGCCGACAGCGGGACCGGCATCGCCCGCACGAACCTGTTCGCCGAGCGATTCGGTTACATACGTCTCACAAACATCAGCCCCAAAACGCCTTGCGCTTTTGTTGAATTGCTCGATCAACTGCGCGCGTCGAACCGACTCGAAGGACTGGCTCTCGACCTGCGCTTCGCGTCGGGAATTGACTACGCCGCAGCAGGGCAAATTGCCGATTGTTTTTTGTCCGAAGCACGCCCCCTGCTTCAGCTCGATCAGGGAACGATCAGTTCAACTGCAAAAACAAACGCGTTCACGCGACCGGTTGCCGTATTGGTGAACTCGAAGACAACCGGCGCAGCCGAAGCGCTTGCAGCCGTCCTGAGAGAAACCGGTGTCGGGCTGTTGATCGGTGGCAAGACTGCCGGACGTGCAAACATGTTCAAGGAATTCACCCTGAGCACGGGCCAAAAGCTTTTCATAGCAACAGCGTTGATCAAACTCGGCTCGGGCGACACCATCCAAGCAGACGGGCTTGCGCCTGACATTGCGGTCAATGTTGCGCCGGATGATGAGATGCTGTATTTGGAAGACCCGTATCGCAGACCGAAATCCGAAACTCTGCTTGCCTCACCGAACTCCGGCGAAACCCTGAGCACCAATCGCCCAACCCGCGAAGCGGACCTTGTGCGAATGCGACGAGAGGGAAGTTTCATATTGAATGAGGAAACTTCGTCGAAGACACCGGTCCCCGCCGAATCCAGGATTACTGATCCTGCATTGGCACGAGCAGTCGATCTGCTCAAAGGCCTCGCGGTCATCCAACAGCAGCGGTCCGACGGTCGCCGCCGCCCCAAATGAACGCCGCAGTTTTCTTTCCAATTGACGTCGATCGACGCCCACCTCAACTTGCGCCGTCCGCGCCAACATGAAAACGGTCTTGTTCGTTTGCACTGGAAACGTCTGCCGAAGCCCCATGGCCGAAGGGCTGTTCAGAACCCTCGCCCGGGACCGGGGAGATTGTCGTGCGCTGTCAGCAGGCACCGGCGCGCTTGACGGCCTGCCACCAAGCACTTTCGCCACACAAGCAATGGCCGAACGCGGCATTGATATCTCCCAACAACGCAGCCGTATGCTCACCGCCGAACTGGTCCGCCAAGCCGATTACATTCTCGGCATGACCGCCGGACACGTCGAGGCTGTAACCGCTCTCTATCCGCACGCGATCGAAAAAACACTGCGCCTGCTTGACTTCGACGACAGCCTCGAACATTTCGAGAGGGATATTCCAGACCCGATCGGCCAGGGCATCGAAGTGTACCGCGAATGCTGCCAGAAAATCGAACAGGGCGTGCGCGCTTTTCTCCGGTTTCTTGAATCCAACGCTGATATTACAAACCTCCACAAGAAAAACATGAAAACCTTGAGACTCGCCATCGGCGCCGACCACGCCGGGTACGAACTCAAAGAGACCCTCAAATCTCACCTTGCACAACTCGGCTGGACCGTCGATGACCTCGGCACGAATTCCACCGAGTCAACAGATTACCCCGACTACGCCAAAGCCGTCGCAAAACGTGTCGTGACCGGCGCCGCCGATTTCGGCATTCTCGTTTGTGCGTCCGGCGTGGGCATGTCAATTGCCGCCAACAAAATCCACGGTATCAGAGCCGCAGTCGTCCAGAACATCGAGATGGCTTCCCTTGTGCGCCGTCACAACGACGCCAACGTGCTCTGCCTCGGCGCACGTTTTGTTTCTGCTAAACAAGCCATGAAAATCGCCGAAGTTTTCCTTTCAACAACCTTTGACGGCGGCCGACATGAACGGCGCATCGGAAAATTGGAACCGGGATTTCTCTCGGGCCATGGCGTGGCAGAAACCGATCCGGAGGTTTCCGACGCCATCCAACGCGAAATCAGACGACAGCAGGACAACATCGAGCTCATCGCCAGCGAGAATTTCACAAGCCCGGCCGTAATGGAGGCCCAGGGCTCCGTTCTCACCAACAAATACGCCGAGGGCTATCCCAGAAAACGCTGGTACGGAGGCTGCGAAAACGTCGATATCGCAGAACAACTCGCGATCGACCGCGCCAAAAAACTCTTCGGCGCCGAACATGCCAATGTTCAACCGCATTCCGGCAGCCAGGCGAACATGGCGGTTTATTTCGCGTTTCTAAAGCCCGGCGACCCGATATTGACGATGGACCTGACACATGGCGGACATCTGACCCACGGTAACAAGGTCAATTTCTCCGGGCGATTCTTCACGGTCACTCACTACGGAGTAAGACGCGAGGACGAGCGCATTGATTATGACCAAGTCGCCGAACTCGCACGCAAGGTCCGCCCAAAAATGATAACCGTTGGCGCAAGCGCTTATCCGCGAATCATCGATTTCGCCAGATTGGGCGAAATCGCCCGTGAAGTCGGCGCCTACCTGCTCGCCGACATCGCGCACATCGCAGGATTGGTCGCGACCGGCCTTCATCCCAGTCCAATCCCGCATGCTGATTTTGTGACCACAACCACGCACAAAACTTTACGCGGCCCCAGAGGCGGACTGATTCTTTGCGCCGAGAAATACGCCAAAGAAATCGACTCGCAGATGTTCCCCGGCATCCAGGGCGGCCCTCTCATGCACGTTATCGCTGCCAAAGCCGTATGCCTCCATGAAGCCTTGCAGCCCGCCTTCAAGTCCTACCAGGAACAGGTCGTCCGCAATGCGCGCACTCTCGCAGAGGCACTCTTGCGCAACGGATTTCGGCTGGTCAGCGGTGGAACGGACAATCATCTCATGCTCGTTGATGTCGGCGCTCGCGGGCTCACCGGCAAAGAATGCCAGGCAGCACTCGATGAAGCCGGCATCACGGTCAACAAAAACACAATCCCGTTCGAGACAAGGTCCCCATTCGTTGCAAGCGGAATACGCATCGGCAGTCCGGCCGTCACAACACGCGGCATGCGCGAGCCCGAAATGACCATGATCGCCGACATGATCAGCGAAGTGCTCGCTGACGTTAAGAATCTCGAAGCCGCCCACAAGGTTCGCGAACGCGTTCGTGAATTAACGGCTCGTTTCCCCCTGCCCTACTGAACGACGCAACTTTGCGCGCTCGGGTGAAATGTGCCAACCGCACATTCCGCGGCCAATTGTCAACGCGCACATTTCGTCGATCCGGACCAGACAGCCCGAACAGCGAGCGCCAGTTGCGCACTTGCAGCACCGCAAGCAGGGTCGATCCGCAACGGAACCGGGCTAACGCGGAACTCTAACCGGCCAACGCCCTCAGCGCAGCGCAGCCGCAACCAAATGCTCGACGCGTAACAACTGCGCTGCCTGCTGGAATACCGCTGTGTCGCGTCGCGCTGAGCAGGGCGACTTCGTCGCCTTGGGGGGAGATGCGAATCGGATCAGCGGACGAACAGTTCGAAGGCAAAAGTCTCGAACCACGCGCTGATCTGTGATTTCCGGGCTAAGAGAACGCCAACGGCACCGACTCGGGCGGCCCAACCCTGCGCAAGTAATCAATGATCGTATCGACTGCCACGGCGGGGTCTTCGGTCAAGGTCACAATGTCAAGGTCGTTCGGCCCTATAAAAGCGCCGGCCTGGACCGTCCCCTTCATCCAGCGCAGTAATCCGCTCCAGTACTTTCGCCCGATTAGTATGACAGGATACCGAGGAATCCGCCCGGTTTGAATCAGTGTCACAACTTCGAAGAACTCGTCCAGTGTGCCATACCCGCCCGGCAAAAACACAAACCCGACACTGTACTTCACGAAACAAACTTTGCGCGAGAAGAAGTACCTGAAATGCAACGGCACGCTGACGTACTTGTTCGTCTTTTGTTCGGTGGGCAAATTGATATTGAGTCCCACCGAAGCCGTTTTTCCCATCGCGGCGCCTCTGTTGGCGGCTTCCATGATACCGGGGCCGCCCCCTGTGATAACCGCCAACCGATGTTTCGCGAGCTCTTTCCCCAGTTGCACCGCCACACCATAGTACCTGTCGCCCGGCTTCGTTCGAGCCGATCCAAAAACCGTCACTGCAGGACCAACCCTTGCAAGCGTCTCGAACGAATCGACAAACTCGGCCATTATGCGGAAAACGCGCCATGTTTCTTCCTTGAACGGACTGCACTGAATTGTGTTCACGACTTGGAGAATAGAAAAGGCACCGACAATAATCAATCAGCACGGCGCCACACAGCGGTATTCCTGCAACCAGCGCAGTTATTACGCCTCGCGCATTTGGTTGCGGCTGCGCCGCGCTGAGATTGTTTGGGTGTTTCCGGCCGGTACACCGGTGAGATTCCCAAGCTAAAACGTGTAGCTGATCTTGGTCATGATGCTTTTCCCCGATTCCGACTCGTCGGTGACATCATTATAAGCGACGTAGAAATAAGTATTGTACTTCAGTTTCCACCCGAAGATGATGCTGTAGTTGTGGAGGCTGGAGCTTCGATTCTGAATGGACGCTTTAACCCAGATGTCTTTGGCAAGGTAAAGGTCTGCGACAACCCGATTCAGCCAGACCGTCTCCGATTCCCCCGACGGCCGGTCCTCGAGTCGGAGCACCAACTCGTGTTTGATCGGCAGCCTTTCCCAAAACTTGACGCGTTTGCCCCACATGAATTCGTCGTACTTTGTTTCTTCGAATTCGCCCACGGCATAGCCGAGATTGACCGCTTTGAAGAAGTCGGATGCCCAAAGGTCCAGGCCGGTCAGCAACCGCTGGTTGGTAAACGGCGCATGGTAGTTGTGATCGTAACCGAGGCGCACCGCAACGTCGTTTCGGAACAACATGCGCGCAAAAAGTCCGTGATCCCGGAGACTGGTCTCGTTGTCTTCGTTCTGGTACAGCTTCGGGTAATACGTCGCATAGAACTCCTTGTAAAACGCCGTGCCCGAGCGCAAGTTGTACTGTGCAAGCCCCGAGACGCCAAATATGTCTCTTCGCGGAATGTACCCGAGCAATGGATTAAAATCGGGGGTGATGGCTGTGTAGGTCACTGAAAATTCCCACGGGTAAAGATCATAAATGGCCGAGGCTTCGGCGAGAAAATCGGTTGTGTCTTTCGCAATCCCCTGCTTTGGATCGTTCAGGTCTTCTTGTGAGACAGCGGTCTGAAAACGCGCGCGCCATGCGTCGGTGAGAAAGAAATACCCGTCCACGCTTCCGTTATAAGAGCTTCCCTGGTCAAGCTGTGACGCATCTGCGTAGTATCCCAAGTAGGAGCGTTGGCCTATATCTTGCACCACTCGCGCGATTGCGGAATTGCCGTGGAACTTGCCATCATGGGAGAAATCGCTTTGCACGTCCATCACATTAAAGGTAAACCCGGGCATCAACCCGCTGACCTTCGCGGCAGCGTCGATTTCAGTTATGCGACGACTGTAACAAAGTAAGTGCGGCATCCGCATCAGCTCATCGCCCTCGCGAAAGAACAGTCGTTTCTCGGGAAGAAACCGCTCGGTATCGCGCAGTTCGATAGTGTCTTCGTCCGCCTCGAGATGTCCGAAATCGGGGAAAAACGTCCACGCAGTTGTTACCGCAGGGGTAAGACGGAAGCTGAGATCGAGGCCTGCCTTGGGTACAATGTCCGTCTTACCATCAAAATCGACGCGGGTACTGACGTAGGGCGTGATCTCGAGGTTCCGATCGAATTGAGTGTCAGCCAGATCGAGACCGGTGAGGTGACCGAAATGGCGCGGCTTGTACATGTCGGTTGCATTAAAATTCCAGAAGCTTGTGGTGTCGCGCGAACGCTGCATGCGCGTCACATTAAAACCCCATGTCGATCCGTCGCGTCTGAAATAGTTCAGAGCGCTGAACGGGATTTTCATCTCGAATGTCCACCGGTCATCGTAAACCTTGGCTGCGCACTGCCAGTCCGCCGACCATCCGTAATTGAAAATGCCGGACGGCCCCTCGTTTGCATCGGCCCGCGTGCCAAGCGGATTCGTAAAGAACGCGTACTTGCCCCTGTGATTGTGTGGCGGATCAATATGCACCTCGACCCAATCGTCCCCGACGAAAACCCGGTCTTCACGCTGTTCGGTGGCGCGCAGCTCCGAAATGTTGCTGTCCATGCACTCGACCGCGATGTAAAGGTGGGTTTTCGTGTAAGCCACCCTGATCAGTGTTTGATCCTTTGCAGGCGCACCGGTCCGAATGTCGATCAAGCCCGTCCCAACCTCGCAGTCGGCCCAGAAAGGCTCGTCCAATACACCGTCAACTTTCAATGGCGCCTCGACTTTCAAGGCCCGTAGCACGCGCACGTCAGCCCGCGCTTCATGCGCAGCGATCGGATTTCCAAACAAAGCTGAAACGAGGACGAAAACAGTGAAAAAAGCAAGCAAGTCGAGGTACAAACCTCGCCCAGTTCGGATTGTTCCCGCTTTTCTCACCGGTTTCCAAGACACACAAACACCCGTCCCACTGAAATTGCGCTCGTGTCAAATCACGGATCGCCATGCCACTTCTCCGAAGACGACCCCACAAAACCGCATCCTGCGCGCCGCCAGACCCGCTCATGCGCGACAAACAAGCCCCAATAGAGTTGGGACCCGTTCTCGTCTGTCAAGCTCACTATGCTCAGCGCGGCGCAGCCGCAACCGAATGATCGCGGCGAGACAAAGCGTTTCTTGTAACACTCCGTGTCGGGATACTCAACATTTCTGCCGCGGCCCGGCCTTGGACCGATCTTGCGCCTTGCCATCACAGGTGCGCGGGTGGATAGTAACTGCCGCATTGCGGACCAATTATTTGGCCCAGTTGCTGCTGTGAATATGTCATGAAATCGGGACTTCCCATGAGCAAAGCTCGAACTGCGCCGCAGGACACAAGGTTCCACAGCGGCTTTACACTGATCGAGCTGCTGGTGGTAATCTCGATAATCGCCACTTTGGCGAGCATGATGTTGCCTTCACTGAGCCGGGCAAAAGAAAAAGCCCGCACTGTAACCTGCATCAACAATCTCAGACAAATCGGCATTGGCATCAAATTATATGTGGACGATTACGCCGATCGGTATCCCCCAAGCGAAGCAGCCGGCAAAAACGCCCGGCAAACAATCGGCGGACGCGATCCCATACCGCGGCTTGCGCCGTTTTACCCAAGCGCGCGCGAGCGACCGTTGTTCGCTCACCTTGAGCCATCCGAGGTTTACCGATGCCCGCGCGACCGTGGACAGCGGATTTTGCCTTGCGAAAGCCCCCCCTTGAAACCCTCGAACTGGGAAACAATCGGCTGCAGTTACCAGTACAACGCCGGCATGCTCACCACCCTGTCAGGTGGCGGTTTCCGCACGCCGCCCGAAGACCCGATCGATGGAATTGGCGGCAAATACGAAGGTTGGGCGCCTTCGCCTGTTCATTATATTCTGATGCACGAACCACCTGCCAGACCCTACGGCTGCGCAGGCGGCGCTCCGGAATGGTACCAGTGGCATTACGGCCAGGGGAACAGTGACATCGCCGACCCCAAATCCGCGCCGCCCTTCTTCTATTCGGCGGTGCTGTTCGTCGATGGCCATACCGCGGTCCACAATTTCAGCAAGGCCCTCGCCACTGACCCATACTACCCATACGAACCCACAAAAGACTGGATCTGGTACAAGCCCGCAAGCCCGCAAACCGGGCCAAGGAACTGAACTGACCAAACCCGATTCATCCTGCGTATGTCACAGTCCGGTTCACAAGTTGTCCAAGTCAGGATCGATGCACTCCCCGCTTGTTATCAAGCGATCTTGGAAGCTCTGGCCGTTGCTGAATTGCCGGCAGACGAAATCACCGACGTTTTCAAACACTACGTCGTTGCAGAATGCCTCCAGTGTGGCACCCGTGTGACCGGCGATGAACTCGGCCAGCTTGCGCTCGGAAACCAACCACAGCCCGATGAAAATCAGAAGTTGTCCAGACTCAGAACCGGCTATTGCGCCCGCTCCGGGTGCGAATCTTATTATTATCGTCTGATTCTCACCGACCACCCCAAGGTGGACTGGGCCGAACTTGCCCGAAGCCTCGCCAATGTCGCGGCAGCCCCCGCAACCACACCCGCGCCACAAAAACATTCCGCCACACTTGCCCCGTGGCTCCAACACCCGCAAGCACGCCGCGTATTGGCCGGGATAGCGATTCTCCTCGCCCTCCTGGTTGCAAGGCATTTCATGACCGGCGGCAGACTTCCGTTTGTGCACAAAAAACCGGTGTACGTCGTTGACCCCGCCTCAGTCTCGCCACGTTACGGCACAAACCGATGAGCCCCGCGGTTGCTCGCAAATCTAAGGACTTTCTGTCCAGGTCGTCGCCCCTTGAACGTTCCAAGTTCAGCATCGTCCATTGTACGTTGTGCATTGTCCTTTGGGCGTTGAACATTGGGCGTTGGGCGTTGACCGTTCTGCGTTGAACCTTGGTCGTTGTCCGTTGCGTATCGCCCGTTGAACTTTGTCCTTTGAACGTTGCGCGCTAGATACTTATGCTGACAAATGGATCATATATGCGAGGATTCTCAGACGGCGAGTTTGCCCAACTTCTCAGTACCTGGTTCTCTGCCAGCAAGCGGTGCGGTCACAACCGTGCGGCCTTTGAAGTATAATACCAAATAATCTGCGCGGAAATCGCACATCAGCGCGTGGTTCGAGACTTTTGCTTTCGACCTGTTCGTTCGCTGATCGCGCTCGCATTGCCCCCCAAGGCGACGAACTCGCCCCTTTCAGCGCGGCGCGACACAGTGGTATTTCCTGCAGGCAGCGCAGTTTGTACGCCTCGAGCATTTGGTTGCGGCTTCGCCGCGCTGAGCGTTGAGCGTTCTCAACAGGACCACTGACAGTCAAACCAACCGGTAACTTCAAACGTGCAATGCCCAGCTCTCAACGTTCAAAGCAATGAACGAAACGGAGCGTGGCGGATCGACGCGCACCTACGCCGGGCCACTGCTCACCGGCTCCTGTCTCACATTCCAATTTCCGCACCTTGATCGCGGGAAAAATCAAAGGACCGCTGGTTTCCCACGACACTGCCCTGGGCTCATGAGTCAAGCGCTTTCGCGCCTTGCCGTGATATCAGAATTTGAGATTCCACTCGCTTAGCGAGTATTTGGTTTGAACAAGTCTCTCGACCTCAACCTTGGGCCAGTGATCAACTTGCCGATCGGCTTTCCACAACCGCCGTATCTCGGCTTTCAGAACCTCGCGATCAATCCCAAGGTTCGCAACAAACTCCTGATGTGGACGTCCGTCGCGGTATGCCGGTGCGCGGCTGGGCATTCTGAGGTACTTTTCCATGAGGTTGACCGGCGCATTCAGCAGAAATGTCCCGTGAAACAATATTGCATTGGCGCGACGGCGCTGCGCGTTCCCGGAAACCTTGCGTCCATGGACGACCAAATCCGTAACACCATCAATCGTCACTCTTACCCCGAGCAGGTTCTCCAACAGAGAACGGTGTTTCTCCATGACAAACCTGTTGGTTGTGCCTGTGGTCTGTAATTCGGGAGCCGTACTGGTTCGAAGGACAAGAGCGTAGTTCAAGCAACCTGGCGCCTGCAAAACCGCGCCGCCGCCGCTGATGCGCCGAAGCACCGGCACACCAGATTCAACGCAAATGTCGGTGTTCAATTCTGCAGCCGCACGGTTTGCGTAACCCAGAACAACAAACACCGATGTCGGTTCCCAAAACCTCAGCACTCTCAGGACTTCGTCGCCGCAATCGGCGTCGCACTGGTCCAACAGCGCTTCATCACAGGCAAGATTCTCAGCAGGCGTCGGCAGCGTAAGATCCAAAAACAGCATATCCCTTCAGGCGGAGATTGAACTTCGGCGCGGATTCACTGCTTGAACTCGAAAATGCAGTATCACAGACACGCGGACTGCAAGGTACCGCATTTGTTGTTTGCAGTCCGCCACGCAACAAAGCAATCTGACCCCGCGTATCTTGATGGCCATGATCATTACAAACCGAGTTCATAACAAGTCTGGATTGGCAACGTTGGTTCTGGTTGTCGCGGCTGGCACGACTCTTGCCGACGAAGGCATGTGGCTGTTCAATCAGCCGCCTCGAACGTTGCTCAAGGAAAAATACAATTTCGAGCCGAGTGCCGCATGGCTCGAACATCTGCAACAAGCCTCTGTTCGGTTCAACAGCGGCGGTTCGGGATCGTTCGTCTCCGAAGACGGCCTTGTCATGTCCAACCATCACGTTGGCGCCGACGCGCTCCAAAAGCTCAGCGACAAGGACCACAATTATCTCCGTGACGGCTTCTTCGCGCGCACGTTGGCCGAGGAAAAACGTTGTCATGACCTCGAACTCAACGTTCTGGTCAGCATCGAAGACGTCACTGATCGCGTGAACGCAGCAGTCAAACCGGACATGACCCCGGAACAGGCTTTCCTTGCTCGCAGGAAAGTCATCGCCCAAATCGAGAAGGAATCGCTCGACCGCACGGCCCTGAGAAGCGACGTCGTCACTCTCTACCAGGGCGGTCAATACCACCTCTACCGCTTCAAAAGATACACAGACGTCCGACTGGTGTTCGCCCCGGAACAGCAAATCGCATTTTTCGGAGGTGACCCCGACAACTTCGAATACCCGCGCTATGACCTCGATATTTGTTTCTTCCGCGTTTACGAAAACGGCAAACCCGCTCGCATCCCACACTGGCTAAGGTGGAGCCGCTCAGGAGCAGCAGAAGGCGAATTGATATTCGTTTCCGGCCATCCCGGTCGAACAGCGCGCCTCCTCACCCTTGCGGAAATCGAGTATCAGCGGGACGTTTTGTTCCCTGAAACTCTCGCATGGCTGCATCGCCGTGAAGTGCTTCTGACCGCCTACAGCGAGCGCAGCGAAGAAAACGCACGGCGCGCCCGGGACGATCTCTTCGGCATCCAGAACAGCCGCAAAGCCCGCGAAGGCGGTCTTGCGGGACTTCTCGATCCTGCGTTCATCGCTCGGAAACAAGCCGATGAACAAGCCCTCAAGAACGCAGTTGCGCAGGACCCGAAATATGCCGCCACAAGAGACGCATGGGACCGTATCGCCGCCGCACAACGCGTAATCGCAGAAAACGCCGCTTCTCATCGTCTGCTCGAATCCGCCCGCGGTTTCAACTGTGAATTGTTCGGTATCGCAAGAACCTTGTTGCGCGCAGCCGAGGAACGACCAAAGCCGGATGGCGAACGTCTGAGCGAGTTCCGCGAATCCGGACGTGCATCCCTCGAACTTGATCTTTTCTCGACAAAGCCAATCTACGATGATTACGAACAGCTTTGTCTTGCAGATTCACTGACGTTCCTTGCAGAACGCCTCGGCGCAAAACACCCAATCGTCGAACGCGTCCTTGCCGGGAAATCGCCCCGGCAGCGCGCAGCCGAGCTGGTCCAGCACACAAAAGTAAAAGACGTGGCGTTCCGCCGCAGACTCTACGAGGGCGGCAAGGCGGCGGTTGATGAAGCGCGCGACCCGATGATCGAACTTGCTCGCGCCATCGACGCCGAAGCCCGTTCCGTGCGCCGGATAATCGAAACACAGGAGGAAATCAAACAGCAGGCACACGCGCAAATCGCCGCCGCACGTTTTGCCATCCAGGGCACAAGCACATACCCGGACGCGACCTTCACACTCCGGCTCGCGTTCGGTGTTGTGAAAGGCTACGAGGAAAACGGCAGGCACGTCCCCTACCAGACAACCTTTGCCGGGCTATATCAGCGATCGAAAGAACAGGGCGGGCGTCCACCGTTTGATCTGCCCGAACGCTGGTTAAAATCACGGCGCCGACTCGATTTGAACACCCCGTTGAACTTCGTCAGCACAGCCGACATCATCGGCGGCAACTCCGGCAGTCCTGTCGTCAACAGAAACGGCGAACTGGTGGGAATGATCTTCGACGGCAACATCCAATCGCTGGTGCTGGATTTCTATTACACCGAGGACCAGGCAAGAGCGCTCGCTGTTCATTCAAGCGCAATAACACACGCGCTCAGGCGCGTGTATGGAGCCAACCGATTGGCCGACGAACTCGAAGGACGTCGGCGGCGCTGACAACGCGCTGCACTCGGAACTCCGACAGGCACCGGCGAATCAAGCGGCACTCCGAGAAGAACAGATTCGCAACCCGTGTCATCCAACTGTCAGTCAGATAATACCAGCGCTGCCCAGATCCCACCACGACTGTTCTGGCTCATCCCCGCCGTGGTGATTGCGTTGCGAATGGTTCCGTTCTTGCTGACGCGCCTGATCGAACCTCCGGAAGGCAAAGTGCTGCCCGCGGTCGGTTACAATCCAATCGATTGGTTTGCCTATGCAGCGTTCACTCGCCACGCCGCAGAAACCGGCGACTGGCTGTTGTCGAATCCCTACGCATCCATGCCCCAAACAGGGCGTTTCATAATGCCGCTGTTCAGCGTATTGGGACACGTGGTTCGGTGGACCGGCCTGGATGTTTTCTGGGCAATCGAGTTGTCCCGTGTGCCACTGACGTTTCTCTTTTTCGCTGTTCTTTGGTGGTTTCTGGCTCCGCTAGTCGCCGACGTCCGGAAGCGGCTCATGACGATCGTGTTGGTCGCCTTCAGCGGGGGACTTGAGCTTTTGGTGTTGCCCACAGTAAACCGCTGGCCATTGGAACTGCAGACCGTGGGATATCAGGCACTCTCCGATGACCAGGGCTGGAACACGTTCGCGGCGCTTTACAATCCATTGTGGATTGCAGGCCTCACATGCACATTGATCGCGTTGCGCCCCGTGGTTCAGCCCGGCGGACCTCAAAATCTCACGCAGTGGGCTCAAACATCGATCGGTTACGCAATAACCCACCTTGTGCATCCATACTCCGGCCTGGTTGTGCTCGCCGTGATTTGTGCAAACCCGGTTCTGCGCCTGCTCATCGGCGTGACTGAAAATCTCAAGGCTCAGTTGGCCGGGCTGGCAAAAACTGTAATACCCGCGGTCCTTGTGGTCGCCTCGATTTCGTGGTGGCAAAACCAGGACCCCGTGTACCGGACGACCGCAGCGCGCGTTCTTGGCAACAACCCGCTGTCGGTTTTCTGGTACCCTGCAACACTCGGTGTTCTGCTGGTACTGGTACTCCGCGGCTCGCGCTATTGGCTGGCAAACAAGATACCCGGCCGACTCGAATTGCTGGCGTGGATTGCGGCAGTCGTGTTCATGCACAACTCGCCCTTGTTCAACGGACATCATTACGTGTTCCATTTGCACCTGCCGCTGTGCATTGTCGCCACATGCGCGTTCGATCGGCTCTGGCATGCCGCGCACAACGAAACGCCCACCAGACAAATTGTCGCAGCGCTGGCTCTTGCCGCTCTATTTCAATCGCCAATCGCATGCACATTCCGCGCAGTCAAAAACGTCCTGAATTACCAGGTCCCCGCGCCCGCAATGGCCGCACTCGACCGCCTCGCCAAACTGCCCGCAGGCATCGTGTACACCTCGCCGCACATCGGAACATTGGTGCCTGCTTACACCCCGCACCGGACATACCTCGGCCATTGGTTCATGACCCCTGATTACCGTGCACGACAAAACCATTTCAATGAAGTCGTTGCGGGACATGCAGACCCGACGACTGTCATCGAGTTTTTCCGCAAGGAACATATCGATTATGTCCTGCTTCCACCGTCAACCTCCCCTGCCCTGTTGAACGCCCTCGGCACCACTGCCAGCGAAATCACCGACCTCGACCACTACACACTTGTCCGACTCCGATGATTCGGCAGGGGGATCACAGCCGTCTCGGGCGCATCCACCCGACAACCGATCTTGCAACGACCACATTTATCTTGCCGCGACCATCTGGTTGCCGCTGCGCCACGCTGACATACGTGATGTCTGAAACGTGGCGCGTCCGTCACGGTCAGAGTCCTGCCTTCAGGCGGAACAGTTTCATGAAACCAAACATATGCACCGTTCAGTCGTCTGTCTGTGTTCCGCGTAAACGCGGGACTGTAACAGCGATCGGTTGCACTGCGCATCGGGCCGTGCCGCGCCTGCGGCCGTTAGAGTACCGCCTTTAGGCGGAACAGTTTCATGAAACCAAACATATGCACCGTTCAGTCGTCTGTCTGTGTTCCGCGTAAACGCGGGACTCGAACAGCGATCGGTTGCACTGCGCATCGGGCGATGCCACACCCGCGGCCGTTAGAGTACCGCCTTTAGGCGGAACAGTTTCATGAAACGAAACATATGCACCGTTCAGTAGTCTGTCTGTGTTCCGCGTAAACGCGGGACTCTAACAGCGATCGGTTGCACTGCGCACCGGGCGATGCCGGCCCAGCGGCCGTTAGAGTCCCGCCTTTAGGCGGAACAGCTTCATGAAACCAAACATGAGCACCGTTCAGTAGTCTGTCTGTGTTCCGCGTAAACGCGGGACTCTAACAGCGATCGGTTGCACTGCGCGTCGGGCGATGCCGCGCCAGCCGCCGTTAGAGTACCGCCTTTAGGCGGAACAGTTTCATGAAACGAAACATATGCACTGTTCAGTAGTCTGTCTGTGTTCCGCGTAAACGCGGGACTCTAACAGCGATCGGTTGCACTGCGCGTCGGGCGATGCCGCGCCCGCGGCCGTTAGAGTACCGCCTTTAGGCGGAACAGTTTCATGAAACGAAACATATGCACTGTTCAGTAGTCTGTCTGTGTTCCGCGTAAACGCGGTACTCTAACAGCGATCGGTTGTCGCTCGCGTCGGGCGATGCCGCGCCAGCGGCCGTTAGAGTACCGCCTTCAGGCTGAACAGTTTCATGAAACCAAACATGAGCACTGTTCAGTCGTCTGTCTGTGTTCCGCGTAAACGCGGGACTGTAACAGCGATCGGTTGCACCGCGCATCGGGCGATGCCGCGCCAGCGGCCGTTAGAGTACCGCCTTCAGGCGGAACAGTTTCATGAAACGAAACTTGGGCACCGTTCAGTCGTCTGTCTGTGTTCCGCGTAAACGCGGGACTCTAACAGCGATCGGTTGCACTGCGCATCGGGCGACGCCACGCCTGCGGCCGTTAGAGTACCGCCTTTAGGCGGAACAGTTTCATGAAAGGAAACTTGGGCACTGTTCAGTCGTCTGTCTGTGTTCCGCGTAAACGCGGTACTCTAACAGCGATCGGTTGCACTGCGCATCGGGCGATGCCGCGCCTGCGGCCGTTAGAGTACCGCCTTTAGGCGGAACAGTTTCATGAAACGAAACATATGCACTGTTCAGTCGTCTGTCTGTGTTCCGCGTAAACGCGGGACTCTAACAGCGATCGGTTGCACTGCGCATCGGGCGATGCCGCGCCCGCGGCCGTTAGAGTCCCGCCTTCAGGCGGAACATTTCATGAAACCAAACATGTGCACTGTTCAGTCGTCTGTCTGTGTTCCGCGTAAACGCGGGACTCTAACAGCGATCGGTTGCACTGCGCATCGGGCGATGCCGCGCCTGCGGCCGTTAGAGTACCGCCTTTAGGCGGAACA
>Ga0078972_1005443_pt1 | contig 32318 bp, 32 predicted proteins | sample YelNatPaOPGAMG01_FD_67568 | JGI IMG/M metagenome (GOLD analysis project Ga0078972, IMG submission 67568) | Hot spring thermophilic microbial communities from Obsidian Pool, Yellowstone National Park, USA - OP-RAMG-01 (SPADES assembly) (version 2) | ecosystem: Environmental > Aquatic > Thermal...
GGCCCACAACTACGCTCCGCAAGGGCGGTGGAGCCCTGCCCGCGACATCCTCGAGAGGATCGCGAAGGAGGGGAGGAAGTTCGGCATCGGCTTGGGCGTGGTGAGCCAGAGGCCGAGAGAGCTATCCCAGACGCTCCTAGCCCAGTGCGGCACGCTGATCGCCTTGAGGACGGCGAACCCGAAAGATCAGGAGTACATACTCAGCAGCGTCGAGGACGTTATGGGCGAGATGGTTGAGGGCCTTTCCGGCCTAGCCACGGGCGAAGCGCTCATCTCCGGCTCAGCCGCACCCATACCGGCGATCGTGAAGATCTACGAGTTCCGCTCGAAGCACGGTGTCGCGCTCGGCGGAAAGGACATCGACTGGACCGGCGAGTGGAGCAAGCCACCCAAGCCCGTGGAGCTAGCACCATACCTCATCAGCGAAGTTGAAGAAGAGGCAAAAACCCCCGAAAAGACAACCTCCATTGACGAATTTTTCGTTTGATTCGCGTCGTAAAAGGGAGGTTGAATGCGTGAGCTAGCGATACCGTTAAACCTCTGCTAGGGGTGAGTGCACTGGCCGTGAAGACAAACACCCTACTGATGTTAGTGTTGGCGACTGCGGTCTGGCTAGCTGTAGTAGTTGCAGCTGCCTCGTACATCGCCTCGAGAAATCCGATATACTGGTTCAGGACGATCATAATGGTTGCCACCGTCCTATACCTGGTTGCAGTGCGGTTGATTTTTATCTGGAATAGAAGATCGAAGCCCCGCATGATATCCGCGAAGATCGCGAAACTTCTGACGATGGATCGCAAAAGCCGGGAGCCAGAGATATCTTTAAATAAGATTTTCAAATTTTTTACTGTCTCTGCTGCACCAATGCGAAAAGCATAAATATGAGACCTATCAAGAGTTCACTATGAGGACCAGCTTAAAGGTCCTCTTAGTAGCAGCTGCGGTGACCATCCTAGCTTTGGGAGCACTGCTCCCCGTTGCCGTTTACGCTCAGCAGGAAGAAAGGAAACCTCTTTTCGTAGGTGCGTGGCCCTACCAGCTGCCTCCTGAAGGGCACTTCAACACGTTCGTTACCGGCGGGTTGACTTTCGGCATTTACCAGCAGGTTATCGAAGAGCCCTTAGCTTTGTACCTTTGGCATAACGACACGTACATACCATGGCTTGCGACGAGCTGGGAGATCAGCGGAGATTACTTTGTAGTCCACTTGAGGCAGGGAGTCACATTCCACGATGGAACCCCCTTCACAGCTAAAGATGTAGCTGGAACATGGCTGATCCACTACATACTGAACCACCCGATATACTCTCAAGGATACGTGGACAAAGTGGAGATCGTTGACGATTATACGGTTCGCTTCCACATCAAAACTCCTTCACCCGTCCTCATAAGGTACATACTGCGTGAACCCGTGAGGGCGTACTCGACGTACAAGAACTTTACAGACAAGGCTATGGAGTACATGAACCAGGGTCTCCCTCCCACCTCCGACCAGGTTAAGCAGCTTGCCGCCGAGTTCAGGAACTTCAGGCCGAACAGGTACGTCGGAACCGGGCCTTTCATGTGGACCGGCGAGATAACGGAGTCGGAGGTGTGGTTCAAGTTCTACGAAAACTACTGGAACAAGGATAAAGTGAAGTTCCGGTGGTTGAAGCTGATAAACGGCGAGACGCCGCAGGTTACTCCTCACGTGCTGGCGAAGGAGGTCGATTACGCAACGCACGGCTTCCCGCCGGCGACCGAGCAGCAGTTCAAGGAGCTGGGGATAAGGATCATTAGGCCGCCGATATACTCGGGACCCGCGCTCTACTTCAACATGAAGATCTGGCCCCTCAACGAGACCTGGTTTAGGAAGGCCATAGCTTATGCGATCAACAAGACGGAGAACGGATGGGTTTCCCTATCCGAATCCGGAAGGCCGGTGAAGTACCACTCGGCGCTCCCGATAGAGCTGGAGGATATCTGGTTGACGCCAGAGACTAAAGCGAAGCTCGACACCTACCCGTACGATCCGGAGAAGGCTGCGCAGATTCTAAGGGAGCACGGTTTCACCAAAGGCGACGACGGCTACTGGCGCTACCCCAATGGGACGGTAGTCCAGTTCGAGCTATCCTTCCCAGCGGAGTACGCCGACTGGTCGGCCGCCGCCCAAAACGCTGCGGAGCAGCTCGAGAGGTTCGGGATAAAGATCACGCCAAGGGCCGTAACCTACACGCAACACCCGATCGACGTATACGAGGGGAGGTTCCAGCTGGCGATAAGGCACTGGGGTGGTGGCGCGAACCCGCACCCCTACTTCCACTACTACGCGGTGTTCATATACTGGAACGAGAAGGAAGCGGGAGTTGGGCAAGGTAGACCTGGCATAAGCTTCCCGCTAGTCCAAGATACAAAGTGCTGCGGGCGCGTCAACATTAACGAACTCGTCATCTCTTCGGCGAAAGGATTTGACGTAGAGGAGACAAAGAGGATCACCAACCAGCTTGCGCTGATCTTTAACGAGCTGCTCCCGTGCGTGATACTGTGGGAAAGGTACGGCAATAACCCGGCTTTAGACGGAGTGAGGGTCACGGGATGGCCGCCCGATAGCGACCCCATATACAAGAACCCACCGTACGGCGATTCGTTCGTGGTCTTCATGCTGCTGACAGGCTACGGTATAAGACCCACACCCGAGAACATGCCGGCCGCGCAGCAGCCGCAGCAACCACAGCAGCCATCTGAGCAACCGACTCCGCAGGCGCCGGGATACGATATGACGATGATAGCTATAGCTGTAGTGATCGTAATCGTAGCCGTAGTCGCCGGCGTGATGCTGGCTAGGAGGAGGAAATAAGCTTTAAAGCTTTTTTTATTTTTATCATGGTGAGAAAGATGGGTATCCAGCGGTATTTAGTCAAAGTTTACAAGAACTTTCTGGTTAGGAAACTGCTTAGGGGAATAGGTATAATATTCGCAACATCCACTCTAACGTTCTTTATAATTAGGTTAATGCCAAGCAATCCTATTGAGATATTCATAAACCAGATGATGTCGGCCTACGGGATGTCCTATCAGGACGCAAAAGCACTCGCGCTAGCACTCTTCACCATCGATTTAGATAAGCCGCTCCACGAGCAGTACATAGAGTACTTGGTTAACTTGCTGCAAGGCAATATCGGCAGATCCATAGCTATCTCGCCCGGGACACCTGTGATGGAAGTCGTTTCAACCTTCCTGCCGTGGACCCTGTTCAGCGTGTCGGTTTCCCTCTTAGCCAGTTTCGCGCTGGGTGTAACGCTCGGGATGATCGCAGCTTACAGGCGGGGCGGCATCTTCGACAAAGTCGTAAGCGCAGTAGCCGCTGTGACCAGCGCGATACCTGGCTACCTGATCGGGATACTGATAATAGTTTTCATCGGCGTGCAGTTCGGTTTAATAAACTACATGAGAGGGGCTTACAGCGCCGGTTTAAAGCCTGGCTTTACGCCCGAGTTTATCGCAGATGTTTTCCTCCACTTAGCGGCGCCCTTCGCAACGTATGTTCTCAGCACGTTCGGGGGCTGGATGCTGTCGATGAAGGCCAGCACCCTATCCGTCCTCGGCGAGGACTACGTGACGGTGGCCAGGGCCAAGGGGCTGCCCGAGGGGCGCATAAGGACGCAGTACGTAGGGCGGAACGCTATCCTACCGCTATTCACCTCCCTCACGATAAGCTTGGGCTTCATATTCGGAGGCTCGGTCCTGATCGAGAACGTCTTCGTGTACCGCGGCGTCGGTAGGCTGCTGTGGTCGAGCATAAACGCTAGAGACTACACCGTAATGCAGGCGGTGTTCCTGATAATCACGATATCCGTCATTGTCTCCAACATAATCGCGGACCTACTCTACGGCCTCATAGATCCCAGGATAAGGGTAGGTGGTTAACGTGGCGCCCGCCAGAAGCTTGAAAAGGGTATTTCGAACCTTTGTAGTCGAGCCCCTCAAGATTATTGCAAGCAGCAAAGCTGGTCTAGCGGGTTTCATCGGCTTGCTGCTGTACATATCGATGGCCGTCTTTGGACCCTACATCGTCCCGCTCGACACGCGCCCAAAACCCGAGAAAAGGTACCTGCCCCCCTCTTGGGAGCACCCTCTCGGCACGGACTTCGAGGGGAAGGATATCTTCTCCCAGATAATCAACGGAGCTAGGGACGTGCTGTTCGTAGCGTTTATGGCGGGTACGCTCACAGTTTCGATAGCGACGCTGTTAGGCTCTATTGCCGGTTTCAAAGGTGGGCTTTGGGACTCGATCATAATGGCCGTTGACGAGGTTCTCTTGACAATCCCGCAGTTCCCCCTCCTTTCGGTGCTGGCCGCTCTAGTTAGGCTCAACAACTTCACGTTGGCCGCCATCATCGGTGTCCTCTCGTGGCCTGCGCTAGCCCGAGCCATAAGGTCGCAAGTGCTCTCGCTGAAGGAGAGAGATTTCATCGAAGCGGCGCGGGCCTTAGACCTCGGTACAAGGCACATAGTGTTGGTCGAGATTATGCCTAACCTAATGCCCTACATAGTCGTCAGCTGGATACTCTCTATGACCGGAGCGATATACTCCCAAGTCGGTCTCGTGTTCCTCGGTTTCGTGCCGTTCACCTCCCACAACTGGGGTGTTATGATCAACATGGCTTGGACTTGGGGCGCAATATACTACAAAACGAGTGTCTGGTACATCCTTTCGCCGATCCTCGCGATCACCGGGTTCCAGCTGAGCGCGATCCTCTTCGCCCGCTCTCTCGAAAACGTGTTCAACCCGAGGCTAAGGGGGTGATGGTTATCGCCGCACAAAAGGAGCCGGTTATCGTTGTTAGAAACCTCTCAGTCGAATACTTAACACCCAGAGGGGTTGTCAAAGCGGTTAGGAACGTCAACCTGGAGGTGTACAAGGGGGAGACGCTGTTCATCGTTGGGGAGAGCGGATCGGGGAAGTCCACGCTGGGTTTCGCTCTTTTGAACTTAGTCCCGCAGCCAGGCTACATTAAGGAGGGCGAGGTCCTCTACAGGGTCGATGGTAATGAGGTCAACCTGATGAAGCTGCCGCCCGACGAGCAGCGCGAGTTCCGATGGAAGCACGTTTCCATGGTCTTTCAGGCTGCTTTAAACTCGTTAAACCCCGTGATGCGGGTGTGGGACCAGCTATACGACACAATCAAAGCTCACGACAGAAACGTGTCCAGAGAGGAGGCGTACGAGAAGGTTCGGAACCTTCTCTCCCTCGTTAGGCTTGACGCGGACAGGGTGCTCCGAGCCTACCCTCACCAACTCAGCGGGGGTATGAGGCAGAGGGTTATGATCGCGATGGCCCTTCTCCTAGACCCCAAAATTGTGATACTGGACGAGCCGACGACGGCTTTAGATCTTCTCACTCAGAAGAACATAATCGAGGTTTTGAAAAACATTAAAAGTAAGCTGGGTACGACGATGATATTTATAACGCACGACCTGTCGCTTGCCGCCGAGCTCGCGGATAGGGTGGCTGTGATGTACGCCGGCAGGATCGTCGAGCTAGGCGACGTCTACGAGGTGTTCTACAGGCCGAAGCACCCGTACACGTACGCGCTCATGAAGACTGTTCCCAAGCTGACTTCTGTAGACGAGGAACTATACCCGATACCGGGATCTCCGCCAGATATGGTTAACATGCCGCCAGGCTGCAAGTTCCACCCGCGATGCCCCTACGCTGCCGACGTGTGCAAGCAAGTGGAACCGCCAGACGAGTGGGTGGCTAGCGGGCATCTGGTAGCCTGCCACTTGTGGAGGGAGCTGAAGCTTGAGGTGAGATCCCCGTGAGCAAGGTTTTGGAGCTTCGGGATGTTTCCGTAGCTTTCGCGGTCGGCAGGACGCTTTTCTCTGGCGGGAGGATGGCGAAGGCGGTAGACAGGGTGAACCTGGAGCTAGGGGAGGGGCGCACGCTTGCCTTGGTTGGCGAATCCGGGTGCGGGAAAACTACAACGGGGAAGGTGGCTGCAGGGCTCATCAAACCAACCGAGGGGTCGGTCCTGTTCTACGGCAAAGACGTGTGGAAGATGAAGCGTGAGGAGTTCAAAGAGTTCAGGAAGTCCGTCCAGATCATCCACCAGGACCCATACTCCTCGCTTAACCCTATGCTGACAATCTTCAGGGCTCTCTCAGCCCCACTCTTCAGGCACAAGCTGGTTTCGTCGAAGGAGGAAGCTGCAGATATGGTTTCCAAGCTCCTAGAGACCGTAGGCCTAGTACCTCCTGAGGAGTTCATGAACAAGTACCCACACCAGCTCAGCGGGGGGCAGAGGCAAAGGGTCGTAATAGCGAGGGCGATATCCCTGAACCCCAAGGTTATAGTAGCCGACGAGCCAGTATCTATGATCGACGTGTCCCTGCGCCTCCAGATCCTGCACCTAATGAAAGATCTGCAAAGGAAGATGGGGGTCGCCTACCTGTTCATCACCCACGACTTAGCAACTGGAAGGTATTTCGCTAGGGACGGTTACACGGCGGTTATGTACCTGGGCACTATAGTGGAGTTCGGGCCAACGAACTCCGTCATACTGGAGCCGCTCCACCCCTACACGAGAGCGCTCCTATCCGCCATTCCCGAAGCGGATCCCGAGAAAACGAGGATGAAGAAAGTGATGGAGCTCCGCAGCTTAGATGTTCCAAGCCTTCTCAACATACCTAGTGGCTGCAAGTTCCACCCGCGATGCCCCTTCTTCAAAGAAGGCAAATGCGACAAGCAACCTCCAGAGCGGTATTACGTCGGTAAAGACAGGTGGGTAGCCTGCTACCTGTACGAGTGAGAGGCATGGACCCGCAGCTCGGGCGGACGGCTTTCAACATCGCCTTCTACTTCGCTTTCATGTCGGCAGTACTCCTACCTTTCCTCAAAAGGGATTCCCCGGAGTTCGTAGCGGCGACCCTCGCCCTTTTGTTCAGCCTCCTCTTCTTAGCGGTAGTGATATGGGAGGTGCGAAGGCAAGTTAAGATAGCTAAAGGGGTTCCCGTAGAGGAGCAGCAGCCTCCATAGCATTTCTCTTTTCCTGTAGGTAAGCGCGTAATTTTAATCGCGCAGAGTGGGCTAAAACGATTGATGGTTGACGTATATGTGGGGACTTCGGGTTGGATGTACGATTGGAACGAAGGGGGCTCGCTGGACTGGTACGTCGAGCAGTCTGGTTTGAACGCGGTCGAGCTGAACGCTTCCTTCTACCGGTTTCCCTTTCCCTCGCAGGTGAAGTCTTGGGCGGTGAAGGGCTCGAGGTTGAGGTGGGCGGTAAAGGTGCACCGTTCGATCACGCACGTCCGCAGGATGGGAAGCGCCGCTCTTGAGGTTTGGAGCAGGTTTAGGGAGAGGTTCGCTCCTTTGGACTCGCTAGTCGACTTCTACCTTTTCCAGCTTCCCCCGAGTTTCGCAGCGAGCGAGGAATGCGTGAGGAGGTTGAGAGCGTTCGCGGAGGCCTGCGGGCTCGGCTGCAGGATGGCGGTGGAGTTCAGGCACGAGTCGTGGTTCGAAGGGAAGGGGCTCGAGCTCTGCGAGGAGCTTGGAGCCACTTTCGTCTCCGTCGACTCGCCGATGGGCACGTGGGTGGCTTCTAGCAACGGCGTCGTCTACCTAAGGCTGCACGGGAGGGGCGCGTGGTACGCGTACGAGTACAGCGAGGAGGAGCTCGCGGAGCTGGCTAGTAGAGTTGCCGAGCTCTCCCCTACAAGGGTCTATGCTTTCTTCAACAACGACCACTGGATGCTGGAGAACGCTCTCCAGATGCTCGAGACCTTGAGAAACCAGCTCGGGTAGCGGGGCTTATGCTCAAGCGGCTGGTAGAGCTCGACTACGGGCTGTACAGGAGTGTCGCCCGCCTGTACGCGATGGACCCGCTGACGCACGCTTACCTGCTCTACGACTTGATCTACGAGCTCGAGCGCACAGACGCTTGGTTTGAGGTGTGCGGAGGAGAGGTTGCGGGCTACGTCCTCGTCTGGTGCGGACCCGAGAGGGCGGGCGTGCACGTGTGGGGCAATCTCGAGGACCCGGCGAGGCTGGTCCCGAGCTCGGAGTCGATAATCACGGTGCACAGCGCCGGTCTGCTTGAGCCGCTCCTCGCCGCTCTCAAGGGTAGCGCGAAAGTCGAATGGTACCTCGATATGGTCGCCGACGAGAGAACCTTCAAGCCGGTTGGGGCCGAGAGGGCGTTGAAGCTCGACGCGCACAACGACCGACACGTTGAAGCCTTCCTCGAGCTCGCGCGGGCTAGGGGGTTGAGCTTGACCGCGAAAGAAGCCCGCGAGCTGCTAGCTAAGCGCAGGTACTACGGCGTCTTCGAGGCGGGCGCGCTGGTCTCGGTCGCGTGCGCGTACCTGCGCCTCCCAGAGGTATGGATCGTGGGCGACGTCTACACGCTACCCGAGCACAGGAATAGGGGGCACGCGAAAGCTGTTACGTCCGCCGTTACGCGCGACGCGCTGGCTTCGGGGGCGCACGCCCTCCTCCACGTTCACGAGGTAAACAAGCCGGCAATCCGCGTCTACACGGCGCTCGGCTACCGCGCTGTCGCGAGGAAGCCCTGGGTCTTCGTTAACCCCTAGTGGGCTGGCGATCACGTTTTTAACCTGAGCCAACCCGCCACCGCGTATGCTTGTCGATATCGGAGAGCTGCGGGAGCTGGTGGAATGGGAGGCTGTGGAGAGGTTCGAGGAGGGCTATGACGTGGACGTAGAGGAGGTTAGGCGGAGGTCGAGGAGGGCGAAATCCGCGTCCGAGCTGATGTCGATCTACAGGGCTTTGGGCGAGGCGGAGCCGAGAAGCGGGTACCCCTTCCGGGAGCCCACCGACCTCGAGGCGATCGCCTCCGAGAGACCTACATCCCCTACCCGCCTGCCGGTAGACCTTAGCGCTGGAGAGATCGTAGATAAGCTGCTGGGCGCGTGGCTGGGCCGCAGCGCTGGCTGCATGCTCGGCAAGCCGGTGGAGGGGTGGAGTAGGGAGCGGATAGCTAAGGCGCTGAGGGCGGCCGGCGAGTACCCGCTTAGGGGACCCTACTTCCCGGCGTCGGCGTTCCCGGAGCTGGAGAGGGGGCGCCTCCTCCCTCTCACAAGGGAGGGGTTGAAGAGAGCCGAGAGGGACGACGACCTCGACTACACGGTCCTCAACCTGATGGTGTACGAGGCGCGGGGGCCCGGGTTCCGGACGGAGGACGTGGCTGAAGCTTGGCTGTCGCTCCTGCCCTACCACCTAACGTATACGGCCGAGCGAGCGGCTTACAGGAACCTAGTCCTCGGCTTCAAGCCGCCCGAGACCGCGACCTACCTGAACCCGTACAGGGAGTGGATCGGAGCCCAGATCCGGGCCGACCTGTGGGGCTACGTCTCGCCCGGCGACCCCGGCAGGGCGGCGGAGCTGGCCTACAGGGATGCGCGTCTCTCGCACACGAAGAACGGGGTCTACGGCGAGATGCTCGTAGCCGCGATGCTGGCTCTCGCGTACGTTGTCGACTCGCCGCGCAAGCTTGTGGAGGAGGCCCTCAAGGTGATTCCGGAGCGCAGCAGGCTGGCGGAAGCAGTGCGCCACGTCCTCTCGCTCCACGCGAAAGGGCTTGAGTGGGAAGAGGCGATCGGCGAGGTCCTGAACAGGTACGGGCAATACCACCCGGTCCACACGATCAACAACGCCGCAATCGTCGTGGCGGCCCTGCTGTGGGGCGAGGGCGACTTCGCCCGCACGGTAACCTACGCGGTCACGGCGGGCCTCGACACGGACTGCAACGGGGCGACAGCCGGGAGCATCGTCGGCCTCATGCTGGGGGCCAGGAGCCTGCCGAGGGAGTGGGTGGAGCCCCTCAACGACAAGCTGGCAACAGCCCTCAGCGGCGTAGGCGAGGTCAGGATATCCGAGCTGGCGCGCAGGACGGCGGGGTGTGTCTACCTCTAACGGAGCAGCTCCCCCCTCACGCTCTCGACCACCCGCTTGACCTCCTCCAGCTTCTCGGCAACCCCTTCTTCGACGCACCTCCTTTCCAGGTACTCCCAATCGATCACGTCCCACTGGGCGGCCATCACCATCGCCGCTTTCTCGCAGTCCAGGTCGGAGCCCCAGTAGACGCACGCCGCCAGCGCGCTCACGATGCACTCCTCGGGCGGCTCGACGTAGACCCTTTTTCCGCCAACTTCCAAGACAACCGGTTGCTTTGGCTTACCGTAGGAGGGGGACACTATGTCGATAGCGTAGCTAAGGGCCCTGTGGACCCACACTCTCTCCCTCCACTCTTCGATCAAGCCCAGCGCCCTCCTCAGCAAGGCCCCTCCCCCCTCTACGATTACGTCCACATCACCCGTGCGGTAGGCGCCGCCGGAGTACAGCTCGACGGCGTAACCCCCGACGACGATTACTCTGCCCAGCCCGCACTCCTCGAGGAAAGCGTTCACTTCGGCCATGAGCTCCAGCGGATCCCCTCGCTCTAGGACTCTCCTAATCCTTTCTGCCAACTCTCTTTCTGAGCACTTTACTGCCAACCCACTCGACCTCCCGCGCAATCTCCCAGTATAAAAGAGCTAGAGCTGTCGCTTTGCGCAGGTCGGGTCCTCCCTCCCTCCTCCTCACTCTCTTGAGCCCGAGTACTTCCCTCACCCTTTCTCTGGCTAGTAGCGCTGCCTCTCTAGCAGACACAAGTGTTCAATGACATCGCACGTATTAAAATTTCTAGCGGGTCCCACTTCAGCCTCTACCGCTGAGGTGGTTCGAGTACCAGGATCACGTCTTTCAGCGAGCGGTCGTCGATAACCCGGGTGATGGGCGCGCGCTTTCTCAGCTCGCTCAGCATCTCGGAGCGCTTCCTGAGCAGCGTGACCACCGCGCGGCCACCGGGCGCGAGCACGCGTAGCAGCTCGCCGGCGAGCCCGGGCGCCTCGTGCACCACGGTGACCGAGTACGCGGAGCGGAAGCTGCGGTCCCTGAGGGGCATGCGCTCCGCGTCCCCGCAGACCAAGTCCCCCCTCTCCCCTCTACCCTTCCTTTTCGCGACCTTGAGCATCTCGAGAGAGAGGTCGAGCCCCACGCTGTAGCACTGCAGGAGCTCGAGGAGCATCCCCGTCCCGCACCCGGCGTCCAGCGCCGGCTCTAGAGGCTCCACCAGCTTCAGGACCAGCCCGTACTTCGCTCGCTGCTCCTCCCCGTACAGCTCGTCGTACCCCTCGGCGATTTTGTCGTAGCTCAAGCTCAAGGTTCCACCCCCTGCTGCGCGCATCGCAGCTTAATGCTTAACCCGCCGGCTCATGTCAAGCCTAGCTCGTCCTCGACGGAGCTGAGGACCTTCGCCACCACCACCCACGCGTCCAGTGGGGTTTGGGCTATCGCAACCACATCGTCAGCCAGCGCGAGCGTCTCTTCGCGGAAGTCCCCAGCTTGGAAGCAGCCGACTACTACCATCGGTTTCTCCTCCTTAACCAAGGTAGAAGCCAGCTCTCTACACTTGAGCTGGCGCCCCTTTTCGCTGAGGAGGAAGACCCTCGACGGCCTGATTTTTCCCACAAGCTCTTTTAAACCGAAGTTCTCGAGCCACAGCAGGGGTTCGCTGGCGCCGGGCGGCACCTTCCCCTCTACCAGCAGCTGCTCCGCGAGCCCGAGGAATAGGTTGTAGTTGCGGGGGAGGCGCACGTTGGGGGCTGTACCGATCACTTTCCCCTCGTACGTGTGGACGTGTAGCGAGAGGAGCCCAGCTCTGTTCAGAATGGAGCCGAGAGCTAAGAGCATGCAGAAGTGGGCGATGTCCGGCCTCCCCCTCTTCCACCTCTCCTCGAGGTTCACCATCGCGCTGTGGTGGAGTGCGACGTCCAGCAGGATCTCGCCGGGCTTCTTCCCCCTTTTCCTCGCGGAAGCTCTGACGGCCGGGTGGCTCCACAGAGCTTTCGGGACGAGCTCGAGCCCCGCTTCGGCCAGCAGCAAGTGCAGTTTCTCCAAGGCGCTTCCCCCTCGAAGGTGCAGATATTTTTATTTCGGCAGGCTACCTCACTCGGTGGTGCAGAACGGCTAGCAACCAGAGGATCCTGCTGGAGTACCCCTTCGGCAAGTTCTCGCTAATCCTCAGAGCGGCTGTTTCGACCGCGGCTTCGCTGCTTTACACTTACCTTGCGCTTAACACTAGAGAGAGCTTGTTCAACATCGGCTTCCTCCTCTCATTCCCCCTCCTTGCAGCCGGTACCTCAGCTTACAGGATGCTCGCTCTTTCCACGATGCTGAAAGCTGTATCGCAAAAAGGCGAGTTCAAGAAGAGAAAAAGGGGCGGCGTCAAAGGTCTCGCAAGCCTCTACTTCCTGATGATCGCCCCGCTCCTCCTTTTCCTAGCGGTGGATAGGGTTTTGGCGCTCGGCATCGTTTTCGGCCTAATCGTGTCCTCAGGGCTATCGGACTTGGTTTACTACATGTATGTAAGGTACAGGGAAGCCATCCTGGGCGGCCGCCTCTACGCTTTCGTAGAGCTGGCAGAGGAAAGCGGGTTCTACGTGTGGGGGCTCACCCTTGTGAAGCGAGCGTGAAGTCTATCGGCGCTAGACCGAACCTAGTTCTAGCGACGACCTGGAGCTGAACGCTGCACACGCCCTTCTCAAAACACTCGTAGGTTACACCCTCAGGCAGCTCGATCACCTTCTCCACCAAAACCCCCTCTCTCGTGATCGCCAACCCGCTGGGGAAGTTATCAGCAACCTGCCTTATGAGCGTCGACCCCCTCCGCACGTTGTACCTCAGGTAGATAGCCTCCAAGGCCTTGGCGCTGTCCGTCCGTAGAGCAACCTTAAGCGATAGCAGGGGGTAACGGTCTCCCGGTGAGACGGCGATGCTTTCGAGCTGTGCGGAAAGCGATTTCACAGCGTAAACTTCGTTGTACCAGTCGTTGTAAGAGAACGCTAGCCACGCCAGCGCGGCTAAAGCGGCGAGCGCGCCCAACGGTAGGATGATCTTAGCTATCGCCCGGTGGCTTTCCGCAAGGTAGCTGGCAACCACCAGAGCCACGGCTGAGAAAGGCGCGGCAACCAGAGCGCTAAGGATGACGTTCCTCGCCGCCACAAGGGTGGCTAGGTCTCCCGACGCGGAACCTAGGAGAGCGTCAAGAGGTTGTCTCGTCAATGCGATAGCTGCGGCTGCCGCCGCGAGGTAGGGGGCGAAAAACCCGACGAAGAGCCTTGACAGGTTCCTCGCCATAGAAGCGGCAGAGGTTAAGCAAGCGATCGAGACGAGGAGTAGCAGTGGGAGCGGTTCAGAAATGCCCGTGAACGCCGTTTGAAAGAAAGCTGGAAGAGTGAGGGAGAACGCGGATAAGCTAGCTAGGAGCTCTTTGGCTTTCACGAGAGGCGCCGAGCTCTTAGCTTGGGGTTAAGGATTTCGTCGAGCGCTTGCCCTATGAGCACGAAGCTCATGGCGAGGAGCGTTATCATCACGCCGGGGGGCAGTATCCACCACCACATCAGCCTGGAGAAGGCTCCGCTGTACCGGGCGTTGTAGAGCATCCTCCCCCAAGAGGGCACGCTCGGGTCTCCCAGGTTGAGGAAGCTCAGCGAGGCTTCCAGCAGGATCGCGCCCGGCACGTTCAGCACGAGCGTCACGTACACGATGGGCGATAGCTGCGGGAGTATGTGCTTGAATATTATGTACGTGTCGCTCGCGCCCAACGCCCTGGCTGCCTCAACGAAGAGCCTATCCCTCAGGGACATGACGTACGCTCTGCAGTTCCTAGCGAAGCCCATCCAGCTGAAGAGGGCGATCAGAAGTATCGTTATGTAGAGGCTCTTGCCTACGAACACGCTGACCGCGACGAGGAGGGGGATCAGCGGTATGAACATCAGCGTGTCTGTGAAGAACATCAGCACCTGGTCGACGATCCCGCCCTTGTACCCTGCCACGATGCCCACGATGAGCCCAAGCGAGATGGAGACGGCCGAGGCGAGGACGCCGACGAGCAGGCTGACCCTAGTGCCGTAAATCAAGTTGGAGAAGATGTCCGCGCCGAGGTTGTCGGTTCCAAGCAGCCCGTACGCTAACCCTCTAACCCTGAAGTAGAGGCGCCCCACCGCAACGCTCACCCTACCGCCCTCGACCGCGTTCAGGTAGACAACCACCCTCAGCTTGTAAGCTCCTTTTTCTGAAAAGAGCTTCTCCCCCAGATCGTCGTACAGCGAGAAGCCGAGCGCGAGCTTGAGCGACGCGTCACGAGCGTCGAAGGTCACCGGCGTGCTGGAACGCGACACGTTAACGGCTATGCTGCCGCTGTCGTAAAGCATGTAGCTGCCGCCGCTTGGCGTGTCGAGGTACAATCGGATCCTGGCGGTCGATCCAGAAGCACCCGAGACCGTAACGTTGTAGGCTAGCGCCCCGTAGAAGCCCTTCGGGGGCGAGTAGGGGTAATCGAAGGAGCGTTCGAGGATCGCGGTCAGCCGCTTGCTCCCGTTAGCGGTGAGGACCACGGTATTCCCGAGTATAACGGGGCTCAAGCCCTCGCTCCTGATCGACCAGCTTTTGCCCTCCGCTACGACATCGACGTTCTCGGGGAGATCCCTGTACTGGGGGAACATCTTGAACCACGCTGGAACCGCGTAACCCTCCGCCAGGTTGATCTCGTCCGGCTTATGGGGTGCTATCACGTCCGCGAAGACCGCTATCAGTACGAAGAACGCGAGCACGGTCAGGCCGAAGACCCCCTTCCTGTACCTCAGTATCGTTCGAAGGGCTCCCAAAGCTCCGGCGAAAGCGCCGGTCCCCTTCGCTGAAGCTAACGAGGCTTTCACCTCAACCTCACCCTTGGATCCACTACCGCGATGACTATGTCAGCGATGTAGAGAGAGACGACCGTCAGTAGAATCTCGATGAAAAGCACTCCCTGCACAACCGGGTAGTCGAACTGCGTGCTCGCTTCGAAGAGCCACCTGCCGACCCCGTACCACGAGAAGACCGTCTCGGTGATCACAGCGCCCGAAACGATGCCGGGCAGCGCGAGGGCTACGATCGTGATCACCGGTGGGAGGACGTTGCGCAGCACGTGCTTAACCATTATCGTCCGCTCGTCGAGCCCCTTAGCTCTAGCCGTGACGATGTAGTCCTCGCCCATCTGGGTTATGAACAGGTTCCTCGACAGCAAAGCGTAGCCTCCCACCCCCGCCGTAACCAGCGTGAGCAGTGGAAGGGTCATGTGCCAGAGGTAGTCCGCAAGGTACAGGACAGGGTCCGATGGGGGAGGTCTGCTTACGCTTCCGGCGAGCGGGAACCATCCCAGGTAGAAGCCGAAAACCAGCAGGAGCAGCAGCCCTAGGTAGAACGTGGGGAAAGAGTTGATGAGAACGCTCACTCCGATGAACGTCGTGTCGAACTTCGTACCCCTCTTCATCGCCAGGAGCAGACCTAGCGTCAACCCGATCAGTAGAGTTAAGACTGTTGACGTGCCCAACAGCACGACGGTGTTCGGCAACCTCTCCATCAGCTCGGCTATAACGGGTCTCCGCGTGTAGAACGAGTAGCCCAAGTTGCCCGTGAAGAGCGCCAGCACGTACTTTACGAACTGCATGTGTAAAGGTTCGTCCAGCCCGAAAGCCTTCCGGATGAGCTCCCTCTGCTCGTTCGTCAGGTTTGGGTTCATGAAGAAGAAGGAGGGGTCGATCCCGAGCACGTAGTAAGGCAGCACTCTGAGGAACGCGAACTGCAGAACTAACGCCACGAATAGCACTGCGGCTCTATCCGCAGCCCTCCTCAACAGGTACTTAGCTAGCCCGTCCAAAACAACCACCCACAGCTAAAAATAGGAAATAGGAAAAATGCACACGGTTTTCATTGAGCGCTCGGCTGCTGGCCCCCGGCAGCTTCCCCAGAGGCTTTCGCTTTCCTCTTTCTAGCAGCGTACAACGCGGCTGCGATGACGGCTACAACCGCGATGGCTCCGACCGCGATGTACGGCAGGTACTTCTGCCACGCTGGCTTCACGCTAACTGAAGCGGTTGCGGTCTTTTCGAAGGTGCCGCCCGCAATGCTGGCGGAGGCCTTTATGGAGATCCCGACATCCCCGCTCATGCCCGACGTGTCGATGGAGGCCGTGTAGGTGCCCGCGCCCGCGGGCGTGGCTGCAACGCTCTTCACGACGCTGCCGTCCTTCGTCAAAGCGATGCTTACGGTAGCGTTAGCGAGCGGGTTCCCCGTGTAGTCCTTCACCTTTATGGTCACTTGTAGAGGTTCGCCCTCGTAGAGCGAGGTTGCGGAGACGCTGTACTCGAGGGATATGGTCTTCGACGGGTGCCTCTTCCAGTAGTTGGGGTACCACCTCAGCAGGATGTACTCTCCGGGCTTCCGGTCTGCGAAGATGAAAGGCCCAGTACCTATCAAGCACGTCAACCCTTTCTTCGTCGGGTGAGGAACTTTACTGGGATCCCATTTCTCCCACCCACCGTACTGGTTCAGCAGGCTTTCGTTACCCCAGATGTGGGCCGGCACGAGAGCGACGTTCAGATCGTATAGGTACGTCCAGCTGGTTCCGTTGACGTAGACCGTTATCGTGTAGTCGTCCGGCACCTCCGTCTTAATCATCTTCTCGAACACAGCCGCGTACTGCTGTGTCGGCTTGTTGATCTTGATGAACCACCAGGTGAAGTTCACATCCCTCGCTGTGAACTTCACGCCGTCCTGCCACGTCACGTTGTCGTTCAAGCGGAAGGTGATCTTCGTGACCTTGCTGCCGCCCATCTCGATCTCCTCCATCGTCCAGCTCTTGGCCAGCCAAGGCAGGTTGTCGGAGACTTGATCAGGGTTTGGTATGAAGAGTGTTTCCAAAATGTTGTTCATCACGGCCCACTCGTCTCCGCTGATCGCCGTGAACGGGTTGAGCGTCCTCGGGTCGGAGCCGAGCGGGTTCCTGTAAGCGCCTCCAAAGGGTGTCCCGATGTGGAACACGTTCAGGGTTGTCAGGTAGGATTGGCCTCCAACCGGCTTGGTCAACACTACTCCAGCTATGTCGGTTCTGAACCCCACGTTCGCGATGCCCGAGTAGATGGGTATGTACGGTAAGATCTCGTTAACCTTCTCCTGCGCCTTCCATAGGGCCTCCTTAGCCTTTGTTATGTTGGTTGTGAAGTAGAACTCGGACAGCAGCTTGTCGAGCTCGGGGTCACTTATACCCCAGAAGTTCCAGCTGCCGCCCGTCCTGAACAGCTCGTAGGCTAGCGTCGGGACTCGGTCCCAACCCAAGTACAAGATGAAGGATTTGAACGTCTTCGAGTATATTTGAGACACCAGCGCTTGGAACTCTATCGCTTCGATCTTTATCGGTAGACCTATGCTCTTCCCCTCGTCAGCTATGCGTTGAGCCTCTTGGAATAGCCAAGGTGCTTGCTCCTGCGGCGGGACCTGTATGACTATGTCGCCCAGCGGCTTCCCGCTTGGATCGTACCACTTTCCGCTCTTCTCGTCGTAGGTGAATCCCGCATCTAGGAGCTCCTTCTTCGCTAGATCCCTGCTGTACGGGTATGTGGGAACGTTCGGGTTGTTCCAATCGCCGAAAGCGGGAGGTATCGCGGACTCCACAGGGACTCCGAAGCCGTTGAAAACATTCCTGATGATCCAGTCCCTATCAATCAAGTGTGCCACAGCTTTCCTTACCGCAGTGTAGTTCCAAGGGTACTGCTGGCAGTTGATTCCTAGAAACTGCAAGTTGAACGTCTGATACGTCAAGATGTAGATGTTGGGATCATCCTTAACTTCTGTGACTCTCGTGGGCTGTATGTAGCTGGTGTCCAAGTCGCCTTTCTTAAAGGCCATCAACTGCGCGTCGTAGTCGAGGATCACAGGCATCAGGATTTCGTCAACGCGCGGACCGTAAGGCTCCCATTTCCAATTCTGCTGCTCGGACGGGATCGGAGCCGCGCCAGCGAAATACGCCGGCAGCAGGCTTAAAATGGACACCACCGCTAGCAGCGCAGCCGAAGTCCATTTATATCTGGCTTTTTCGCGCACAACCCCTATTTTTCCAGCCATATTTAAAGCTTGTTTTTCTATGTGCGCGTATGTCATCTAGAAAACCCGAGAAGCTGAACTTTGTTTAGTCAGCGATAAAGGTGGCATGCTGCGTAGTGGTTTTTCTCGACTTCTACGAGTTTTGGTTCCTCTTTTCTGCATACATCCATCGCGTAGGGGCATCTCGGGTGGAAACGACACCCAGAAGGAGGATTGATGGGGGAGGAGATTTCGCCGACTATCGGAATGGCGCCTATCTTCTCCCGAGGGTCCGGTGAGGGTATCGCAGCCACGAGGGCTCTAGTGTAGGGGTGCATGGGGTTGTCGATAACGCGCTCAGCCTCTCCCATTTCGACGATCTTGCCCAGGTACATGATCGCGATCCTATCTCCAATATGCTTTGCCAGAGCGAGATCGTGCGTGATGAAAAGGTACGCTATACCGTACTTTTCTCGGATGTCAAGGAGTAGCTTGAGGATGCCAGCCCTTATGGACACATCGAGCATCGAAACCGGCTCGTCGGCGACGATGAATTTTGGCTTCAAAACTATCGCTCTAGCAATGGCCACTCGCTGCCTTTGACCGCCGCTCAGCTCGTGCGGGTATCTAAAGAGGAAGTTCTCCGGAGGTGTCAACGCTACCTCCTCGAGGGCTTTAGCCGCTTGCTCAATCCTGTCGTCCTTCCCATCGAGTAAGCCGTGGATCGCCAGCGGCTCGGTCACGATATCCACGATCTTCATCGCCGGGTTGAGCGACTCGTAGGGGTCTTGGAACACGATTTGGGCTTTTCTCCTGAACTCCTTCAGCTCCTCGTCCTCCAGGCTGAAGATGTTTTTCCCCTCGAAAAACACCGCTCCACCCGTCGGCTCTTCAAGCCTCAGGAGGAGCCGCCCCGTCGTGGTCTTCCCGCAGCCGGACTCGCCGGCAAGGCAGAACACCTCCCTCTCCTTAACGTCGAAGCTTACCCCGTCGACAGCTTTCAAGAATAGCGACGGCCTCCTCCTGAGCGCGTCCGCTATGCCGCGCCGCACTGGGAACCACTTCCGCAGCTCCTCCACCTTAACAAGCGCTCCGCTCATCCGGAACCACCCAGCAGGTGGCATGCTGCGTAGTGGTTTTTCTCGACTTCTACGAGTTTTGGTTCCTCTTTTCTGCATACATCCATCGCGTAGGGGCATCTCGGGTGGAAACGACACCCAGAAGGAGGATTCGCCAGGTCAGGCGGCTGACCTGGTATGTACTTGAGCGTCTTCTTCGCCTCCCTCACGCTCGGAACGGCTTCGATGAGCAAGCGCGTGTAGGGGTGGGCGGGCTTCAAGAGGACGCTTTCAGCGGGGCCGATTTCAACGAACTTGCCTGCGTACATGACCGTCACGCGGTCGCTGAGCTCCGAAACGACCGATATGTCGTGGGATATGAGCATCAGCGATAAGCCGAACTTCTCCTGGAGCGACTCCAGGAGCTTAAGCACTTGGGCTTGGACTATGACGTCGAGCGCGGTCGTGGGCTCGTCGGCTATCACCACCTTCGGTCTCAACGCCAGAGCCATGGCGATCACCGCGCGCTGCCTTTGACCGCCGCTCAGCTCGAAGGGGTAGCGCTTGGCTACGGACTTATCCAACCCGACCATCGCCAAGATCTCGACAGCCCGCTCGAGTGCCTCTCTCTTCGTCACACCGTTTTCGTGAGCAAGGATGGCTTCAGCCACCTGATCGCCAACCTTGATGACAGGGTTTAGCGCGCTCATGCTGCCCTGGAACACTATCGAAATGTTTTTCCACCTAATTTCTTTTCTCATTTTTTCTTCTGGCAACTTCGTTAGATCAATTCCGTTGAAAATTATTTCACCTTCCAATATCTTCGCGTTGGAGGGAAGCAATCTAAGCAGCGTCGTAGCTAGGCTCGATTTGCCGCAGCCAGACTCCCCCACAACCCCAAGCGTTTCCGCCCCGCTGAGCGAGAAGGATAACCCGTCAACCGCCCTGATGTACGTCGATCCAACATCGTAGTACATTTTCAGGTTCTTCACATCGAGCAGCACGTTGGAGCGCTCCATTCCCCCGCCTTCGCCCATCTCGCTATTTAAATTTTTTCGATGGATCATCGGTCCACTATTAAGCGTTACCACGCACTCCGCCTGTACGCTGCATCTTCATTAACCCCTTAAAGGTGCTACTGCAGCAGCTTTAAAGGGGCTGTTCACCCACCACACCGAGAGTCTTGGCGAGTTTCTCGAGCTCCTCAGCTGCGCTCGGGAAGTTGCGGTTGAGCCACAGCAGGTAGGCCTCATCCGGGTTCCTCGCTTTCATCAAGTAGTCGAAGACGTAGCTGACGTAGCTCTTTACGCTCTCTTCGCTCAAGCTCTCTAGGCTCAGGGAATCGCTAGGCGGCATCGGGTACCTCCACTCCACCACCCTAGCTCCACCCAACGAGCGCAGCGACAACGTAGCGTAGCCCTCCCTAACCGGCGTCTGCCCGCCAAGCAGCTTCACCCAAGCGGCTACGTCGACCTTCCCCGTAACGCGGGTGCGTAACAGAAGGCGCAGCAGCTCCTCGGTTGCCCTCGCCTCTTCAGACAGAGGAGGGCCGTAGCACTCGACCCCGAGGCGAAAACCGCTGAACCAGAGGGACCTCAACCTGCGCAGCACGGGCTCCTCGGTCCAAGACCAAACGTCGGTGTACGGGAGGCCGAGCCCCCGCACTTCAGCTACCAGCTCTTCCCAGCTGTTCGCGCCCTTTACGAAGCGCCTTACGGGCGCCTCGAGGTCGCGAGGGTAGGGTAGCAGTACGCCCTCCAGCTCGTCTGCAGCGAGCGCGAGCTCCTCCGCTGCCCAAAGCCTAGCGAGGCGGAGCCTGGGCGCTACAAGCACGTAGGCGCCCATGGCTTCTTCCTCTAGGTCGAGCTGGCGGAAAAACTTAGCGGCGGGGACGTGAGATCCATCAAGCATAAAAACTGGCGGCTAAGCTCGAACTGGTGCTGGCTTTGAGGGTGGTTCGCGGAATCGTTTTCCTTCTACCCGCGCTAGCCTTACTTCTAGCAACATTCCCTGCCGGGCAGGGAAGCGTCACGGTGACTGCGAACGTGACTTACGTGCTGGTAGGCCGCTTCCTCCTCGTCAACAACGCCAACTCTACGGTAAGAGATTTCGTTTACGTACCTCTCCCCCAGAACACAACGTTCCAAAGGAGCTTCGTTGTCTCGATGGATCCGCCGCCGCTCCGGTACGCAGTGGACGAGGACGGGAACGCGTACGCTATCGTTCTCGTGGAAGCCGATCCCGGTTCAAGGGTGTGGCTGAAAGTAGAGTACAGGATCTCGGTGGCGGGTTACCGGCTGGAGTCCGCCCCCCGAGCCTGGCCCCCGCTCGATGTAGTGAAAAAGTACACTTCCTCCTCCGGCTACTGGAACGTTTACAACGAGACGCTGATCGACCTGGCGTACAGGGTCGCGTACGCCGACGCGCCGTACGACGCGGCGAGGAAGCTGGCCGAGTGGGTGGTCGGAAAGGTGAAGTACAGGGTCCAGTTCTCCAGGCTGGGTAGTGACCACGCGGTCGTCCGCAGCTTGCTCGATTACGCGATCGTAGGGGATTGCGTCGAGGTCGCGGACGTCTACGTGACGATGGCTAGAGCCCTCGGCCTGCCGGCGAGAACGGCTTACGGGCTGCTCCTGTCGGATAGAGAGGGGAGGATGTGGTTGAACATGTCCACGGCGGCGGAGGAGGGGGACAGGCTCATCGAGCACTGGGGCGGTCACATATGGCCGCAGGTTTACTTCGTGGGGGTCGGGTGGGTTGACGTCGACATGCTCGACGGGATGCAGGCGAACGTGGGCGTCTACAGCGAGAGGCACATAGTCTTCGGCTTCGAGGAGACGAAGTACTTCGGCTCCGCCCTCAGCAGCGTCTGCGTCCCGAGCTACCTTACGCTGCAGTACGCCGAATACGAGTACCGGGGTGGTAGCCCGTGAGGCGGGTTGCAGCGCTTATTTTCTGCGCGGTAGCTTTCGCGGCTTTAGCAACGGCTCAACCCAACTACTGGATCGCTCTGAACTACAGGGTCACGTTCCTCGGCGACGGCTCCGCGCTCGTCGAAGCTATCGTCCACCCCTTCACGATCGACGGTCGAAGCCTCTTCGGAGACCCGGAGGTCGAGCAGGATATGAACTCCTCGATCGCTGGGCTCGCAAACTACACTCTTTTGATGTTTTCCGACAACCCGAAGCTCTTGAAGCACACGCCCTTCCTCTACGAGAAGAGGTTGAACGAGAAGGTCAGCTGCGACGTAGCCAACACGGGCAGCCTCTCCGAGTTCAATGGCGCCTACGTGCTCAGCGCGCGCATATACCTCAACACGAGCAGCTACGTGAAGCCCCTCAACGGCTCGACCTTCGAGGTGAAGGTCAGGGATAGCTTCACCAGTCTCGACGTGCGGAGCTGGATCGACGTGATCGAGTTCCGCTTCGAGGGTGCGAAGCTGCTGAGCTACAGGTGGGAGCCTCCTTTCGCGCGAGGCCCCAGCGACGCGAGGGGAGGCTACCTGCATTGGGTGAACTTCAACGAGCCGCAAGCCCCCGACTTCTACGTTTTCGTCCTGGAGGCTCCCGGTTTCACGTACGTGGGCGAGCCGCCTGAAGTGAACGCGACGCTAACCGCCGTAGAGTTCGATGGTACTCAGCTTAGGGTCGTCGTCGCCAACACGGGCTCGGCGAGCGGCTACGCTTTTGTGAGAGCGGTTTACGGGGTCGGAGAGCAGGCCCGTAAAGTCTACCTTCTCCCCGGTGGCTCGAGAGAAGTGGTCTTCCCCGAGGTTCAAGGGGCCAGCGTCGAGGTTGAGCTCTACTCCGGCAGCGCGCTCCTCGAAAAGCGAGTTGTCGAACCCTCCGTTATTCAGCCGAAACCGGAGCTTCTCTCTCGCGCGCCCCCGCTTCCTTACCTACTGCTTTTCGCAGCGCTGCTAGTTGCGATGATAGGGGCGTTTTACTTCATCAGGAGGCGTCGGCACACCGCAGCGGAAGGCGTTTCTTGGCAAGAGCCCGCGCTGTAATTTAAAAAATATAACGGAAGGGTTTTTAAGAGGCGAGGCGTGCCGCCGCCGTGGCCAAGGTTAAGATCGGTATAATCGGCGCCGGCGGCATCGCGAACAACCACGCCCACTACTACCGGGATATCCCCGACGTGGAGCTCGTAGCTGTCGCAGACGTCGTCGAGGAGCGGGCGATGAGCTTCGCGCAGAGGTGGGGCATACCCCCGGGCGGCGTGTTCACAGACTACGTCAAGATGCTGGATAGCGTGGAGCTGGACGCGGTGAGCGTCTGCACGCCCCACGCGGTGCACGCGAAGCCGACGATCGAAGCGTTGAAGCGCGGCGTGCACGTGCTCGTCGAGAAGCCGATGGCCTCCTCGGGCGCCCAAGCGCTGGAGATGCTCAAGGCAGCGCAGGCTTCGGGGAAGATCCTCATGGTCGGCTTCCAGACGAGGTGGTCGCCCGAGCTTAGAGCCGCGCGGAAGATCGTGGCCTCGGGGGCGCTGGGAAAGATCTACTACGCTGAGGCGACGCTCGGTGGTAGGAGGCGGGGCATACCCGGCTCCCCAACCTTCGTGAAGCGCGAGCTCGCGGGCGGCGGCGTGCTCCTGGACATCGGCTGCTACGCTCTCGATAACATGATGTTCGTCCTCGGCCACCCGCGCCCGCTGACGGTTTCAGCGGCGGTGGAAGCGGCGCTCGGGAGGCAGAAGGAAGCGATCGTCGAGGGCGGTTGGCCCTGGAACCCTGAGGATTTCGAGGTTGAAGACTTCGTCGCGGCTTTCGTGAGGCTGGAGAACGGCTTGACGATGGTGCTGAAGGAGAGCTGGGCGATGCACGCTGACACGCTCGGCTCCCCCTTCATCCTCGGCACGAAAGGCGGTATCAAGCTGTCGCCCCTAGAGGTGTACAGGGACGAGTGGGGCTACATGACCAACACCGCGCTGAAGCTACCGCAGGTCGACATCTACAGGGAGAGGATTAGGAACTTCGTCGAAGCGGTGAAGCGCGGCGGCCCCTCGCCGATCGACCCCAGGGAGATCGTGATGGAGATGTTCATCATCGACGCGATCTACGAGTCCGCTCGGAAAGGGCGAGAAGTGGAGGTGAAGCTGCCCAGCGAAGTGCTGGGTTAGCCTCCCAGCGCGCGGAGGGCTTCGAGCACCCTGGAGTCGGGCGCTTCGAGCCTCTTCAAAACCTCTTTCGCTTTTTCTGCCTTTTCTCGCAGCTCGCCTCGCTCTAAGCTCGCTATCTCGTCCGCCAGCTCGCCGGCATCCCCGCTCCAGCGCTTAAGCGGGAAGCCGAGCCTCTCCACGTACGCGCTTACTTCGAGCTCGAGCGGAAACGTGTAGTAGGAGGGCGTGCCGAGCAGGGCTGCTTCCCTCGCCATCGTGCCGCCGCCCGTGACGACAGCCAGCGCGTGGTAGGCTAGGTCCAAGCCGTCGACGCAGCCCCTAGGCACCGCGAATCCCGCCTTTTCGGCAGCCGCGCGCTGCTCCTCGTACCTCGGTAGGACGACGACCCGCAGCCCCCTCCTCCTGAGCCCCTCGCACAGCTCGAGCCAGGCCCAGCCCTCCCACGAGTAGTAAGCGGCCTTGAACTCCTCCGGCCTCACCACCACGTACCTTTTCGCTTCCAAGCCGAGCTCCCTCAGCGAGCTTCCTGTCGGCTCGAACCCCCTCACCCAGAGCACCTCGTCAACCCCCCTGTAGTAGAGGGTTTTCGCCCCCGGCGCTAGGTACCGCTCCAGCTTCCCCTCCAAAGCCTCAGACGCTACGAGGAAGGAGCAGAGCGGGAGGGAAAGCCTGTTCGCCGCGTCGGCGTGCGGGGTATCGTTCAAAGCCACGTACGGCAGCCCGAGGCCGAACGCCACGCGCGCGGCCGAGGGGTTCGGGTAAGAGACTAGGACTTGGGCTCCGCTAGCGCTGACGAGCTCGGCTAGAGCTGCGATCCGCTCCGCGTCAGCCAGCAGCTTTCCGAGCTTCGTTTCGCCCCCGTACCTCCCTACGACCACCGGCTCCAGCCCGTAGAGTCTCAGCACGCTGGCTGTGCACTCGTGCTCCCTGCACGTGGCGAAGGGCTCGTGACCAGCCCCCTTCAGCGAGCGGTATAGGCAGGCTGCAAGCCTCCCCTGCTTAGGCGTGAGAGCGTCGAGCCAAACTCTCAAGAGCCGCCACCCGCACGTAGAACGCGGGCTCCGAGCGCTCCAAGCTCGCGCTCAAGGAAGGTTGCAACGCGCTCCACCAGCTCCTCGGCCGCGCGGCAATCGTTCTCGTAGGCGGTTACGTGGAGCTCTAAGACAGGGACTCCCAGCTCAGCCCCTTTCGGGTGGCTTTTCACGTACACGCTCCTGCCCAGCTCCAGCGCCCTCCGGATTACAGGCGCCGCGATGGATTCTGGGACGCCCGCCACCCTGAGCGTAGCCTCAGCTTTACAGGGTAGGGGACCTAGGTTCCTCAGCTTCGGCTCCACGTAGGACTCGAACATCGCCTCCATCTCCGCGGGCACGCCGGGGAGCAGGAAGATGAGAGATCCTTTCCACTCGACCTCGACGCCCGGCGCTGTGCCCACCGGGTTGGGTATCGGCTTCGCCCCCCTAGGCAGCTTCGCCATCTTCACCCTGCTCTCCGTCAGCTCCCCCTTGTACTTCTGCCGCACCATTTCCAGAGCCAGCTCGTCGAGGACGAGCTCAACACTCATCGCTCTCGCTAGCCCCTCAGCTGTCTTGTCGTCGAAGGTGGGTCCCAAACCCCCCGTTGAAACCACAACCTTCGCTCCACGCTCGACAGCCGTCGAGAAGGCCCAAGCGATAAGGTCCAGCTCGTCCGGCACGATGAGAGCCGCTTCCACCCTGTACCCGAGGCCCGTCAGCTTGCGGCCCAGCCAAGCTAAGTTCGTGTTGACCACTTTACCGATCAGCAGCTCGTTGCCTACAGATACAAGGTAGGCTGTAGGTCCTGGAGACAGCCCCATCGGCCGATCCGCGACCGCCCAGTCTAAAAAGCTTTAGCGCAAACTGGTGCTTGAAAACTAACAACGCGCGGCTTTACCGCACGCGATCTTCGCGGCGAGAATGGCGCTCAACGGAGTCAGCCTGTCGGACACCGCGGTGGCGCCGAGCGTCGCCTACCTGATCGCGGTCGCCGCGGTCACGATACCGATCGGCTACCGCGTGATCCGGAGGGGCTTGGACCGGATCAGGAGAGAGGGCTACACGCCTTCGGTGGCCGTCATGGTGGACTGACGGCTTGTATCTTTGCCGCAGGGAGGCTCGCCAGCACGCCACGCGGCAGCGTGCGGAGCATACACTCGGTAGCTTAGCTTCCGCGCGGCTCTCGAGGCTTTAAACACGCGCTTTAATATGGGGGTGCTGCGGGGCGCGTAGCGAGCGAGCGGTGCGCTTGGAGAAGTCGGTGCTCCACGGGCGAGAGGTTCCCGTGATCTCGCTGGAGGAAGGGGAGGAAGCGGTCATAGTCTCTGATCTGCACCTTGGGTTGAGGTACAAGAGCCGCTTCCTGACGAAGTTCCGGGAGTTCGAGGAGTTCTTGGAGCGGCTTGCCGAGCGGGGTCCGGCGCTGCTGGTGCTGCTGGGCGACGCGCTCGAGCTGTGGAGCGCCAAAGCCAGCGAAGTGTTCGCTACCGCTTACGCGCCCTTCAGGGCGCTAGCTAAGCTTGACTCCAAGGTGCTGTACGTTGTGGGCAACCACGATAGGATCGTCGCCCACCTCAACCGGAAGGGGCTCTTCGAGAAAGAGAACTTGGTGGTAGCGCCCGAGTACGTCGTCCTCGAGTGCAGGGGGAAGAGGGGCCTTCTCTTCCACGGCCACCAGCTCGACTGGAAGTTCGTGAAGCTGAAGTGGCTGTGGCGCCTCGAGCCCTACGTGTACCTGCTCTCCGAGGTGCTTTACGCGCTGCCGTGGGCGAGCGAGTGGGTTGTAGCCTTAGGCTACGTCGCCCTGCTCCCCACCGTCATGCTCGTCACAAGGGGGGCTCCCTTCCCGCTTCGACTGGCAGCAACACTCTCGGCGCTGCTGCTGTCGGCGCCGCTCATAGTGCTCTTCTGGCGGGCGATCCAAGACAGGTTCTGGTACGGCTTGGTGCAGCCGCTGGCGAGGAGCAGGCTTAGGGGTAAGAGCTTGGCTTCGCCGGCCGTCTCGAAGGCTTTATCGAACCTCCTCAGCTTGATCGAAGCGAACGGCTTCGGAAAGGTCGATTTCGCCGTGTTCGGCCACACCCACGTGCCTGAGCTCGCTAGGGACGAAGAGGGCCGGTTGATCGCCAACTCAGGCAGCTGGGTTGAAGAACCCGGGAAACCCTGCTGCACGTTCGTTAGAATCTCGAGCGGCCGCGTGGTGCTGGGGCGGTGGACGGGTTCAGGTGAGGAGGTTCTGGCTGCCGAGTCCCTTTAGCGCGCGCTGCGTCTCTTTAAGCGAGAAGCGCTAGCAGAAAGGGTAGCGTCGCGGTTGAAACGAAAGTCAGCAGGAGAACGATGCTGGCGGATCTCTCGGGGCGGGGGCTGTAGACGCCGCACAGCACAGCGCTAGTCACGGCGGGCGGCATGCACGACTCTAGCAGCGCAACCTTCCACGCCAAGCTGCCCACCTCAACAGCGTAAGGGGCGAAAAGGTATGCAGCGAGAGGTGCGATCGCGAACCTCACGGCAGCCACCTTCAAGGCGTCCCTAACGCTTTCCGCTTTGATGCTGGTGAACTGCAAACCGAGCGCGAAAAGCGCTACGTAGGGGGCTGCACCCCCCACCTTCGCCGCAGTGTCTACAAGGATACCCGGGAGCTCTACGCCAGCGAGTGAGAGGGCGAGCCCCGATAGCACGGCGTAGAGGGGCGGGAAGCTGGCCAGCTCCCTCAACCCGCTCCTTAAGTCCCCCTTTAGGAGCAGGGGGGCTAGCACGTAGCCGATGGAAGCGTTGAAAAGGACGTAGAAGCCGACGAGCCGGAGCGCTTGCTCGCCCCAAAGCGCGTAAGCGACGGGTATGGGAAGGTAGCCGGCGTTCACGTAGGTTGCGAGCAGCGCCAGCTCCCGGTCTCTCGTTAGAGCGAGGGAGGTTGCTAGGGATACCGCTGCTATGAGCGTCGCGGATGCCCCCATCTGGGCCAGCTCGGCGAGCAACCTCTCGGAGCTCCCGCTGTAGGTTGACGAGAAGAGGAGGAGCGGGAGGAAGGAGAAGAGCAGCGCTCGAGAGAGCGTGCGGATAAAACCGCTATCTGGCCTTGCAACTATCGAGTAGAGCACCCCGAGAGCAACGGGAGCGTACAGCTCGGCCACCGCGCTCAGGATCTTATCCACAGGGACCGCCTAAGCGCGGAGGAGGCCGGGGTACCTCAGCTGGAGAAGCCTACTGCACCGGGCGCAGAAGTAAGGGGTTTTAGCGTCGACTTCGAGTATTGAGTTGCTGAACCTCATCACGCAGCGCGAGTTCCTGCAGTGGTCGAGACCCAGAGCGTGCCCTAGCTCGTGTACAGCTTCCTTCAGCAGCCGCTCGAGGAGCATGCTCTCGTCGGAAGGGTAGCCGTAGAACTCCGGCTTCAAGCGGGCGAGGAAGACGATACCGCCCCACCCCGGCTTAGCAATTCCAAAGACGAAGTTGAGCCGCTCAACGTACGCGTCAGCATCCACTAAAACCAGCGACACGGGTGGAAGCAGCCTAGCCAACTCCTCCACAAGAAGGTCGGCGCGCACCTGCTCCCTCTCCTCATCGTAGAACTCGAGGACAACCCCAGGGCTCAAACCTCTACCAGCAAGAACCTCAACCGCGAAAATCCCCCTTAAACCCTCCGCTAGGTTGCGCGTCACGTGCGGATCCACGTTAACCGGCTCCAAGCGCAGAGCGAGAGGCTCCACGTTCCGCCACCTCTCGCGCGCAAGCTATTAACGTTACGTGCTTACATCTGTTTGGTTGAAGGGAAAGCAGCCAAGATCCCAAAGTAAAGCTTGCTTCGCAGCGATAGAGACGAGAACGCCCATAGGGTTAAGTTCCGCTGCTCGCGAAAACCACAGTGAGCTAGGTCTCTAAACACCGTAAACGATGGAATGTTTCAGCAGCGCGCACATTCGAGGCAAAACTTTTATAGATTACATGGATCGAATCTATTGATGAGGAAGCGAATAGTAGTAATCTTTATAATCGCATCTTTGGCCATTTTGACTCTCCAGTACGCGCTTCGCATCGCTGTAGCTTCGCCTGGCATTAACATCGACGGGGACGTTAGCGATTGGGATACAGTACCCGCCCTAAAGTTCGAAGACCCGGTCGGGGATACGCAATCATGGTCAAAGGATCCAGCGATCGTGGGCAAAGGCTCAACAGCCGAGCCTTCGGATATGGTCGAAGCGAACGACAAGTGCAGGGACCTGAAAGCCCTGTACGTGTACTGGGACGATAACTGGATTTACATCAGGCTTGATGTAGCCCAACTCTACGAGGGCTGGAGCCAGGTTAGCCAGAAGTGCAAGGATAGCCAGTGCGCCACCTACCCCAACGTGAGCGCCTACCACCTCTACTTCAACGTGCCCAGCGCGGCGATATCTTCCCAATCCGGCTTCGCGGCGGCGGTTGAAGGGAGCTTCGGCGACTACGCTTGGCACTTCAACGTCCAGTTCGACGCGGGTAAGTGGGACGGCTACGGGGCGCCGTTCCTCCAGTGGCCCGACTGGTCGGGGGTCGGCGTCTCAGGGTCGGTCGGCGAGTTCGCTGTCGACTTGAAGAACAGCGCTTTCGAGATGAAAATCAACAGGACGTTTCTCGAGAGTAAACTATTCGGTGGAAGCGGAAAGATAGAGAAGCTTAGGATACTGGTAGGTTCGATCAAGCTCGGCGAGCCTACCGGTGCTTGGGGGACGTGGCCCCACGCGTTTGATCCGGATGACCCTGGAGGTCCCGGCGAAGCTGTCGGCGGCAGCGACCTAGCAGACTTCATGCCCAACGATGCTGTGACGATGCCGGGTGGAAGCGTTAAAGGTCCACTGATTGAAGTCGACTTGACTAAAGCTCCCGGAGAGAAACCTGCAGCCCCGCCCGAGGAGAAGCCGGCTGGACCAGCGTTCCCAATGGAGCTCGTTGCCGCGATAGTGGTCGTAATCATCATAGTGGTCGTAGTTGCAGTCCTTATGCTCAAGCGCAAGAAACCGGCCAAGTAAAGATTATTTACAGCAAAAACAAAAACATTTTATTTTTTAATGCATCGGTTTGCAGCCGTTACTGTTTCCAATCTGGGCACGATAGTGTACGCGATGTACGGGTTTGGTTGCACGACAGGCTGCTTGTTATAAAAAGTGTGCAGCTGCACGCGAAAGCTGGGATGGCAAGTGTCGAGCGAAAAGCTAAATAGCGAGCATCATTCTCGCTCAATCGTTTATGAGGCGCTGCGAGCTTCTCACGATGCTCTTGGAGATGGCGCGGCAGGGCTGTGCGCGAGCGCCGACAGCTATCGACAAAGCGTTAATCGCCTTAAACCTTGAAGTTTCCGCGTGGACACTCAATAAGTGGTTGAAGGAGGCTGCAGAGGCTGGCTACGTTAAAGCTGTGATCTCGAAGAGAGGGAAACGCTACCTGCTGACGGAGAAAGCCATTGCGGAGCTCAACTCGCTGGTGACGGAGTTGAATCACGCTATCGGGGGCATCACCAGGCTGACGTTAACCGGCCGCATTTTCAGGGGGTTGGGCGAGGGCGGCTTCTACGTGTCGCTCGCCGAGTACAGAGAGTGGTTCAGGAGGTACTTAGGCTTCGAACCCTACCCAGGCACCTTGAACGTGAGGTTGGATCCAGACTCCGCTGTAAAGCGGAAGCTTCTCGAAAGCTACGATGGCTTCCGCATACCCCCTACGAGCAGGGGTGATAGGAGCTACTGCGGCGCCCGAGTCTTCAAGGCGGTTGTTAACGACTCGGTCGAAGCAGGCGTAGTAATACCGGAGAAGACGGTGTACGGGCCCGATGTCCTCGAAGTGATAGCCGGCGTGTGCCTCAGGACAGCGCTCGGCCTCAAGGATGGCGATTTGGTAAAAGTCGAGGTCCTACTCGAGAAGCCGGTCAAAGAAAAACCTCCCGCCGAAGAGCAGGTTGAAGCTGAGCTTTAGCTCGCGCTAAGAGCGGCACGCCATAGCTCTGCCGCGTTCCAGCCGGTAATAGTCTCCAGCACGATCCCTTTAGGCTCTCGGAAGCGGCTGCGGATATCGAGCTCAAAGCAGCATGCTCATGCACTCTTGAACGCTATCCCCTATGTACGAAACCGTCCTACCATCGAGGCGGCGTACACCTGGTCTCTTCGATACAGCTTCAGCCATGCTCGGCAGCGTGTAAACAACCACCATCTCAACTGGTTTCGAGAGTTTAAACGGCTTTAAACCCCCTTGCGCCGCTCTTCTCACAGCCCTCTCGGCCGCTTCGCTGATCAGCTTCCGCGTGACGGAGGGGTGCAAGCACTCCGCCGCGTACATGCTCGTCGCCCTTTTGACGGCGACGCCCTCCACGTCCCCCAAGAGCCTCCTAGCCTCCTCTACAGCTGCGGCGTCCCCCGCCACCATCGCAAGCGGAACCCCGTAGGTTCCAGCGATCATCGCCCAGAGCCCTACCTCGCCAACCGGCACGCTGTTGACCCGTATCTCGTGGATCGCAGTGTGGGAGAGCGTGTGGCAGAGGAGGGCTAGCGGAGCCCCGGCCATCGCGTGGGCGCCCACCGCCAGCACAGCACCGAAGCTCTCGTCGAGACCCTCCATCTCGAGGACCCTGCGCCCCCTGATCAGCTTCGCGGCCGGGTGCAGCTGCTCGATGAGGATGCTGAACGCGTCGCCGTGCCCGTCGAGCACGACGACCTCGTCGGCGCCCCCCCGCAGAGCCCCCTCCACGGCCGCGTTCACATCGCCCGTGAGGAGCCTTCTAGCCTCCTCGTGGACCCTACCGCCCGGGCCGAAGTCCTCCCAGCGACCAGCCACGCCGCTCGCTCCCTCCAAGTCCGTCATGATGAAAACCTTCATCGCGCGATCAATGGGCTCTGGTCAAAAAGCGTTGCGCGCTAGCCTCGATGGAGGATGCCCAACTCCCTGAGCACCAGCTTCGCGTACCGGCGGGCCAGCTCCAGCTCCCTATGCGTTGTTTCCCCAGCGATGGGGCATTCCTCGTCGAGCTCCACGCCTCCCGTTCCCACGTTTATGACGATCGGGTACATGGAGCAGCCGATCGGCCTGTACTCGTAGACCATGCAGCGGCCGCCGCGGAGGAAGTAGCAACGGCCCTTCACGTTCCTGAGCCTGTAGAACCCCTCTCGCAGCTCGGCGAACTCCTCCCTCCTGTAGCCGAGCGCCTCGAGCCTTCGG
>Ga0078972_1005446_pt1 | contig 32306 bp, 14 predicted proteins | sample YelNatPaOPGAMG01_FD_67568 | JGI IMG/M metagenome (GOLD analysis project Ga0078972, IMG submission 67568) | Hot spring thermophilic microbial communities from Obsidian Pool, Yellowstone National Park, USA - OP-RAMG-01 (SPADES assembly) (version 2) | ecosystem: Environmental > Aquatic > Thermal...
GGCATTACACGGAAAATATAGAGTTTCACATTTTAATAAGTCAACTCTTGAGAAGAATAAAAATGTTAAACCTCTTTTATGGTGATAAAGATAAATTTTTATTTGATACAAAAAAATGGGATGTTCAGGCACATGGTGGTACACTTGTGAGTATAAATTAGAATCATCATTTTGTCCAATATTTTCATATAGTTCATCAATAATTACAGGTGGTAAGAGAGCGATATTTGGTAGTATATTATATTCTTTTAATATATCAACAGGTGTTTTCCATTCTTTATAGGAATTCTTTCTCATAAGGTTAAAATAGTATTGATATGTTGTTGATTTCTCAAGAAAATCTTTTTTTGAAGTTATATGTTCTATTGAGTAAAATTCTTTCTCTATAATTTTATGTGAAGTTTCAACATCTGCATTAGCATTTGGACAACGAGGAGGTATATATCTATGTCTCACTTTTAATTCCTTCTCAAGATATTTTTTAAACCCTCTGTTATGATACATCCTAATCCCACTAAATTCAAAACCATTATCAGTTTGTATAGTTATATTCTCAGGCTTTATACCATATCTAAATAGATGGTTTAAAAGTCTTTTCATACACATTGTTGTAGCCAAAACACTCTTTTCATAAGTATAAAAATAATACAATACTCCTGTCCTAACATCCCTCGCTGTAATCTGATACCTCGGAAGTTTGTATCTTGTATAATAGGAGAAAAATTCTGGAATATCATTCAGATATTTTATATCTAATTGTATTTCTTCAAATGGCTTTAATCTCTTTTTTATTTCCCTTAAATCCCTTTTCTTCTGGTATCTTCTCTTTTCTCTCCTTAATAGTCCTCTCTCTTTCGATATCCTGTTTATAGCACCCACACTTATTGGTAATTCAAACTCCATCTTTAGCCTCTTTGCTCCAAAATGGCTCTGTTCCCTTAATTTCACAACTAACTCTTCTACCTCCTTCCTCACTTTGTTATGAACCATTTTGGGCTTACGGAGTAAATCTTTAAAACCTTCTAACCCTTCTTTCTTATACCTTCTTACCCATTTAATTATAGTCTTCACATTCACCCCGAAATATGAGGCTGTTTTCCTGTAAGACCTGCAAAAATGATAATACTCTACCATATCTCTCCTAATTCCATACAAAATAACCTTGTCTTTTATCTTATTATTTGCTATAATACTATAGTTCATTTTATATTTTTCCATGGGCTTATTTTAAAGCCCAAATTTGTTTTTTCAATCTTTTTTAGCATTGCCCTTAATATGGCAATGCTTCTTTTACTCATAACCTTTAATTCCCTTATTTTAACTGTACCACCATGTGCTTGATCTTTTCCACCACTATTAAATTTCTTCCTTGACTTTCAATTAAAGATATTTATAATTAAATTATGGAATCAAAAATAAAAATCCTGAATAATATTACAAATTTTGGAAGGATATCCGAACCTAATTTGGATATGAACGAGTTATCTGCAATCGGCACTAAAAATGAAGGTGGAAAAGTATGAAAGAAGATAGCTCAACAAAATCATGGGAATTAATCGCACAGGACTGGACTAAGTTTGCCGAGATGAATGACTATAGAAACTTTTTTCTTATTCCACACACAATAAAATTAATAGGAAATATCGCAGGAAAGTCTATTTTAGATCTTGGTTGTGGTGAGGGCGGTTATGCACGAATCCTTGCTAAAAAAGGGGCAAAAGTAACTGCAATAGACGGAAGTACCAAACTTATTGAGATAGCAAAGGAAAAGGCAAAGCAAGAAGGGTTATCTATCACTTTTTTAGTTAAAAATGCAAAATCCTTGGACGGTATCAACGATAACTATTTTGATATAGCATTATCTGCAATGAGTTTGATGGAAGTAGAGGATTATGAGAACACAATTAAAGAGGTATGGCGGGTATTAAAATCCGACGGTGAGTTTTTTATATCTACTTTGCATCCATGTTTTACAGGTAAAGATATTAGATGGCAAAAGGGTCAAAACGGGGAGTTGTTATTTGTCCGTGTAGACAATTATTTTGATAAAACACCTTGGGAAGAGTTTATTGATCCCAAAAAATTCAAAAACAAGGTTACCTTTCGCCATATGCCCTTACAGGATCTCATTAATCCACTTTTGAAACATGGGTTTAAGTTGATGAAATTATATGAGCCAGTTCCAACATCTGAGCAGAAGCGATTATCCTATCGGATTCCCAAATTGGCTCGTGTGCCTATGTTTCTTTTTTTGAAGTTGAAGAAAGAATAAAATGAATAAAAGAAAACACAGACAACAGATAATACGGTGTTTGATGGAAGCTTCGCTTCCTTAAATCTGCTTATGGCTGACTTCACAAACACCGAAAACGTTATATGAAATTCCGACCCCCGCCTTTAAGAAAAAATATTTAAAGGTTGGAAATGATTAGAATATTGAGGTAAAATTATGGGCACAATAAAGTTAGATTTGACAAAAGAGTACAAAACATATTACACAGCAAAGACAACGCCAGAAATAGTTGAGTTTTATGAGGCACAATTCCTCACAATAGAAGGCAAAGGTTCTCCAGGTAGTAAAGAATTTACAGCCAAAGTGGAGGCATTATATTCGCTCGCTTATGGTGTCAAAAATGTTTGTAAAAATCAGGGGAAAGATTTTGGTGTTCCAAAATTAGAAGGATTATGGTGGATAGAATCTAATAGACCTGCTTTGGAAGTTCCTCGTGAGGAGTGGCGATGGAAACTTCTTATTCGTATGCCAGAATTCGTCACTTCAGAGATAGTAGAAAAAGCAAAGGAAGAAGTTTTCAAAAAGAAAGGTTTGGAATTGATTAAGGAAATTAAGTTTGAGAAAATAACCGAAGGTAAATGCGTTCAAATTCTACATATTGGCCCTTACTCAACTGAACCCGAATCTCTATCAAAGATGAGAAAATTGATGAAAGAGAAAAATCTTATTGAAAATGGTCTTCACCATGAAATCTATCTTTCTGACCCAAGAAAAACAGCACCAGAAAAAATGAAAACAATATTAAGACAACCCGTAAAAGTAGAAACATAAAAAGGTGAAAAATGCAATACGATGACATTCTCAAGAGATTAAAAGCATTATCCAATCCCAAGGCAGTAGAGGGGATGGTGCGGTTTGGTATTAGTCCAGAGAATACTTATGGAGTTTCTATTCCGAACCTGAGAAGAATCGCAAAAGAAGTTGGAAAGAATCACTCTCTTGCTCAACAACTCTGGGATTCAAAAATTCACGAAGCGCGCATACTTGCAAGTATGATTGATGAGCCAAATCAGGTGACAGAAAAACAAATGGATAGATGGATTAAGGATTTTGACTCATGGGATGTATGTGACCAGTGTTGTATGAATCTATTTAGTAAGACACCAATGGCATGGGATAAGGCAATAGAATGGACGAAACGCAAAAGAGAATTTGAAAAACGCGCTGGTTTTGTCTTGATGGCATGTTTAGCATGGTATGATAAGGAATCATCAGACAAAAAGTTTTTAGTTTTCCTGCCTGCGATAAAACGGGAGGCTAATGATAATAGAAATTATGTTAAAAAGGCAGTGAATTGGGCATTAAGAAATATCGGAAAACGGAATCTAAATCTGAATAAGAAGGCAATTGAAACAGCAAAAGAGATTCAAAAAATGGATTCAAGAAGTGCAAAATGGATTGCTTCTGATGCAATTCGGGAGTTAACAAGTGGAGCAGTTCAAGAAAGATTGCAAAAAAGAGATAAATGAAGAATACGATTGGGTTCGTCGTTGTAAAGGAGGTTGAATAAATATGAGCGAAGTAGATAAAAATTTAGTTGCCTATTGCGGGCTTTGTTGTGGAGATTGTCCTATTCATAAAGGGAGGATTGCTGATTTATCAAGAGATCTAAGAAAAGAATTGAGGGATGTAAGATTTGACAAGACAGCAGAAGCATTGTCTAAAGTCTCATTTTTTAAGGCATTCAATAACTATCAGCAATGCTATGAGGTTTTAGGTGAGATGGTCAAACTTCGTTGTAAAAAGGTCTGTAAAGATGGTGGAGGTCCACCTTTTTGTCAAATTAGAAAATGTTGCCAGAAAAGAGATATTGAGGGTTGTTGGGAATGTGAGGAATTTGAAACCTGTGAAAAACTGGATTTCTTAAAACAGGGTCATGGTGACGCGCATCTAAAAAATATAAGAAAAATCAACAAAGCGGGAGTGAAAGAATTTCTTAAAGGGGAAAAAAGTTGGTATGTAAAACCTAAGTGAAAATTTTGGAGTCGTCAGAACAAAAAGGTCACTCATAAACTTTAATTTTTTTACTCCGCTTTTAAATTTTAATTAACAAAGCAAAAATAGATTGACTTAATAGAAAAATAAATATAATATCTATATATGGATTTTTTAAAAAGATACAGGATTATAGAAGAAATAGGAAAAGGGCGATTTGGAAATGTATTTAAGGCATTTGATATTTTAAAGAATAACGAAGTTGCTCTGAAAGTAATATCTATTAAAGATGAGCATGAAAAGAATTTTCTCGTAGAAGAGTTTAAGATACTCTCTTCTTTATCACATCCAAACCTTGTAGAAGTTTACGATTTTGGTATCTCAAAGGATGATAAGATATTTTTTTCAATGGAGTTCCTTGAGGGCAAGGATATTGTAAATTATTTAATAGGTAAAAATATTGATGAAATTATTCAGGTTATACTTGGTGTTTTGTCAGGATTGGAATTTATACATAGAAATGGAATGATTCACTATGATATAAAACCATCTAATATTATTGTATCCAAAAACATTCCCAAAATAACTGATTTTGGTTTATCTCTTCCTGTGAATACAAAATTATTCGGAAAGATTAGAGGGACATTCGGATATATAGCACCTGAGATAATCACAAAAGACTATGTTGATGAGAGAGCGGATCTTTATTCTTTTGGAGTAGTTCTTTATCAAATCTTTACTGGTAGAATGCCATTCTCTTCAAAGGAAATTCAACACATTTTCAAAGAGCAGATGGAAGAAAAGATAATTCCTCCAAAAGAAATAAATAAAAATATTCCCGATTATATTTCTTATGCTATCTTAAAACTCTTATCAAAAGAACCACATAGAAGATTTTCATCTGCAAGTGAAGTGAAAAGTTTTTTAATAAATGAAGGTAAGTCAGAACAATTAACAAAATTTCCGATAGATTTAAATATAAAGAGATTTATTGGCAGGGAAAAAGAAATAGGTTTGATTGAAGATGGATTGAATAATAAAAAGAGTATAGGTATTTTTGGAGAATCAGGTATAGGTAAAAGTGAACTTGTAAAACACATAAAGACACAACTTCAGTTGAAAGGGATATTTACTTTCTGTGCATCAGGAACTGATTCATTAGAATCCTTACTGAAATCCATCATTTTTTTCTCCGAAGAGAATATTATTCAAAAATATGGTAAATCTATTCTTTACCTTTTCCCAGGATTGAAAGATGAACTTAAAAAATTTTCAGATTATATACCATTGCCAGCAAGTGAGGAAAAATCAAGAGCAATATCGCATCTCGTTTCATTATTTAAAGAGTTAAATCTTTTATTCGCAAATCCTGTTTATTTCCTTGAAGATATTCATCTTGAATCTCCTTATTCTTTGTCTATTCTTAAGTATTTACTGAAACAAAATATAGGTGTATGGTTATGCACATCTTCAAATAAAGAAATATTGAAGGAATTGGATTTAGACCTTTTAATAGAATTGGGTTCTTTTTCAGAGAAGGAAATGGATAGTTTTATATCATCTATTATCCCTGTTGATGAGGATGCGAAAGAAAAAATTGTTTCTTTTTCAAATGGGAATCCTTTAACTGCTAAACTTATTATAAGGGAATTATTGGAGAAAAATATTCTTACATTTAAGGATGGGAAATTTGTATTTGGAATAAAAACATATTCAAGATTTGAGGGTCTTACAGACTACTTGAAAAGAAGGATAGAAGGTCTTAATCAAACAGAAAGGAAAATTATAAATATACTGGCAATCTTGAAGGATTACGCAAATGTTTCAATCATTGTGAATGTATCAAAAATGAAAAAGAATAAAATGCTTGAAGCAATAAGGGAATTAAAACAGAAAGGGTTTATAACTGAAACAGCAAGTGGTATTATTTTTACAAACAGCATTTATAAAGATGTTATATTTGGGGTTATAAAAGATGATGAAAAAAAGGAAATTTATTCTTCAATCGCTAACTACCTTGAAGAGGCAAATCTTGCAAAGATAGATGAACTTGCAGAATATTTTTACTTATCAGGAAACCTTGAGAAAGCGAATTATTATTCAAAAAAAGTTATTGAAGTTATGAAAAAATCATTTAACTATTCAACAGCACTTAAATATATAGATATTGCTTTGAATTCATTGAAAGACGATAATGAAAAGATAAAACTGCTAATTGATAAGGCAGAAACACTCCTATATTTAGGGAAATCTCAGGAAGCAGAAGGGATATTAAATTCTATTATTGATATGACGGGAGATAAAGGACTTCTCATTCAGATATTTGAGAAACTTGGGCTCTCTTTATCATTTCAATTCTCTTTTGAAAAGGCTTTGGAAGTATATAAGAAAGGGCTTTCATTATCGGAGGAATTAAAAAACAATGAGATGAAAAGTAGATTTTACCTTGCTATGGGAGATCTATATTTAAAGAAAGGCGATATAGAAAGGGCTGAAGAATATATAAATGAAACATTAAAATATTCTGAAAATCCTGAAGTTCTTACAAGGGCATATAATATTCTCAACAACATTTCTTTTATCAAATGTGATTATGAAAAAGGGAAAAAGTATATTGAACAAGGACTTTCTATTGCTGTCAATAAGTATCCTTATCTGGAGGCTGCACTGTGGGGGAATTTAGGTGCAATAAGCCATTCTACAGGTGATTTCACAAATGCACTTATCTATTATGAGAAATCTCTCTCAATTCATAAAAAAATAGAAAACAAAAGAGGAATGGGAATAACATACGGTAATCTTGGACTCCTCAATGCAGATATTTATAAATATAAAGATGCTATAAATTATTATTTAAAGGCAGCGGAAATTGGTAAAGAAGCGGGATTGTATGACCTGTATGCGTGGGCATTGCAGGGCGTTGGACTTGTTTACAGGAATGTCGGTGTTTATAGTAAATCACTTGAATACCTTGAAAAATCTGCAAAAGAATTTGAGAAAATAAATATAAAGACATATTATACAGGTGTACTTAAAGATATGGGTTCTTTACTCTGTCTTCTTGGTGAATACAGAGAGGGAATAGAAAAATTAGAAATCGCATTAAGAATAACGGAAGAATTAAAACTAATGGAATGGAAGGCTCAGGTTTTGGTTGAATACGCTAAAAATATTGCAAAGGTTGGAAGAAGAGAAGATGCAGAAAAGTGCTTAAAAGAATCATTTGAAATTGCCGAGAATTTAAAAAAGGATATTCTTCAATTTGTTGTTATTGAAGCGATGCTTGATTTTTATAAAGATAAAGGGAATAATAAAATATATGAAGAATTATTAAACAGAATGTCCTTAATTTCAGAGAAGACAAAGAGGAATGAAACTCTTTCAGTTTATTATATCAAAAAGGGAGAATTTGAAGGTGATATTGAAAGTATTAAGAAGGCATTTGAGATTGAAAAGGAGATAAAAAATCCTGAAAGACTCTCACTGATTTTTTTCAACGAAGGAATAATTTACAGAAAAATGGGGAAAGAAGATTTATCCATAAAGAGTTTTGAAAAATGCTTAGAAATTATTTCTTATATTCTTAAAGGAATAGATGAAAAAAATAAGGAAGGTTATCTTGAGAATAGTGGAAAAAAGGAGATGTTTAAAAGAATGTTAGATACAGAAAAAGATGTATCATTTGAGGAATGCATGGAGAAAATTAAATCAAAAAGCAAAAAGTTATCAAGTTCATTTCTAAAATCCCCATTAAAGTTAATGTATGAGATAGTAAATGATGTTATGGTAAACTATGATGGAGATAAGAAATTAAAAGTTATTCTTGAAAAGATTCTTTCTCTTTTAGAGATAAAAAAAGGTGCTATAATTTTATTTGATGAAGATGGAACAATGGAGAAAAAGATTCTCATTGCACCAGGAAATGAACCTGTTGAAATAAATTTAGAAATAGTAAATAAGGTAAAAATGAAATGTGAAGAATATATATCCTTTGATTTCTTGAAAAACATTATATGTTTTCCTATAATTATTAAGGGATATGTGAAAGGGATTGTGTATTTAGTAGATGAACTGCCAATATCTGGATTAACAGAGGAGATTAAGGATGTTATAAAAATCTTATGCTCATTTATTGGGTTAGAATTAGAGAATGCATCTCTTTATAATATGTCAATTATTGACAACCTTACAAAGATTTATTCAAGAAGATACTTTGAATACAGGATAGAAGAAGAACTGAATAGAGCAAGAAGGTATCATTCTTATGTTTCACTTTTAATGATTGATATTGATAATTTCAAGGAGTTCAACGACCAGTTTGGTCATAATACAGGTGATAAAATTTTGATGAAAATTGGGGGTGTAATTAAAGAATCTATAAGGGCATCAGATATACCTGCAAGGTTTGGTGGAGAAGAATTTACTATTATCTTACCAGAAACGGATGAGAAAAATGCCCTTCTTCAGGCTGAAAGGCTCAGAAGAAAAATATCAGAGATAAAGATTGAGGGGGTTGATAAGAATGTTACTGTGAGTATTGGTATTGCCTCTTTTCCAAATCATAACATAACGAATGTTGAGGATTTTATAGACAAGGCAGATAAGGCACTTTATCAGGCTAAAATTGATGGTAAGAATACTTCATGTGTTTACTCCGGTAAATATGAGAAGTTTTCAACATCCGTTGATTTTCTCAGAAGAAAAGTGAGCCAGATGGAGAAAGAAAGGGTTATGAAATTACTTGAGGTGATTGGAAAGGCAATTTCTATAACAGATGTAAAAACCCTTCTTGAAACATCTATGGACCTTATGCTTGAACTTGTGGGTGCAAAAAGAGGTTTTATAATGTTAAAAGATAAAGATGGGAAACTTGAAATAAAAGTGGCAAGACCTCCCGAACTTTACGATGAAGATATATTAAAATCTGTAAGCACAAGTGTGATTAAAGAATCAATGAAGAAATTTACACCTTTACTCATAGAAAATGCATTGGAAGATGACAGATTTAAGATGAAAGAAAGCGTTGCCTCTTTAGAGTTGCGTTCAATAATGTGTGTCCCTTTTAGAAAAGAAGAAATAGAAGGAGTAATTTACCTTGATAATAAAGATATATCAAGGATTTTTGACAATTCTGATTTACAATTGTTGATAACTTTTACTGAAACAGTTTCAACGGTTCTGAAAAATGCAATCGTTTTTGAAGAAATAGAGGAAGATAGAGAAAGAATGTTTACCGAAATTCGCAGTAAATATAGTTTTGAAAATATTGTTGGTAAAAGCGAAGAAATTTATAGAATCTTAAAGACTATTTCATCTATTGCTGAATCTGATGCCTCTGTTTTAATAACTGGTGAAAGTGGTACAGGGAAGGAACTTGTAGCAAAGGCTATTCATTATAATAGTAAAAGGGCAAAATTTCCTTTCTCGGCAATCAATTGTGCATCAATACCAGAGAATCTTCTTGAATCTGAACTTTTTGGTTATCATAAGGGTGCATTTACAGGTGCTGTAACAGATAAAAAGGGAATACTTGAAGAAAGCAACAATGGGACAGTGTTTTTTGATGAGATAAGCGAGATGAGTTTACCATTACAGGCAAAAATTTTGCGATTTACACAATCAGGGGAAATATTCCCGATAGGAGGAGCAAAATCAAAGGTTGTTAATGTCCGTATTATCGCAGCAACTAATAAAAATATAGAAGAACTTGTGGAACAGGGAAAATTCAGAAAAGACCTATTTTTCAGGCTGAATATTTTCAATATTCATCTTCCACCGCTGAGAGAAAGGAAAGAAGATATTCCTTTACTCATTGAGCATTTTTTGAGAATTTATTGTGAAAAAGAAAAATGTAAAGTCCCATTAATTGAAAAAGATGTTTTTTCAATCCTTATGAATTATGATTATCCGGGAAATATCAGGGAATTGGAAAATATTATTCATAGAGCCGTTATACTTTCAAAAGGAAAGGGTAAAATTACTCTATCTGAACTCCCTTCAAAACTTGCGCAGTTTGGAGAATTCCAATTTAAAGAGACTACATTTGAAGAATTCAAGGGTTTTATTATTAAAAACCTGGAAGATAAAAAGAAAGAATTAGAAAGAAAATTCCTTTTATATATACTTGAAAAGACAAAGTGGAATGTAAAAAGCGCTTCTGAGATTTTGGGCATACATAGAACCACTCTTCATAGATTTATTAAAAAATACGGTTTGAAAAAAAATTAATTATTACCTCTTATCCTTTAGAACCTCTTCTAATTTTTTTAACCAGTTTTTTGCTTCAATTATTTCAAATATTTTTCGGCACTTATTAAAATATTTTAGAGAAAGCGATTCATTTTTAAAATACATATTTAGAACCCCTAAGTAATAATATGTAATTCCAATATTCAATTTTTCTTTCATCTCATTGAATATTTTGAGAGCGTCTTTAAAAGATTTTTCTGCTTTCTTAAAATCACCTATCCCAGTGTAATATCGTCCATAAAAAAGGTAAAGATGACCCAAAAATCCTTTTGTGCCCATTTGTTTAACAAATTTTTCAAAGGCAAAAAGCGAAGTTTTACATTTTTTGTAATCTTCTTTTTCAAGTTGATACTCACACAATAAAAATAAAGCACTTCTCATAAACCTTTTTGTTTTTATCCTTTTTGCAATATTAATACCTTTATCTAATAATTTTTTTGCCTGTGTAAATCTATGCATTGATAGGTAAAAATCACCCAAACTTATTATGCTTTCAAATTCTATGAAAGGAGAATTTATACTTTTACCAATAGTGTAAGCATCTTTGAAACATTTAATGGCCAGTTCGTTCTCTCCTAAGATTGAATATGTATTTCCCAATGTATTTAGTGCGAGTCCTTCTCCAAATTTACTTTTTATGGATTGGAAAATTTTAAGTGCATTTAATTGTTTTTTTAATGCTTCTCTATATTCTCCTAAATTCCCAATCCCTATACTTATATTTAATATTGTTAATCCTTCACCATATCTATCTTTTATGTTTGAAAAAATTTTATTTGCTTCATTAGAGATTTTAATACCATGAGAGTAATTTCCTAACTCTAAATAGAAAATTGCAATATTGTTGAGAACCTTTGCATAATTAAAAATATCACCAACACTTGAAAAAATTTTTAAAGATTTTTCATAATATTCTTTTGCGGTTTTGAGTTGACCCATATCGCCGTAAACGAGCGAAAGATTATTAAAAACCAACGCCTTCTCCCTCTTTTTTCTTAAATATACAAATTTTCCAAGTGCAAGACGAAGGGACTTTAATGCACTTGCATAGTCTTTCATTTCAAAAAATACTATACCCATATGATTATATATATTGGCAACTCTTAATTTGTCGTCTTCCTCCTTCGCTATTTTAAGTGCTTTTTTAAACGATTTAATTGAGTTCTTAAATTTACCCATTCTCCAAAGTATCTCACCTTCTTTGTAAAGTGAGTTTGTAATTCCTAATTTGTCGTTTATTTCCTTGTAAATTTTCATTATTTTTTCATTTTCTACAAATGCTTTTTCATAGTGAGAAGTGATAATGTAAATAGTGGTTTTTCTTATGCTTATTTCTGCTTCGTTCTTTCTATTTTTTGTTGATAAAGTTAATTTTAAGGCATCATCAAGTTTTTCCTGTGCTTTTGCACAGTCTCCTTTCAGGATAAGAATATCCGAAATCTTTATAAGACATTCAGTCATTAAATTTTTTGAATCATCATTTTCATCATTTTTTAGCAATTCAATAGCACATTCATAATATTTTATTGCAGTGTCATTCGCATATTGTTCCCTCGCTTTATCACCTGCTTTGATACAATATTTTACCCCTTTTTCTTTATTTCCAGCAAAGTAATAATGAAATGCTAATTCATCTAATATAATATTTTCTTTTCCTTTATATCTTTCTTCAAGAATGTCCGCAATTCTATTATGTAATATAATATTATGTTCCTTTGATTTATTTCTGTTAAATAATATGTTAAGAGTAATTTGGTCCTTAAATTTAATCTTATTATCTTCTTCCTTGACTATCCCTAATTTTTTTATGTTATCTATGAGCCCAAGAATATGACTTCTATTAAAACCTGTTATTTCCATTATCATTTCTATGTCAAGATATCCAACCAAACTTCCAATATCTAATATTCCCTTTGCTTCATTACTTAGGCTTTCATATTTTTTTGTAATTATTTCCTCTATGTTTTTAGGAATAATTTCAATTTCAGGTTTTATAAATTTCCAATTTTCACCCTCTTTCAACAAAAATCCTCTTTCAAATAAATTTTTGATCAATTCTTCTATATAAAGAGGATTTCCACCTGTCTCACTTTCAATATACGAAAATATTTTATCATCCAATTTTTCTTCGAGAATTGCTTTTACTAATTCCCTTATTTCATTTTTTTTGAGTGGAGGCAACTCTATTTCTGTAATTTTTATCTCTCTACTTATAGAAGAAATCATCTCTGAAAGATTTCCTTCCTTTTCTTCTTTACGAGTTATAAAAATAAATTTAAGACCAATATCTTTCAATGTTTTTAATAAATACTCAATAATTTCAATTGAATTATCATCAGCCCATTGAAAATTATCAATAACTATTATTTTATTCCTTTTGTGATTTTGTAAGAAAATTCTTACAGCCTCGTAAAGTCTAAATCGGTCAAAAGGATTGTCAATTTTTTCTATGTATTTTTCTGGCATTATTTCTGGAACCAACTTTCCAAGTTCTATTTTATACATATAAGGAATGCTCGAAAGGACTTTATCTCCCTGTCGGTTAATCCTATATTTTATAAGTTCTCTTATGGGATAATAGGGTATTTTTTCCTTAAATACGGAGCAATCAGCCCAGAGAATTTCAATTCCCTTTGTATCTTTTAATACTTCTCTGACTAAACGGGTTTTACCAATTCCAACATACCCATTAAGAAACAATGCTGTGTTTTCGCTGGATTTCCCAAGAAATTCTTTTAATGCAGTTTTTTCATCCAGACGTCCAACAAAAGTGATAGATGGAATATTAAGTTCACCATTTTTTCTGCCACTAATTCTGTTCCTCCCAGAACGTTTTGCAGCATACATATCTTCGTCAGCAAACTTTATTAGCTCATTTAAATTTTTACCATCTTCTGGATATGAAGATATACCAATACTTACAGTGAGTTTTATCCCCGAAAAAACCTGTTCTCTAATTTTTTTTAATATTCTATTACAAGCAAAGAGAGTGTTTTTTTTATCAGAATGTGGCATAATACAAATAAACTCATCTCCACCATATCTTATTAGTATATCTTTTGTTCTAAAACATGTTTTTAAGAATTGTGAAAACTTTTTAAGAACTTTATCACCCACATAATGTCCGTAGTTATCATTTATTTCTTTAAAAAAATCAATATCAATCCAAACTAAAGAAAATTTTTCAATCTTTATTAATTCCCTCTGAATTTTTTTTAAATAATATCTATTATAAAGATTTGTTAATTCATCAATATATTCACGGGATGATTTTAGGTTCATAATAATATTATAAAAGATTTTATTTTGTTGTCAATATAAATAATATTTTGAAGAGAAGAAATAAGGTTATATTTTAATATAGAGGAAGGAACAATTTTTTAACTTGACACACAAAAAAAATTCTATATTATATCAAAAAAGGAGGTAAATATGTATATTAATGAGAAAGAAGGTGATTTTTTAAAGAAACTGGATGAGACAAAGGATTTTTATTCAAAAGATGTAAATTTTGATTTAGAGCGCGAGAAAAAAAATCTTATTGACGAGACCGATAAAAAGATTTCAAAGATTAAAGATCCCTTATCACTTGCTAAAGCATTATTATCAACAATAATTGATTTTACGAAGACTGAAAGAGGTTTTATAATGCAATTAAAAGAAGACGGTGAACTTGAATTTTTGGCAGGGAAAGATAATAGAGGGAATGAACTGAAGGAGTCAAATTTTAAGATTTGTAAAACAATAGCAAAAGAAACATTAAGAACAAATAAGGTTGTTTTTATAGGAAATGCATTGAATGAGGAGAAATTCTCACCGACAAGGAGTGTAAAAGACCTGAAATTAGAAACGATAATATGTGCCCCAATTGTAAAAAATAAAAGAACGATAGGGGTTTTATATGTTGATAGTTCTTTCCCAGAATTTAAATTTTCTGAGAAGGATATAAACATTTTTAAGGCTTTTGCTGAACATATTAGTATATACCTATAAGAATTTTTATGGAAGATAAAATAATTTCAAACCGCTACAAAATATTAGAATTTTTAGGAAAAGGAGGAATGGGAGAAGTTTATAAAGTTTTTGATTTAATAGAGAAAGATATTAAGGCTCTGAAATTATTTAATCAGAATATTGATAATTCATCAGTAAATGAGATAAAAAAAGAATTTCAAATAATGTCTGTTTTAGAGCATCCATATATTTGTAAGGTCTTTGATTTTGGCATGTTAGAAAATGGAATATATTTCATATCAATGGAATTTATAGATGGTAAGAATATTTTTGAATCTACTGAAAAACTATCATTAGAAGATAAAGTCGATCTGATTATAAAAATTTGTAGAGGGCTTGCATATATTCATTCTAATGGGCTTATTCACTTTGATATAAAACCAGAAAATATAATTTTAAAAAATAAAGAACCAAAGATAATGGACTTTGGGCTTTCTTCTTTAAAAAGAAAAATGAAAGAAACCGGGATAAAGGGAACACCAGTTTATATTCCATTAGAGTTGTTAAATAACGAAGTGGCTGATGCAAGATGTGACCTTTATTCATTAGGTGTTACATTATTTGAAATTTTAACAAGAAGGAAGCCTTTTGCTGGGAATACAATTGAAGAAATCATAAAATCAAAAATGACCGAAGAACCCATATTTTTTGAGAATGAAAAGATGAACATTCCTGAGGAGATAAGAAAAATAATCCTCAAATTAATGGAAAGATTGCCAGCAGATAGGTATGAAAATGCGTATGAAGTAATTTCTGCTATAATCCCCTTTTCAAAAAACAAAGATTTCAGAATAGAGTCTATATATTTTGACGATATTATAAGAAATAATTTACTAAAAAGAGAAGTTGGAATAAAAACATTTGCGGAGATTGTTGAGAACGAAAATCCTTGTTTAACATTAATAAGAGGGAGTAAAGGTTCTGGGAAATCAACAATCTTAAAAGAATTTGAGTTGTTTCTAAAATCTAATGAAGTTGCTTTTTTTAGTACATCATCATCTGATAGAGGTAAGATTCCATATAAAACAATTATTGATTTGTTCACAAAGATTATTGTATATAAAAAGGAATATGTAGACTTGTTTGAAAAATATTACGAGTTTCTTACAAATCTTATTCCGAATATTAACGAATTGTTGAATTTCCCAAATAAAAAAAGCCAAATAATTTTTAAAAAAAGAGAGGATTTTTTTGAAGGACTATTTAAATTTCTTTTAGAAATTGTAGAAAGAAAAAATAAAATAGTTCTTATCTTTGAAAATCTCAGCGAGATTGAGATTGAAAGTCTTGAATTTTTAAAATATATTTTACAAAATTTAAAGAGTAATGGTTTGATTATCGTAGGGGAAATAGAAGAAGAATTTATAACTGAAAAAGTTTTTTTAAAAACTTTTCTTAAGGAATTAAAAGATAAAAATCTGATTCGTTTCATCTCTATAAATAATTTTTCACAGGAAGAAGTTAGAAAGTTTCTTTCAAGAGTATATTTTAAAGGAAAAGATTTAGAGGAAATTTCAAGTTTAATTTTTGATAAAACAAGAGGGAATCCATTATTTATTAAAAGAGTGCTGAATTTATTACTGGATAAAGGGATAGCCGTTTGGAATAAAGATAGACTTATACTTTCAGAGTTTGACCTCCGAGAAATTGATTTCTTTGATGAATTTAATAAGTCTATAAAAGAAAAAATATCGTCCGTTGATGAAATAAGTTTAAAGATACTAAAAATTGGTAGTATAGTTGGAAAATGTTTTGAATATAAACTATTGCAGAATTTTTTACAGATTGAGGATAAATCATTGAATAAATGTCTTGCATTTTTAAAAAATGAGAGATTTGTTGATGAATTTATTGAAAATGATAAATATTTTTACAATCTTTCAACCCCAGAAATAGGAGAAGTTTTACTAAAATTAATGGATAATAGTGAAAAGAAGGAATATAATATTAAAATTGGGGAAATACTTGAAAGTATTTTTTCGGAAGACCCCTTGCCCATATTAGACGAAATAGGTTTTTTCTTTTATTATGGGGAAGAATGGATAAAAGCATTTGAGTATTTTTACCAGGCAGGAATTAATGCAAGAAAAAGATATGCGCCAAAAAGGGCAATACAATATTTTAACCATTGCGTTGAGATTATTAAAAAAAATGAAGAAATTATCCAGCCTCAAAAAATAATGGAACTATACCATATTACAGGAATAACCCTTGAGGGTGAAGGTGAATATGTAAAAGCATTTGAAATGTTCAAAAATCTTGTGGATGTGGCAAAGATAAATAAAAATGAGAATAAAATGGCAGAAGGGCTTGAAAATCTCGGAACTGTTTCTTGGAGATTGGGGAATTATTTAGATGCAATTAAGTTTCATACAGAATCTATCAAGATAAGAGAAAAGATTGGTAATAACGAAGGGATTGCGAGAAGTCTGAGTTTTATTGGTTCAATCTACTGGACTATGGGAGAAAATCTAAAGGCACTTAATTATTATGAGAAAGCCCTCCCTGTTTTTAAGAAAATAGGTGATAAAATAAGAACAGCCGGAACTTATCATAATATTGGGCTTGTGTATTACAATATGGGAAAAATAGAAAAGGGATTCCAATGTCTCCAAACTTCTCTAAGAATTTTCAAAAAAGAGAAGGATATAAGAAGTGTTGGAAGAAATCTTCATACTATTAGCAGTGTATATTATATGCCAAAAGCACTAATAAAAGATGCTCTTAGGAATTATAAAAAAGCGATGAAGTGTTTTGAAGAAGTAGGGGACCCACAAGGTGTTGCAGCCTGTTTAAGAGATATTGGGACTGCTCTTTCCATAAAGAGTAAATTTAATGATGCTGTTGAAACTACAAAAAGAGGGTTAAATATATTTCAAAATATTGGAGAAAAGAGAGGAATTGCCACTTCTCTTTTAGCCTTGGGAGAGGTATATCTTTCTATGGAATCCTATGGGAAGGCATTACACTATTTAGAAGAAGCCCAGAATATTTCACATAAAATAAGTGAAAAACATATGATCATAATGAGTTCAAACTCTTTGGGTAATTTGTATAGAGAGTTAGGTGATACAGAAAAGGCAATAAATATTCACGAAGAATGTCTTAAAGATATAAAGAAATATGGGCTTGAAAAGTTTGAAGATGGGATTATCGCAGGTTATGGAATGGATTTAATGTTCAGGAAAGATTTTGATGTTGCTCAAAAGTATCTGGAGAAGGCAGTTGTTTTAGCAATAAAAAATTACGATAATTTTCTTGCAATCTCTCTTTACCCAGCAATGGCAGAATTATATCATTATCTTGATATGGAAAGAAAATACTATTTTTACCTTAATAAAACCATTCAATATGCAAATACAATCCCATCAGAGCAATTACTTGTAAAAGCATTTCTTATTAAAGGGAAGTTTAGTGAGGATGAGAAAAAAAGAGAGTATCTTGAATCAGCAAGAATGATAGCTAAAAAAATTTACCTTCCCAATACTCTTTTTGAGATTAACGCACTTCTTTCGAAATACTATTTAGACAAAAAATATTATAGAAACTCTTTTGATTATGCGCATAAAGCAGTCCAAATCTTATCAACAATCTGTAATGAGTTAAAAGAAGATGTGATAGAAAAGTTCTTAAAGACGGATTCAAAAATTTTAATATTCAAGATAACAGAGGAATTAAAAAAGTTAACAATCCCCTAAAAACCTGTAGCAACCCTCGCCACTAAAATAACCCCAAAAACCCAAAAGCGTAGCAACTATTACTACACTAAACTATCTTGAAATTCAAAGAGTTAATAAAATAGACTATAAAAGTGTAGCAATGATTGCTACACTTAAATTTATAACTTATTGATTTTCAATTTTTAAAAATCAGGAACAAAAATTTTATATATATTTTGAAAATGGAGGTTATTTATGGTTAAGAGGTTTTATGTGGTTGTTTTGTTTGTTTTTGTTGGTTATCTATGGTCTGGTGAAATAGTTATGACAAGGGTTTTTTCAAAAGATGAGTTTATGGTAAAACATCTTGGTGATTATGATATTGTGGAACTAAAGGGTTTTCCTTCGGAAACAAGGATTGGTGAACCAAGGCTTCCTGATGTGAGGGAGAATGTTTTAATTCCTTCTGGTTCTATCCCTTTGGGTGTTGAGATAATCTCTCAGGAGGTTGAAGAACTTCCTGGTGAATACAACATTATACCAACACAAAAGGATGTTCCTCTACCGATGCCTGGAAAGAATTTTGAGATTGAACCACCTTTACCCAACCCTTACATTTATTCTCAGGATAAGATTTATCCATATGAGAAGATAACTTTGCTTGGTTCTGGAAACAAGAATGGATTCACTATTGCAGAGGTGAGATTATATCCTGTCCAATATAATCCGATAAAGAAGAAACTCTATCTTACAACGAAGATAACTTATAAGGTTAAGTATGAAGAAGGTAAGACAGTGAATTTTATACCAACAGAATTCCAGAAAAGAGTATTCGGGGATGAGATAAAATCAATTGTCTCAAACCCAGGTGATGTAGAAAGGTTTTCACCTGTAGTTGGAAGGAGTGTAAATTTTGCCCCATCAATACTCACACCTGATACAGTTCTCTATGTTGTTATTTCAGAACCACCAATAGATACATGCTTTAACAGGCTTGTTTACTGGAAGACAAAAAAAGGTGTTCCAGCAAGGCTTGTAACAAGGACTTGGATAAATTCAAATTATACAGGTGTTGATATTCAGGAAAAGATAAGGAAATTTATAATAGATGCAAAAAATAACTGGGGAACTATTTATGTCCTTCTTGGTGGTGCAGCAGACCACAAGACATCAGGTGAAAATATAATACCTTCAAGGGACGCATGGTACATTACATCTAATGCTGGGTTTTATTATGATGAAGATACGATCCCCTGCGATTTGTATTATGCAGATCTGGATGGAACATGGAATGCAGATGGTGATAATGTTTTCGGTGAGTTGACTGATAATGTTGATATGTTCGCAGATGTTTATGTTGGGAGGGCATCTGTTGATAATATTCAAGAGGCACAGAACTTTGTTAATAAGGTTTTAGCATATGAAAAAAATCCACCATCAGGATATGTGAAGAAGATGCTTCTACCTTCTGCTATTCTATGGGATTTGTATGAAGAGAGTGATTACCTACAGGATTCTATTGCTGATATGACACCTGCTGGATGGACGGACACAAAATTATACCAGAGGCTTGGTAATCTCTCGGCACAAACGATGCAGGATGCATTGAATGCAGGCCAAGGTCTTGGACAATGGAATGGGCATGGGAATCAGGATGGAATATATTTAAGTACAAGTGAGCCATATCTCACATCAAGCCTTGCAGATGGCTTAACAAATGGAAACAAATTAGGTATTTTCAACTCTATTGCCTGTTTCACTGGAGCATGGGATGAAACACCTTCTGGTGATTGTTTTGCAGAACATCTTGTGAACAGGGTTGGTGGAGGGGCAATAGCAGTAATATTTAATACGAGGTATGGATGGGGTGCTGTTTATGGTGGTGATTATGTCCCTGGTCCATCTGAAAGGATAGATACAACATTCCACAGAAGGATATTCTATGATGGATTATACAAACTTGGTCAGGTTCATCATGCGGCAAAAGACCAATGGGTCCCTTATGCAGATTCAACAGGTAGATATGCTAAAACAAGATGGTGCATATATGAACTTTCACTTTTTGGAGACCCAGAATTACCTATATGGACTGATGAGCCTCAGACAATTGTAGCGAATTTCCCTTCAACAGTTCCGATAGGGAGTTCAGTTTTGACAATCTCTGTTAAAAAATCAGATGGTATAACACCTTTATCAAATGCACTTGTTTGTGTGATGAAAGGTGAAGAGGTTTATAAATTTAATTATACAGATGGAACAGGCTCAGTCTCGTTTAATGTTTCACCTTCAAGCATCGGTTTCATATATTTGACTATAACTGCTAAGAATTATAAACCTTTTGAAGATTCAATTCAGGTTATAACATCAAATTCTCCTTATATTGTTCTTTCCACATACTCTATACTTGATACGATAACTGGTTCAGGAAACAAGAACTATGAGATAAACCCTGGTGAGACATTTGATATGGTTGTGAGGGTGAAAAATTATGGTTCTCTAACAGGTTATTCAGTTACAGGAACATTTTATGAATATTCAATATATTCATCAATGGTTCAGTCCAATACATCTTTTGGTAATATACCAGCAGGTGATTCTGCAATATCAACAATACCTTTCAGGATTTCAGTTTCATCTTCTGCAACGGATGGAACTGTTCTTCCCTGCACACTTTTTGTGAAAGACATAAATGATTCAATATGGAGATCACCATTAACCCTTACGGTAAAAGGGATTCCTATAGTAAAACTCTCTATGGATTCCCTTGTTTTTGATTATTCCTCCAAAAAATTTGGGATAATTGATGGGAGTAAGGGGGAGATTGATACAATCCAATACGATACTGGTGTGAATGGGCTTGGATGGACTTTCCAGAATGTGTATCCAAATTTTGGTGTTCGTTTTACACCATTACAGAATTGCAGGATTATCGGGGCAATCTTTGGTTTAAGACACACACTTGCTGTATATGATACTGCATATCTCTATGATGCTGGTGCTACATCACCATCAACATTGATTGAGAAAGTTCCATTCCTTACACAGATTGCACCTGCAAATGTCCCAGTATGGCATTATGTGAGTTTTTCAGGTAATTACGAAGATGCAAATGATTTCTGGATTGCAGGTTATCAAAATTATTCATTAGATCCACTTTCCTGGGTTGGAAGTTCTGTTGGTTCAGGACAAAGGAGTTATTACAGGGATTTTGGTGGTAATTGGTGGCAACTCTATTCAATTGGCTATAATTATGACCTAATGGTGAGGGCTGTTGTTTCCTATGGTACACCAACAACTGATTCAGGGATAATATGGATAAAAAATATAGGTTCTGGGACAATAATCGTTGATACCATCTATGTGAAAAACCATTCTACATGGATAAAATCATTAAATCCTGTGAAATTTGCATCAATTGTCCCTGGTGATTCAGGTGGTTTCTGGGTGAAGATAGATACAGCAGGTCTTATCCGTTCAGGTGTTTATGTTGATACAATAGTTATATCTTCCAATGCTGGTTCAAAGGGATTAAATTACCTTCCTATTATTATAAGATTCTCACCAACTGGTATAGCAGTAACTGAGATGGCTGCTTATGAAATAAATGGTGATATACAGATAATATGGAATGTGGCTGGTGATGGGACAGTTGTTATAGAAAGAAAATTAAATAATGAATCATTTGAAATAATTGGTGAAGTTTTCTGTGATAAGAGAGGCCTCTATTCCTTCACTGATAGGACTATTGAGAAAGAAGGAAAATACACATACAGATTAAAGGGAAAAGAAACTGGAGAGGTCTATGCTGAGACAGAAGTGGAATATATTGGAAGAAAGCCTTCTTTCAAAATTATTACCGATTATAATGCTTCCATCCTTAAAATCTCATTTAATACATTTGAGAAAGGGAATGTATCACTTGGATTGTATGACATAACAGGAAGGGAGATAAGAAATATTTTGAAGGATAACCTTATAGATAAAGGTAATTATCAATACTCAATACCACTTCCTAAAAATGGGATATACTTTGTAAGGTTAAAAAAAGACGGCATCTCTCTTACTGAAAGAATTTTAATATTGAGGTAAGATGATTTTGCTATTTCTGTTGCAGGGAAAAGAGTTTATATTTTTTGAGCACAGATTTGAAAAACCTGAGATTTTGAAAGTGGAATTAAATAATGAGGAATATTACAGGATAGAAGGTGATGAATATATTATAATACCTGGTAATCCTTTAATACCTTTAAAAACCTTTTCATATCTCCTCCCTGATGATGCGGTTGATATAGATGTTTCAGTAAAAGAGATAAAAGCAGAGACGATATTTTTATCTCTCCCTCTTTTCCCTGCACAGAAACCTGTTCCTTTCATTGAAAACTGGTCTGATTTCTGTAAAATCACAAGACCTTCAGAAGAGATATATTCAGAGGATAAATTCATACCTGAAAAAAGGATAGAATTTTTAAATATCGGGTATAAGAATGGATTCAAAATCGTCTCTATTTCCCTTTTCCCTTTCAGATACAATCCATATTCATCCCTTTTAGAATTAACAAAAGAAATAAAGATATGTATCTCATATAATAGAGATGGAAAAAGGTGCTCTTTGCCTAATCAAAAAATAAAAAATATGGCTAAAAATTTTCTGATGGATTTTGTTTACAATAAAGATGATATTGAGAGATTCTCTCCATTGATAAAAAAACAAGTTTCAAAATTGCTTCCTTCAGGTGATTATGATTATATTATCATTTCAGGGGATAATGCATTTGTTGAAACATTAAAGAGACTTGCTGAATGGAAGAGAAAGAAAGGATTAAAGACAAAAATAATAACAACAGATTGGATATATTCCAATTATAGTGGCTATGACAAGGCTGAGAAGGTGAGAAATTTTATAAAGGATGCATATTCAAACTGGGGTAGTATATGGTTTCTTTTATGTGGACAGGGAGACTGGGAATGGGAAGAGGAATATTTTCCAAGAAGGGATTTGTTTTATGCACATCTCCTGATGCCTGTTTATTATCCAGACCAGGAGACAATCCCCGGGGATATATATTTTTCTAATCTTGATGGTAATTGGGATTTCAACAATAATCATATTTATGGTGAAGAAGGGGATTCTGTTGACTTTTTTTCAGATGTCTTCGTCGGAAGGCTTCCTTGTAAGGATGTAGAAGATGTTGAGAATATGGTTAATAAGATAATATTTTTTGAAAAGAATTCACCTCCTTCATATGTAAAGAGGATACTTTTACCAGCCTCTTTACTTTTTCCTCCCTACAACTGGTGGGGCGATTCTGTAAACAATGCTATTTCAAATATGACCCCACCAGGTTGGGATGATATAAAACTATACCAATCTTCCGGGAATCTTACACAAAAAGGTATCATAGATACTTTAAATTCAGGTGTTCAATTTACACATTATGCATTACATGGTGGACCTGGTGCTGTAGGTGATGCTGATGGAAATGTATTTCTCAGTATATGGGATATTGATACCCTCCATAATGGGAACTATCTTTCAATACAAACAGGGATTTCCTGTTTTACAGGTGCACTTGATGAGGTTTGGTGGGATGATAATGATTGTTTTGCAGAACATTTTCTGACAAAGATAGACCAAGGTGGTGTTGCATCTATAATGAATTCAAGATTTGGATGGGGAAATCCAGCATCAGGGAAGATCTATTTTTCAGAGGCAATAGATACTTCTTTTTATCATCAGATTTTTAAAAAGGGGATAAGAAGATTGGGAGAAGCACTCCAGAGGACAAAGGATATATATGGTGCAAGGGCAACATTTGATTCTCTTTGGGTCTGGTGTTTGTATGAATTAAATCTCTTTGGAGACCCTGAGTTGAGTGTATGGACAGATACTCCAAAGGATTTATCTGTCTTCCATCCAGAATTTATCCTGAATGGAATTACAAATTTTACAATCTCTGTTTATTCAAACTCTATCCCTGTTGATTCTGCTATTGTATGTTGTATGATGGATACGATTGTTTATTCAGTTGAAACAACAGATGCCTCAGGTAATGCGAATTTCTCACTTAATATTCCATTTTCAGGGGATATGGAGATTACTGTTACCGGGAAAAATCTTATACCTTATGAAGGGAAAATAAAAGTAATCGGTAGAAACAATATTGAATTCCTAAGATACGAGGTCTTTGATACAATTGGATATTCAGATAGAAATTCAGAGATAAATAGTGGAGAGATAGTTGATATTCCATTATGGATAAAAAACCTGACAACAAATACATATACAAACATAAGAGGTAGGATAAAAACTCTATCTTCTTTTATAAATGTCCTGAAAGATAGTGTTTCATTCATTAACTTATATCCAGAAGATTCTACTATCTCAGATGGTGCTTTCAGAATAGAAGTCTCTTCATCTACACCAGAAGAATTTTTTTCACCCTGTTCACTCATATTAACAAAAGATGCTGATACTTTTTCTTCCTTCTTCTTTTTGAAAATAAAGGGAAAGAAAATAATAAAGATAAATCCAGGTGAGATTGTATTTGATTATAGATATAAATTTTTAAAGTCTTCTTCTTATCTTGATACACTCCTTTACGATGATGGGAATCCAGTAAAACAGATTTATTTCTCAACATATCCTTATATGGGTGTTAGATTCGTTCCAAATTTAGCATGCACACTCCTTCAGGCACTTATTGGGAGAGAACCAATTATTACAAATTTTTATGATAAATTATTTTTAAGAGAGGATAATGGAGGAATGCCTGGTGCTATAATTGATTCATTCTTTTACACACCTGATAAATACGCAGATAGCGGATTCACAGAGGTTCCTTTATTCAATCCTTATAGACCTTATGTCTTTGAAAGACCTTTCTGGATTATTGTAAATGACCAGGGGACAAGCAATGGAACACTCCTTGGTGATGGAACTGGTTCAGGGAATAGTTTTGTCTCATCAAATGGTTCTATATGGCAATCTTACAATTCTGATTTTCTAATAAGGGCACTTGTGAAATCCTTCACACCAAAATCACTAACAGACTCTTCTTGCTTCTGGATAAAGAATGAAGGGACTGCAACAATTACAATAAAAAATATAATTTTGAAGAATAACTCTCCCTGGTTTTACTGTAAATCCCCTGAATTCCTTGCAGTCTTTCCAGGTGAATCTTCAAAAGTAGTGGTTAGAATAGATACAATAAGTCTTTCAAAAGAAGAGAATTATTTTGATACATTGATGATATATTCAGATGCTGTTTATGAAAGTAAATCATTCAATTTTCTTTCATTAATTCCTGTTTCAATCTTATATAAAAGCATAGTTAAATCTGCAAGGGTCTCTTTATTAAATTACGCAATCTTTGATACAGTGGATGGTTCTGACCGTGATGGTATCATTGAACCAGGTGAGATTATTGATATTGCTGGAACAATAAAGAATATAGGTGATACAATCGGATATTCAATTATAGGTAGATACATTGATAATGACGAATACACTATAAACATTGATTCTACAGAGGAATTTGGGGATATTCAACCAATTGAAGAGAAGAGTTTTCTTTTCAGGATTTCTATTTCACCTTCAACACCTCTTGGACATCTTATTTCTGCAAAAATATTTACAAAGGATTTATTAGACTCGGTATGGGAATTTCCCATAAATCTCCTTGTCGGAAAGGGTCCTGTTATATCTTTCAGCGTTGATTCAATAACCTTTGATTACACAAGGAAGAAAATTTCAAAGTCTTCTATTGATACAATAAAATATGATGCAGGTCCATTGTGGGATATAAGCACATATTCATATTATGGTGTTCGTTTTTCACCAGCATCTCTATGTTCTTTAAAATCTGCCCTTGTCTGTATTGATAATGTCCTTGGTTATTCAGGTGATACAATTATTCTTATGGATGATAATGGTGGAATCCCAGGCACAATAATTGAGAAAAAATCTTTTATCCCTGGAACAGGTTCAAATATCTGGAATAAAATAGACTTCACATCAGGATATGTTGATAACAATGATTTCTGGATTGTTGCAAAGATAAGAACTACATACCAATCTATGAATAATGACCAGGGTGATGCAACAATAAATGGAAGGAGTTATTATTCATTGGATGGTTCTACCTGGACGAAGAATACAACCTCTGATTTCTGTATAAGGGGGATTGTCTCTTATTTTACCCCTGCAACAGAATGGAATGATACTGGTTTTGTTTTTGTAAAGAATATTGGTGATACAACATTGAAAATAGATTCGGTAAGGATAAAGAATAATTCAAACTGGATTATTTCTTTCTTCCCGGATAGTGGAAGCGTGTTAAAAGGTGATTCTATAAAGGTTTCGGTTGTTATAGATACATCAGGTCTTTCACCTTTGAGGTATTCTGATACATTGATATTTTACACAAATGCAATTGGAATAGGGAAAGGGACAAGAGCAGGGATTCCTGTTATATTAAATTTAAATCCCCTTGGTATTGAGATGATCTCTTTGAATCTTTTTAACGAGAGGGATGGTGTTCTTATAACCTGGAATAAAGGTAATGAGATAGAAGGTGAAAAATATATTATAAGGAGAAAAGATTGTGAATGGAATAATATAGGCGAGGTAAAAATTAGGAGAGATTATTCTTTCATTTATTCATACAAGGACAGGAATGTTGAAAGAAATAAAGAATATTTCTATCAGGTTGGATTAAAAAAGATTTCAGGTGATATCGTCTGGTCAGAATCATTGAGCATATTAACAGGATTTATCCCTGATGAATTTTCCTTCTCTATTATGAGTAATATTGTATCTGATAATCTTATAATCACCTATGAATTACCACAAAAAACAGATGTTAATATAAAAATAATAAATATAACTGGAAGGATTGAAAAGAGTATAGATATAAAACAAAATGAGCCGGGTTTCTACATAAAAAAGATAAATGAGTGTCTCCCGCAGGGGTTATATTTCATAAAGCTTGAAGCAGGAGGATTTGAGAAAACAAGTAAGATAGTTATAGTAAGATAGGAGGAAATATGAAATTAAGCGTAAATATGATAATATTGATGTTCTCAATAAATGTTTTTTCTGTTGAAACATTGGATTGTCCTTATGGGACAACACCTGTTCTTGATGGGAATATAGGTTTAGATGAGTATACTGATGCAATATATATAAAAGATTATTTTTCTGGTTCATCAATGTATGTAAAACATAATGGGGAAGCAATCTTCTTCGCATTTGATAGTGTAAATTCTTCTTATGATATTGAACATTTTTTTGACACTGAAAATGATGATGCATCTACACCACAGACAGATGATAAACATTATGGATTTCACCCATATTGGACTTATGAAGAACAAGGTAATGGGAGTTATTTTGAACCTGTTGAAGTTGGAGGTTGGTCATTTCAATATATGTGGATCTCTCAAGGACTCTGGAGAGGAGAGGTCTCTTATCCATTTGAAGAACTTGGAATAGAAAATTGTGATACAATTGGAATGGCTTTGTTCTCAGGTTTTAACTGGAGTTTTGATGGTTGGGAGCCATATAACTGGGGAGACCTATATTCTTCTGATAATTGGGTTGGAATCCCTGAAAAGAAAAATGAGATAAAATTTTTAATCTTCCAAAATCCATTTTATGAAATATTAGAGATTTATATTGAAGGAGAGAAAGAAAAGAATAATCCTCTCACATTACAAATATACAATCTTACTGGTTCTAAATTAACGGAAAAGAAATTTAATATAATTCCTGATAAGATTATCTGGAAAGGTGATGATAAAAATGGGAATTCTTTACCTGCTGGGAATTATTTTGCTATCCTGAGATATGGAGATATTATAGAAAAATACCTTTTAACAAAATTGAAAAAATAAAGGGGTTTTTATGAAAAACTTATTTGTTTTTATGTTTTTTGCTCTTTTTGTTTATGGTGAGTATATGGATTTTGAGTTTTACTATCCAGATGATAAACTTGTGATTAAAAAAGAGATGGGATATGACAGGATATACTTTGAAGGTGCATTTGAGACAGGTGATGCTGGTAAATCCGAGAGCTATCTTATCCCATACAATGTTGCGATACCACCAGGGTGTGAGATAAAAGATATAGAAATACTTGGGATAAAGAAGCGTTTAATAGAGGGAAAATTTGAGATTTATCCTCATCAAGAACCAAGACCTATCTCAGATTTATCCATCGGAAAGGATTTTATCCCATTAAATGAAGATTTTCTTAAGATGAAAGGTCCATATCCAGAGAAGATTATATATGGTTTTACAACAGGAACAAAAAGTGGATTCCAGATTGGAACTTTCTGGGTTTCACCATTTATCTATTATCCTTCTTCCAGAAAGGTTGAGATGTTAGAATACATAAAGGTTAGGGTTCATTTTGAGAAGACACATAATGTATATGGTTTTTCTGATGTGATTGTTGATAATATGTGTGAGAATGTGAAGGAGATGGTGATAAACTCTGAGGATGTTGATTTTTACAAATCAATTATTAAGAGTTCACCAAGAAAATTATCAAAGGCACTTCCATCAGGTTATTATGAATGGGTTGTGATATGTAAGAAAGCGGATACAACTGCCTGGAAACCATTGATAGAATGGAAGAGAAAAAAAGGTGTTCCTGCAAGGTTTTATCTTATCAGTGATATAAATGCAAATTATACAGGTGCCAATTTAGCGGAAAAGACTAAGAAATTTATGGATGATGCGCATAATACCTGGGGGACATTATGGTTTTTAATAGGTTCTCATAAAGATTCACTTCCAAATGCACCTTGTTATGGATATGTTCCTACTGTTCCTGCAACAACAGATAACAATATAGCCTCGGAAAGATTCTTTGAAGACCTTTATAAGTCTGGTGTCTACAATGACTGGGATGTGGATAATGATTTATTGTATGGCGAATGGGTTGCAGATGCACCTGATATTCTTGCAGATTGTTATGTTGGTCGTGTATGTGTAAAGACAACTACGGATGTCCAGAATTTTGTTAATAGAGTATTGTTTTATGAAAAGACACCTGTGAATGATTATTTGAGAAAGGTTCTCTTTTTCAGCGAGCAATTATGGTCAACAAATTCAGAAGGGTATTTCCATGCAGAACAACTTGAATCAAAATTAGGGACAGCAGGTATAAACTATCTGAATTACCATGAGATGTACAATGAATTGGGATATTATCCTACTGATGATAGTGCAGTCCATTCTATGAATCATGGAAGGGGATGGACAATATCTTATTCACATGGGGATTATATCACAATTATGCAGGGGCAACTCGCTGATAAGAATATCACTGTTCCAGATTTAAGAACAATTCCATTAGCCATAGAAGGTAATAGATGGGGGATACATACAGGTATATGCTGTATGTCTGGTGGTTATCATGAGAGGGATACTGCCTATACAAAGGTATGGCTTATTGATAGAAATGGTGGTGTTGCATCTATTTTTAATGCTGAATATGGATGGGGACAAGACCAGGAGGATACTGATACAAGTGCAGGGAATTATAAGTTATCGGTTGGGCTTGTTTTCAGATTTGTATATTATACTTATGCATTCAATAAATGGCATATAGGTGAGGCGCTTGCAAAGGCGAGGGATGCCCATAAAAGATTTATAACAAGCGAGAGTGCAGAAAAATGGTGCCTCATAGAGTATAATCTTCAAGGAGACCCTGAGATGCCTGTATGGAGGGATACAACAAAGGCATTGTTCACATCACATTCTACTTCTATTGGGACAGGAACACAGGTTCTAACAATTCACACCTATGATGCTGCAAAGGCAAATGTAGAGAGTTCTTATGTTTGTATTATGTCAAAAATTGATACAATATACCAGAGAGGATATACAAATGCATCAGGAGATATAAGTTTTACAATAAATCCAAGGTTTGTAAATGATACAATATTTGTAACAGCAACAAAATATAAGGCGAATTATAGACCTTATGAAGGTTCCATTATAGTTTTAAGCACAGCATCCATAATGATGAGTGGATTTGTTGAAGGGAATACGATAACAATATTCTGGAATGCTCCTTCATCATTTGAGAATTTTAATGTTTACATAAGAAAAGGGGAGAATGGATTTGAAAAGTTGATGGAGTTAGGGAATACAAGGAATGTGAAGATAAGAGGATTAGATGAGGGTGAATATAGTGTATTCATAGAGGGTGGTAATAGTTTCATAAGTGTGACATCTGAGACACTGAATTTCACAATCTATCCAATAAAACCTGGGATATATGATATAAAGACAAATAATGATAAGATAAAATTTCTTTTTGTATCTGATAAGGAAAAAGAAGGAAAGATAAAAATTCTTGATATAACTGGAAGGGTGATTTTTGAAGAAGAGAGAATGTTGAAAACAGGTAATAACTTTATTGTGATTGAAGATTCAAATATGAAAAATAACATCTATTTCCTGATGGTTGAATATGAGAATAAGATATGGACAAAAAAATTTATTTTGATAAAATAAAAAAAGAGAGCGGAGAGGAGAGAGCAGGGAGGAGAGAGATTACAATCTCCTATCAAATTGGTTAAGATTTTTTACAAAACTGCTCCCTCCTCTCTCCTCACTCCTCACTACTTTCCCTCCTTGGAATGACAAAAAAGGAATGTCATTGCGAGCACCTGAAAGGTGCGTGGCAATCTCATTTTGACCACAACAGAAAAGCCGTCATTGCAAGGCAACGAAGTTGCCGTGGCAATCTCATATTGACTACAAAAGAAAAGCCGTCATTGCGAACGAACGAAGTGAGTGTGGCAATCCCATTATTGCTATTCGCAGATGTTTATATGAGATTCCTCATCGCTTCGCTCTTCGGAACAACAACTTCGTTGTTGGTTTATGACTGACCCCATGAATTATGAAAAGAGAGCAGAGAAGAGAGAGCAGGGAGAAGAGAGATTACAATTTCCTATCAAATTGGTTAAGATTTTTTACAGAACTGCTCCCTCCTCTCTCCTCACTACTTTTGCTTCACCGAATGACAAAAAAGGAATGTCATTGCGAGGCAACGAAGTTGCCGTGGCAATCCCATTTTGAATACAACCCAAAAAGTCATCACGAGCCTGCCTGTGGTAGGCGTGGTGATCGCATATTTATTGACTACTTTGGTGCGGTGTTTATGTTTTTTTAAAAAACCAAAACTATGCGGGAGAATATGCGATTCCTCACTATGTTCGGAATGACACCTTCTGTATCACTATGCGGGTGAATATGCGACCCCTCGTCGCTTTGCTCCTCGGGGCGACGACTTCGTCGTCGGTTTATGACTGACCCCAAAAATTTTTTCAAAATTTTATTGACAGATAATCTTTTTTTATTATTATACAAAAAAGGATGAAAGTTGGAATTAAAGATAAAAGATAAGGATATAAGGAATGAAATAGTAAAAAAAATAGAAGAACTTAGTAATACTAATGTCTTTAGATGTTATCAATGTGGAAAATGTTCCGCAGGTTGTCCTTCTTCCCCTTTTATGGATATTCTTCCAAATCAAGTTATGATGCTTTTACAGGAAGGTAAGATTGAATACATCCTTGGGAAGAATACACACTGGATATGTGCTTCCTGTTTCACATGTTCAGCAAGATGCCCAAAAGATATTGACATTGCCGCTGTGATGGAAGCGATAAGGGTTGTGGAAACAAGGAACAAAAAAGATTATATATCAATATATGAGATAAAAGAGGAAGAAAGGAAAGGAGTTCCCCCAATAGCATTCGTTTCAGCGATGAGGAAATTATCATCATGAGGATAGGATATTACCCAGGATGCACATTAAAATCAGATGCACAGAATTTTGAGATTTCCGCCCTTGCAGTTCTTAAAGAGATTGGATACGATGTGAAAGAACTTTCAAGATGGAACTGCTGTGGAACTGTTTATTCACTTGCTTCCGATGACCTGATGCATCAACTCGCTCCTTTTAGAAATCTTATAAGGGCAAAGGAAGAAGGTTATGATAAAATCTTAACACTTTGTTCAATGTGTTATAACACCATAAAAAGGGCAAATTTGCTTGTTCAGAAAGATAAAGAAAAACTTGATAAATTGAATAATTTTATGTATGAGGAGAATACAAAATATGATGGTTCTG
>Ga0078972_1005447_pt1 | contig 32299 bp, 29 predicted proteins | sample YelNatPaOPGAMG01_FD_67568 | JGI IMG/M metagenome (GOLD analysis project Ga0078972, IMG submission 67568) | Hot spring thermophilic microbial communities from Obsidian Pool, Yellowstone National Park, USA - OP-RAMG-01 (SPADES assembly) (version 2) | ecosystem: Environmental > Aquatic > Thermal...
TCCCCTCAAATTAAAATATCCAACACAAAAATCTGATCTTCTGGACAGTTCAAGACTCTGTTTTAAGGCTGGGAGGAGGTCGAGGTCTATGTTGTCAAAAATACGTGGCATTAGAAAAGATACCCTTCACATGAATCTCTATCTCCAATACTATTCATAGAGTTAAGTTTAATAACATTATCCTCTTAAAATCAATGTCTTTCGTATCAACCTTAAGGCATCCTGCTAATGGCCATCCTCGTTATATTATTCATCGTGCTCGGGATACTCTACGAGGAAACAGAATTTAGGAATTTCTGTTTAGAACCTGCATTAGAGAAAAGAGGTATTATAAGGAAGCAACTTAATATGATTGATAGTGAGTTTAAAGAAGATTTGCCAGAAATCAAAATAAAGGAATAGGAGTAAGAAATATGCCTAAAAAATCAAGCTATGAAGAATTTGTGAGAAGGGCAATAGAGAGCCTAAGGGCAGAGGGGTATAAAGGCATACATAGTGTTTATTCTGGATTTAATGACGCATTTAGGAGATACTTTGAATAGAACCAGAACTTTAAAAGCTTTATGTCCAGTCTCTTTTTAAGGAAATTGAATTAACTAAGGGAATACCCCATTTACTGAAAACCATTTATATTGGCGGAGGGACTCCTTCAAGCCTAACTATTGAGGCATTGCATTCAATCTTCTAAAAACTGAGAAATACTTTCAAAACAGAGCAGAATATAGAGTTTTCTGTTGAAGTAAACCCTGCGACTGTTCATGAGGAAAAGCTTAAAATATTTAGGGAATACGGCGTTAACAGATTGAGTATTGGCGTTCAATCATTCAATAATAGAGAGTTATCATTGTTAGGAAGGATTCACAATTCTAAGGAAGCAATTAAAACAGTTGAACTTATTTATAATTCTGGCAGAAGTTATCTTACTTTGGAAAATGATGTTATTTTAATGTATGAAGAAGCAACAGAATTTCTTCATTCTAAAGGATTTAAAAAATATGAAATATCACTGCTGTCCAAAATAATCTAAATTCATAAACTCTATCCGCATAAAATAAGGCTTTTGGACAAGAAAATAGCGATAAGTTTAAAGGTATATTAGGCAGTATTTATCAAATATTTGGTAAGAAAGAGTTATATCCTTCTCTGTCGGAATGATTTTCAATTGCATTTTTCGGGTTAATCAGTTTTTTTGATTTCATTAATCAGTTCTATAACTTTTTCTTTAATTTCATCCCTTGCACGTCTGAAGTCATTCATTATATACTCTTCATTTCCCGAAGTTCCTACAGGGTCTTTTATAGGCCAGTGTAATCTTTTAATATTAGGGATGAATTTAGGACAAAATGTTTCTGCATAACTGCATAATGTAATTACATAATCCATTTTCAAGAGTAAATCAGCGTCTATTTCTTTTGATTCCTGCCCGGAAATATCTATACCGATTTCTTTCATTACATAAGCTGCTCTATGGTGAACGCCTGCTGCCATGATTCCAGCGCTGTACGCTTCTATGAAACCTCTGCCATATTCTCTTGCGAATCCTTCAGCCATCTGACTTCTGCAAGAATTTGCCGTGCATATAAACATTACTTTTTTCATATTATCCCTGCGTCATGGCTATTATTTATACCCAAGTTTTTTTGTAATCAATATTAAGATAAGTGATATAACAAAAGCTCCGAAAAGGATAAGAAATGAAATTAATGTATTGCTCAATATTGTAGGATCAAACAAAAGAACCAGACCCAGTCCAAGCATCATTAATCCAGAAATTAACTTTAGAACTCTTCCCTGCCATTCGCTTAACTGTCTTTTGCCGAGTGTTATTGTGAAAGTTATAACAATTAAAAATAAAGGGATTACATAAATAATGTTATAAAGTAAAAGATAAGCATAATATGTAAGATTACTAAGGTTGTTTAAAGTTAGTATTCTTGTAAAAACCATTGGAAAGCCGGCTGTGCATAATAATTCATAGGAATTAGCAGCTATTGCAAGTGCAGTAGTGCCTAAAATTATAGATATAAAAGAACTTGATTTAAGAAGTTTTCTCATTTTATCGAAAAGACCTGGTTTAGCACTATCGGGTATTGTTAATGAAATGCCTTTTTTGAAGATAAAAAAATCTTTAATATTAATAATTGCTATTAAAACAGCGATAATGCCTGCAATTATTGTGATAATCTGAACCTGTCCCATAATAAGAAAGAGATTTAGCCATGCAGCCATAAAAAGAAAATATATAAAACCTGAAAAGAATACAAAAATACCGCCTATTATCAGAATTTTCTGTCTGGATCTTGCATGTATAAGAAGTCCTAAAAGTGAAAAAAGTACAAAGAATGCACAGGGATTAAAGCTATCTAATCCAGCTATTATAATTGTTATAACAGGTAAAGAAAGTTTTGATGCATCTACCCTGCCTAACCATGGAATATCAACATTTCTGCTTCTTTCTGTACATTCAACCTCTTTGGTTGTTTCTCCTGTAATTTGTGTTTTTGCTATATTTTCTATTAAAATTTTGCCAGAGGCTATAAGTCCGGGGTCTATACACTTTGCCTCAGAACATTCCTGAATTGCTTTCTCAATATCGTATTCATTATTTTTTGAAAAACCTATAAATGAATGTGTTCCAATGAATGTAACAGGTACACCCGAGGTTTTTAATTTATAAGCTTTGGCAATTTTCTTGAGAAAATCTGCATTTTCTTTGTGATACCATACTTCGAAATCTTTAATTTCAAGGTTAAATTTGTCTTTAATTCTTGCAAAAAAGGTTTTTTCTTCTTTGCAATGAGGACATCCATCTCCCCAGAAAAAATAAATAATTACCTTATTCTTTTCTGGAGTATTAAATTTTTCTAAAACTGGGGAAATTTTTATGCTTTTTTTCTTTTCAGTGGTTTTATCTTGATTATTAAAATCTTTCTGAATATTATTTGGCTGAATAATATTTGCATCTTCGATGCATTCTTTTGATTTTTCTGCATCAGGTGAACAAATGCCTTCATCGGTTGTAGTGATGAAAGCATATGAATATGTGTTGAAAGAAAGAATAAATAGGAAAACGAAAAATAGATATTGCATAAATTTGGATTATTTTCTTAAGAACAAGAGCAAGCATCAACTCCTGATAAAAAGAAGCCTGTTTCATCAGAATAATCAATAGTTACATTTGGAAACCAGAGTACTGCTTCATTTTGTAAAAAAACTTTAAGTCCATCTCTTTCAAGCGTAACATCTCCCTCTACAGCATCCTTGACTATGTCCATAGTCAGAGAGGGGCTTCAACCACCGGGTACAGCCAGAATTCTTATGCCGTGACCTGCAAGATTTTGCTCGTTTATAAAATCTTTAAATTTTTTTACAGCTGAATCGGATACATTTAACATTATAAATCTCCTTAATTTTATAAAATTACATATTAAATATTATGTCTATTTATAAGTTTAGAAGTCAATATGATTCCCAAAATAAGATTTTTTCGACAGTATGGTTATTACAACCTACTGACATCTTGAAAAGTAATAATTAAGAAAAGGTGATTTATTTAAGCATGGTAAGATATTAATTGACTTTAGTGGTTTATAATTGATAAATTAAGCTTAAGCTTAATTGAGATATTTTTTATAACCTGTAATATTGCTTATATTATGATGGATATGAGATTTAAAGAAATCTTATTATCAATAATTCTTTTATTTTTTTTACCCGTAATTTGCCAGAAGTCATATGCTACTGTTGGCGGAGATTGCGATGTCTGTCATAATCTCTATCCTGGAATGATGGAGAAGACTTATTCAAAAAAAGCATTCCAGTATGTTCTAAAAAACGAGTTCTGTGTAAACTGCCATTCAAATATAACAAGTGACACTATAAAAATTCTCGGCGGAAATAGAGTTCCTGTGGTTTATAATAGCGTTCCTCCAATAAATTCTTTAGCTGGTGGAAATTTTTATTATGTTGGAAAGGATTTTGGTGACAGGAAGGGGCATAATGTCTATAAAATCGCTTCAAGTGATATGAAATTTAGAAATGAACCCCCGGGCTACAGCAGAAGAAACGACCATTCAAGTATAGGATATAATTTTAGAGAAAATTTAATGTGTGCAGGCTCAAATGGTTGTCATGGGGACAGAAATATTGAAGACCCATTTTTGGCAATTATAGGAACTCATCATGCTATTGATAAACCAATCGATGGAAGCACAACTGCAAAAAGTTATAGATTCTTAAAAAATACATCTAATGAAAAAGGCGTAATAGGTTTAGAAGATAAAGACTGGAATCAAAAGGCAAATTCAAACAAACATAATGAATATTCAAAATCTATAGATGTTGTTTGTATTTCATGCCATGGTTCTTTTCATGATATTGAAAATAAACAGGGTGGCTGGTTCAGACATCCTGTTGGTGTTGCATTGCCTTTTAAGAAAGGATATGAAGATTATAAAATATATAATATTGATGCACCTATTGCTCGTGAAATATTAAGTAACACTTCAAGTTCTGAGATAAATACAGGAAAGGATTCTGTAATGTGTCTTTCATGTCATCTGGCACATGCAGGACCTTATGATTCAGCTTTAAGATGGGATTATGAAAACTTATATGCATCAGAAAACGGAAAAAGCGGTTGTCTAATATGCCATATGGGAAAATGACACGGTTGACACAGTTTATACAGTTTACACGGTTCACACGGTTGATATGGTTCATACGGTTGACATGGTTTGAACAATTTAGTCAACCGGAGAAACAATATAAACCGAGTAAAATAAATAAATCGTGCAGACTGAGTAAACTATTGATCTTATGCTCTATGTTACTTGCTCTATGCTGTTTTTATTCTGAAGTTGATGCACGTGTGAAAGGAAAATGCAGGGATTGCCATTCAATGCATTACAGTAAAGAAGGGTTAGAAGTTACTTATGCATATCAACTTGGGCCTTTTCCATCAATGACAATCGGAGGTTGTCTCGGTTGTCATGGGCAAAATCCTTCTGGTACGGAAAATATTATTTTAAAAGGTAAAATGAGAGTTCCGCAGGTAATTCATCATATGGAAGAAGGGGATCTTGCAGGTGGAAATTATTATTATGTTGCTGATCTATTCAGTAAAGACTATTCAAAAGGTCACAATGTTAAAGGAATATCTTTAATAGAAAAACCTCCAATGAATACACCCCCTGGTTTTATAGAGAGTGTAAATATTCCTGGTGGAACAGGTCCTTCTTCATGGCCATCTTTTAAACAACTGACATGTTCTGGTACTTATGGTTGTCATGGTAACAGGACAATTGAAGATGAATTCGGAGCAATACATGGAGCTCATCATGAGGATGACTCAATCATAGATGGCTCAACAGTTGGTAAAAGCTATAGATTTCTTTATGGAATTGTAGGAAAAGAGCATGAAAAATGGGAGTATCTTGCAACCGAGAATAATCATAATGGTTATAAAGGGGATCAGAGCCATGATTCAATGAATACAATAAGCTATTTGTGCGGGGAATGTCATGGAAAATTTCATCCGAATCCAAATCTTGGCGGTAGCAAAGAAGTAGGTCATGCATATAATTCATTGTGGCGCAGGCATCCATCAGATATATCATTTAGCGGGGTTCATGGCGGATATATAGGCTCTGAATATCAGGGATATGTAAGTTATAATCTTCAATCACCTGTTGCTTATCAGAATCCTTCAGGGACTGAAAATATAGTGGACTCAGATAGCATTATAATGTGTCTATCATGTCATAGAGCTCATGCAAGCCAATATTCTGATATACTTAGATGGGATTATTCAGAAGCTCAGGCAGGAAATCAGGATACAAAAAAAGGATGTCTTGTCTGTCATACCAAGAAAGCAAGATAAATCCAAAAGCACTTCTTTTTTAATTAACCCAAATAATGTAGATAACAAAAATAAATTTATTAAGTTATTGCCGAGAAACAACTCATGACCACCTGAAAAACCTGTTGGGTAAAAATTTTCATGGAAAACCCTGATATTTTTCTAAAAACTTTAAAATGAATTCAGTGTCTATATTTTTCAGATATTCTTTTTAGAAATGCGTATATGTCTTTTACTCTATTCTCTAAAACGTCAAACTATATCATAATCTATTTTTTCCCTCGAATACTTCTTGTATCTTTGTAATATTTTGAGGTATTTTTTGATGGCACTTATTTTATTTTCAATAACTTTTAAACTGCTCAACTTATGCCTCTGTCAATTTATATTTTAATAAGAGATTTTGAAAATCAAAATATTCATTCAAAATTTGAGGTTCGACAATAATCTTAAAAGGTTCGGTTTCGAATATCAATTTTCCTTCTTTAATAATGTTATATTTCAATTCTGGCGATTCTGCCAAGTTTAAAATGACAATATCAATCTTGTCAGTCTTTAAAAGGCGACTTATTTTGTCAAACAGTTCAAACTTTATTTCATAAATTCTTTTTTTGTCTTTAGTATCAAAATAAATGGCAAAATCGTAATCACTCATATATGATTCCTTACAGATTGCTTTAGAGCCGAAAAAATATACTAATTTTATTTCAGAATAGGCTTTAAAAATTGTATTTAATTTTTTTATGTATTTGTTATTCATAATCTTTATATATTTCTAATATTTTTTGAGACCGTATTTGTTTTAACTTTTAAACATTTAATTCAATAAAATCTACTTTTTCTTATAAAAATCAAATAATTTCTGATATTTTGTAAGTTATTTTTGATTTATATTACAGAATATTCTCCCATTTTTACAATAGAACCACAAAAAGCGAATAAGACCGTAAAGTGTAAGCACATGAGGAAAACATCAAAAACCTTAAAAATATAATTACGTGAAGTTTAAAAAGGAATTCAGAGAATGAACAATGCGCGGAGAAATGCACTTTTGTTAATAAATCAATTCACCCCTTTTTATTTCAGATTGTTACATGTTATATTTATTACAAAAAATTAGTGAGGGTTAATTCTATGTTGATAGTCCAAAAATATGGCGGAACTTCTGTTGGAAATATCGAAAGAATAAAAGCTGTGGCTGAACGCGTATCTAATACAAAAAAACAGGGTAATAATGTTGTTGTAATTGTATCTGCCATGTCAGGTGAAACTGACAAATTGATTAGCCTTGCAAATCAAATATCGACAGAACCAGATGGACGCGAAATGGATCTTTTACTTTCTTCGGGTGAACGCATCAGCGCTGCTCTAACTGCTATTGCAATTTCAGAGCTCGGATTTAGGTCAATGTCTTTTACTGGAAGACAGACAGGTATTATTACAGATGAAGCACATACTAAAGCCAGGATTGAGTATATCTCTGGTGAAAGGATTAAAAAGGCTATAAAAAAGGGAATTATTCCAGTAATCGCAGGGTTTCAGGGTGTTACAGAGACATCTGATGTCACAACATTAGGTCGTGGTGGCTCAGATCTTTCTGCTGTTGCAGTTGCTGCAGCATTAAAGGCTGACTTATGCGAGATTTATACTGATGTTGATGGTGTATATACAACTGACCCGAATATTGTGCCTGATGCAAGGAAATTGGATAAAATATCTTATGATGAGATGCTCGAACTGGCAAGTCTCGGAGCAAAAGTGCTTCAGACAAGGTCTGTAGAATTTGCAAAGAAGTATAATGTTCCTGTTGTTGTAAGATCGAGTTTTAATAATAATCCCGGCACACTTGTTGTTAAGGAGGATAAGGATATGGAAAAGGTTGTTGTTTCTGGTGTAGCCTATGATAAGAATCAGGCAAAAATTACAGCTATAGCTGTACACGACAAACCTGGCGTCGCTGCAATGTTGTTTAAAGCTATCGCAGATGCGAATATAGTTGTTGATATGATAGTGCAAAACATAAGCAGTGATGGAAAATCTACTGATATTTCTTTTACAGTGCCTAAGACTGACAGCAAAAAAGCGTTAAAGATTACCGAAGAGATTGTTTCTGAAATAGGCGCAAAGGAAGTTAAACTAAGAGAAGACATCGCGAAAATATCGATTGTCGGAGTAGGTATGAGAACTCATTCAGGAGTTGCAGCTACTATGTTTGGAACGCTCGCAAAACATAATATAAACATAATGATGATTAGCACATCTGAAATCAAAATTTCCTGTATTATTGATGTGAAATATACAGAGCTTGCGGTAAGGATATTACACGATGCATTTGGGTTGAGCAGGAATGTAAAAACAAAATCAAAAAAGAAGCTTTAAAGTGAGAAAAATAGAAATATATGATACAACTTTGAGGGATGGTGCGCAGACAGAAGGCATTGCTTTTTCTGTTGATGACAAACTTCGTATTACTGAAAAATTGGATGAACTTGGGGTTCATTATGTAGAAGGTGGATGGCCTGGTGCAAATCCAAAGGATCTTGAATATTTCAGAAAAGCAAAAAAGCTGAAACTCAAGTCAGTCAGGGTAACAGCATTCGGAAGCACACACAGACCCAAGCATAAGCCTTCTGACGACTCGATATTCAAATCCCTTATAGAATCAGAAGCACGTATAATAACAATATTTGGCAAGACATGGGATTTTCATGTTAAAGAAGCCCTGAAAATCAGTCTTGAAGAAAATCTTGAGATAATTTATAACTCGGTTGCTTTTTTGAAAAAATATGCGGAAAAGGTATTCTTCGATGCTGAACATTTTTTTGATGGTTATAAAGATAATCCCGAATATGCACTTAAGTGTTTGAAGGCAGCTCAGGAAGCAGGTGCAGACTGTATAATTCCCTGTGATACAAACGGTGGCACTTTGCCCTCTGATATAAAAAGAATTTTCCTTGAGGTAAGTCCCCAAATATACGTTCCTTTAGGAATACATGCTCATAATGATTCAGAATGCGCTGTTGCAAATTCAGTTGTTGCGGTTGAGCAGGGAGCATCACAGGTGCAGGGTACAATTAATGGTCTCGGTGAAAGATGCGGTAATGCAAATTTATGTTCTGTAATCCCGAATCTTCAGTTAAAAGCAGGCTTTGACTGTATTAAACTTGAACAATTAAGGAAGCTAAGAGAAGTAGCCCGTTTTGTTAATGAAATCGCAAATATCAGACATTTTGCAAGACAGCCTTTTGTAGGAGATAGTGCTTTTGCGCATAAAGCCGGAATTCATGTAAGCGCAATCAGAAAACGTCCAGAGACTTATGAGCATATTAACCCTGAGCTTGTCGGGAATTTGCAGAGAGTCTTAATTTCAGACCTCGCAGGTAAAAGCAATGTTCTCAGAAAAGCAGAGGAATTTGGCATCAATCTTTCACCTGATTCACCTCAATTGCAGGATATTGTTACGACACTTAAAAATCTTGAAAATGAAGGATTTCAATTTGAAGCTGCGGAAGCATCATTTGAACTTCTTATGAAAAAAGCCTTAGGACTTCATAAAAGATTTTTTGACCTTATTGGCTTCAGGGTTATTATCGAAAAAAGAAAGGAAAACGAAGAGGCGATTAGTGAAGCAACGATTATGGTAAAAGTAGGAGGAAGGATAGAGCATACTGCTGCTGATGGAAAAGGGCCTGTAAATGCGATTGACAATGCTTTGAGAAAGGCTCTCGATAAATTCTATCCAGAACTCAAAAGTGTTAAATTGCATGACTATAAAGTACGTGTAATTACTGCAGGAAAGGGCACATCTGCGAAAGTCAGAGTTTTAATTGAATCAGGCGATGAAGAAGAACGCTGGAGTACAATAGGTGTCTCAGAAAACATAATAGAAGCATCATATCAGGCTCTCGTTGACAGTATTGAATATAAATTATTAAAAGAACAATAGCGTTATAGAAGAATATATATTCTTATTGTATTTTTATATAAATATCTCACAATAAAAGCATTAGATGACATGAAAAAAACTTTAAAAGATTTTTATAGCAAAGAAAGTAGAATTGTCATAACTTACGGGTAGTTTAGTTGTAATCTCTGGATGGCAGTTGCTTTTCCTGTTTCTTCATTAATTTCTAAAATTACTGCCGAAAATGTACAATTTCCCTTTGCAACTTCAAATCGCATAGGCATATTTGTTAGAAATCTTTGTATGATTTGCTCTATTTCTATGCCGATTATAGAATGAGTCGGACCTGTCATCCCAACATCAGTAATATAAGCAGTTCCACCTGGAAGTATTTTTTCGTCAGAAGTTTGAACATGTGTGTGCGTTCCTATAACTGCGCTTACATTGCCATCAACATAATAACCAAATGCAATCTTTTCAGAGGTGGCTTCAGCGTGGAAATCTACTATGATAATATTGGTTTGCTCTTTTAGCTTTTCTATTTCTTCTTTACCTTTTCTGAAAGGGCAGTCTATGTTTGACATAAACACTCTGCCTGAGAGGTTAAGCACACCAATTTTTTTGCCATTGCTGATTTGTGTGATGACACTGCCATAACCAGGAACACCGGGTGGATAATTTGCTGGTCTTATTATTCTATCAATTTTTGATATTTGTGGAATAAATTCTTTTTTATCCCAGACATGATTGCCAGTAGTAATAACATGAATCCCGATATTAAACAAATCATTTGCAATTTTTTCAGTTATCCCGAAACCACCTGCTGCGTTTTCGCCATTTGCAATGACAAAATCTATCTTAAATTTATCTATTATTGAAGGCAGTAATGCTTTTACAGCATTTCTGCCTCCTTTTCCAACTATATCTCCGATAAAAATTATTCTCATTTATTTAGCATATTCGATATAGCGGGATTCTCTAATAACAGTGACTTTAATTTGTCCGGGATATGTCAGTTCTGATTCTATTTTTTTTGCAAGTTCTCTCGATATCATAGCAGATATTTCATCAGTTACATCTTCAGGTTTAACAATAATCCTTATTTCTCTACCAGCCTGAATTGCATAGCATTTGTCAACGCCTTTATATGACAGAGCCATTTGTTCAAGTTTTTCAAGACGTTTAAGGTAATTTTCTATGCTTTCTTTTCTCACACCCGGACGTGCAGCTGAAAGAGCGTCAGCAGCAGCGATTAATGCTGCTTCAACAGTCAGGGGTTCGCCTTCGCCATGATGAACAAGTATCGCATTTATTACTTTAGGATTCTCTCCATATTTTTTTGCGAGGTTCATTCCTATCTCCTGATGTGAGCCTTCGATTTCATGATCAACCGCTTTCCCGATATCATGTAATATTCCTGCTCTTTTTGCGAGTTTAACATCGACTTTTAATTCACTTGCCATCATTCCTGCAAGATATGCCACTTCTCTTGAATGCTGAAGTACATTCTGTCCGTAAGATGTTCTGTATTTTAATCTGCCGATTAACTTTACAAGTTCAGGATGTATGCCTGAAAGTCCAAAATCGAAGACAGCTTTTTCACCTTCTTCTCTAATGTGAGCTTCGACTTCTTTTTTAACTTTCTCTACTATTTCTTCGATTCGGGTAGGATGTATTCTTCCATCTGTAATCAATCTTTCAAGGGAAAGACGCGCTATTTCGCGTCTGACAGGATCGAAAGCTGAAAGAGTAACTGTCTCAGGGGTGTCATCTACAATTAGATCAACTCCTGTTGCAGCCTCAAGTGCCCTGATATTTCTGCCTTCTCTCCCGATAATTCTTCCTTTCATTTCATCATTGGGAAGGCTTACAGATGTTACGGTTGAATCGCTGACATAATCACTTGCGTATCTCTGAATTGAAAACCCTATAATTTCTTTTGCTTTTTTCTCGGCATTTTCTCTTGCTTCATCCTCAATTTTTTTGGCAAGCCTTGCGGCTTCAAATTTGGAATCTTCTTCTACTTTCTTCAGGAGTTCCTGTTTTGCTTCTTCAGAACTTAACCCTGATAATTTCTCGAGGAGTTCGGTTTGATCCTTAAGTAATTTAGTTACTGTATTTTCTTTTTCCTGAATTCCACGTTCTCTTAAATTAAATTCTCTTTCTCTTTTAGAAAGTTCTTGTTCTCTTTTTTCGATTTGTTCATATTTTTTATCAAGTATTTCTTCTTTTTGTCTGAGCCTCTTATCAAGATGATTGAGTTCTGAGCGTCTTTCTCTTATTTCTTTTTCAGCTTCTGCTTTTGACTGATAGACAATGTCTTTTGCTTCAACGTGTGCTTCTTTTCTGATACTTTCTGCTTCTTTTTGAGCTTCTTCAATTATTTTTGCCCTTTGTTTTTCAATTTCGAGTTTTTGATTTTTTATTTTAGACTGCAAAATGAAAAACAATACAAGTCCTGATATAAGACCTGCAACTATTCCGATTAGAATAAAAATAATATTTGAACCGAGCATCTATAATTAAACCCCCTTCCTCAGAATTTCCCCATAAGATGAGGGATTGAAATTTGAAGCATTACACTCCATCTTGTTTTTTTAATTTAGGGGCCGGGGTATGACTTTAGTAGATCATAGAGGAGGCGAGAAAGACGGTGTTTTAAACAAAAATTTCCATTTTTTCTCTATTTTATAAAAGAATTCTTTATTTCTCCTCAATAAATTTGTCATAACAACCAGCCTGTTAAGTATTCCCACCCTGCCGTGTAAAGCGAAATTAGATCCCATTTTTGTTATAAGTGGGTGCCCTGAAAGGACCCGCAGGCTTCCCAGTATTAAACAGGGCATGCACAAAAGGCCTTTACACAGGCTCCCAAAAGATCTAATTTGCCGGATCAACATGTTCGCCTTATCACCAACAGGGCAGGTAAATTGTTGCCCTGAAATGTATTCCTCCTGAATTAGTTATTTACTATTAGAATTAGAATATACTAAAAAAGCATTTTTAGGCAAGAAGAAAATTTTAAAATTAAATGATATTAAGTTAGTTTTTTGAAGCAGTTTTCGGAATAATATAAGTGCAGGAAGGATGACCATCAATAATGCATTCCTGACGTGTTAAATCCTTACTGATAAGTTCTTTAAACATCTGTAAATCGTGTTTGCAAACTTCTTTATATATTGAAGCAAGTTTATATATGGGGCAATTATATAATTTCAGAGTATAATGATTATTGGAATCATTTAATTCTGCAAAATATCCTTCATTTTCAAGAATATCCCTCATTGCTAATACTCTTTCCGGAAGATTCTTCTTGTCGCCTATGATTTCTTTTACTTCTTTAATTATCCTGTTTTTCCGCCATTTGAATATCTCGTCTATTTTTTCTCTACCTTCATTTTTTTCAATATCATGGAAGAGGTTCAGAATAAGTTTATCGTATTCTTTAGGGAAAAGGTCGTTTGCTTTTTCTGATAATTTATAAAGGAATGCGGGTCTTCCTATTCCCTGTCTTTTTGTTATATATTCAATCAATCCGCGCCTTTCCAGTGAAAGAAGGTGCTGTCTTATGCCCATTGAAGTGATATTCAATTCTTTGCTGAGTTCTTCGATAGCAAGAGGGCCTCTTTTTTTAAGAAGAAGAATTATTTTTTCGCGTGTTGGATTTTCATTTAATACTGCCCACATGTTTTTTTATAACATAAATTTTATAGTTTTGTAAATAATATTAATAAAATATTTCATATTATCTTTTGCTTACTTAATATCTGTCTGTTCAACAATTTCAATCCTGTTCCTACCTTTGTTTTTTGCTTTATATAAGGCAATATCAGAAGCGTCAATAAGTTTCTCGGCGCTATTAATTTTGAATTCAGGAATCGTTGCAATTCCTATGCTTGCTGTTATCTGTTTATTGATACCAGTGTATTTGAATTCGGAAATTGACCTTAAAATTCTTGAGGCAACAATAAAAGCATCTTCTTTTTTAGTGCCGGGAAGAAGGGCTACAAATTCTTCACCTCCCCATCTTGCAATAGTATCAACTTTTCTGAGGCAGTTTTTTATGTTCTGGGCAATCTCTTTTAATACTATATCACCTGCGCTATGACCAAAATTATCATTTATATCTTTAAAGTGGTCAATATCAACCATCAGACAGGACAAAGGAGAATTATATCTTAAAGTTCTTGCAAATTCTTTTTGAATGATAAGGCTAAAGTGTCGTCTATTGTATATTTCTGTTAAAGGGTCTGTTATCGCAAGAATTTCTACTTTTGATAATACTTCTTCGAGCTGGCGGTTTTTTTCCTTAAGTTCATCTCTTAAATATTTTGTTCTTAATGAAGCGTATATTCTTGCATTGAGTTCTATTTCATTATAAGGTTTTGGTAAATAGTCATCAGCCCCAGCTTCGAGACCATCGACTCTTTCCATAACTGAGCCTTTGACAGTAAGCATAATAATCGGGATACTTCTCGTGTCTTTATTCAATCTTAACCACCTGCAGACTTCACTACCGTCCATGTCAGGTAAAATTCTGTCAAGTAAAATAAGTTCTATATTTTCGGTTTTGGCGATTTTTAAAGCTGATTTGCCATTTTCAGCTAATATTACATCATAACCACTTGCTTCAAGATATTCTCTTGTTTTTTGTGCCTGAATTTTATCATCTTCAACAAGAAGTATTGATGCTTTTGCCATTTTATCCCTTTAAAAACATAGATATTATGTATAACATGTCTGGTATAAAAGATATACTATTTTATATATTTTATCAATATTAATTTATTCTATTGCTTAATTAATCCTGCGTCTGCATTATTTCAATTGCATTTTTTGGCTAATATTAAAGAGGTTTAATTTAGATTATTTTAGATATTTAAATGCGAGGTTACGATTTAAGTGTCAGTTTACTCTGAAATAATAACTCTGTTGCGGCCCTGTTTTTTTGCTTCGTACATAGCAGTATCAGCTTTGTGTATCAATTTTTCAGCATTATTAATAGATTCATCAGGTATGCTTGCAATTCCTATACTTACTGTGACAGGTCTGTTAATACCTTCGAATTTATTCTCGGAAATGGTTTTTAGAATTCTATTTGCAGCGATTAAAGTATCTTCTTTTGTTGTCCTCGGTAAAATAGCTATGAATTCCTCGCCGCCCCAGCGCGCAACCACATCTACTTTGCGAAGATTATTTTTTATTATTGAAGCAATTTCTTTTAAAACTGTATCTCCAGTTTTATGCCCAAAATCGTCATTAACACTTTTAAAGTGGTCAACGTCTATCATCATACATGAAGCTGGAGTTTTATAACGCAAAGTATTTTCGAATTCTTTTTCAATAACAGATTCAAAATACCTTCTGTTATAAATTTGAGTCAGAGAATCTGTTATAGCAAGAATCTCAAGTTTTGTGAGTAAATCTTCAAGTTGTCTGTTTTTTTCACGCAGTTCGTCCTGTAATGATTTTGTACGAAGACATGCATATATGCGGGCGTTCAATTCAGGTTCATTAAATGGTTTTGTGAGATGGTCGTCAGCTCCTGCAGTAAGACTTGCAACTTTATCAGATGTAGAACCTTTTGCAGTGAGCATAATTATAGGGATTCCCCTTGTGTCTTGATTTAATTTAAGCCAACGGCATACCTCATTGCCACTCATATCAGGCAAAATAAGATCAAGAACAACCAAATCAATATCCTGGGTCTTTACTGTTTTTATGGCAGATTTTCCATCTTCAACCCAGGTGACTGCATAACCACATGATTCAAGATATTGCTTTGTTGTTAACCCCTGAACTTTATCGTCTTCTACAAGTAATATTTTGGGTTCGGGCATGATTACCTCAAAAAGAATTCATATTTAAAGTATTCAAGAAAATATAAGCAATAATAAAGTTGTTCATTTAATATGAATTTGAGTTATAAGTAACGTATTATAACAAAATAAAATTAATTTGTTTAACTAAAATGCAGATAACAAAATAATTTATTTTTGTTATCTGCATTTTTTAGGTTAAGATAATAAGGGATTTATAATGATGAATTTTAAAAAATTGTCTTTGTCAAAAAAGCTTTATCAATTAATCATTCATAGACTGGACGGGAATCAAATCAATTCCAGTTCGTATAGGACATATATTTATTCTTTAATCCAGAAGGGTATTGGCGGATTTATACTTTTTGGAGGGCAAAAAGATAATATAAGAAATTTTATTTTGGAGCTTCAGTCATATTCTGAAATCCCCTTGTTTATCGCATCAGATATTGAAAGGGGTGTTGGCCAACAGGTTTTAGGCTGTACCAATTTTCCATGCCAGATGGCTATAGCCGCTGCTATTAATACAAATTCAAAAGAAGATAGTTTGTTATTAGAAAGCATGCTTAAGGCAATTGCAACTGAAGCTCATTATATAGGTCTAAACATGCCTCTGATTCCAGTGCTTGATATTAATCTCAATCCTGATAACCCGATAATATGCACAAGAGCATTCTCTGATAACCCTGAAAAAGTATCATGGTTTGGCAATAAATATATAAAAATATTAGAAGAAAATGGCTTGATAAGCTGTGCCAAACATTTTCCCGGGCACGGAGACACATCCGAAGATTCTCACCTGAATCTTCCGGTTATAAAAAAATCCATGAACGAACTTATGAATATAGAACTTAAACCTTTCAAGGAAGCTATCAAACAGGGTGTAAGCAGCATAATGATTGGGCATCTTTTATTGCCTGAAATTGACAATATGCCCGCAAGCTTATCATATAATGTAACAACAAATTTGTTACGCAATAAAATGGATTTTAATGGACTTGTTTTATCAGATGCACTTAATATGAATGCTTTAAAGGATATTGAAAATATATCTGCTTTATGTGTCAGAGCAGGTGCGGATATACTTCTTCACCCTGATGACCCGGATATTACCGTGAAGGAACTTTTATCTGCTATTGAGTTGAAAATAATATCTGAACAGCTTATAGACAAAGCGGTAAATAGAATTTTAAATGCAAAACAAAAAATGAAAAGGATTATAAAAAATGTAATTGATTATAAATTTCATAAAGAATTATCATTTCAAATTGCAGAAAAGTCGATCACATTTGTTAAAAACACAAAGGGCATAATACCAATTGAAGAAAATGAAAATATATCTATTATACTCGCAGGAGATGAAGAATATTTTAATGATTGCCATTTTAAAAACGCTTTTAGCAAAGTTTATACATTAAAAGATATAAAAGACATAATTATAAAGAACACAGAAAAAATTATTGTTACCATATTTACGAGTGTATCCGCATGGAAAGGCAGTTCGGGTATTGCAGATATTGAGAAAGATTACATAAGAAGATTAATCATGAAATCTTCATGTTCAATAATAATTTCTTTTGGAAGTCCATATGTTTTAAGACATTTTACAGATGCAGATATACTGATTGCTGCTTATGAACCATCGCTTCAGGCTCAAATATCAGTTTTAAACTGCCTCTCAGGTAAAACAAAATTTACAGGAACACTGCCTGTTACATTATTCTGAATTTTAATGAAAATTAGACTTGATATTATTAAAAATGAAGGAGATAAAAGCAAATACGCTATTGTATTGGTTCATGGACTCGGTATGGATAAGAATATATGGTTCGATCCGTCAAAATCGAGAATTCTCGGCGGCATGTTTCCTCTAAAAATTCTTCTTAAAAAATATCCGTCATTTAAGACTATTTTCCATGATTTAAAAAAATATAATTATCCTTTAATAACATGGAGTCAAAGAAATCCTGCCGGAGAAATTGACAAAGTCGTGAAAGAATTGAATGAAATTATGTCTATTGCCTCTAATATGACAGAAAAAGGAATAATTATTATTTGTCACAGCAGGGGAGGGCTAATTGCAAGAAAATATCTTATGAATTCTGTTGCACCTGTCAAAGCATTGATAACAATTTCAACTCCTCACAAAGGAAGTTCATTAGCAAGGGTTTCAAAATATCTTTCGCCAGTTGTTTCTTTATTTTTACAATTTATTCCTGAAGGAAGAAGAAACTCTACAAAAAGTGCGGTTGGAAAAATTATGCAATTTTTAGGAAGCAAAGCTTTAAAGGAGTTGCTCCCGGATTCAAAATTTTTTCAATCCCTGAAGGATTTTCCGGTCGGGGGAGTAAATTATTTTTCAATAGGGGGCTCAACACCAACATTATTTAAATTATCCAGGATATCATTTCCTGATATTTTAGAGAAAATAATTCCTGCAGGGTTATGCCCCGATGAATTCAGGATAGATAAAGGCGATGGACTTGTTACAGTTGAAAGCTCAAAATTGTTATGGGCACAGGCGCATGTTAATTTCCCTTGTAATCATGTGAGCATTTTGTTCGATAAACAGGTCAGGAATTATATTATGAAAATAATAAAAGAAATGTGAATATTTTGTAACAAAAGAAGGATAAGCAGTTTAACTTACCCTTCTTTTGTTAATAGTGTCAATATTAAAAACTAAAACTCATACCAGCTGAAAATTGGACTGGTGGCATCGGGTAATCTTTAAGGGTTTCAAAATTTCTATCAAATATATTTTTACCGACAATAAAAATTTCTGCAGGAATTTTCCAGATATTCAATTTTTGAGCAATTTTTCCATCAAGAAAGAAATAGCAACCCGGGTCTCCTTTTTCTACTTTATAACGGTGTACGTAACTTCCTTCAAGAGAAATAGTATTTCCCCTGAAAGGATGAAGGGAAATATTTCCTTTAATCTGATGGCGGGTGCTGAAACGTATTTTTTTATCAAGATTTCTATCTTGAGGGTCCATAAAAGTATAACTTAGACCAATGTCAATTAAATCAAAATGTAAATTGCTTTCTGTTTCAAATCCAATGACACGGGTTTTTGAAATATTTACAGGAGACCATTTAAAAGGACTTGTTTCCTGCCATTGTATAAGGTCTTTTGATTGTTTCAGAAAGCCAACTGCTCTTATATTGGCAAAGCTACCAAAAAATTTTTGAATATTTACTTCATATTCTGTTGATTTCTCTGACTTTAAATCTGGATTGCCCTCTGCCCATCCGGTATCAGGCCAATAGAGCGCGTTCATTTCAGGAACACGGAAGCCCTGTCCTGCTGAAAAGGAAATATTTGTCTGGTAAGGCAATTTTATTAATAGAGAAGCTTTCGGGCTGAATCTATCCTCTGATGAAATAGAATCATATCTTAGCCCGAGAGTCAATATCAAATATTTCTTCAAAAAAGTTTCGTTTTGCAGAAATATTCCTTTTCTTGTCCTGCTATGTCTTCCTATTGAATCATTCTCGTTTAGATTATTAGTGCTGTCAATATCCTCTTCAAGAATTTCGATTCCACCAGTAAAAAGATTGGCTGATCCGATATACATACTATGCTGAAGGTCAAATCCGAGAACATGATTTTTATGAATATTATCTTCAAGTCCGGGATTCATATAATCAATTGTTGAGTTATGACTATAAATTTTCATGACAGAGTCTTTATATTTGATATTTATCCCTGCAAGAAAATTCTTATCTTTTTCATTTGCTTTTGGTGTAAGCCATGACAATGAACCCGGAACACCTGCATCTCTGAAATTATAATCAAAGGAAATGTCAGCCCTGATATCTTTTGAAATATCGTAGGCTATCTTAATACTTGCAGATTCTGAATCATATTCGCTGTTTTCTCTAAATCCTGCTGATGTATTTTTGGATAAAGAAAGATAAAAACCAGCTTTATTAATACGCTGTGATGTGTTGAAGTTTAATTCTTTTGTGACAAATCTTCCATAAGATGCAGAAAAGCTTGTTTTTGCCTGCTCAGGTATCCGGGTAATAATATTTATTACTCCGCCCATAGCATCTGCGCCATATAACGCTGATGAAGCACCCCGCAATATTTCTATTCTCTCAATATTTTCAATCGGAATAGAAAGAGCATTTATGTCAACCTGTCCATCACCCGGCTTATTAAGTCTTTTACCATCAATAAGTACGAGTACCTGTGCTGATGTTGAAGCTCTTAGACTAATACTTGCTGAGGAGCCTTTATTGCCATATTCAAAAAGATGCAGTCCAGTAACATTTTTTAAAATTTCAGAAATGTTAGTATAACTGCCATTTTCAATTTGCTTTTTTGTTATAACAGTAATGTCATTGGGAATATCATATAGTGGTTCTTCAATTTTTGTTGCAGTAACTACAATTTCTTCCAGTGAAATGTTTTTCTCTTCTCCAAATACTGAAATAACAAATGTGAAGTAAGAAGTGAAAACCAGCAAAACAAAAATAATTATTTTTAAAAACTGACGACTCATAACTGATGAATGATAATTTTCTTTCATTTTTCCTCCCGCGAGAAATATTCAAGATAGAACGGTTTAATAACCGCTGTTTCTTTTTATCTGAACAGGTTTTCCGGCTCAGGGCAATTTTAACTTCCTACTTACCCACCTTCCCATCCTTTGACATGTTAAGGACAGTGGTCTTCTTTTAGTTCGTAGTTTGGAGATTTATGTCCATTATTTTTTTATCTCTAATAGCAATGAACCATGAACTAAAAAGGGCTTTCGTTCCCTTCACGGCTGCGGGGCAGCGGAGGATTGTTACCTCACTTCCCTGACTTTCAGATAATGTAAATATTAAAACTCACATTCAATAATCATGGATTTAAAAATGCTATCACCTCCTCTCAAAAATTAATGCTTCCATAAGTATTTTTCTTGCTAATTCGTGCCTCACCTGTGATAAAAATTATTAATATTCAATCCACTCAACACATCTCTCCTTTCTTTTGCCTTTCTTCTTCAGAGACCAGAAAAACATAAGGTTTAGAAGATATTGGGTTTTCTCTTACTACTACAATTGTTTTATAAACCTCTTCTATAATCTGATAAGTTAATACTTCAGAAGGAGAACCGCATTTATGTAAAGTTCCATTATTGAGTAGAATTAGTCTATTACAATACTGACTTGCTAAATTAAGTTCATGAAGGACTATAATAACCGTAAGCCCATTTTTATTCAGCCTTTTAATAAGATCCAGTATTTTTACTTGATGAGCTATATCTAAATGACTGGTAGGTTCATCCAATAAAAGTAATTCTGGTTCTTGCGCAAGGCTTCGGGCAATAACCACAAGCTGTTTTTCACCTGCGCTTAAATCTCCAAAAAATCTTTCCTTGAGATTAAAAGTACCGGTCAAATCCATTGCTCTATGCGCAATTTCTTCATCAAGTTTAGTTTCCAAAAATTGCAATCTTCTGCGATGAGGAATTCTTCCTAAAAGAACAAATTCCTCAACAGTCATAACATTTGCCGTTGAAATTTGGGAAACAACTGCTATTTTTTTTGCCAGCTCTTTAAAACTAAACTTTTCTATATTCTTTTTTTCAAAAAGAATTTTACCTTTTTCTGGTTTGATAACACGGGTAATTGCTCTTAAAAGAGTTGTTTTCCCTGAGCCGTTTGGACCGATTATTCCAATAAGTTCTCCCTTTTCAACTTTAATGTTTATATCTTTCAAAAGAAATTTTGAATTATATCCGCATGTCAAGTTTATTAATTCAAGCATAATTAAAAATACCCTTGCACTGGAGTGCCAGAGCACTGTGCAGTAGTTAAAGAGATTTGTAGATTTTTTAAAATAAATTGGAGATCTTGAAATCTTTCATGCTCTCTTTGATAAAGCATAAACAAAAAGACAACCTCCTAATATGCCTGTAATTACTCCAACTGGCAATTCTATTGGAGAAATAATGGTTCTTGCTAATGTGTCACAGATGATTAAGAAACTTGCTCCAGAAAGGAACGAGCAAATTAAAAGAATTCGGTGATCGCTTCCTGCAAATATTCGTAAAAAATGTGGAACCACCAATCCTACAAAACCAATTATTCCAGCTACTGATACACTGCAGCCTGTAAGCAATGAAGCAAGAACAAATAAAATCTTTTTGGTTCTTTCTACATTTACACCTAAATGTAATGCTTCTTCTTCTCCCAAAGATAAAGCATTAAGCTGTATAGAAAATTTATAAGAGATAAACAATCCCGAGATTGATATTAAAGCTGCTAATTTTATAAGGAGCCAGTTTGTCTCTTCTAACGAGCCCATTATCCAGAAGATAATTCCATGAATATCCTCTGTGCGAGATATAGCCATGATAAACATAATTAAAGATGAAGAGATAAAACTTATCATTACACCTGTTAAAAGAAGTCCTTGAATTTTTAATATGCCTTTTCTGATGCTTAAAGAATATACAAGCAAAATAACTAAAATAGCACCCAAAAATCCAGAAATTGGCAGGGTAGAAATCCCTAATGTTTGGTATAGATGAAATATGATATTTAAACATACTCCTAATGCAGCCCCACCAGAAATGCCGAGTGTGTAAGGCTCAACTAAAGGATTACGAAACATTCCTTGAAGAATTACTCCTGATAAACTCAATGCACCGCCTACAGCAAAACCCAAAATAATGCGGGGCAGACGAATGTCAAAGAGGATACTATATTCGGTAGTGCCTTTGCCCTCTAAAATTAAAGGAATGATTTGATTAACAGGTATTCCGGCAGAACCAACAGACAAAGAAAAGATACTTATTCCTAAAAGAATACCTCCCAAAACCGATACCCAAATTAGCCAGTAGATTAATTTATTTCTCATATGTGTGTGGATGTAAAATATTAACCATTTCTTTTAGAGTATCAACAAAACTTACAGGAGTAGGGCTACAGAATCTATCAGAATCAACAATATAGATTCTATTGTTTCTTACCGCACTTATAGTCTTATATTTCTGCCAGATTTTCTTTTCTTCTTTGCCAACAATACCCATTGTAGTAATAATAATTACATCCGGATTTTGTTTAAGCACCTCTTCACGGCTGTAAAGACCTGTCTTTGAATCAACAACAATATTTATTCCGCCAGCAGATTCAATCAAATCATTCACAAAGGAATCTTCCGGCGCTACCCATAAAGGTTTAGCTCCTACCTGAACAAGCACCTTAGGCTTTGGCAATTCCTTAACCTTTTGTTTAAGAGAGGATACAGTTTTTTTTGCTCGGTAAACAATTTCCTCTGCTTTTTTTTCTCTGCCCACAATTTTGCCTAATTCTAAAAACTGCTCACAAATTTCACGGAAATTTTTTGCTGAAGGAAAAGTAATCACTTTTATTCCCAGATTTTTCAACTTTTCTTTTGCCTTTGGATTTGTTAAGGAAGTTGCAAGGACTAAATCAGGCTGAAGGCTAATTACCTTTTCTATGTTCACTTCTATTATTGTGCCTACTTTTTGTGCCTGAATAGGCTTTTTACAGTAAGTAGTGACCCCGATAATCCTGTTTTCAATTCCTAATAAATAAAGTTCTTCAGTTATAGAAGGCGCTAATGAAATTATTCTTTGGGGATAAGTCTGAGACAGGACTTCATGTTGATAGAGCAAAAGTCCAATGGAAATTATAAGGAAAATATAAAAGACTTTTACAAAAATATTAGAAAAAATTACTTTCATCTTCCACCCTCGTGAAATTCTTTTTCTGGTTTAGGGTTCCGGGTTAAATTAGGAACTTTTAACCAAAATATGATTCTAAGAAATCTGGATAGGTCTTCCGGCTTAGGGCGGTTTATCAGTTTCCTACTTGCCCACCTTCCCGTCCTTTGACAAACTCAGGACAGTGGCTTTAATTAGTCTCAATCATTGGTCATTAGTAATTGACTAAATGACTCTTATCGGGCTTTCGTTCCCTTCACGGCTGCGGGGCAGCGGGAGAATTGCTAAAAAGCTCACTCCTCTTCCCTGACTTCCGAATATTTTATAACATATAGTATAAGTAATTTTCAATCGCTGGAAAAAACTACGGAATTATTTGGGTTTGTCTGTTGATGTTAGTTTATCCATGATTTTGGCTTCATATTCTGGGAAATCTTCAAATGTTAGCGGCTTTTTACGGTTAAGATTGACTTTTAAGAGTTTGAAATTGAGTTCTCTTATTTTCTTCAAACGTTCTTTATCATCATCAATCGTATTGATTAAAGCACACATGTTCATAATTTCTTTTCTTTCTTCAAGTTCAGGAGGAATACAACCAGCATTTTTTAAAAATTTATATGCAATTCTTAAATCTTCAGGAATCCATGTATCATCTTCAATCTCGATAGGTTTTCCCATATTTTCAAGATTGTCAAATTCACCATTTGCCATTGCTTCAATGATTCGTCTTTCGGCTATTTTCCAGAATATTTCCATAATAATTACATTATACAAAAAACATAGTATTTAAAAAATACCTCTAATGAACCCGAATGATATTTAGAATTAAACTTGTTATTACAGTATTAATGCGATAAAGTATAAATATGGGCAATGATTTACTTTATAAACTTCAAAGTCAGATTGAAATTGTCATAAAGGGTAAGAGTAATGTTATAAAAAAGGCTTTTATAACATTATTATCAAAAGGGCATTTGCTTATTGAAGATATTCCGGGTGTTGGAAAAACAACTCTTGCTTATACAATCGCAAAATCAATAAATTGTTCATTTCAGAGGATACAATTCACGAGTGACTTGCTTCCTACGGATATAATCGGAGTGAATATTTATAATCAAGAAACAAGAGAATTTGAATTTAGAAAAGGACCCATTTTCTCAAACATTGTACTTGCTGATGAAATTAACAGAACAAATCCCAAGACACAATCAGCTTTACTTGAAGCAATGAATGAAAGAAGGGTATCGATTGAGAGAAAGACTTATTTATTACCAGAACCTTTTATGGTAATAGCTACACAGAATCCTATCGAATATCATGGAACATTTCCATTACCCGAAAGCCAGCTTGACCGTTTTATGATGCATATAAAAATTGGATATCCGGATGAAGAATACGAAAAACAAATTTTATTACAGCCGTCGCCAATTGAGATTGCTGATAAAATAAAGCCGATTATTACCTCGGCGGATATTATCAGAATGCAAAATGAAATTGACAATGTAACGGTTGAAGAAAGCCTTCTTGATTACATTATGTCAATTATTACTGAAACAAGAAAAGATGATAGGATAAGACTCGGGGTTAGTCCGAGAGGAGGCCAATTCCTGTTGCGTTCCTCGAAGGCATCTGCATATTTTGACGGAAGAAATTATGTTTTGCCTGGTGATATAAAGGAACTTGCTCCATTGGTTTTTGGACACAGAATTATACTGAAGACAAAATCTTATATTTCTGATGCTGAAAAAGTAATAGAAGATATACTTGATAAAATCCCTGTTCCCTTATGAAACTTACAAAAGAAGGCAGGAGGCTTGTAATTGCTGCAGTGCTTATAAGCATTACTGCTTTTAACACAGGGAACAATCTGATTTATCTTGTGCTTTCGCTTTTGCTGTCCATTATTTTTATATCGATTATTCTTCTTAAAAATAATATGAAAAGCCTTTCGTTGAATGTAATTCAAAATAAACCTATTTTTGCAAATACACCTTCTGAGATTTTACTGAAATTAAAAAACATGAAAGGTTTTTATACATATTCTATAAAAGTTATGTCATCGTTTGTCATCAAAGAAGGCTTATATTTTTCTAAAATACCACCGTATAAAGAACTATCCAGAAATGCCATGGTTATTTTCAATAGCAGAGGATTATATAAACATGGTGATTTTTATCTTGAATCAGGCTATCCATTCATTTTCTTAAAACAATCGATTTTATGCAATGTTAAAGGAGAAATAATTGTTTACCCTGAAATTAAAGAACAGTCACATTTCTTGCAATCTTATATTAAAGAAGGACAGGAGAGCATTAATCAAAGGATAGGCGTGGGCGAAGATTTTTCAATGGTTAGAGAATTCAGATATGGTGATGATAGCCGGCGAATACACTGGAAAGCATCTGCCAAAACAGAAAAACTTCTTGTTATGGAATATGATGCTTCAGAGATTAGAAAATTGACTATAATTCTTGATAACCTTAATGTTCCAGATAAAAATGATTTTGAAAAAGCTGTTTCATTTGCTGCATCTATTGCTGATTATTATATATTACAGGGTTATTATGTAAGACTATTGACATGCGGGAAAGTTGTTCCGTTTGGCACGGGTCAGGAACAATTATTCAAGATACTTGATGTGCTTGCTATTATTGAAAGTAAAAACATATGGGAATGCCCGATTACTTTTTATTCTGATGGTATTACTTTCTTGATTCTTAACTCGCGTGAGTCATCAATGAAAAGATTAGTTTCATCAGCAGATAGAGTATTTTATGCTCCGGAATTATAATATATTAACAGCTGTAATTGCTCTTACAGGAAGCTTAAGTCTTTTTATATCAGGGGAAATAAATCCGATTTTTTCCTTTAGCCCTGTTTTGATGATATATGGATATTTTCGTCTTGTAAAAAATAAACCACAGGCGCCAAAGTGGACTATAAATGTACTCTCGATTACAACTCTAATTATTTTCTTGCTGGATGCATTTATTGCTTCGGATGATTATCTTGTAAGTGTTGCGAATCTTACAATATTATTTCAGGCGATAAAAAGTTTTGATTTAAGAGAGCCATGGGATAACCTGCAGGTTTTCTTTATGTCTTTATTGCAATTGATAATAACATCAGAATTTACAAATTCAATATTGTTTGGTGGAATATTTATTGTATTTTTATCATCATCTGTAAGCGCTATTATACTGGCTCATTTTATAAAAACCGGTTCCGGAGAGAAAATAGTTCTTGCAAAACCAATGGTTTTCATTACCCTTATAACTTTTTTTCTTACAACACTCTTGTTTATAAGTATTCCAAGAATAGCAGGTGGGTTTTGGGGTAAGGGTCATAAAAAAGGCATAAAAACTGCGGGATTTTCTGAGAGAGTAGATTTTGGGTCGTTTGGTACTGTGAAACTCGACCCGACAATTGTAATGCGTATTGAATTAAGCGGGATTGAAAGAAGAGATCTTTACTGGAGAGGTATGACACTTGATTATTTTAATGGAGTAATGTGGGAAAATACAGAAAGCGAAAGAAGATTAATATATAAACGTGAAGGGTTTTTTACAATAAAACCTTATAAAAAACAAAATGTAACAGTACAAAAAATTTATCTTGAACCAATTGATACCGAAATACTTTTCGGACTTCCTTCAATTACAGCGATTGAAACTAACAGTAGAATCATTTCAGTGGATGGAACAAATACGATATATGTTCCAATGAAAAAAAACAAACAGTTCTTTTACACTGCATATAGTGTTGATGAACCAGTTTATTCAGGCTTTATAGAGAAAAAATATATTCAGTTGCCTGAAGGTATGGGGAGAATCTCAGAGCTTGCAAGGAATATAACAAAAGGCAAAACCAGAACTTTGGATAAAGTTATTGCAATAGAAAAACATCTTAAAGAAAGATATACTTATACACTTACTGTTCAGAAGCCTCCTCGGGGTGTGAATCCAATTGAAGATTTTTTATTCAGGACGAAAAAAGGTTACTGTGAGCATTATGCAACTGCAATGGTACTCATGCTCAGGTCAATCGGAGTCCCCTCACGTATTGTGACAGGATTTTATGGAGGTGAGATCAATTCCTACGGCGGTTATTTAATAGTCAGGCAGAGCAATGCGCATTCGTGGGTAGAAGCAGTTATAGACAATAAATGGCAAAGATTTGATCCAACTCCTGCAATTTCAATTGAAAAGCCATCAATAATAATACTTTATCTTGACACATTGAAAATGCAATGGAATAGATATGTTGTATCATTCAGTTCTTCGGATCAGAGAAACATTTTGCGTTTATTTGCATTTACACTTAAAATTCCTGATATGCCTGATTTCAGACTAAGGAGTATCAGGGATATTTTGGCATTATTTTTAGTTGCTTTTATAATGAGCACAATAGCGTTTTTGATTTATAAATCTTTAAAGAGAGAACATTATGCCTATCCGACAATTCAATATCTAAAAGCAGTCAAAATATTAAAGAAAAAAGGAATAAAAGTAACGGATACAATGACCTCAACGGAAATTAAAAGTATTTTTGTTGAAAATAGTCTAAAAGAAAAAATAGAAGAATTAATTACAATGTATGAAGAGCATAGATTCGGGGGAAAAATATTAACTCCTGATGATAAAAAAAGATATAGAGATCTTGTAAGGGAGATAGAATTGTTAAAATAAAATTAAATTATTTTTAAATTATGGAAAGAACTAAAATAATAATAACCTGTGCAAAGGGTATCGCTCCTTTTTTAAAGGAAGAAATTTTGAAGCTCGGATTTTCTGTAGTCTCGGAAACAGTCACGAGTGTAATGACAGAGGGCAATATAGAGGATGCCATGAAGCTTAATCTGTGGCTGAGAACAGGACATAGGGTGCTTTTTTTGATAAGAGAATTTTTTTCAGAAGATCCCGATGAACTTTATGATAAATTAATCGAAATTCCCTGGGAAAATTATATATCTGAAGACGGGTATTTTTGCGTAACTTCAAGTGTAGACAATCCAACTATAAAGGACTCGAGATATGCGAATGTTAAGTGTAAAGATGCAATAGTAGATAGAATACGTTTAAAAAAAGGAAAAAGGCCTGATTCTGGTCCTGAAAGAAATTCGACTGTAGTTAACCTTTACTGGAAGGATAAATATTGTTCTGTTTATCTTGACACATCAGGCGAAGCATTATCCAGGAGAAATTACAGAAAAATTCCTTTTAAAGCTCCTATGCAGGAAACTCTTGCATCTGCTGTAATCATGGCAACTAAATGGGATGGTAAAAGCCATTTTGTAAATCCAATGTGTGGAAGCGGAACACTTGCAATTGAAGCTGCTCTTATGGGCATTAATAAACCTCCGGGAATTCTCAGGAGTAATTATAGTTTTATGCATCTGAAAGGATTTAAATCAAATTACTGGAATCAATTAAGAATAGATGCAAAAAAGAATACTATGAAAAAACTAAATTGTAAAATTATAGCTTCTGATATAAGTGAAGAAGCTGTTTCTGCTGCGATTAAAAATGCAAAAACCGCAGGTGTTGAACAACTTATTGAATTTTTGGTGTGTGATTATTCAGAGACAGAAATTCCTGAAGGTGAAGGAGTTGTGATACTCAATCCTGAATATGGTGAAAGAATGGGAAAAGTAAAAGAACTTGAGACTGTATATAAAGGCATAGGTGATTTTTTTAAACAGAAATGTGCAGGATATAAAGGCTATATTTTTACAGGAAATCTTGATCTTGCAAAAAAAGTAGGATTAAAAACTTTTTGCAAAATCCCTTTCTATAATGGTGATATTGAATGCCGTCTTCTCGGCTATGAGTTATATAAAGGAAGTAAAAAGAAGCAATCTGAATAAAGAATTGTTATTCTATACATAATAGTCTTCATCTTTCTGCCAGCCATGTTTCCCAATTAAAGGCACAAAAACACATGGAGTATGTGTTTCTTTTTCGAGTTTCCCTTTTGCTTTTATGACTTTAAGAAGAACCTGTGAAAATCTGTCTCCGACAGGCGCAACTATTATTCCATTGTCATCTGATAGTTGCTCAATCAAAGGCTGGGGTATTTGAGGTGTTCCTGCGGTTATAAGGATTCTGTCAAAAGGTGATTCTTCTTCCCATCCCAATGTCCCGTCACCTGTTTTTATGAACACATTTTGGTAAGAAAGCGAACTTAAGATATTTTTTGCCCTTTCTGCAAGTTGTTCGATGCGTTCAATAGAATAAACATTTTTTGCAAGTTCAGCAAGAATTGCTGTCTGGTAGCCTGAACCAGTTCCTATCTCAAGTATTTTTTCGTCACCCTTTAGTTCAAGAAGTTCTGTCATTATTGCTACCATATACGGCTGGGAAATTGTCTGGCCTTCACCAATTGAAAGAGCCATGTCATCATAAGCTCTCGGTTGTATATGTTCTGGTACAAACAGATGTCTTGGAACTTTTCTCATAGCATCAAGAACACGTTCATCGCTAATTCCGCGAGGTATTAGCTGAGTTCTAACCATGTATTCTCTTAATTCCTTGAAATCCATCAGTTGCTCATCCTTTTCAGAATTTCTCTTGCTGCAATTACTCCTGAAGCAGAAGCCTGTATCAGTCCCCTGCTCACCCCTGCACCATCACCTATTGCAAAAAGATTTTTAATTTCGGTTTCGAGTTGATTGGAAAGTTTCAATTGTATTGAATAAAATTTTACCTCAACTCCATATAAAAGTGTATTTTCAGAGTTGACACCTGGTGCGATAAAATCAAGAGCCTCAAGCATTTCTGTTATATCTGTAATGTAACGATATGGAAGTGCAAAGCTTAAATCTCCCGGAGTAGCATCAGACAATGTTGGAATAACTCCTCCTTTTTCAATTCTTTCAGCAGTTGACCTTCTACCATTTCTTAAGTCACCCAGACGCTGTATCAATACGCCTTTACCGAGTAAATTGGCAAGTCCTGCTATATATCTTCCATAAGATATAGGGTCTTTAAAAGGCTCTGTAAATGTAGTACTCACCAGTATCGCAAAATTTGTATTTGATGTTTTTTTATCTGTATAACTATGACCATTAACTGTCCATATACCTTTTAGATATTCTTTTACGACCTCACCATAAGGATTTACACAAAAGGTCCTTACACGGTCATTGAATTTTTTGGAATGGAAAATGAGTTTTGGTTCATATGTAATTTCTGTTATTTTCTCGAGTACCTTTGCCGGTAATTCAACTCTAACACCAATGTCAACTGGATTTTGAAGCACGGAAAGTTTTAAACGTTTTACCTCTTTTTCAAGCCATCTTGAACCTTCACGGCCAGGCGCAAGAATTAAGTATTCAGAAAGATATTTTGTGCCATTTTTAAGTTTTATACCATATGTCCTGTTTTTTTGTGTCAGGATCTTTTCGGCTTCAGATAAAAATAGTATATCTACTTTGTCTCCAAGATATGTTTTTATATTTTCAAGAACAATTCTGCATCTGTCAGTTCCTATATGTCTTATTTTTGATGGTATTAAAGATAGATCATATTTTAAGGCAATTAAAGAAAGATTTTTAATTGCTTCTTCATCCTCTCCATAAATATGGTCTGGAGCACCATATTTAATATAAATACTATCAGTGTAGTTTATTAAATTTTCAAGTGAGTTTTTATCAATATATCTTGAAAGAAAACCTCCTATATCAGCCGAAAGTGTAAGCTTCCCGTCGCTAAAAGCACCTGCTCCTCCCCAGCCGCTAAGAAGAGCGCATTCTGGACAGGTTATACATTTGGTTTTTTTGACTTTCATTGGACAGATTCTATTATGAATATCTTTGCCTTTGTCTATCATTAAAATATTTATGTTATTATCTTTTTTGAGAAGTTCGAGAGCAGCAAATATACCGGCAGGGCCTGCACCTACAATTATGACATCATATCTGTTCATATATTATATTTCGATCATAAATCTATTTCTGAGAAATTTTAGGGCATCATAATTTGTCAGATCAAGATGAATCGGAGTAACTGAAACATAGTTATCCAGAATAGCCTGTATATCGGTATCTTCACCATGTTCCCAGTATGGCATCCCGCCGCCTATCCAGTAATGCTTTTCTCCGTGGGGATCGAATGTTTCATGAATAGAACCATCATATATCCTTTTGCCCTGACGTGTAAGTTTAAATCCTTTAAGATTGTTTAATGGAATATCAGGTACATTTACATTGAGAAATGTGTCATAAGGAAGGGAATTTTCGAGTATATACTTACCGATTTTAACTGCAATTTTTGCCGCAGTATCAAAATTAAATGGACGGACATTTTTTTTATTTAATGCAAGAGAGATAGCAAACGAGGGGATACCCATTATAGTGCTTTCAATGGCAGCCGAGACAGTGCCTGAATAAGTTATATCATCGCCAAGATTTGCTCCTTTATTTATTCCTGATACAACAAATGCTGGTTTGTCTGGCAAAATTTTGTTTATGCCAACAGCAACACAATCAGTAGGAGTGCCATTCAAACTATATATGTGGTCTTCGAGTTGTTCAGCTTTCAAAGGTCTGTGCATTGTTAAAGCATGACTCACAGCACTTCTTTCTCTGTCTGGAGCAACAACATAAACATCACCAATTTCTTTCATTATATTATAAAGTGAAATAATACCGGGTGAATGAACCCCGTCATCATTAGTAACAAGAATTATATTCATAAAATATTGTATCAAAAATGAACAGCAACATGTAATAAGAATAAACCCGGGTGATGCTGATAGAATTTATAGCTTGTTAATAACTAATAACATAATCAAATGTCAATAACTCAATTTGTGAAACAAAATCACGGGTCTCTTTATACTGAGGCTGAAGTCGAAGCGTAAGCCTCAGAGATAAAATAGGTAGCTACATCAAAATATAAGATAAAGCCATGTTTTTATACAAAGGTAGTTTATTTTGTTTCATAAATTGAGTTATTTCTATAAAATAATCGGTAACGTTAAGCGGAAACATGATATAGACTAACGACTTAGTTGCTAAACA
>Ga0078972_1005450_pt1 | contig 32291 bp, 29 predicted proteins | sample YelNatPaOPGAMG01_FD_67568 | JGI IMG/M metagenome (GOLD analysis project Ga0078972, IMG submission 67568) | Hot spring thermophilic microbial communities from Obsidian Pool, Yellowstone National Park, USA - OP-RAMG-01 (SPADES assembly) (version 2) | ecosystem: Environmental > Aquatic > Thermal...
TAAAGTCGCCGGTTACCTCGGCTAAACTGACCTGAGTGATATCAAGCTTTTTGGCTTCAATCAGTTCCAATAGCTTGTCCATCGGTCCGGAAAACTCCCCCGTCGTCACCTGAAACATGAATAAAGTGTACCGCAAAAATCGCATTGTTGCAAAGGTTGCGCGATGCAGCGCGCCATAGTATAGTATCTGCAATACATTGTATGAGCGCTTCATCCTATCGAACCTATCGCCCTAAAAATCTTGCCGAATTAGTGGGACAGGAACATATTATCACCGTTCTGCGCAATGAAGCGGCGGCAAATAAAATCGCGCACGCCTATCTTTTTTATGGGCCACGTGGCACGGGAAAAACAACCACCGCCCGCATTCTTGCTAAAATCGTCAACTGTCAGAAACGCGCGACCGATCCACTATTTGCTCAACAGGGAGAACCGTGCAACGAATGCTCCGCCTGCACAACAATTGATGCCGGACAAGCGCTGGATGTCATTGAAATAGACGCGGCGTCAAATCGCGGCATTGATGAAATCCGCAACCTCAAAGAAAACGTTCAAACACTCCCCTCTTCGTTCAGCCATAAAGTTTTTATTATTGACGAGGTGCACATGCTCACGCCGCAGGCATTTAATGCGCTTTTGAAAACATTAGAAGAGCCGCCCGCGCACGCTGTGTTTATTCTAGCCACCACCGAATTTGAAAAAGTTCCAGCGACCATCTCGTCCCGCACCCAGCGATTGCATTTTCACAAACTCACCTTACAAGAAATTGTCGCCAAGCTGGAACGCATCGGCGCAATGGAAAACGCGGTTTCCGAACGTCCGGCGCTGGAGATGATTGCGCGACTCGCCGATGGCGGCATGCGCGACGCCGAATCGCTTTTTGATCAAATTGCGTCGCTCAAAGACGGACGCGTGACCGTTGCCAACGTGGAACGCGTCGTGGGAAAGGTGGACTTCAACCGCATCGTGGATATGGCCGCCGCGCTCATTGCCGGCGATCGCGCCCGCGCGTTGGACATTCTCTACCACGTTCATAACGAAGGGCACAATCTGTTCCAATTCAACAAAGACATAACTGAATACATCCGCCGCGCGCTCTCGCTCTCGCTCAATCCATCGCTGGAACAATGGTTTACCAAAGAATTAGCGCAAACCGAATTGGAAAGCATCAAAAAAAACGCTCAGCTGATGGACGAAAAAAAACACGTCAAACTCGTGCAAGATCTTATTACCGCCTATATGCAGATGCGCTATAACCCCTTCCCTATCGTGCCGTTTGAAGTGGCCATCATTGAAAACACCGCCGAAGCGAAGAAAAAGTAGTTTTTGGTTGCGTCGGTAATAGAAAAATATCATTTGAAAGATGAACAGCGATGGTGTATACTTACACCTATATCCGTTGTTCATATGAATCCATCTTTTAGGGAACACGCAATCGCACTCCGACGTAAAGGATTTTCGTATTCGGAAATTCTTGCCATTGTGCCCGTAGCAAAATCGACGCTCGCCTTGTGGTTGCGATCAGTTGGTTTGTCGCAAAAACAGAAACAGCGCATTACCCAGAAAAGAACCGACGGCGCTCGGCGGGGAGCAGCAAAGAAAAAGCAGCTACGCATAGAGAAAACTAACATCATCAAGCACGCTGCCAAAAAAGAAGCACGCCGCCTCATTAATAATCACCTCTGGCTTACCGGAACAGCGCTCTATTGGGGAGAAGGAGAAAAAGAAAAACCGTGGCGCCCCAGCAGCAGAGTGACCTTTTCGAATATGGACGTTCACGCGCACAAAATATTTCTGCGTTGGACGCGTGCGTTTCTAAAAGTACCCAAAAAACTTTTTACGTATGCGCTTTTTATACACGAAAACGCCGACACAAAAAAAGCGCTTGACTTCTGGAGCGACAGACTGCGGATTCCGGTATCTAAAATTATCGTGTACCACAAGAAAGATACTCTAAAAACAACGCGCGGAAACAAGGGTGACGATTATAACGGCGTACTAATGATACGAATCCATAAGAGCAGCGACCTTAATCGCAGGATTGCGGGATGGATAGAATATGTGGTAGAATCGCTCACGTAAATTGCGGGGTGGTGCAATGGTAACACGTCTGCCTTTGGAGCAGAAATTCCTGGTTCGAGTCCAGGCCCCGCAGCAATCCTTTGCCAAGGCTTCTGAATTGCTTTGCAAAAAGAGATGTTTTGACACTCCGCTCCGCCACCGCCAAATTTTGTGCCTTGCCGCAGCTTTAACGAAGGCGGGTCGTGCCCGCGAAACTAGCGTCCCGTCAAAATCAATTACTTAACTTTGTTGCAAAGTCACTAAAATTATCAAACCAATATTTCCGATAATTTTCTGGTACTCCAGCCACACCACCGTGGGCAGGCTTTAATAAAACTTTTGTGCTGATATCTAAACCATTGTATGGATGTTTTTTGTTCTCAAAAATTCTCGAGTATCCATCTATTTTTCTTAGTCCGTCTGTATTTTCCGTTCCTTTTGGATCTACAAACAAAATTACATACTCGTTTCCTTTCTGCATCCAAAAAATAAAGTCCGGCTTAAACTTAGCCATAGTGTTTTCTTTTGGATTGTAATATGGGATATGTACTTCGTCTATGGTTTGATCAAGCTTTGAAAACATCCACCAATCAAATTGTTTAAAAACATTACTTTCACTTTGTACATACTCCTCAAGCTGTTCAATAAATGTAACTTCACTAGGGACATCAATAATGTGGTTCAAATAATCAACTTTTTCATTTTCAGAAACAATAAGAGGAATATAATAATGATTTTGAATATACTTTATTTTTAACTTTTTCCCCTTATATTCAAAATTTTGCGCCTCAAATAAGCTCATTTGTTTTCGCGCAAATTCTTCTCTTGGCATTTTTCCGTATTGTTTATCAAGTTCTTTCTGTTTTTCAGGATATTGTTTTATTTCCTCAATTTTTTTCTTTATCTGCTCAAATTTTTCGCCGTCACTAAACTTGATTCTCTTGAAGTGAACGATTTCGTTCTCTAATTTCTTAAACTTATCAAATTCTTTATCTCTAACGCTAAAATAATCTAAAATCCTATCCACTAACAAACCCGGCTCTGAAATTGTCCTCACTTCTTCAAAGTCAAAATATTGGTCTGGCGTTCCAAAACTTTCGCTTGCCTTCTCAACAACCCTGACATCGCATTCATATTTTGCTAATGCGATTTTTGGGCCAATATAATTAAACATTGCTTTGGCTAAATCAAAATCGTCTCTATTGATCCCGTATTTTTGAGGTTCTCTTTCTTCCGCAAATATTTTATCCGATTCTTTATATACCGGAATAAGCAATAATCGCTTTTCAGCATCTTTGTTGATGACAAACTCATATCCTAAGTCCTTTTCTTGTTTTTCTTCTTTGAGCGTTTTGATAATCTCCCTGAGATTTTCTGCATTGGTTCCAAAAACAAACAAGCTCTCAAGCGGTAAAATATTTTTTTGTATTTTATTAAACAATTCTTCTTTTATCTCTTTTGCATAATATAAATTTAAAAGCCTTTTCCGCTTGTTTTTTTGCGGCTCAATCCTGACACCTCGTCCAACAGATTGCAAAACAAACTTTTTGGCATCGCTCCCCACGCCGATATTCACAAACAAAATAATGTTTGGGCGGTTAGAATCCCACCCTTCATAAAAAGCGCGGGAACCCATTAAAATGTTTATTTCCGAATCATCGTTGTTAATTTCCTCAAAATATTTTTCATCTTCATATCCCTGATTAATATTAAATCGACTCATCTCATCTCTTAGCCATTGGGGCATTTCTCCGGTTTTTATAAGCGCAAAGTGTCTGTCAGAAGTAGTGAGTTTAAACGCAACTTGACTTTTATCAGACGGACGAAAAGATATTTCAAGCGAACCGGGTTTCTTTGAATTATAAACTTGCTCTAAAATATCTTCGTATTCTAGTTCCAAAAATAAAGATTCATTGAGATTAAATTTTTCTTCTTCAAATTCATATTTCGGATTATTTTTAAGTTCTTCTAATAATTCATTTTTAGCATTATTAAATTTTTTATCATTAATTGGCTCTTTTGCTATCTTTTCAATTTCTCTAAAAAATAACTGCAAATCAGCATCTGGTTTGCTAACTGAATTAACCAGCGTCAAAAGGAGCGGACGGTGGTAAAGTGTTTTATCTTCTTTTCTAACTTTTTCAAAATATTTATTTATATATGTTTGCAAAATAAGCGTCTTCAAAACAATTTTTTGCTTTTCAATGGGAGCAAAATCTGTTTGATCTCTAAAACCCTCAACGTCCTTTTGAGATACATAAATATGCTTTCCATAACCTTCCTCGATAAATTTAGAGAGGTTGAAATTAAATACACACGTGGCGTAATCTCGCGGATCGGTAAAGGTCGCGGAAAAATTAAAAAGAAAACCATCTCTTGAAAGTATTGAATATAACACTTGTCTTTTACTGTCTTCTTTGTCGCCCTTGTGGGCTTCATCTAAAAGAATGTACCATTTGCCGTCATTGTCGTAATTTCTAAAATTCACGATTTTTTCTTTCTGTTCGTCGGAAATTAAATCGGAACGATAATAAAAAACGGTAATTTCATTTTTGGCAAACGGCAAAGAATTCTCTCGCTTGACGCTTTCATAATCTTTCAAGCTTTTTAAGTTTATTTTCGTCTCAAAATTAAAACTATTAAACTCATTGACGTGTTTTTTAAACTGCTCTAAAAGGTCATCTCTATGAGCCAAAAAAAGGATGTCATTTTTTGGTATTTCATTTCTTTGCATAAGGGTCCCGAGCAACTCAATCAACTTTACGATAATCAACGTTTTTCCCGAGCCGGTCGCCATCCAAAAACTCATCCGATTGATAAAATGTGCAAATGAGATCTTTCCATCAGTTGTCGGATAATCCTTTTCATAATCTATAAGATATTGAGCGGTTTTCCCATCAGCTTTCTTTTTTAAATCATAATCAAGGTTCTCTTCTATCTTATATCCATTAAAAAAATTGATTTTATTGCCTTTTTCGTCAATATAAAAACGAAAAAGAGCTTTCAGCGCGTTCTGTAAACCCTGCTTTTGAAAATCAAATAGTGTTTTGTCGGAAGAAAATCTGCCAAAATTAAAATTCTGCCATTGTGCCGGCAAGTTTTCCAAAGCAATATTATTTTCTACAATGTCCTGTAAGTACAATTTCATATCGCTAACACATTGGTAATTATTTTAATCAGTTTATCCTTTTCCTTTGGGTCACTCACAGCTATCAAAAGAGCCAAAGCAGTCAAAGCATTGTCATTGATTTTCTTTTCTCCGGTTCGGCGATACAGAAAATAATTTCTGTCTAAAAAGTAGGCAAACAAAAACGAAGCGATTCTTTTATTGCCGTCCACAAAAGGATGATCTTTGATAATAAAATACAGAAGATGCGCTGCTTTTTCCTCTAATGATGGATATAATTCTTTTTTGCTAAAAGTTTGGTAAATGTTGCCCAAAATTCCTTGAAATTTTTCGCCATTTTCTTGTCCAAATAGATCGCTGGCCTCGCCTTTGGCAATCAGCTCTTGCTTGATTACTTGAATAACTTTTATTGCGTCTTGGTATTTTAAAACGAAACCGCTTTTTGTCTTTTTAATGAGCGATAATTTTTCTTTATCATATTGTTCGAGGAGGGTAAGTGTCTTTGCATAATGAGCTAACAAATTTAAAATTTCTTGTTCTTGTCCAACCAAAAGTTCATGTTTTGATTTTTCCTGCAAAAACGAAATAGCGCCTTGTAACTCTTGCAATTGATTGCGCGCCTGCAAAAGCCGTTTTTCATTGATGGTATAACCTTTAACCAGATGATCTTTTAGCGTTTTAGTTGCCCAAATGCGAAATTGAGTTCCACGAAGAGATTTAACCCGATAGCCAACGGAAATAATAACATCAAGGTTATAGAAATTTGTCTCGTATGTTTTCCTGTCTGCAGCAGTTATTCGGAATTTCCGAATAACTGCATTTTCTTTTAATTCCCCTTCTTTAAATATATTTTTAATATGTTCGTTTATAGTCGGGATGCCCTTATCAAAAAGCACGGCCATTTGTTTTTGGGTCAACCAAACTGTCTCTTCTTTCAGGCGCACATCTAACTTCGGTCCTTCTTTGGACTTATAAATAATTATTTCGCCTTTTTTGAAATTGTCTTGTTCCATAAGTATCTAAAGTCAAATTCCTGCCACTTCGCCGGCAAGTTTTCAAAAGAAATGTCGTCTACGATGTTTTGCAAATATAGTTTGGACATTTTTAGAATAATTCTTTTGCTTCATCCTCGATCAATCGTAAATATTTATTCAAGTAGAAATAATCAGGATCGTTTTTAATAGCTCTTGTTAAAATTTCAAATTCTGGATTTTCTTTATTGCGTCTATTAAATAAAATTAAACCAATTCCAAATTTTAAGCATAAAGATTCAACTCTTTTTATATCTGCTCCATTAGCATCTTTTGGAATTACTAAATAAACTTTATGACTAAAAAGTTTATATGAACAAGCTTGACCAAAGGCAGTAATTAATTGTCCAGTATCAGTCTTTATTTCACCACTAATTATTTCAATTGGCGGTTGAATATGTCCCAAACCAAATATTTTATATGTACCGACTACATCAGGCGTTCCCCATTTATCCTGAAATTTATTCCCGCCTAATGGGATTGCTTTTGTGCATTCTTCTAACTCATTAACCAAATAATTAGCAAATGGATTATAAAAATCTTCTTCTTTTATTTTTTCTATAGAAAAAGGAGAGGAACTTATTTTTGAAACAAATGTTTTTCCAAAATATTTTTTTAAGATGTATAAACCCTTTTCTGGTCTCACTACATCATCAATTTCTCCTTTGTCAATTTTTTGTTTAAAAAACCAAACAGTACCATGGATAGCATTGACATTAACTTCTGGTAATTCATTGTTAATTTCTCTAATTAAATCAGCATATCGAATTCCCTTTGGTTTATTATCCAAAATTTCGTATACTTTTTTAATTATTTTTTCTCGTTGTGTAGTCATTAATTTAAAATCTTATATTATTAATATTAATATTTTTCCATTTCATTTTTCGGAAGATTAACACACTCATATTTTAAAGAATTTTGGAAAAATTCATCATTACTAAATTCATTTAAAACCTCCTTAAGAGAAAATTTTTGATTTTTATTTTTAATTTTAATAAAAAACTCCCCACCTTCTTTATTAAACCAAAAATTTCTCTGAGGATTAATTACATTTTCTTCTATCAAATTCTTTTTAAAAACTTTTTTATTGAAATAACTTATAACTTTTTTATGAATTGTTTCTACATAATTCTTTTTTGAATCATCTAATTGAAAATAATCTCCATGAACAAGTCTATTTCTAAGTCCTGTTGTTTTTTTAAAGCACTCTTTATATAAATCATCTCCCAAAATTTCTTTTTCAAAATCTTCTTTTGATTTCCTCCCTCCATTTTGCTTGCTCTCTTTTGCTAACTTCTTGGCTAAAGCTTCTACGGCAGAGAACATCAGTAGAATCTTCGCAGAATATCCAATTGTGTTCGTAGCGTCATTCCAATAATAAAAAAATTCATCTGAAATTTCTGTTTTTCTAATTAAAATTTCTAAAGCTCTTAATTCTTCTTCTGCGAACATTAATTCTACCGGTCTAGTGTCTTTTGTATATCTAAAAAAAGCAATGTCACTTTCATTTTTATTAATTAAAAAAGGTTCTATTAAATATTCAATATAAACTTGTGAAATCAAAGAAATTCTCGGTATTATTTTAGATAATTTATTATTAAAACATGCATAGGCTTGTCTATAATTTTCAGCGTTAATTGTTGCTATAGCAATCCATGCATCATTTATCCATCCTGCCATAAAATTGAAATCCCAGTGCGAAAATTCAACATCGTCGAGTTGGAAAGAAGCTGGTTTTTCTCTATCTTCCATTACAGCGCATTCTGCTAAAGTTAAAATTTTTTGTTCGATTCTATATGTATTCATCTCACCACCAAATTAATGGTTTAATTAGTTTATAATCCAAATCTTTGGTATTGATTTTTGTTCCATCTTCAAATTCCACTTCACCGTCTTTTATGGCCTTAATCCATTTTCCAGTTAGGTTTGATAGCGTTTCCGCAATATCAATATCGGGGTAAAGCTTGGTCAAATCTACCTTTACTCTCTTATTCTTATAATCTATTTCCAAAGCTTTTAGCATTTTTTCATCTTTCATAAAGACATATTCCTGATATGGAGTTTTTGATGGCGAATTAAATAGATCACTTTCTTCGTATTTACAATTAGCCAGCGCTTCCTCGTATTGCTCAAGTTCGTAATATTTGAAAAACCCACCACCATTCCAATTAACATCTTTACTCAAATGTGGTCTTCTTTCTATATCAGGTAATGAAATATTTTTATCACCAAATAATACCCACTTCATTCGCCCCTTAACTCCTAACTTTTTACCACTTTCTGTTTCATACATTTCATTAAAATGCTCTCCCATTTCTACTCCAATCCATTTTCTATTTAATTTATGCGCTACTGCAGTTGTTGTGCCAATTCCTAAAAAGTAATCCAAGATTATTCCTCTCGCTTCCGACGATGATTGTATTATGCGCCTCAATAAATTTTCAGGCTTTTGTGAAGAAGTGAAACTAAAACTTTCGCTGACTCTCATTTCAGATTGAGTAAAGGAAAAAATATCATTCCATATATCACCGACTGGAAATATTTTTTCATTTATTTCTACATCGCTTAATCCAAAAACATTATTATTCCATTTCTCAATTTTAAACTTGAAGTCTGTAATTTTTTTAGGAAATGTTATTATTGGAAACGCTATTAAATCAAGCCAATTTATACCAAGTTCTGTTGTATTTCTATTCGGTTTCCACAATTTTCTAAATAGATATTCATCATTTCTGCAATAAAATAATGTTTGGTGCTTTAGCTGAAAGTTATCGCCAAAACTCTTGTATCCAAACAAATCTGCCTCAATATCTTTTGTAGCATTCGTGTCAAATATTATTTCAACGATTTGTGAAAACTTGTCTTTAATAAGTTCTTTGCCAAAAACATTTGCATTATCATCAAGATGAAGCCAAAAACTTCCATCTTTCTTTAATAGACTAATTCCTAGATTTATCCTATCTTTCATTAAACTCAGCCAACTTGAATCTTGAAATCTATCCACATACGGAAAATCTTCGCCCGTATTAAACGGCGGATCGATGTAAATTGTCTGCACTTTTTCTTCGAATTTCGGGAGGATTGTTTTTAACGCCTGATAATTTTCGCTTTTTATCAGCCAGCCGTCTAAAGATTTGTCTAAATCATCAAACAAAGACAAAATTTCAAGCTCTAAATCCTTAAAATACTTCGTATCAATCGGCAAATGTTCATATTTTTTGGATAGATGCTTGCCTGTTAAATCGGTTTCAAAAATATCTTTTATCTGGAATTTATCATCAACAATGCCAAGCTCCTGCCATTCTTTGATCTGCTCTTTCATCCCGCTATGCTTGCAAATCTTTTCAATTAGTTTTTCATTTTTAATCCTGTCAAGGGTAATGACATAGTTTGCATTTTTAACAAACTTTGGCTTATTCCAGATTTTTACCAATTCATCTTCAAATTGAGAAATAAAATCAATAACCTTGAAAGCAATATCTTTGAGGATTTGAAGCTGATCAATCCTATCCGCGCCCCACTCCTTAGCTCCTTCCCAGAAATACTGATAACTCCAAAGTTTAAATTGCTCCTGCAAAAAGTCCTTGGCGTTTTTATTGATAAAGAAATCAACTTCGCTTTGTTTTTCAAAAATGCGGAAAGCGCGATCTAATTGTTCTTCGGTAATCGCTATGCCCTTTTTCTTTAGAGCTTTTAATATCTCATCCTGTTTTGTTTTTGTTCCTTTTTCAGAATACAAAACAGCAAAAACAACCGTGCCGTCTTCATGAACTTTGCTTAACTCAAAAATCAACGATCGTTTTTCGTTGGCTTTTTTGGTTTCAATTTTTGAAGCGTCAAAATAAAACTTCAAACCGTCCCTGCCCACCGCAGCTTCAGCGGAGGCGGGAAACTCAACCGGCATACTTCTAAAAATGCTGTCAGTTTTGACATAGTAGAGCATCTGCGTTTTCCAAAATAAAGTGACATCTTTTGTTGGATCGCTATAAACTTTTTCATATAAATTATTGTGTAATTCTTTAGGATTAAAATAAATTGAACCGCTTTCAGTAAAATAGCGGTTGAAAAAAGAATAAAGTTTGTCAAAAAGATCTTCTCTAAAAGTGGGATATTTTACGACGGCTTGGTTTATATCTTCTTTAAGCAGTTTTTCAATCTGTGAATAATATCTGGCTTTAATCCGCATTAAATTGATAAAACCGCCTTCGCCTTCAATTTTAGCGCCGATAAAAACATCCTGAAGCGCTTTGTAAAATTTTGTTTCTTTATTCATAGTTTTTTACTTTATTAAATCATCAACGCTAATATTGAGAGCTTTTAGCGATTTTGGACAAAGTTTCTATGGTTGAATTTCTATTTGCGCCCGATTCAATGTTAATAGCCGTAGCGTGAGAGACGTGTGCTAATCTCGCGAGCTTGTCCTGCGAGAGGCCACTTTCTTTTTTGAGCTTTATAACGAGCTCAGTGAACCTAACACAAGTTTACGCCGGTTTTATCGATGAATCAATTCTTGGCAATTCTGACCGCCTTTTCTGTAACTACAAGCTTTCCCTTTCCGCTGGGCTGAATTCTGCGCACAAAAAACCGGATAGCTCAATCCACAAAACACCGATGCCACGCTGATTGTTCTATTTTCCCGAAACGCGAAGCGACGCGAGGAGCGCGCGAATAAAGTCCTTCGTTTCTTTCCAATCGTTGACACGGATCGTTGGGATACCCGCGGCGGCAACAACATAATCGTTCCCGCCTTTGTACAATGCGTCCCCGACATATACCATATCTTTTCTTGAACAACCAACTTCTTTGAGTAACCGCGAAATGCCATACACCTTATCAATCCCCTTGCGCGTGACGTCAATGGATGTGAGCCCACCCATGCGAACCTCAAACCCCGGCAGACGCTTTGCCATCGCGCGCGTTATCCGCGCCCGCAATGGCTGAAAAGCGGCGTTCCATCCTTTCTTTTTTTCCGGAGACGCTTTTTGCCCCAACGCCGAAAAAGTAATTTGGCTCTGACGATCTTCAAAAAGCGGCCCGTATATTTTGGCGGGCTGAACATACCCACACTCGCGCAACGCCGATTGAAAGGCGGCCATTATTTTTTTCTTTTCACGGGGCGTAAACACGTATTGATATATCCGCCAGAGCCGTTGCCCGCGATACCGATAGAGAGACGCGCCCGATGTGGGAGCGATAAAAAGATTTTTCAATTCTGCCCCTGAGCCCTTTATATGTTTCAAAAACTGTTTCTTGAATTGAGGAAGATTGCCACCGCCGATGACGGCGACAATTTTATGCGACAGCAGTCGATTTAACAACAGCGCCATTTCTGGATCAAGATTTGCCTTACTCTCCGTGAGCGTACCGTCCAGATCAAAGACGATAATTTTTTTTGTAGCCGCGGCCTTCCCCTGTTCCTGCAATTTATGATGGGTAGCATACGAATTAAGGAGCCACGAACTGGATTGCATCTTCCCCCCTCTCCCCACATTAAAAACCATTTCGCATCCGATAGCGGCGCATACCGGCACCTCGGGAACATTGGCTTGGTGCCGATCGCCGCCATTGGCAAAAATATCCGGCTTGAGGCGGCGCAATTCGGCACATACGCTCATGTCCGTCGGATTTTCCGGATGCCGAGTTAACACAACCCGGTCAACGCCGGCAATCGCCTCGATAATTTCTTTGCGCTCCTCCTGCGGCATAAAAACATACCCCTTCTTTGCCTTGAGCCAATGATCGTTATTGAGGATCACCACCAACCGGTCTCCTAATTTTTTTGCTTCCTGAAACATGCGGACATGTCCGACGTGAATCGGATCAAATCCTCCGCTGACCGCAACGACCGTTTCTTTGGCGCGCCGCGCCGCTTTTTTTGTGAGCGTGGACATCGGCATTAACATTTACAACTTTTAAGATATTTTAAAAGCCGTTTTATTTCTATCGTCGCCACCCCAACCACCTGATCACCCCCGCCATAGTAGACAAAAAGCGTATTGCCGATAATCACATTGCCGCACGGAAATACAACTTGCGCGACTTGTCCGGTTTTTTCATACGGCATCTCCGGCTCAAAAATAGGATCATCGGTGCGTCCCAAAACAATTGTCGGATCTTTAAGATCCAAAAGGAGCGCGCCCACGCGATACACTCCCTGGCTTGAGACACCGTGATACAGCATCAGCCAACCGTCTTTGGTCTTTATCGGCGGAGCGGACGAGCCCACCTTTTCATCATCCCACCATCCTTTACGCGGACCAATCCAAGAATACTCCTCAAGCCATGCGTCGCCCTTAAAACGCAATGTTTGACTGAAAGCAAAATCAATAGCGTTCCCCACCCGATGAACGATCATAAATTTTCCACCGACTTTCTCGGGAAAAACAAAAGCGTCTTTATCGCTGATATCTGGCGGTGAGAGCAAAACCGGCGGCGCCCATTGCCACCGCTGATGGATAAAATCTTTCACCAAAATCGAGGTAAGCGCCACGCGAGGCTGATTTTTCCCATCATAAGCCGTATAACACGCATATATCGTATTGCCAATGCGCGTAAGACGCGGATCTTCACAACCCGAGTTTACTCCCGGCTGTGTCTTTTGTTCGTAGGGTCCCCGAGGAACGTATGCCGGATCGGACAAGCGCACATCTATGTGCGTACCATCTAAGGTAGATGCGTAGCCGAACACCGAGGTGTTGTCATCGGACATCGCGCGATACAGAATATGTATGCGATTATCAATACGCAGAGCCGCCGGATTAAACGTGGCCCTGCTTTCCCACGGATGCCGGCGATCAGGAACAATAATCGGATTTTCTTTGGCGCGCTCCAACCGCACCGTCTCGGTCTTTTTTTTCAGCATCTGCGACACCAGAGACGAGAGCCCCACCAACGCCAAGCAACAGGTCGTATCAGCCGCGCCGTAATAGAGATGAATCCAATCGCCCTTAATGATAGCCCCAGAAGGAAAAACAACATTGGACACGATGCCTATTTTCTCATAATATTCCTCGGGCGTTAGAATAGGAACTTGAGTGCGAGCGATTATTTTCAAAGGATCTTTAAGATCAAGCAAAACCGCCTCAACAGAAAAAAGTTTCTGCGAAGAAAAATATCCGCGGATATACGAGTAGAGTACCAGCCAGCCATATTTAGTTTTGATGGGCGGAGCACCGACCTCGACTTGATCCCGCACATCGCGCATCAACGGCAGAGCTGACTTTTCAAAAGTAGCATACCATTTTTGCCATCGTTCCTGCGACCATAAATCCTCCTCTTTATCAAAGGAGGCGACGCAGATTTTTGCCGGCGGTTTGTCCGTATTAACGGTCAACAACGCCCACAGCTTTCCGCCGATTTTTTCCGGAAACAACGCCATCCCCTTGGCGTTAAAAGGAGTCACGAGATGTTTTTCTTGAATCGTTTTCAAATCTTTGCTTATGGCGACGCCAACTTTAATCCCCTCGGCACGAAATGGATACTGGGAAAGCGCGGTATAGAAAATATAGTATTTGCTCCCGAGTTTAGTAATGCGGGGATCCTCGCATCCGAATTGCTCCCATGATTCTTCGGGCGTGATAAACCGCCGGCGCTTTTCAAAACGCACCCCATCTTTGCTCTCGGCAATGCCGATATCCGAAATCATCATCGTCGTATGCGTCAAACTGTGATAGTGCGCTTGAGAAAGAGCCCGATACACCAGATAGGTTTTGCCGTTTTTTTCAATGGGACAGCCGTTAAAAACCGCCTGCGCCTCCCACGAATGAGCGCTGAGGGGCTTTAAAACCGGATTTTCGCTTGATCGTTTGACAATCATGTCTTTTTTCTAAACATTTTTTTGTTCAATCTCGGCTCAACGTCTTTATGCAAACTCTCGACAAACTCATCAAAATCAGCCGACGCAACGCAGACATAACTATCCGCACTGCCATAATAAATTAAAATCTTTCCATCCTTGACTACCGCGCCCGACGCATAGACCACGCCACCTTTGAAACCATTGTGCTCATACTGTTCCTCGGGCTCCAGCAACGGTATGCGCGAACGATGAAGGATAATCGTCGGATCGTTGGCATCCAGAAGCATGGCGCCGACTTTATATTTGCTCCGATCATCATCCATCGCATGGTAAAAAACAAGCCATCCATATTTTGTTTTAACGGGAACTGGCCCCACACCACGAACCCATTTGTCCCAGCAATTTTTTCTCGGCTGATTGCCGCGAGTGCTCTGGAGTACCCGCGCGCCCTCCAAACTGTCAAAATAATCGATTTTGATTTCGGGGTTGATGCTGTGCAAAATCGCGTACTTACCGTTTATTTTCTCCGGAAAGATAACCCAATTTTTGTGCACTTCCCCTGCTGGAGAAATCAATTCCGGAGGCGTCCAGTTCCACCGTTTGTTTAAAAAATCATCAATGGTGATTGAAGTTAGGCCGACTCCCAGCCCTCCGGCGTCGCAGATAGTATAGGTCATATACAGCACATCTTCGTTTTCCACGCGCACAATGCGCGGATCTTCGGCTCCTCCCCAACTACCCCCAGAAAAAGACGGAAAAAAGGTAAAAGAGCGCCGGTCAAGCGCGTGTTCGTATACGGGAAACTCCAACCGTTCATCAATTGAGAATCCATCTCCGGACGCCGCATATCCCAGACGAGAGATACCATCCGATCCGATGGCGCGGTACAAAAAGTGAACCCTCCCCTCCAGCAGAATAGCCGCCGGATTAAATGTCTGCCACGACTCCCAGTCATTCTCGGGCCGGGGCAGAATGATCGGATTTTCTTTAATCCTGCTGAGTAATGACGTTGGCTTCTTGAGTGCTTGTTTCTTGCGTGGAACGGTTTTTCCCCGCACTCTTTTCTTTGGCACTGCTTTTTTGTGAGGACGCTGGAGCGGCGCCTTTTTTGTTACCCTCGAGACGCTTCTCTTGGCCTTTGTTTTTGCCATAGCGGCAACCTTTTTAATAGCCATAGTGTGTGCCCCAACGCCTGCAGCGTTGATTATTTTTTATAGTATGTATTTTTATGTTTATTTATTTAACGCGGCGCGGGTCGAAGGCCCCACATAACCAACCGGCCGAATCCCGTTCTTGGACTGAAACCGCTTAACCGCCGCCAACGTCAGATCGCCAAAGCGTCCCGTGATCGGACCGCTATACACCCCATCAGCGGTCAATTTTTCCTGCAAACGCCTCACCTCATCTCCTATCGATCCATATTTGAGCAAGCTGGTAAAAACATATTTATTGCCTGTCGAGATGGTTGTCCCCGTTTCCGCCGTCGGAAGCGCGGCGGTTACCGTTACCGGAATAGAGACACACGAAGTTCCTCCTGAGGCGCACACCGTAATAGACGCCGATCCCGCGCTCACGCCCATAAGAGTAAGCACGTTCCCCCCACTGATCGTCGCGCTACAGACACTGGCGGCATTTGAAGAAGCGGAGTACGGGAACGTCCCTCCCGAAAGCATGAGGTTGATTCCTTGTCCTACAGAGAGAACATGGGTGAGGGTTATCACTGACCCCGCAGACGTTGGTATTCCGGAAACAACAACATATAATGTCCCGCATTGGTTCGAACCTGAAGTCGGGCACACGGTAATGGTATCGCTCCCCGCCGCATTGCCGGACACAATAATATTTGATCCGCTTAAAATCGCCGAGGCAATACCCGCGTTAGCATTGTTTGAAATGTAATAGCTTCCTGAACCCAAAATGGGGACGGTTGAGTTTTGGCCCACAGCAACCGTGATATTATTCTGGGCAAATGAAACCATCGATCCAGAAGCGTTGACCGTTACCGTCAGCGTTCCGCACACATTAGTCGCCGAACAAATTGTCAATACCGTCGAACCCGCCGCAATTCCCGATAGCGTTAGCACATTACTCGAAAGATATGCCTGTGCAACACTGGAGTTTGAATTTGAGCTCACGGAGTAAGGCGCGATGCCGCCGCTCACCGTCACTGTCGTCGCCTGTCCCACCGCAATGGTCGGATTAGTCTGGCTAAACGAAAGCGCTCCCGCGACACTGCCGTTGGCTGTGGCGGTAATAACCCCGCATGAGCTCATGTTACTCGAACAAACCGTGATAGCCGAAGACCCGCCGACGCTTCCTGGGTAAAGCGATATCGCCGAACCGTTAAGCGTCGCCTGGACGCTTGACGGATTCGAGTTGCTTATGATGGAATACACCCCCGTTCCACCGGAAACAGAAACAACAGTCGTCTGTCCGGATGAGAGCGTTATATTGTTCTGACTGAACGTTAATCCCTGTGCGGTTCCCCCCGAAACATTCACCGTCGCTGTTGCACAACTGGCGGTGTTTGAAACAAGACAAAATGTCATCGCGGTCGTTCCGACGGCATTTCCCGTAATAGTTAACTGACTGCCATTGAGCGACGCGTTAGCCACCGAAGGATTGGAGTTGGTTGAAAGAAAAAACGGACCTGAAACGCTGGCGGTAATAACCAACGACTGTCCCACCGGCAACGAAAGCGTGCTCGGACTCAACGAAAACGAACCGGTCGTTCCGGTTGTGTATGGCCACTGCAAAGAGTTGGACGGTTTGCCGTTCACCGTCACCGACACAATGCCGCCGGGCGTAATACCGTACTGCGACGTGCTGATAGTTAATGAAAATGCGCCGTTCGGATCAGTCATTCCCACGGCGCGCATTTGAGACCCGTAGTTAAGTAAGACGCTGTAGTTGGGATCCGCATTGGTGATATTCATCTGGACATAATCGCCGTTCCCTGTGTAAAAAGCGGAGAATGTCGGCGTGGCCGCCTGTGCCAGAGAAGCCGCCGAAAATCCGACAACGACGATTAAAGAAAAAAGGAGCACCAATAACTTTTTTTTATACATACACCATGTGCATTTTAATGAAACAACTCCCCGCGACAAAAGCTCGGGAGCTCATACGCGGTCAGTATACCACATCCGCGCAAGAAAAGGTATCTACACAGATACTACTCCCCCGTTCTCCGGACTATTTCACCCGAACGAAATGTTTTGCACCGCCGCATTCCGCGTGTCGAAAGCACCCCACCGTGTGATCGTTGACCATTCCCACCGCCTGCATGTGCGCATATACCACCGTGGGTCCTAGAAATTTAAATCCCCTTCTTTTCAAATCCTTGGCCCACGCGACTGCCTCGGGAGTGTGGGCGGGATATTCGCGTATGGTCCGTATATGATGGACAATCTGCCGGCCGCCAACCCAACTCCACATATATTTTGAAAACGAGCCATATTCTTTTTGAACGTCCATAAAACGGCGCGCGTTTTCAATCGCCGCTTCAATTTTTGCGCGGTTCCGAATAATCCCCGCGTCTGTGAGCAGACGCGCCACATCTTTTTTGGTAAAGCGGGAAATTTTTTTGTAATCAAACCCCGCAAATGCTTTGCGGAAATTTTCACGCTTATAAAGCACCGTGCGCCACGAAAGTCCCGCCTGGAATATTTCCAGCGTAAGAAATTCGTAAATAGTCCGATCGTCGTACACGGGAACCCCCCACTCCCGATCGTGATAGCGTGTGTACAATGGATCACCGACTACCAACGCCGGCCACGGACAGCGCGGTCGGGAATGGTCGTTTTTCTTTGCGCTACGCATGATCAACCAGCGTCATTACTTTATCGTACGCGAAAGAATCACGCTCTGTTCGCCAAAAGCTCCCGGCGCCACCTGATAGCGAGGGAAATAAATCGTGATGGAATAATCGGTAAAAGTGAAATTTTTGAAATTGTCGGCTGTCGGCGCGGTGCCGGAATCAAGCATATCGGTCTGCACGTGCCCCTGTGATGCTGTTTCCAGATTGCTCGTCAATTGCTGGCGCGATACTTGCGAAACTTTTTGCAGATAATCGGGCGTGCCGGCAAAAAGATCGGCAAGCGTCAGATCCTTTTTTGCGACAAGGTCATAATTAAACGTCTGCAGTTCGTCCACACCGCTAGCGCCTCCTTGATAGGAAGAAAAGCGGAGAATAAAGCTGATGTAGTGCGCATTAATCTGCGCCGGTTCCCAGGTAGCAATAAAGTCAAATGGCGATGACGGAAATTGCTCAACGGGAGTTCCCGTGGGAGTGGTTGCTTGCCGCAAGGCCCAATTGTCTTGCGCGTTCTTTTTAAAATCAGCAAGGTGCGCATCCACCGCACTGCTAATCTCTGCATTGAACGACGCGGGGGCAAAAGCAAACTGCGGATATTCAATCGAGAGCGTCCACAGCTTGCTGGACGTATCATGCGTGGAAATAATATTTACCGGCAAGGACACAAAACCATTCTGCGATACGCTAGGCGATGAAGACGTTGTCCCACGCCATCCAATCACGGTTAACACGCCCAAAAGAAACGCGGCAACGACCAACCCCAAAGCGCTCAAAATTCTTTTATTCATATGCGCCAGTATATCATGCGCCGGCACGCGAGAAAAGAAAAGCGCGTCACCGCAAAGATCCCTCTATACAGACGCGTAAAATACCGATACACTACACAGCATGCTTATTGATGATGTCACCATACGCGTAACGGCCGGCAATGGCGGGAAAGGCGCGGTCGCGTTTAATAAGAACCTTATGGAGCTGGGACCAACCGGCGGATCGGGGGGCCGTGGCGGAAGCATTTTTGCCCGCGGCGTTTCTGATATCAGCGCGCTGAATTATTTTCGCCATAAAAAAGTCATCACCGCCCCCAATGGACGAGACGGCCAGGGACAATTCCGCGACGGACCCAACGGAGACGATATCGTACTGCTTGTCCCCGCAGGAACAATCATCCACAATCTCTCAAACCAGACCGATGTTTCCATCGATGCCGTTGGCCAGCAGGTGCTTATTGCTCGCGGCGGAAACGGCGGCAAGGGAAATTTTCATTTTCGCTCATCCACCAACACGTCGCCCACACAATTTCAGCCCGGACTCCCTGGCGAACAGTGGGAGATCCGCTTTGAACTTAAACTGATTGCTGACATCGGATTTGTTGGTCTGCCAAACGTGGGGAAATCAAGTTTGCTCAACGAATTGTCGCGCGCGCAAAGCAAAGTCGCCAACTATCCGTTTACGACACTTGAGCCGCACTTGGGAGTTTATTATGGTCTGATTTTAGCCGATATCCCCGGACTCATCGAGGGATCATCCAGCGGAAAAGGATTAGGCATACGATTCCTGCGCCACATCGAACGAACGAGAGTGCTCTTCCATTGCATCTCAGCCGAATCACCCGACCCCAAAAAAGATTACACAGTTATCCGCGCCGAATTAAAAGCATACAACCCCGAACTGCTCAAAAAACCGGAATACCTCCTCCTCACCAAAAGCGATGCCGTAGCGCCCGCCGAGGTTGCGAAAAAACTTGCCGCGCTTAAAAAAATAGAACCGCACGCATTGGCGGTTTCTATCCTTGATGATGCGAGCATGCAGGAACTAAAAAAAATCCTCAACGCCCTGGAAAAACAGAAGATGGAAGGTCGGGGTGTGCCGCTATCTCCCACCGACCCCGCCGCTAGCGCTTGAACGCCAACGCTCCCAATACCACAATAACGGAAACAAGAAGAATAAATCCGACCAGGACCGTCACCTGATTGGGAGATGCGACTCCGGCAATAGAGGCGGCCAACTGCCCGCTGTTATAGTTATATTGCGTTCCTTGCGGCGTTACCTGCGCATAAGGCGCGTAGCCGTACGGATATTGCGTGGGCATAAACGCGCTGACGGAATAATTAACGGGATACGTATACGCCGGCGGTTGGCCGTTTGTGTACGAATATGAAACCGCGCCGTTGCCATAGTACTCGTTGTTATAATACCCGTTGTTATACGATGCGTCCGAACCGTCGGCGTTGACGTAAATATATTTCGGAACGTAGACATACTGCGGCGTCGAAGCGTCGGGTGCCTGATACGACACGGGCGGCGTATATGTGTACGTCGGCTGCTGGTACGTCGGTTGCTGGTAATACGTATATCCGGATCCTGACGTCTGGAAGCTTAACACCGATCCGTACGTCGTGTTGCCACTGCTTTGCAGAGCGGCGCGGAAATAATATGTCGTTCCCGGCGTCAGACCGGAAACGGTGTACGGGAAATACGAGTTGCCGATCTGCACTTGCACGGCCGGCGTCTGCTGAGTCAGCGAAGAGGGATCAGTTCCGTACTCAAACCATCCCCCGTTCTGCGAAAAAACAGTTTGCGCGTAGGCATTCAACGTCGCCTGCGTGTCACTCACCGAAGAAGCGGGATTGGTGGTTACCGACAATCCGCCGACCGTGTTTGAGCCGCCGGCGGAAAATCCGGTCGTCGAAAAAGAAACAATCTGCCCTTGCGTAGTGCCGTACTGATTCTGCGCATCAAGACGGTAGTAGTATGTTGTTCCCGCCGAAAGATTTGACAGCGTAAAAGAAACAATACTGGGATTATACCCCGAACCAATTGACTGAGTGGGTGTCTGGCTCCCCAGCGATTGTGTCGTTCCGTATTCAAACCAGCAAGTCGTCTGATACCCATTGGGCGTTACCTGTCCCGACAACGTTGCAATGGTGTTCGAAAGAAGCGTTACCTGGTTGGTCTGCACCATCGGAAGCCCAAACGTCTGCGACCACACCATGCGGCCACCCCAAAGAGCGCCCACAATCATAATCATCAGCGCCGATCCAAGATATAAAATTTTCCTCGTTTTAAGTTTCATATGAAACGCTCCGCGCGATACAAATAGCAAAAAAACGACACTTTTTAGTATACAATAACCCTTGATTCGTGTCAAAATTTTCACCCAACCAACCTCTTCTTTTTAGAGCCCTTTTTTGGCGCGTTTTTCCTCGTTTTCAGTCAAATACATTTTCCGCATCCGAATACTGCGCGGCGTCACCTCAACCAGTTCATCGTCGCCGATGTAATCCAGCGCATCCTCCAATGAAAGGGTGACCGGCGTTTCCAGTTGATCCTGCAATCCTTCGTTTTTGGCGCGAAAGTTGGTCAGCTCCCGCGTGCGACACACATGAACACGAATGTCGTGCGCCTTGGCATTTTCTCCCACGATCATTCCCTCGTATACCGGAACGCCCGCGCTCAAGAAAAGTTTTCCGCGTCCCTGCGCCGTCACCAATCCGTAGTTGTTGGTGATACCGCCTTCGGTTGCCACAATTGATCCGTGCGCCACGGCATTCATGTCTCCTTTGTACGGTTCATACCCGAGAAAAATACTATTCATAATTCCCGTTCCCTTGGTTGTTGTCAGAAACCTATTGCGGATGCCAATCAGCCCGCGCGTGGGAGCCACAAAATCCATGAAGGTTGTTGCATCGTCAACGCGCATATTTTTCATGGTTGCCAATCGCTTCCCCATCATTTCTATCACCGCGCCGGCATGTTCGCTGGGAACTTCAACCGAAACCAGTTCCATCGGTTCAAGCTTTTTGCCGTTCTCCTCTTTGAAAATAACCTGCGGCTTTGATACCTCCAGCTCAAATCCCTCCCGACGCATTTTTTCAACCAGAATAGAGAGGTGCAATTCGCCGCGTCCCGATACCGTCCAGCGATCGGTGGTTCCCGTGGGCTCCACTCGCAGGGCAACGTCGGTCTCCGTTTCTTTCTCTAGACGTTCCTTGAGATTGCGCGATGTCACGTACGTCCCCTCTTTGCCGCGAAACGGCGAGGTGTTAACACCAAAGGTCATTTTAATCGTCGGCTCATCAATCTCGATGGTCGGCAACGCAATGGGATTGTTAATGTCGGCAATCGTTTCCCCGATGGTAACATCGGGAATACCGGCGATGGCCACGATATCGCCCGCATACGCCGCATCAACTTCGGCGCGTGCCAGCCCTTCAAAAACCATCACGGACGTCACCTGTGCGCGAGTGGTGACTCCCGCTCGATTGATATGAGCAACCGTCATGCCTTTTTTTAATACGCCGCCATACAAACGCCCGATGGCGATTTTTCCCTTGTAGTTATCGGTTGCCAAATTGACCGTCAGCATTTGTAAAGGAGCCGATTGGTCGCCCATTGGCGCGGGAATATGGTGCACAATCGCATCAAAAACAGGAGCGATATTTTTCATAGCAGAAAGATCGGCTGTCGTCCCCGCTTTTCCCTGCGCGGCGGCGGCATAGACGACCGGAAACTCCACTTGCTCTTCGGACGCCCCTAATTCAAAAAAAAGATCATACGTCGCGTTCAACGCCCAATCGGGGCGCGCATCCGGCTTGTCTATTTTGCTAATGACCACAATAATTTTATGACCGGCCTGAATCGCCTTGCGCAAAACGAATTTTGTCTGCGGCATGGGACCTTCTTTGGCATCAACCAGCAACAGCACACCGTCCACCATGCGCATGATACGCTCCACCTCGCCGCCAAAATCGGCGTGCCCCGGTGTGTCAACAATATTGATTTTAATATCGCGGTAATGCACCGCGGCATTTTTTGAAAAAATGGTAATCCCCCGCTCGCGCTCCAATTCGTTGGAATCCATAATCAACTCTGTCGGCGCGTCAATTTTTTGTTTAAAATTTTCTGATTGCTTTAAGAGGGCGTCAACCAATGTGGTTTTCCCGTGATCAACGTGCGCAATAATGGCAATGTTTCTTAATTCCATAATAAAAAGCCCAAAAACGAGGGCTTCTTTTTAAAGCTCGCGTCTGGGATGATACAATAAAACACGCATAAATGCAACAGCGAAAGCCCCTACCATTGCTTTGCCAAAAGGGCTATACTCTCACCGCACATGTATCCACCCATTCTATGAAATACTTCACTCAAAAAGGCATCATCTTTCTGTCGGCACTATCGGCACTTTTAACCGTGGCCATTTTTATGCCGGTCCAGGCAGCCGTTCCACCCCTAAAATACGGCGCGTGGATTCCCTTTTGGCAAAAACAAGCCGGCGCCAATACGGCCGCACTGTATCTGACCGACTTTAGCGAAATCAGTCCGTTCTCATACGAAGTCAATACCAATGGCACTCTCAAAGATTCCCTGCATATGGATCAGGGGTTTTGGCCAACGTGGTTGTCGGCGGCGCGAGACGCGAAAGTAAAAATCATCCCCACAATCGCCGCTCTTGATGGGGACCTCATTCAAACATTGCTCACCAACACGAAAAAGCGCATCGCGCATGAAGACGCCATTGCTGCGCTCGTAAAAAAGCAAAAATACGACGGCGTTGATATTGATTACGAAAACAAAGATGCCAGCGCCCGTGACTACTTCTCAACGTTCCTGAAGGGATTGGCGATGCGTTTGCATCCGATGGGAAAAACACTTTCCTGCACCATCGAGCCGCGCACGCCGCCACAAGATCAATTTGTCGTCATTCCCAAAGATTTATCGCGCGCTAATAACTATGTCGCGCTCAATCGGTACTGCGACGAGGTGCGCGTGATGGCCTACGATCAGCAATCAATCGATCTGACATTGGACGCGCAGAAAGGCAACGGACAATTGTATATGCCCATCGCCGATCCGGCGTGGGTCAAAAAGGTTATTGAGCAAACGCTCCAATACATCAAGCCGAGTAAAGTTATGATCGGCATCCCCACCTACGGATACGAATACGAAGTATCGTGGAAAGACGGCGTAACCACCTACACGCGCCTACGGAGCGTGACTTACCAACAGGCGATGGATCTTGCTGATAGCGTAGGCGCAACGCCCGCGCGCAACAGCGCCGGAGAGTTAAGCTTTACCTATACCACCAGCACCCCCAACACCACACCGCATTTGATATACACGATCAATTCAACAACGTCTCCGGCGGACATACGTACCGGGACAGTGACGCGATATGTGTCGTTTGCCGATTCCGGATCGGCAAAGCAAATCATTGCGTTGGCAAAAAAATACCGCCTGCGTGGCGCGGTCTTCTTCAAAATGGACGGCATGGCCGACCCGGCGGTTTGGGATTTGATAGGAAAATAACCCTCGCGCGCGACATCACAAAAATACTCCGCAATGCGGAGTATTTTTTTCTAGTGCATCAACGGAATTATTTGGTCGTAAACGGTTCTATGAGCGAATGCTCAACCACTTTTGTCACCTTGTTGTTGTCATCCACAAACACCACGACCGGCTTAATCGTCGGCAACTCTTTGGGATCCATCCACGCCTCAGCCAAAATAATAATTTTATCCCCTGCCTGAAAATGTCGCGCCGGCGGACCGTTGAGACAGATGTCGCCGTTGCCTCGCTTTCCCTCCATAACATACGTACGCCAGAGAATGCCGTTGGAAATATTGGTGATTTGCACGATTTGAAACGGCTGAATATGCGCCGCGTCAAGAATATCGCGGTCTATCGTAATTGAACCGACATAATTGAGATCCGCCTGAGTGACCGTTGCCCGATGAATTTTAGCTATGCATGCGATAATATTCATAATTCTATTCTATCACAAATGAACGCCGGGCGCCACCGCCGATCGCGGCGTAAAAAGCATGTACACCCCGCGGCAAACCACGATGGCGATAATGATGGCGCCGACTATATCAATGCTGTGATGGATGCCGACGGCCACGCGGGAAAACCCAACCACCAGCGTTATAACCCACATCGTCCAACTTGCCTTCTTGCTATAGGGATACAATACGCTCGCCAAAGCCGCCAGCAATAACGTGTGATCGGACGGAAATCCGTTATCAGCGGCATGAGCAACCAGAGGAGTAAAGTTACCAACAACAAATGGACGCGGATCGTAATACAACAACGCCAGAAGCTTGGCAACAACGTACGTGGCCGGCAGCGCGATAACACCGTACAATGCGAGACGTTTTTGTTTGGCGCGCGGAAGAAAAATAAAGAACCCCGTGCCAGCAATCAGCCCGACATACACGAGATACTTAGCCAAAAAAATAATAATGGCCTCCATGAACATAGGTATACCATACTTTTCTTTTTTGTACCACTGCTATAAACAGATGCAATATTCTTTTATGAGCACCCGAAATCAAGATAAAAAAACCGCACACAACTCTATTACAAAAAAGAGCGCCTACCGCGAGGCGCTCCGTTCGTACCAAAACCATCACACATCACAAGAGGATGTCAGCTTTGTTAACGAGCGCCTCCCAGGCGCTCGGCAGTAGGGTAACCATCCGGTTACCCTTCCTCACGGTAACGCCTTCCTTGTTGAAGGTTACCGCGATCCCCCTTTCGAGAAACGAAAAGCCGCCCCCACCGTGGACGTTCTTCACTGCGTACAGCAAACATGCAAAATCGCTGCACGACAGCAGAACGTGTTCCTCGCCGGACACAATAACAACGTGCCCGTTTGCTCGAACCGCCGATGCCGCACCCCCATGAGGGTGATGGGCAGGGGCAAGCAACACACCGCAAACTCCACGAGTTTCCATTCCATCCTCCTTGTTATAAAATTATAAGAACCGAATATTGGTATACGCTTCTTTAACTTCTCAGTCAATAGATTTTTTGTGACTTGCACACCTTTCGGCAATCGAGTATCATACAGCGCATGACCGTTATTATTATTGCAATCGCAACATTTTTTTCCACGCTCTTTGGAGGACTTTTTGCGCTGCGCCTGAAAGACAAACTGCATCTCATTTTGGGATTTTCCGCCGGAGCGGTTTTGGGCGTCGCCTTTTTTGACCTCTTGCCCGAAGCCATTAAGCTGGCGGACGGGCGCTACAGCGTCGGATTTGTCACCTCCATCACCGCGCTTGGATTTATCGTCTACATGATTCTTGATCGAATGGCGGTTCTTTCGTGCGGCGTTCCCGACAACCACGACGACGGCCACGGCCACTGTTCATATCGGGGCGGATTGGGAGCGGCAAGTTTGTCGTTCCATAGTTTTCTTGACGGCACGGCGATTGGGTTGGCATTTCAGGTGTCGGCGGCTGTTGGCGCAATCGTCGCCACCGCCGTTTTAGTGCATGACTTTTCCGACGGCATCAATACCGTCAATCTCATACTCAAAGAAAATACCTCACAACGGAAAAGCGCTTTCCGCTGGCTCTTGGTTGATGCGCTGGCTCCCGTGCTGGGAGCCGCATCGACGTTGCTCTACACCGTTCCTGAACAAACACTAGGGATCATCCTGGCAACTTTCACCGGCTTTTTTCTGTACATCGGCGCCAGTGAATTACTCCCCGAAAGCCATCACGCGCACCCAACCAAGCTCACTACCGGCATGACGATTCTGGGCATGCTCGTGCTTTACATCGCCATCCGTATCGCCCATTAATAATTACTGTAAAAGTCTTGTGTAACTTTTTATTATGGAAACATTCGCGCCGCAACAACCCATAGAAAATCATCAGCCCGCCGCACAGACACCGCCAGCCCAACCGGTCCCAGCACCGCGCCCGGCGCAATCGCCCGAAGAAGCGTTGTTAAGCATACAGCAACAGTTGGCTCAACAGGACGCTAAGCTCGACGCGGTATACCGGTCGTCCGAGAAAATGCGCAAGTACTTCCAGTGGACACTGATTATTACCGTCGTCACCATTGTGTTACCGCTCATCGCGTTAGCGTTCCTCATCCCCTATTATCTTAGTTTGATGCAGTTGCCCGCGGGATTGTAACAATTGGAAAACAATTGTAACAAAAAACCGCCCCGCAATACTTGAAAAAACATTCTAACATTCTGCAGAATGTTAGAATGTTTTTTGTCGCTTGTCGCTTGTTTTTTGTCGCTTGTCATTTTCTAACCCCTGGCTCTTTCTCTGGCTATTTTGTTGTTTCTTTAAACCCCATCGCGTGTTATTCCTTACAATCTCACCGCGTCCGCAACCGTTTCTCTATGGCAACATCGAGTAGTTGTTCGTCGGATCCCACAGCATATATCCGGAAAATGCCCCGCCCAGCGCGTCCTTAGTCGCCTGGATTTCCTGATCAACCATGGCGCCGGTGTATACGGCGTGCAAATCAAACGCTTGAAGCCACGGGCGCAGTTTTGCGTACGGCGCCAGCGCGGCAAGCAGTGCGTCGTTGACAACCGGAGTTTTTATGGACGATGACGCCGTGTATCCGTCGGCCGGGGTCGTAGTGCCGTTTGCCAGCGCCGCCAAACGAGCCAATCCTCCTTCCATTGAATATTTTACCACCTCATACGGATAGAGCGCGGGATTTTTATACCCCAAAAACCCCGGATCATAGAGCGACGGATATGCCATCGGACACACATAGTCAACATACGGCAGAGCATCTTCTATTTTTTGCCCGATCCCCAAATCATCGGTGCGCACCGTCACAAAACCGAACAGATCAACCGATATCGTTTCGTGCGGAAGCTGTTGGCGCAGGTATTTGAAAAAATCGCGTATAACTAAATGCTTTTCCTCGCGCCCATTCCACGACGGAAAAACCATCGACGCCAAATCGCCGTTTGAAGGAAACCGGACGTAATCATAGTTTACCTCGTCAAACCCGCGCGCGGCCGCGTCTTTGCCGATAGCTGCCAAATACGCCCACGCCCCCTGCGACGCGGGATCGATCCAAGCCAAGTTCCGATCGTCGGTCCAAACGGTCTTGGGATCGTTAAAGTCGAGCGACGAAGTAGCGTGCGCCTTGACGCTGCTGTGGATGGCAAGCGCCGGACGCGCGCGCGCCAAAACCGGATCCTGAAACGCTGTAATGCGACCAATAACGTAAATGCCCGCATCGTGCAGCTCTTTAATAAGAGCGTTGATGCGCGGAATGCGGACCTGCGTCGTTCCGTACGCAGCCAGCGTCGGATCGCTGACCCGATACGCTAGGTATCCGGAAGCGTCCTTGATATCAATAACCACCGCGTTGATAGTCCCTTCCCGCGCAAGGCGGATGATGTTATTCACCCGCTCGGGAACGCCTGCCGACCAGCTGGTCAGATACGCCGCGCGGATAATTGCCGGCGGATTTGCCAGCGGTTGCTGGGGCGGATCGTCGGTGGCGGCAAGAACGGACGCTCCCGCGGCGGCCGAAGAAGACGCACTCACGGACGAAGACGAAGACGACGACAAAGCGGATACCTCCGAACCGATCGCGTCATTAGTACCAGACACAACCCGGCGCCCTCCCAAAAGAAACGCGCCGGCGCCAATAATAAGCAGGACTCCCAAACCGCCGATCGCAATGCGCGCGTTTTTTTTCAACATGCGGCGCAAATATATTAATCCCCCATCGTCGAGTTGACCGTCACCTGCTCCATGATTACCGGTTTAATAGGCTTGCTGTCTTCGCCGGCCCCGTTGGGTTCGACAGGAACGTTGCCGATCGCATCAACCACGTCTTGTCCGGAAACGACTTTTCCGAAAATCGTATACAAATGCGGAAGCTGCGGATCGTTCTGCAGCATGATGAAAAACTGACTGCCGTTCGTGTTGGGACCGCTGTTGGCCATCGCTACAACCCCCTTTTGATATCCCGCCTGATACGAAGGCGTATTCGGGTTAAGTTCGTCGGCAAACGAGTACCCAGGACCGCCCGTGCCGTTGCCGTTCGGATCGCCCCCTTGGATCATAAACCCCTTGACCACGCGATGAAACGTAAGCCCATTATAAAATCCTTTCTGTGCAAGACTGATAAAATTTGCCGCCGCCACAGGAGCGTCCGCATCATAGGTCATGATCTGGAACGTGCCATAATTTGTTTTAATGGTGACGATGTGTTGCATAGGCCGTGATGCGGTTGATGTCGGTGCAACCGGCGCCGATGGTTCGGGCGCCGTTGCATACCGCACGGTTCCCCACAATCCCCATCCTGCAAGACCGGCAACAATCGCAATAGTAACGATTAAAAATATATTTTTTTTCATACGCGCAGTATGTGAATTACTTATTGGCACGCGATAATCCGGATTCTGTTTCCCGATTACTCGGGATGCGGACAATTTATCTGGATCCTCGATCACTCTCGGATTCAAGCGACTCACCCAGCTCCACTTTTGCACACTCTCAACACATACCTGCCGAAATTACACACGACAATCTGCAAAAGTGGAGCTGGATACGGTCTTGCACTCACGCAAGGATTTTGCCGTTTCACCCCCGACGTTACCGTCGGGACTTCCCGCCAAAGGCGGGACCGGGACTCTTTCGAGTTCCGGCGTCTCTGTTCGCACCTCTAGGGTTTCCCCCGACAGCCGTTAACTGCTGCGCTTTCCCGCTCAAAGAACGGGATGAGTGTCCGGAATTTCCTCCCTCTACACGCAAAGCATATAAAGAGTAGCCGCTCGCGTGCCATAGGGAACTATACCAAAAAAGACCGCGCGCGCAAATACCCGCCGCACCTCCATCCGCCTCCCCGGCGCCACCCCGCAAAACGACAAAGTTAGAAAAGCGATCGGCGCTGTCCGGCGGCCTGGTCGAGCGCTTCGTTTACCAACGCGTCGGCAACGGAGTTTTCTTCGCGCGGAACATACACAAAGGAAACGGACGCAAAATCCTGCTTGCGGTTCCAAATATCAATAAAATATTTCCACAAACTCTCTTCTTTGAGTTTAAAGGTGCCGCTCAGTTGATTAACGATAAGCTGGCTATCAGATCGAATTTCAACGCTGGTGTGCGCCGCATTTTCTGAACCGACCAACTGTTTTATTTTTTTAAGCGCAAAAATCACCGCCTGATATTCCGCATCGTTGTTGGTCGCCACGCCGATCGCCACGCCGTACTTTTTGTCCAATGTTTTTATATACACACCGATCGCCGCCGGACCCGGATTACCGCGCGACCCGCCATCGGTGTGTGCGATTATTTTTTCCGTATGTTCACTCATGAGATGTTTTTGATTTATTTATATCGGTCCACGGCAATGGATCTCCATTATATACGACAAATCCCGCCGAATTGTGATGTCCGCCCCCGCCATAGAGAGCGGCAAGCTTGCTCACATCTACCACGCCCTTGGATCTAAGGGATACATACCGCCTATTTTTCCCCTCGCTCCACACGATACCCAGACCGCTCTTTCCTTTTCGCGCTAACAGCGCGCCAACTTCTGATCGAAAAGCGTGGGGAGCATGCGCCGCAAAAACACTCCGCCCCGCAAACCGCACCCGGCGCGCCGTTGAAACGATATCAGCAATAACCACCTGCCGATAGTGATCTATGGCGGCTCCCTGAAGGATGTACTTTTCGCGCCGGCTTTTCTGTTCGCAATCGCGAATCATCCGATCCCACGCCTCAAAATTTTGAGGAAGCGTATCCAGCATAAGCGTCAATTCACGCGTCCCCCTCATTTTCTTTCTCCATAAATCTTCATCTTCCACGTGGAGCAGTAATCGCGGAATCGGTCTGCCGGAGAAAAAATAATCCCATGTCAAAACCGCGGCCGAATGCCGGCTGTCGGAAATGTTTTGCGGACGCGCCACAACCCACGGACGTGTGCTTTGGTGATGGTCAATAACCGTAACCGATACATTGTTTTTTTCGAGCTTTGTCAAAACCCCATCGGGATACGCAAAATCAAGGGAGTAGATCACCTTCCCCGAAAGCCGCGGCGGCGGCGCTTGATGATCAACGCCAATGTAGCGCGCTCGACTGCCAAACTTTTTCCACGCGACCCACGCGGAGGCAAATCCATCGCGGCAAAAATTATGATACAAAACGACTACCGGCGTATTTTTTATTTTCATGAATGGTGAGCTGATTTTTTGAGGGCCTCGATGCCAGGGAGTTTTTCGCCAGCCAAATAATCAAGCATCGCTCCCCCGCCAGTGGAAAGAAACGATATTTTTTTATCCAAATGACGCGCACGCACAAACGACACCGTCTCTCCCCCGCCCACCACGCAAAACGCTTTGCTGCGCGCGCATGCCTGCGCGACCGCCAACGTTCCCTTGTCGTATGGTTTTTTTTCAATATACCCCATCGGGCCATTCCACACGATTGTTCCTGCTCGTTCAATGATCCGCGCATACCTGCGCGCGGCATACGCACCGATATCAAAAATGGCGCGCCCCTTCATAACCACGTCATCGGGAAGATATATTTTTTTTGAGCCGAGAAACGGCGCAATAATTTTCTCCGCGTTTTCTTCAAAAATCGAGCCGCCCATCGGCAGTCCCTGCGCCGCAAAAAAAGTGTTGGCGACCCCTCCGCCCGTCAGCACCGCACTCGTCTTTCTCCAAAAGTTTTTCAGTACACCGACTTTATCGGAAATCTTAACACCGCCCACAATAAGTACCAACGGCCGCCGCGGTTTTTTCATCGCCGCATCCAGCGCGCGTATTTCCTTTTCGAGCTCCAAGCCGGCGTACGATGGCAAGAAATGAGTGACTGCGTCAATGGAGGCATGCGCGCGGTGGCTCACGGCAAATGCGTCGTTGACATACACATCCCCCATCGCCGCCAATTTTTTTGCAAATGCCCGATCGTTTTTTTCCTCCTCGGGCCAGAGACGGACATTTTCCAACATCACAATGCTCCCGGGAGCCAGCGTCCGCACCCGCTTAGCGGTTGTCTCTAAATCACACGACGCATCAAAAATAATTTTCACACTCAGTGCGCGGGAGAGCGCTCTAGCCAATGGCTTGAGTGATGAGTCAGCGGCGGCCTTTTTTAATCGCTGTTGGCGCGCATCCGGACGTCCGCGATGGGAAATGATTATCGTACGGCATCCGGCGGCACGCAATAACTTGAGTGTCGGCAAAGAGCGGCTGAGACGGATCGACGAGCGCACCTCGGCCGAAGCGATATTCAAATCAAGCCGCAATAAAACGGTTTTTTTCGCGTACGAACTCTTTTGGGTTTTCGAAAGATAGTTCATAAAAATGCCTCGAGAAGATGGAGCGGGATACGAGAATCGAACTCGCGTCTGTTGCTTGGGAAGCAACCGTACTGCCACTGTACTAATCCCGCATTTGGCGCCCCACCTTCCGCCGCTCACACTCTACAACCACCACGCAAAGCGCGTCAATACTACCGCGTCGTCGTGGCGTTTGCGACGCTGACCCCCGATCCAGCCCACCGATACCCCGGCATAAGAATAATGACACGCGCCTGCGTGCGGGCATCCAAAAGCCACTGCGGCGCCGTCGTGTTTTCAAGGCGAACATCGCCATCGAGCAGATTGTATTCAGCGATTTGACGCACGAAGTAATCAATGCTTGCCTGGCTGGAAATGCCGAGCTTAGAA
>Ga0078972_1005451_pt1 | contig 32272 bp, 27 predicted proteins | sample YelNatPaOPGAMG01_FD_67568 | JGI IMG/M metagenome (GOLD analysis project Ga0078972, IMG submission 67568) | Hot spring thermophilic microbial communities from Obsidian Pool, Yellowstone National Park, USA - OP-RAMG-01 (SPADES assembly) (version 2) | ecosystem: Environmental > Aquatic > Thermal...
ATCTCCTCTAACCATCACTGTTACCAAGCCACCACCTACATGAACTTTTCCTATTAGGTGGACATTCGCTGCTTTCACCATAGCATCCGCTGCTTCTATGGAGCCCACTAAACCTTTCGTTTCTATCATTCCCAATGCTTCCTTTACCATTTTCCATCCTCCTATAACAAAGACGGTATCATGTCCTTATGAGGCGAGGGGATGACTACCCAATTGAGCACCAAACCCTCGCTTTTTACTGTCATTATTCCAGCATCAACAGCCGCTTTTACGGCTGATACCTCGCCTGTCATTGTTACAAACGACTTTCCGCCAAGACCCCTCCCAAGCCTTATTTCTATCAGTTTCACATTCGCTGCTTTTACCGCAGCATCTGATGCCAAGATGCATGAAGCTAGGGAGAATGTCTCAATCACTCCAAGAGCGTCTATCTTGGGAACTTCGCTAGTCGCCGATATCGCAGGAAAAACATCTCTATGCACATTTGGTATTATGAAAGAATCTACAAGAGATGTTGATAATACCTTGATTCCTGCATTTACAGAACTCGTAACTGCTGCAACTTCACCACCAACAACCACTACATACTTTCCTGGGCATGTAGGCATACTAGCAAGTAACCGAACGTCTGCCGCCTTTAACATAGCATCTGCTGCTTCTATGCCTTTCGCAATGCTATTCGATTCTACTGCTCCTATCGCATTCTCCATCTTCACACCTCAATAGTAATATGCCCAGATACCTCAGTTACCTTTCCAGATATACTTGCATGCACATTCGCACCCAAGCCATCTGTTATTCTTCCTATAACATCCCCTTCCTTAACAAAATCCCCAACTTTTACTGTAGGTAATGCAGGTGAACCTATATGCATCTTTAATGGAATCCTAACCTTCTTTGCTTCTATCTTTCCTCTCATAGGTGCAGGAACATCATATTCTGACAATCCAAGCCTTGCTATCAGCCTACTCAGCGGAACCTTTCTCGTTTCTCTAAACTCATTTACATGCAAGTCAGTTCTCTTATGCGGATTCTTTACGCCTGCCTTGGAAAGTTGCATTTTTATCTCATGATTTATCTTCATGGGGTCAAGTTCCATAGGACAGGCAAAATAGGTGCATACCCCACACTCTACACATAAAAAGGCATTAGTAATTGACGAAACATCCCTAGACAGCCCAAAAGCAACAGACTTCATTACTCTATCTGGCTCTATGTTGTGCCCTAACAAATTCCTCGGACAGGCTTGCGTACATAAAGTGCATCTGATACATGCGGCTTGGGCTAATTTTGCATTTCTCGAAATATCACGCATCTTCTTCAGTATCAAGGGATGCTCCGCAGGTAGTACTATCACTCCCCCAGTTGTCTTCGTTACTGGCTCCTCCTCATTCCCCACATATCCCATCATAGGTCCGCCTACAATTATCCTATATGGATTTACCGCTGCACCCCCTGCTTTTTCTATCAATTCTTTTATGCTTATGCCAATGGGTACTTCAAATGTAGATGGATTCTTAACTGCTCCACTTACCGTTACATATTTTGAAATAACAGGTTTTCCTTCTATCGCATTTGCAATATTTATCAAAGTGTTTACATTCTGCACTACCACTGATACCATGAGTGGTATACCACCTTCAGGAACTATCCTTTTGGTAACCTCATAAACTAATACTTGCTCATCCCCTGCAGGATAGAAATTGCCCAATATATGCATCCTTACTCTCTTATCTTTACTTTTTTCAATCTCTTTTTCAAACGCATGGACTGCTGATTTATACTTCCCCTTTAACGCAATCACTCCCTCTTTTGCATTTGTTATTCTCATTGCAATTTCAAGTCCTTTCATTATTTCGGGCGCTCTTTCAGCCATCAATTGCTGATCTACTCGAAGAAGAGGTTCACACTCAGCACCGTTTGCTATTACAACATCTACCTTTGCATTTAACTTAACATGCGTGGGGAAGCCTGCTCCCCCTGCACCAACGACTCCCGCTTCTTTTATCAATTCAATTTCGCCCATCTTACCACTTTTTAATTCATATTATCCTAAATGAATCTTTCAATACGCACCTTCTTTGCCTAGTGAAACTTCTTGCACTTGTCAATCCCTCTCCAGTAGGTCCTGCTATAGTCAGGGTCGTAAATCCCTCACCCCCAAACCCCAAGCCCGCGTATGATGGCGCATTCTTTACAAATATCGTTGTATTTAAAGCCCTTGCTGCCTTTGTCATGTTGACCACATTCTCTGAATGCATTATTGCAGTATGCCTACACCCATTCTCTGCTCTAACTGCTTTCTCAATAGCCTCATCTACATCCCTTACTCTGACTATAGGTAAAACAGGCATCAACATCTCTGTATATACAAATGGATGGTTCTCATCAACTTCTGTTATCACAAGACGAATTTCAGGTCCAACATGTATACCTATTTGCTCAAGTATCAACCTTGCATCCTTTCCAACAAATTTTTTGTTTGTTACTGGATGCTCTCGGTTTGTATCCTTGAAAAGCACTTTAACGAGTTCGTCTGCCTGCCTGCTATTTATCTCATACGCTCCATTCTTCTTCATCTCTTCTTTTAACTCATCTACTATCTTAGATACTGCAAATACCTCTTTCTCTGCTATGCACAACACGCAATTGTCAAAACTCGCTCCATCTACTATATGCTTCGCAGCATTCTTTATATTTGCAGTCTCATCCACTATCACAGGCGGATTGCCAGGCCCTGCTGCTATTACCTTCTTCCCTGATGCCATCGCCGCCTTGACTACTTCTCCTCCACCAGTAACAACAAGCATTTTTATCTTTGGATGTTTCATAAGCGCCTTAGAAGTTTCCAAGGTAGGTTCTGATATAGAACATAACAAAGTCTCAGGTCCCCCTGCTGCCCTTATCGCTCTGTTCAATATCCTTACGGTCTCGTTCGATACCCCCTTTGCAGAAGGATGTGGATTAAAGACAACCGCATTCCCGGCTGCTACCATGCTTATAGAGTTATTTATTATCGTAGATGAGGGATTTGTCGTTGGCGTGATAGAACCTATAACCCCATAAGGTGCCATCTCAACCAATGTTAAACCATCGTCTCCAGTATATGTCTTTGATTCCAAATCCTCGCACCCAGGCGTTTTTTTCGCAGCAAGTAGGTTCTTCGCTACCTTATCTTTCACTCTTCCCAAGCCAGTCTCTCTATGTGCAAACTCTGCCAAATATTCTGCATTCTCTATCGCATACTTCCTCATAGATGATATTATCTCTTTCCTTTTCTCAAACCCCAAAGAAAGCAAAAACTCTTGACTCTTTTCCGCATGTCTTATCGCATCATCTAACGAGGAAAAAATACCATCTGAAGATGAAAATCCTGACAACTGAACAGCCTTATCCTTATTATCTAATTCACTTTTTACACGCTTTACAACTTCCTCAACAAGCCTCGATATCTGCTCGCTGTTCACTTCCATTTACATCACCTAACATTTCGAAAATACTCTCTTTTTATCTATCTCGATATAATCTACTATCGCCATTATGGTGGCATCCACAGGCTTATTTGTAGTTGCTGTCGTCTGCCTTGCTGAACTCCCAGACACTACAAGCACAATCTCTCCTTCGCCTGCTCCAACTGAGTCTATAGCAACAAGCGGCTTACCGTCTGGTTTCTGTGTTGTAAAATCTACAGGTTGCACAATAAGCAATTTCAGACCCTCTAACTTCTCATCTTTTCTCGTAGCAACAACATTCCCAATTACCCTGCAAAGTTGCATTCTTGCACCCCTTTACTCTATCACAATCTTAATACCAAGTTCTGCAGCCCTATCTCTTGCAAGTGGCGTTATTACACTCCCCTTCGCTACCCTTATCTCTCCAGACCCAACCGCAAGTATATCCTCTTCTGTTATTAATCCTTTGCTAGATTTGGTTTCATCGCAATCTAAATCTAATTTATCTATCTTTGTAACCTTAATATCGAATGCACGCAATCGCCTTAGTCTCTCATCCACAGCATTAGATAACAACTTTGGTGCATTCTCTTTTGGTTCTATCTCATCCGTAATAGCATACACTCTCTTACCTGCAAGTAGACCTCTTAACACTACTCTTGAAGCATCAACCGAATCGTCAATCGTTCCAATCTTTTCTGCTAATGACAGACTTAGCAGACAGACAATCGCTTCGCAATCTCCAAGAGCATTCAAAACTTCCTCGACAGAAACTCCTCCAGGAACAAATTTCACAATTTCATATGAGGATAACTTATCTTCTATCTTCTTAAGTTCCCTGCTTTTATGTTCGCTCAAAAGTATAACTTTCTTACCCACTCTCTCATCTCTTAATCGCTTTAAGGCTTCCTCGACTACTCGGTTGATTATCTCCTCAACTTCCATTTAATCACTTTATTTTTTCTTCTTCTCTTCTTTTTCTATTGGTAGTATCCCATCTATATCTGAGTGAGGCCTTGGTATAACATGAACTGAGATTAACTCCCCTACTCTTTTCGCACCTGCAGCGCCCGCTTCAACTGCTGCTTTCACTGCAGCAACTTCTCCTACAAAGTGGACGGTTACCAAGCCGCCACCTACTTTCTCATAGCCAAGCAACCTCACATGCGCCGCCTTAACTCCTGCATCCGCTGCCTCTATCGCACCTACCAAGCCCTTTGTCTCTATCATACCTAACGCTTCTTCCATCTTCATCACCTCTTCATTCATTCTTTATTATTTCCACATAATCTCCATTTTTTATGTATGCTGCATTCCCTTCATCCGTATCAAGATGCAACTCGTTTACAAAACTATTATCAACTCGCACTATCGTCTCATCAAAGACCAAGCCCCTTATACCTCTCACCTTAACTCGCACTTTTTCTTTATCTTTAATCCCAAGTTTTCTCGCACTCTCAGGATCCATATGAATGTGCCTAGCTGCTATTATTATCCCTTCTTTAAGTTCAATCTCTCCTAAAGGACCTATAAGTTTACCCCCTGGCGAACCCTTAATATCGCCTGACATCCTCACAGGTGGATTCAAGCCCAAAACATAACAATCAGTTATCGAAACTTCAACCTGTGTCTCTTTCCTCGCAGGTCCTAACACCCTCACACCCTTTAACACACCTTGCGGACCTACAATATCGACTTTCTCATTGCATGCAAATTGACCTTTTTGCGAAAGGTCTTTCAATTTCGTAAGTTCGTATCCTTTTCCAAATAGAATGTCTACATGCTCTCTCGATAGATGCACATGCCTGTTCGATATCGCAGCAGGTATCATATTTTTCCCAAGCCGTAGTTCTCGCAATACAGCATCGGTAATCAATGCAACAAGTGCATCCTCGTTCATCATCACCATGGCGATTTACCGTTATGGATGCTGATGTTATAAACCTTATGTCCTCTTTATAATGCTGTAGAGCACAGAAAATATTTCGTAGATTAGAGAATAAGGGAGAGATGACGAAGTTAACAGACAAGCAGATAAGATGGATATGCAAGGTTGTGGTAGATGTAGGGGAGTATGATAAATTGTGGGTATCGAGACATTATGGGGTGAGTGTAAGAAGGGTAGAACATTTGGTGAAGATATACAGGGATACTGGGAATATCCTAAGTTAAAAAAGAATAGAAGGCCAAAAGCGGTGCCATTAACAGAAGAGGAGAAGAGAATAATCGATGAGATTTGGGGAGAGAAACGTTTTGGATCGAGGTTACTATATAAAGAGTTAAAAAAAGAGGTAAACGAATCCCCCATCATAAGGTATACAAATACATGGTAGAAACTGGAAAGACGATACCAAATCCGAATAAGCAGAAGAAACGTAAGAGATGCAGATACGAAAGAGAGCCCACATTCAGTTTAGTACATGGTGATTGGCATAGAACAACAGAGGTTCATCCATATGCAATAGTATGGCTGGATGATGCAAGTAGATTTGTGTTAGCAGGTAAAGAATTTGACCATGCGACTGTAGAAAATACAATTGAGAGTTTCAAAGAGGCAATCTTATGTGCAGAGGAATACAATGGACAGATACGAGGAGTTACTACAGAGAGGGGAACTCAATTCTATAATGGAGGCAAATCGAAATTCCAAGTTTTCTTGGAAGAAAATGGTATTCGTTACATTCCTTCAAGACGAAACAATCCACAAACCGACGGAAAGATTGAACGTTTTTGGTTAGAGTATGACAGACATCGTTGGCGATTTGAATCCATCGAAGAATTCATTCGATGGTATAATCAACGTATGCATGGCACTCTTTGGGTAGATATCGGCGAATGTCCTCAGGAGGCTCTATTCAGAAAAAGCAATCCTGCCAATTTGCTTGGACTCCTTGCGAGGTGGTTCGATGACTAACAAATCCTTGCGAAATAATTTTCGTGCTCTACAATCCATTAAAAAGTTGAAAAGATAAAAGATAAATATCTTACATCGATATTGGCAATTATGGCAGGCAGTCGATTGAGCACGTTAGAAGTGGGGTTTTTAGTTTGTCTGCTTGCAGGTTTGTTCATAAGAATCGTAGGTGCATTTTATTTTGTTCATGACAACGATTTTCCGGTATTCTGGGAAGCCGCCGAAAGAGCATATAAAGAGCCTTTATCTATATATCATTCTATGGGGAGAGACGATTACCCACAACCTTATACCTATTTTCCATCATATGCGTTCGTCCTTTCGCCTTTTGCTTTCCTCGCTAATGCTCTTGCACTGAATGAAAATTGGAAATTCTTTCTTGGACATATTCCTGTATATTTGGGTGATGTAGGTGTGTGTATTCTTCTGTATAGAATGTTAAAAGACAAAGGAAGGATTGCCCAACTTTTAGGTGTATCCCTTTATTGGCTATCACCTGTTGTCCTAAATGGAGGAGTCCACATAGCGCATTTTGAATCTCTCGTTGTATTCTTTTTACTCCTTGCTATAATGTATAAAAACAGACCAATAGCATGCGGACTTTTTCTTGGAATATCTGCCTCTTTCAAGATATACGGTTTTTTCCTCTTGCCGGTATTCCTTTTTCAGTTGAATGAAGTAAAAAAAATTCGCACAATATTCGATATTAAGGAATTATTTAACAGAAATTCAGCAAAATTGTTAATTGCATTTTCTATCGTGCCACTTGTTACTATAATTCCGTATCTACTTACAGATGCAAATCGTACATTATCATGTTTAGTTGGACACCATGCAACAAGACCTGCTGACTATTATACTTGGCTTGGGTGGCTTGGGTATTATTCGAATCCATTTACTGCTGCGAATGTGTTTTTGCTCGATTATAATGTGCACTTGGTATTCTACATGTGCACATTTGCTGCATATTGGACAAGAAGATTACCGATTGAGCATGCGCTTGTCTTTGGAATGCTTGCATTTTTATTTACAAACAAATTTATCTATCCTCAATATTTAGTAGTCATAGTTCCCTTGCTTATTCTTGCAGGCTCGAATTTCGAAATAGTAAAAGAGCAAAATGCATTTGAGAAGTTCTTTTGCAAATATAAGGTAACATCCAAGCCGGCTCTGTTCTATCTTTTCATATCCGTAATGGTAATTTTTCCAGGTCAATGGGATATTGTCCGCGTTCTTATTTTGGGAACTTTCCTTTCTCTTATCTCGTTCTTATGGTTCTCTTATGAATTTTTATCTATTCACCTTACAAAATTGAGGATGAACGAGGCGTAGTGTGTATATGTTTAATAATATGCTAACATATTCGGTTTTGAGGATACCATGGAACTGGATGAAGTGTTAGTAACGAGAAAGATAGTCGAAAGGTTCTTCGAAGAATTTTCAGCAAGTGCAGATGTAGATGTGGCAATAGCAGGCGCAGGACCTTCGAGCCTGGTTGCTGCAACCTACCTTGCCAGAGAAGGAAAAAAAGTTGTGATATTCGAGAGAAAACTTACCCCTGGTGGAGGGATGTGGGGCGGAGGTATGACTTTTCCTGTTATAGTAGTGCAAAAGGAATCTTTACCTATTTTAAAAGAATTCGGAGTTAGAACAAAAGATGCAGGTAATGGATATTATACTGCAGATTCAATAGAGACGAGTTGTAAACTTATGGCAGGGGCGTGCGATGCAGGCGCAAGAATTTTTAACACCGTGTCTGTAGAAGATGTTATGATAAGAAAGAATACCGTAACTGGGTTTGTGATAAATTGGAGCGCGGTTGAAGTTGCAGGGTTGCATGTTGACCCATTGACAATTCGAGCAAAAGTATGCATAGACGCAACAGGTCATCCTGCAGAAGTATGTAAGATAGTTGTTAAGAAAGCAGGCAAGTTAATGACACCGTCTGGAAATCTTGAAGGTGAGAAATCGATGTGGGCTGAGTTGGGTGAACGTACTGTTGTTGAGAATACAAAGGAAGTATATCCAAATCTATTTGTAACGGGGATGTGTGCAAATGCAGTATTCGGAGCGCCTAGAATGGGTCCAATATTTGGAGGTATGCTCTTATCGGGCAAGAAGTGCGCATCTCTTGTTCTTGAACGACTGAAAAATGAGAGTAAAACCAAAAAGATGACAAAAGAAATAAAGAAAGACTAAACGAGAAATTTATAAGAAAATTACTTTTTCTCTTCTTCTTTCTTTTTCTTCGGTGCTTTGCCCCCTCCGCACTTTCCACACCCACACATTGGAGAACCTCCTATGCCTATATCTACTTGTCATTAATATACTTTGCTAATATCGCGCAATTCAATATTTTGCAATTCGTTGCGAATTTTGTTTCTTTCTCTGTTCTTCTATTAAGGAGTGTTAAGGCGTCATTTTAAAATAAATTTAATTAGGAGGCTATCAATTAAAATTATATATTAGGGTTCATATGTGGAGACTACCCCTCAAGATAGATATATGAATGAAAATTAATGGAGTAAAGATAGTTCAATGGTTTGAATGGTGTTTGTATGAACTGTAAAAAAGAATACTTATTTGCTTCTATGTTTTTTTTAATGATTTTGATTCCTGCCCTTTTTAACTCCTCTCTTGAGCCTTCTTTTTTAGGCAAGAACTATACCAGAGAGAATTCTGATTTGGATACTGATTTTTCGTATTATAATTTTAATTATCCTCCAAGACATGGAAAATCAATCCCTGCCAGTCCAAGAACTGTATCTGGTACCGAAAATGTGCTTATTATCTGTGTTGATTTTAGCGACATGCCTGCTGAAAAGACAACTTCATATTTCTACGAATTAGTATTCGGAAATTCAGGTTCCATGAAAAGTTATTATGAAGAAGTATCCTATGGGCAACTTACAATTTCAGGTTCTGTTGCAGGCTCTACATGGGTGCGTGCACCACATTCACATAATTGGTACGGTGATGAAGTTTCAGAAGGCGATGATGATTTAAACGGTCCGGCTTGGAAAATCGCAAAAGATGCAATTCGCGCTGCTGACCCTTATGTTGATTATAGTTCTTTCGATTCAAACTCTAATGGTATTATCGAAGATGGAGAGATACATATTATGGTAGTTTCGGCGGGAGACCCACAGAGCCAGACAGGGGTATCCACAGACCTCTGGCCACATAGATGGACTATCTGGGACAGTTCGTTCAAGTGCGACGGCGTTACCCTTGGAGGAAGTGGCACATGCGGATATGCTCTCGTAACAGAAAATACACCCATGGGCACTTTTGCACACGAATTCGGGCATGATCTTGGTCTGCCTGACCTATACGATACATCATACAGTTGCAATGGTATTGGGAGATGGTGCCTTATGTCAACAGGGAATCATCTCGATTCAGGAAGAACGCCTGCACATCTTTCGGCTTGGTGTAAAATTCAACTAGGCTGGATTAATCCCACAGTAATAAATGCAAATATACTCGTGCAAACTGTAAAGAACGTTGAGACAAACAAAGAGGTTTATAAACTACCTATATCTTCAACAGAATATTTTCTGATAGAAAACAGGCAAAAAGTCGGATATGATTCTGCACTCCCTGGTTTTGGTATCTTAATTTGGCATATAGACGATACCGTGGGTTCTTTTTCATCGAATAACCTTCAGCATAACAAAGAGCATAAAAGAGTTGACCTTGAGGAAGCAGACAATTACGGGCTCGACCAAAAAGTTGATAGAGGGTCGAGTACAGACCCATGGTATTCAGGCAACTCACTTATGCCATCAGGATTTACTTATTCGTCAAGTCCCTCTTCTGCCAAATACAACGGCGAGAATTCAGGTTGGTCAATAACTAATTTTTCAGAATCAAAAAACTTTATGACAATCTCAATCAAGGGTCCTTTTACAAATACAATCATTTCACCTGGAGATACACCTCTTCCCATGCAAGATGGAGATGCATACATAAGCGCATACAGCACAAGAACGCTTGATAACGATACAAATCAAGCAGATGAAACTCTCGAAATAAGTTTCACAATAAGTGCAAACAAGACCGTGAGCGGTTATGTAACTGCAAAGTTGTTCAATACAGAGGGCTTGGAATTTGATTATGCCTCAACAAACAAACTTCTTATTTCAGCAGGAGTGCCTCTATCAGGAAAAATATACCTATCTACCACAGAAAGAGGTTATTATTATGCAACTCTATCACTACTCGATGAACAGTATAATATGCGCGACGAGGTTTCTTTATATAATATTTGGCTTGAGGTAGATTTGCAGGGTGGCGTAAACGAAGATTTCTCAAAAAATTCATTTGAATTAAGAGATACGAACTGCGACGGGTTGAACGATTCGATATACATAACATACCAAGTTTTAGGAAATCCATCTACAGAAGTTAAGATAAAATTTGAATGCAGAAATGCTACAAATGATGTTGTTTACTGTGTCTGGAATAATGGAACGCTAAACCTTTCTGGTGAAATCTCAGGCTCCTTCTTATGGACTTCAACTAAAAAAGGGAATGAGTACTATTCTGCATCTCTAACTCTCTATGATTCGGCAATGAAACTTGAAGATGTGTTCTATGTATGTGAAAATGGCAAAAAATACTTTTTACTTCAGCAGCCATATTTGGATATTATTTACGATGAAACATATACGAGAGACCTAGATGGAAATGGGCAAGATGATACTCTTTATCTCTATTATGAACTTGATACGAATCTTCTTTGTGCCTCTTTCATCACAGAAATTAAGGCTTGGAATAATTCCGGCGAACTTGTTGCCGAAGGTGATGATTATTTTGAAACTGCAAATGCTGGAGACGAGAACCTAACGCGTGTGGCTTGGTTCATGTGCTATATCGAAGGAAACTACAAGGTCTCTATCAAGGTAAAGACTTACGAACCTGACGATATCGTAAATGTAAGTAGAGAATCGACCTATGCACAACTTACGCCTATTGACAGAACCCCTAAGATATTAGCATACTCTCCACAAAAGATTGGTAAATTAAATCCGGGTCTTACCAATTTTTCAGTAACTGTGCAGGACCTAGATACTCCAGAATGCGAACTAACATTCGTTTGGACACTCGATGGGATTCTAATTCCGATAAATTCTTCGAAAGCAACAATAACCATACCTGAGAACGGCACACATTCAGTATCTGTAACTGTATCAGACGGCGAAAATTCGGTTGCTCATTTCTGGAACGGAACAGTAAATATGAGACCGATTGCAAATTGGGTAAACAAACCGACTACAGGCTTGGTAGGCGAAAAGATAAATTTTACTGCATCGGGCATTGACAACGATGGCACGATAATGGGTTATTTCTTTGATTTTGGAGATGGTACGAACAGCACCTGGTCTTCTTCACACACTGCCGAGCATGTATATCGAAAAGTAGGCATTTACAAAGTGCGCGTATTGGTGTATGACGATTGCATGTTTGTAAGTAATTGGAGCGAGCCTGCGATTGTTAAAATACACGAAGTGAGCACAGATGGAACGAGTTGGTTAGTATGCACCTTGGTTGCTATTGCACTTGTTATTATCGTGATTATAGTTATTGTCGTGGTGCTCATATTCTTATTTGTCGTACTCAAGAGAAAAAAGGATTGAAAAATGGAGTTATAAAAAGGTAATAAAAAGGAGGATATAATATGGAAGATAGTAATATGCAAAATAGAACAGGCGATTGGCATGAAACTTTGTATTGGCTCGAAGCAAATTATGAATACCCTAAGGATGGTAATTACGATTGGCCTGATTCGACCAAACCAAAGGTTTTTGAAAATAGTATTCGTGCAATCGATGGCACGATAATACCTATTTTACCTGATGCATACGATGTAAGCCTTGTTGAGGGGTTCAGCATTTTAGGCACTCTGCGACCCCAATGCACGGTTCAATATAGAATCAAATTCAAAAATAGAGATGATGGAAAAAGAAAACTAGAACAAGCCGTAAGATTTTTCATGAAAAACTATAATCTCGATTTCGGCAAACTTAATTTTACCGCATATAAAAATTCAGTGCAGATATCTGGCTTGGGGAAAGATATCTATGTCGCTTTTCTTATTCCAGGTAAATTGGTTGGAAGGGCGATAGAATTACCCGATTGCGAAGATTATTTCACATTTAATTATTCTCTTTCGGGAATAGAACATTTCTATTTTGATAAGACAAATCTAAGGGTTATCGACGATTATGTAGTCCTTTCAGATGGCACCCCTGTCCCAATCTTCCCTAAAAGAAAGATAGTGCGCGTTATTACTGCGAACGTGCAGGGTAGAGAGCCCCCTGAAGTCATGGTAGAATATAGTTATAAAGTGATTAATGTTAAATATCACGATTCTGAATTTGTAAATCTATATACCTTCTATGCAAAGCATTTTGGTTTTCCTGTTTCTTCATATACCCTCTGGGAAGTAAGAAGCGAGGATTTTACTATCGAATACGATGGTCCCACATATCGTGTACGCATAAATTCGCCTGGAAAGCCCATTAACAAAGGTCTTCATGCTGATGTTTCAAATTGCAAGGATTATACAATCATGCACATCACAATCTATCTTAAAAATAAAAAACAGATTATTGGGGGCATAGGTTTCGAATTTCCAGAATTTCCACAGATAACAGATGATGACGAGATTTTAAAAGATAGGATACCCAATCCTCTTTTCAGCGGTAACATAGAGGAAGACAGAGAAGGAGATGAATTCGAAGATACCGAAGAGGTAAATGATGATTTAAATGATACTCAAATATCTCAAGAAGCAATAGGCATTTTTGAGACTGCTTTGTCAGTTGGCAATTCAGACATTTGCGAAACTCTCGAAGATTCAGAATGTGAATTACCCAAGGGCAGCAGAGAAAAATGCAACGAAAAATCTTCAGGAACAAAAATAAAAATAAAAGAAATTGCGCCACTTCTTGCAAAGCATGCGCTAATGTTCGAACAGTATCCAAATGGTCGGCTTGGAGTTATGGGCATGGCAGAAGCAAGATTACCTGCAGGGGAGGTAACAAAAGATGAAATTGAAAAGACAGAACTTGAAGAGTTGCTAAATCGGCGTGGATTAAAACTTATATTTACAAACGGAAAATACGATATCGTTTACAAATGAAATGTGCTGTCCTGAAATTAGTTCCTCTCGAAAAATCGAGAACATGTTGAAACCACCTCTTGTGCATCCTTTTTAGAGATAGTAAGAAATTGTGGAGCGTATTTTTCGATGAGTTGAATGTGTTGGTTGATGAATTTAGTTTTCTTAGATAGGTGCATTTTTCTCACGAAACCTTGGAATGGTGTTTCACGATCGTCGATATTAAGCCTCCAATGGGGGCGTTTGAAATTTCTCTATAACTTTCTTTATTTCACTTTCTTCTATCCTTCTTTTCTTCCTCCCTGCCTCTCTTGGATACGGATATTCCCCTCTCTCTACATACCTCCTATACAATTCTCTCGCCCATCTCGCCGTTATTCTTTGGCTCTTCGCTATCTTCCTCACTGATTCTTCTCCATCTCTCTTATGCACTACCTTACTTTTTTCTTGCTTAGTTTCCTCATCTTCTCTGGAGAACTTTTACTTTTCTCCGAGAGGAAGTAATTTCGGGATATTACAAACATAGAAAGATAATAAAGAAAAAGAGAAAACAAAGAAGAAGTTAAAATTAATATTTGATGAGGCAATTAAGGTTAGATGCCAGATATATCCTCAGTAGTGCAGTGGACGCTCATGTCCAGGGTATCGATTTCTGCTAAGGAGAATGTATAGATGCCATTTCCAAAGAATGTTCGTAAAGTTGAGGATGTGCTTAGCGAGCAATTAAGCAACCTTTCGGGAGGTAAGGTAGGTATTATCTATTCGCCAAAACATTTAGAACATTCGCATACCCAAAGTTCACCTGAGAATCCTGAAAGAATTCAGCAAATATACAATTATATAAAATCTCGCGAAGAATTGTTTAAAGATAAGTGCGATATTTTTACAGATGTCAAAGTTGCAAGTGAAAAAGACATACTCGAAGTACATAATGCGTCCTACATCGATTTTATAAAGAAATATTGCAACAGCGGTGGTGGTTTTCTAGGTGATTCTACTTATCTATGTCCAAAGTCTTATGAAGTTGCGTCTTATGCGGTGGGTGGAGCTATTAGAGCTGCGGAACTTGTATTGGAGGGAAAATACGATTTCGGATATGCTCTTGTACGTCCTCCGGGTCATCATGCATCTTCGAACTCATATGGTGGTTTCTGCATTTTGAATAACGGTGCGATACTTGCAAGAAGATTGCAAAAGATGGGAATGAAGAAAATAATGTTTGTGGACTGGGATGTGCATGCAGGAAATGGCACCATGAAGATATTTTACCAAGACCCCACGATACTTAAGGTCTCAATACATAGAAGTCCTAAAGACTTTTATCCGAATGAAGGGTTCTCAAATCAGATTGGAGAAAAAGAGGGTTTGGGGTTTTCAGTGAACCTAGAACTTCCAGAAGGTTCTGGTGATAACGAATATATGCTTTCCTTTATCGAAATTGTCATTCCCTTATACGAGCAATTTAAACCTGATTTTGTAATAGGATGCTGTGGTTTCGATGCACATCATTCAGAGAAATACACCAAGATGAACATGACTTCGGAAGGTCTTTTTGCGATTGTGAAATCCATTTCTCGAATAAGTAAAGGAAAAATGGTTGTTCTGATGGAAGGGGGTTACAACAAAAACAATGCTAAACTTGCACATACTATAATAAATGCCCTTTGTGGAAAGACACTACCATTTGAGGAAAAAGTAAATTCACTATCTAGCTCATATTCGAAAAGAGAGAAAGTACATAGATTAGCAAATGAAAATATCGCATCTCTTAAAGGGCACCTTAAGGAATATTGGAAATTTTGAATCAAAGAAGATATTCGTAACGAAGATCAAAGATGTTCATTTCTTATGACTTACGAAGGGACTTTTTGTATCTTTCAATCGATGTTAAAATTTCTTTTTTTGCCTCTTTAGCCCCAAGCCATGACTTTACCTCAACTTCTCTTTTTTCAGTGAGTTTGTATATCTTAAAGAAATGTGCAAATTCCTCGAGCATGAATTGAGGAATATGGTCTATATCATCGACTTCTCTGTATCTTTTATCGCCTAAGGGGACTGCAAGTATCTTATTATCTTTCTTACCTGTATCGATGATGTTGAGCATTCCTATGGGTCTAGCACGAATAATGCAACCTGGGAAGGTGGGCTCATCGATAAGTACAAGGATATCCAACTGGTCGCCATCCTCAGCGAGCGTGCCAGGAATCATACCGTAATCACCGGGGTATCTTACAGCAGATGAAAGCACTCTGTCGAGCGAAATCATGCCTGTGTCTTTGTCAAGTTCGTACTTATTATGCGAGCCTTTTGGGATTTCGACGAAAACTATGACCTCATCAGGTGCATTCTTTCCAGGGTCGTCCAATATTGTCATGATTGTAAATTGGCAATGTTGCTTATCTGTTTTACCCTATGGTTTTAATGGATTGTTTAATAGAGTTGGCTGCATTTGAAACTATTTTTTAATCTATCTTTTCAATCTAGCGCTTCCATTCTATTTTTTCCATCTTTTATCGATAATATGCATTCTATCAAAAGGCATGGAATGGCTATCCAGGGCATCCTTTAGCGTATTTACGTTTTCAGCATCGCATTCGAGCCAAAGTTTGCCATCTTCTTCAGAGAACCAAGCCTTAGATACCTCTATGTTAGGGTCGTTAAATACATTATTCAGATATTTTTCAAGTTTATCTTTCGAAATATGCGTGACGTTGTGCTCTGTGATAAAACTCTTTTTAGGCATGATTAATAACTTCTTGACATGAAGTAAAAAGGTTCTTTTCATTTTCTGCATTTTCATTTTCTACAAAATGCTTAATCTATTGTAAGTGAATAAAATCTATGTTTAATTTATCGTTTAATCTATAGGATATTCAATACTATATTGTAAAGAGTATAATGATTGCAAGAATAGCGAGTACTACCATAGATAAGGCAAATCCTACAAGAGCAAAAGATGGAGGTTCAAATCTATTTTCTTCGATTTGCTTGTATATTTTAAAATAACTCCTTGTCGCGTATATATTCATTGCTGCGCCCAATAATATGAGAATAACGCCGAGAATTAAGGAATTTGTTATTCCGGGTTTATTTTCGCCTGCAATTTCACGAAGGAAAAGTCCCAGTCTTGCAACAACAAATCCCAAGCCGATAAGAGACACCCCTGTTCTAATCCAAGAAAGGAAGGTCCTTTCGTTTGCAAGGTGGTTTCTAATCTTCGACTCCTTATCACCGGGCTCTGGGGTATCGTCTATAGAAGCCCTCCCTTTATCATTCAAAGAGGGCATAAATCCTTATTTTAAGTGAATCTATATTTTATAGTGTTCTTATAAAATTGCGAATAATGAATATATGTGTTATTTAAGAGGATTATGAAGAGGATAATGATAAGTTGAGAAAAAAGACTTTTGTTCTTTTTGTTAAGGCAAGATGAGCGTAATAAGCAGGATAGATTGAAATAATAGCCAGTACGAAAGAAAAGACGGTCACATTAAAATGAGGTGAAAAGGGATGGAAGAGAAAAAAGAAGAGAAAAGAAAGATGACATTGCAAGAGGCTGGAAGAAAAGGCGGAGAGGCTGTGAAAGCAAAATATGGTCCTGAGTTTTATAGAGAAATCGGGAAAAAAGGTGGAGAGGCAGTTAAAGCGAAACATGGTCCTGAATTTTATAGCAAGATAGGACGCAAAGGCGGTCAAAGGAGAAGGGCATAACCCTCCCCCTTTTTATTCATTTTTTATTAAAAGTTGTATAAAAAGTTGTATAAATGTTAATAATTATTACTTCAAGATAAATTAAAACGATAAAAGAATGAGGGTTAAGGAACGATTAAAGAAGGGAAATAAAAGAAGGAAATATGAAGGTGAAAGGATGGCACGAATAGAAAGAGATACCGCCCCCAGAGGTTACAGGAAAAGATTGTATAAACGTGCGAGAGGAGCAGGGACGCCTAAATTAAAAAAGATGAAAAGGGATGCAGAAGGGCATTTTGTATTCGAAGAAGATGGAGAAGATTTTGTATATTATCCTGACGATTTAGAGATACGAAATTACGAAGAGGAGTTAGACCAAATTGAGGAAGAAGAAAATGAATATGAACTTATGGAAAATGAAGGCGAGAATCCTACCGATATAGAAGAACCCGAAGAAATCCAGATGGAAAATGAGAATGTGTATAATGAAGGTGGAAGAGAATACTTTCTCGGCTTGGACCAATTGAACAGCACAGAGTACGGCTTAACTTTAGGATATGAAGATGGCGAGTATATAGATGAATGCGCATATTGTGGCAAGCCATTAGAATACGAAGAAGGAGGTTTTGTAGAAGCAAGAATAAATGGCAGACTATTTCATTTTTGCAGTTACGAACATGCGCAGAGATTCTTTCGTAGGATAGGCTTGGTCGATGGTGCGGAAAGGGAGTTTTAGAATCGCATTATTTTCGATTTGTTTTCAAATAAGATGTGGATTGCACAAAATAGGTTTATTATTTTAGAAGAGGAAACTTGATAAGAGGTGTTTGAATGGTAAACAGGTCGTTAGTACAGGCGATTGTGAAAGCAGGAGAAGACCTTGGCGTGGAAGTAGAGGAATTTCGCAATAAGGGTGCTGGTGAAGTAGATGTAATTTGGAGGATGAACCTTCATCCAGGGCTTCCAAATTTGAATGTTGGATTCTATGCGATTAGTGAAGAAGACCAGATAGATATACCTGATTTGACTGATTTAATAGGTAGAGGAGCACTTTCTGCGTTAGACAGGCTGGTTTTTGTAACAGATACAGAAGAAGAGAAGGAGATGATTAACGGCTTGGTAGAGCAGTTTGATAACATAGGAGGCAGGCTAAAACTAGATAAGTTTGTAACAGTGCTATCAGAGAATGAACTTCTTACAGAACCTGGCGCAAGAGCCGAGAGGAGAGCAAGGACAATGAGAGGAGAGCAGCCTGCACATCGGAGACCTCCAAGAACAGTGAGGTTAAGACAGAAGCCACATGGGGTATAACTTAGAGTATTATAGAGTATAATTTTTATAATACAAGTTTTTATTTTTTAAATGCAATTTTTTCTGCTGTGCTGTCCTGAAATTAGTTCCTCTCGAAAAATCGAGGTCATCTTGTGCATCCTTTTTAGAGATAGTAAGAAATTGTGGAGCATATTTTTCGATGAGTTGAATGTGTGGGATGACAAACTTAGTTTTCTTCGATGGGTGCATTTTTCTCACGAAACCTTGGAATGGTGTTGCACAATCGTCGATATTAAGGCTCCAATGGGGACGTTTGAAATTATAATAATTGACAGCATCGTTCCAATTGCCATAATCGTCCTTTATTTAGATTTCGCATGCTTCCATCCATCTTTTCTTTCGTCATGTTTCTCCTATCTCACTGATTGTTCTCTCTTCTCCATCTCTCTTATGAACCACCTTACTTTTTCTTGGTTAGTTTCCTCATCACCTCTGGAGAACTTTTACTTTTCTTCGAGAGGAGATAATTTCGGGAGACTACATTATCTTATTTTTGAACTTTCTTTATATTTCTTTTATGTTCCCTTTTAGGTTCCATCTTGGGAAAGACGCTTAAGAAATACACGACTACAACAATTACAAAGAGCACGAAATAGAGCGCAGAATAAATCTCATTCCATTCGTTCTGTTCCGGCTTGGTTGGATTGTCTATATAAATAGATGTGTTTGTCCATTGCGTATTCCCTTTACCATCGACAACTCGGAAGTGCAATGTATGTATTCCATTGCTATACTGTTTTGTATCAAAAGGTGTAACTGTAGAAAGAAGTTCACGTTCAGGTCCGTTATCGACTGATAAAAATACATATACCAAAGAATTTTCGTCTGTTGCATTGAATATAAGTTCGATTTCACCTACAACCAAGCCCTGGTCAAGTGGCGAAATAAGTTCGAATTTAGGTGGTGTAACATCCTGCACATCTACGGTTATATTTTTATAAGTTGCATGTCCGAAAGCATCAACTGCCCTGAACCTGACAACATGCCAACCCGATGGGTATTTACTTGAATCCCATAAAAATGAACCTGGCGCGTTCTGGATAATAGCACTCTCATCGTCGACTGAAAAGTATAATGTTACGCGCGACTGGTCGAGTATTTCTGTTGTAATATTTACATTCCCTGCAACTGGTTTACCATGTGTAATCCCATAGATATTAAGAATAGGTGGCGTTGTATCTCGCACGATAACAGAATAGTTTGTATATTCAACATTACCTTCAATCAAGTCAACAATCCTGAAACTTATAAAATGCGAACCTATCGGTAAAGAGGTTGTGTTCCAAATATATACTGAGGAGATTATTCGGGTTTCTGTGCCATTATCGACAGAGACATAAACTGCTTTATTTTCTGCATTTGGTATTGTTATTTTCACAATTCCAGAGACTGTTCCTCCATTTGTTATTCCAGAGATTTTATCTTTGCATGAAAAAGACGAATTTGCACGCCAGCAATAGTATAATTCATCGATATCGAATGATAAGTTTGCATTCGTCGAGTTTCTTAAGGTATCAAAGAAATAGTCATCGTCGCATACATATATGGGGTCGAGCGGCTGATAATGCACCCCTGGATAATTCGTATTCATATAATTTGTAAATTCAGAAAGTGTCATAGCCTGTAAAGTCGAGGATTTTACATGTGTATGTAGCCAGGAATAGTTCATAGTTAACGCATTTGTAAGAATGTCTTGCAGATAGGTTACGTTCTGAGTGCCCCCTATTACTCCATTCTTTGTAATGTCAATTGCCTTTTCAAATCCTGATTTGCGAGATAGAATCTCAAAATCGCCTGGTTTTAACATCTCCATCAAAGAAACATCGCCATAAAGCGGGTCGCCATCGACAATTACCAACTTAACATCTTTTACAGTCGATTCTATTAATTTCATATATGGGTCTGTATCCTTACCTTGGATTACAAGTATATCTGCATACAAGCCAGGCTGAAGACTACCCACAAAATTCTCCCAATGTGCTTGCTTTGCTGGATTAATTGTAACTTGCTTTACCAAATCTTTAGGCGTAAAATAGTTGTCGAACTTTATTTTATTCAACTCCCAAGCCACTTTCAACTCATCCAAAAGATTCTTCGAGCCTGAAGGGCTCCAATCGCATCCTAAAGATACAAGCACACCTGCTTTTGCAGCCGCTGCAGCATTCGTGCAATTCCCATACAGAAGTAAATTGGATACTGGAGACCAAACCAAATCGCAACCCACGGCAGCCATTTCTGCAAATTCTTGTTCTGTAAGAGCAGTCCCATGTATTATTACAGTCTCTTCGCGCAAAAGACCAAAATTCTTCAACTGTTGAAACTCATTCAAGGATTGTGAATCTACACCCTCAGATAAATGAATGTACCAAGCATCACATCCATCTGAATTCATGTCGTTTATTAACGAATTAACATCGCTTGAAGTCATATCGCCAACCGCAGGGACTCTCGTTCTTATCTTATCCTGTCCAAAACATGTGTATTCCATGTTTCTCACAAGGAGCGAGGTTACAGATACATGGTTAAGCGCCCCACCTTGTATTGAGGTAGTTCCACCAACAATTGCTTTTATCTCGCCCCATTTATTTGCCTCTGATTCCAAGCCGAGCATCTTGCTATCGCAAATTACATTTTTAGGACGCGAAATGTCTTGTTTGTACTTCGTTTCGTCCTGCCATTGATATCTTCGTGTATATTTTTTGGGCACTTCCCATAATGGAAACACATGATAAGAAAGATGAGCATGGGCATCAATTAGACCTGGATATATCGTGCCACCTGTGTTTATTACTATCGCCTGGGATACGTCTATGTTAGAGGGAAAATTTTCATCTGAACGAACTATAGAAACAATCTTATTTCCTTGAATGAATATTTTTCCATCAAAAACCTCTTCTGCAGGGTTCATTGTTACTATCCTACCTTCTAATATAATTCCACCTGAGAGGTCGCGATTATTCTGTTGATGTACTCCGGCTTGGACGAGCGTAAAATACTCCTCAAGTTCACCTCTTGACCACATTATAGCATATGCTTCAAGGCGTTCCATAATCGCCTGTGAGCCGCCTACTATTTCCTCGATTTGATGCACATCTGTAAAATAGCAATCGTCCTCTGTACCAAGTATATCGTCTTGACCATCTCTATAATCAATTATCAGATATGCGCTATTCTCGTCTATCCCATATTTCTGTGTGAGCATTTCGTAATTTACAGCATCCGAATTCATAAATGGCACAAAAGACTCGTCCCAAAAATAACCTCCACATCCCTCTGCATTCTCAGGTAGTATTGAAAGCACGCTAATTAACACTACGATAATAGAAACAACCCTACACGTTTCTTTCCTTGCCACACTGACACCATGATAGAAAAGCGCTTGCACCCACATATATTTTGGGATGCCTTTATCAATCATATCGATTAGATATACGATTATATCGATTCATGTACTATCTGACTTAACTGTTTTAATTCTTGTTTCATTATTGTGCATTTTGTTTACGTTGTCTTTTAATTACTCTTTTAATTAAGATAAATAGAATAATTATTCCTATTAATGCAGATATCGCAATGAATATCAGAGTCCAAGGAATTGGATTTATTTCTTTTTCAGATACGCTTACCAGCCAAATCTCGGGAAGTTCTATACTATTTTCGGTGTGAGTAATTGAAATATCGTTTAAAGTCGTGCCAAGGTATCCTTTTGCGTTTATGTATATAGAATAATTCCCAATACTCAAATTCGCAAAACAGAACCTACCAAAAGCATCAGTCAACACATCTATCGAAATTGTATTTGTTCCATTTCCAGATAACACTTTTCCAGATAATACTATTTTGGCAAGAGGTATTGGTTTTCCAGTATCTGAGTCCTTTACATATCCAATTATACTACCAAGAACTATATTTTCACCTTCTACAAGCATAATATCAATAACATATTCGTGTAACTGCTCACATGTTATTACCATCTCTTTTGTAACATATCCAGATAGTTCAACTTTTATCTTGTAAACGCCTTGAGCAAGGTTCCTGAACCGATAGTATCCTACGCTGCTTGTTAATGCACTTTTTATAGGCTCATTTGTCCCTGAAATGTATAATTTTACAGAGGCGCCCTGAAGAGCCTTCCCTTCATAATCTCTTACAAATCCAGAAATAGAAACATTCTCACAAGGTCCCTGTAAAACAAAGTATAGGCTTGAGGTCTTTCCTGGATTTACTATTATACCAAATTCAATTGAAGATTCAAAACCTATCTTGGATACTCTTACATCGTATTTTCCAGGTGGAAGTGTTAAGTTAAATCTTCCTAGGTTGTCTGTTGTGCAGTTCAGAATATATCCTTCACAATTCACTGGTTTACCAAGTATTTCTACCTCTGCGCCATAAATTGGCATTCCCTGATTATCGAACACACGACCTGCAAAGAAACCATCTGAAGGTATTTCTGTTCTAAACGAAAATTCGTAATATGGTAAAGGATTTCCAGAAAGGTCTCGAGCATAGAGCATGGTCCCAAAAGAATCTATTCTTCCTATCGAAATTTTATAAGTAGTGTTCCAATCAAGCATCTTAGAGAATGTAAAAGTGATTGTTTCGCCGTATTGCCTCCAAGACGATGGGTCAATGGTTGCTTGAGGTATGATTGAAACTGCTTGTTGTACAGAATACAAGTTCATCACTTCAGAGAAGCGTAATAGTATGCGTTCGGTTGTAGATATTCCTACTGAGTTATTTGAGGGGACAGTGTAAACTAAATTTGGAGGCTGAACGTCTAAAATCTCAAATGTGGTAAAAGAGAATGAACGAGGTTGCATAAGGTTGCCGTTTCTATCGAACATGAGAGAAAGGTTAAGAAAATATGATGTAGATGGCTGAAGGGAAGAACATGGATTGATAAATAGGAGAGTATTATTTTCGTTCCAAGATGCGAAAAAGGGTTCTTGAGTGCCATTCGAGCATTCGAACGAATAAACGCTTGATAAGTTATCCATGGGTTCTGAAAAAAGAACCCAAATGGGCGTACCTAAAGAAACATCTATTGAATTATTTGCAGGATAATTATCAACTACGAATGGAGGGAACAAATCTAAAAGTGTACAGAATGAACTTTTGAAAATGCCTTGCATATTTTGCCCTGAGAGGTCTGTAACAGAAGATAAGACTATGCTGTATGTTGTGTTGTATTCGAGTATTTTTTGTGGGATAAAAATCAAGGATGTGTTTAGGATATTCCATGAGAAGGTTCCGGGGACTTCTCCCTCTGTTTTTTCATTTACTAATTTAAAAGATATACTTGTGTTTATCACTGGTTCGGAAAAGATTACTTGTATGTATGTCTCTCTTGCAACCCCTATGGAGCCATTTTCTGGAAATACCTCTATTATGATAGGTGGAGAGTTTTCTGAAGGACGAGAAAAGTTAAGTTTGACAATCCTCGAATTCCCTGCCATATCTGTTGCACGGACCTCAATTATATTATTCCCCTCGACACCTTCTGCACAGATAAAAGAAAAATTCTGCCATTTTCCCAAGGGGTCGTCATTTGTTGCGATATTCCACAGACCTTGATTGATTCTATATTCTATTTTTGAAATCCCTGTCGAGTTATCGTAATGATAGAAATCATGAGCATATCCATTTACTAAGAAAGAGCCTGTTTGCTCGCATCCATCTTGAGGTGAGAGTATAACTAGCCAAGGCGGTATCTCGTCTGGTCGAGTTCCTTTCTTCCAAGTCATGGGGGGTATGTTTGCCTTTATGGAAAATACAGAAGAGACCAAAACACTCGAATAAGTTGTGCCGTCTTCTACTATAGTTTCAGAGTCATAAAGCCAAGAACCTAAAGCACCCGAATTTCTTGAAGTCTCTATTTGTGAAGGGATTGCAGAAGGTTCATGATATGGAGAACCGCTTGTATCTGCGCCCAAGCCGGAATACACATGTCTTCCATACGAATGTACAACATGTCCGTATGAAGGGTTGGTAAGCCTGTCAGCAAGCCCTGAATCTGAAACAGAGTACATCATAGGCGCGATGTAATCTATGATACCCATCTGCATCCATTTATGAGAATCCTGCAGATAGTATTTGCAACCGTCAGAATAGTTTCCCCAAACTGCAGCACCTACCTTGATTTTCCAGTTGTAAGAAGTTACATTTTCGTAAATTGCTTTTACAATCTCTGTTACCAGTCCACGACGAAACTCGCACCAATCATGGTCGTTTGCAGGTGGCCAAGTTCCGGAGTAGCCATACTCATTTTCATATCTTGCCTTGCATACATCGCAATAGCAATGCCTTTCGTTTGCATATGTGGAATTTGCATGAGAGTATCTTATGTAATCTAAATGGATTGCATCAAGGTCGGGATAATTTTGCGCAAGTTCTAAAGTAACATTTACAAGATAATTTTTTACTTCGCTTCTTCCGGGACAGAGGTCAACATAGCCATAGCCGCCAGAATCCGCAGAGCCTTTATCTTTCGCACCGCTTTCATCAACTGCAATCCAGTCGTTGTGGTCGTGGATTACATGCTTTGCAGGATAACTTGATGCATTGTTTGTTGTTCCCACGGCAAGCGTGTTTATCCATGCATGAACCTCAAGCCCTTCTTTATGTGCTTTATCGAGAGTATATCTTAACACATCAAAATCAGAAGGTATGCCTGGATACCTGGGTAACAGGCTTGTTCTGTAAAGAGCATAACCTTCACCAAGAACTTGAATTGTAACTATGTTCATGTTTGAGTCTTTGGCGGCTTGGATAAGTGAATCTATGTATGCAGGGCTGGAAACATGCCATCTATCAGCCCAGACCCCTCTTGCTTCGATTGGTATGCTTGATTGCAAAGCAACCGTAAAAGTGCATGTGGAATGTGGTGGAATTTCGCAATTTCCTGCTCTGTCAATTGCTCTGCATCTTATAGAAACAACCCCATTCTCGTTTGGTCTGTAGCAGAACTTCCATCTATCCCAGGAGCCATCAGAATGTAAGTAACTTGGCTCTGCAACAATCCAGCCTCCTTCGTTTATATTTACTTCTACTCTATCCACACCCGAACCACCTAAATCTGAACAATCGCCTTCAAGCCAAAATGTAGATGACGAAACTATCGTGGGAACATTTGAAGTTATACAAGAAGATGGAGGAATGGTATCTTGAGAGACAAGCGCAAAAAGTTGCATTTCTATCACATGGAACCAATTATTTGCAGAATTGTATGTGCCCGTTATTCTAACGTATTTTGCAGGTAAAGGTTTTATGAAATCGTATTGCCAACTTGAATGTATTCCAGTCGTTCTATCAACTGCCCTAGTCCAGGTTAGGTTGTCCAACGAAGTCTCAATATAGTATCTGTAAAATCGATAATCTCCATCCCAAAGATGTGTCTTTATCAGGTAAATATATCTTGGAGAGGGTAGCACAATAGTATGAGAACCTGGAGGATTTGCGTTCCATGTAGTTGAAGCATAACTTGAGGTGGAATCGTAATCGTCTATTAGGGCATTTGATGTTGCATATACACCTGTTTCGAGAGCTATGTTTCTTTGCACATTTACATATATCTGATAGGATGCAGTCAATCCATAAGTGTTGCATACTGTAAGGTTAATTATCTTTGGACCTACTTCAAGAACAGAGGTATTTAGGTTGAAAGATATCGGTGTAGAATTGTCGTATGCAACTATACTTTCGTTTATTCTAAGTGCAGACCAAGCAAGCGATGAGTTGCATGTATATGTGGCTGCAACTTTTACAGTTCCCCCTACAATCGAAAAACCTTTTGGCGAGGTAATCTCTACTTTTGGATACTCTGGAGTAACAGGGCTTGGGGGATACTGAGCAAAGTAGTCGCATATCCCTCTATAAGTCCCATATGCGCAAAGCATCTTGAAATACTCAGAATGGAGCGCATCGTTATCGGGGCTTTGCTTGTCAAAAAATGCAAATTCAATCAAAGGAGCAGGGGCGTTTGTTCTTCTTTGGACTGCAAGCGTATGACCAAGATAACTCTCGGTCTCCTGACAGCCTAAATTAACCCAACTTGAAAGAAAATTTGTGCGAATTTCATATAAGGTCCTTGCATGTATTCTTGATGCTGCATACTGCGCACGGGTTGCATGCACCGTACCGTAATCTGTATTCTGTTCCCAGAGCGTAAGAGTGCCTGATGAAAGACCATTATTTGCATTGTTATGCAAAGAAACGAATAAATCAACTTGGATATAATTCGCCCAGTTCGAGCGAGAATACAAATCTTTTGTTAATTCGTCGCTTCCATAATTCCATACTGAAGATGGCAAACCTTGAGATTCCGCATAGTACTTCGTTCCTTCTCGCCATTTTGAATATCCCGAAACTCCAAGCCCGGCATTCTTATCAATCTCTCTCGAACAAGTTACGTTTGCGCCTTCCATTCTTAGCATGGGGACAAGATAAGCGGCAATTTCGTCGTTTACTAAATCCTCGATAATTCCCCAGTAATTCGAACGCTGATATATCCATCCGTTCGTTTCATGATTGTATAGACCATGTCCAGGGTCGATAAAAATCTTTGCACCGTATAGACCGTTTGGCAAAACTCCAAAAAATTCGCAAATTCCTTCGAAAATTCCTCTTGCCACAGCCATTTTGAATACTTCCGAATGGAGCGCTTGGTTGTCTGTATAGTTATCGTAAAATGCACATTCTACTATCAAAGAAGGCATGTTACATAGTCTTATTTCGCCATATTGATTGTTTGTTTCCACGACATTTCGCCAAGGCCAGGCAGGGTCGTAGTATCCTCTTACTTTCTCATACACCTTATCATGAACTATATTTGCCAAGTTTTCGTTTGCACCCGCAAGATTTGAATGCGATACATCGTAAAGTATAGAAGTTCCTCTTGCGTTATGAGAATCGCATGCGTTGTTATGGATACTTATTGATAAATCAGCCCCAAGCCAATTCGCATAGTTTGGTCTTGACCTTAAATCTTTGCTAAGTTCTGTTGTTACATTCGGGTCGTTGTAAACCCAAGATGGTGCTCCTTGCGATTGGATGTAATATTTTGCTGCCTCTTTCCATTTTGGATATCCTGAAATTCCATTACCTGCGGTTTTATTTAATTCTCTTGTTGAATACACACTTGCACCTGCTCGCTCAAGATAGTTGCAGAGATGCATTGCGATTTCTGCATTTACTATATCTTCTGTGATACCCCAGCCGCTGTAGTTATATTCTCTTTGATATATCCATCCATAAGTCTCGTGATTGTATAATCCATGCCCTGCTGAGACAACTATCTTTTTTCCAGAAAGAGGACCTCTTGATGGATTTGTCGATACGTGAGTTGCATTACTTACGTCTAAACATTCGGTCGGTTTAATATTATCTTGGACAAAAACAGAAGGAACAAGCAACAAAACGCACAATAAAATTGTAATCCATAGTGTAAACGAAGATTTAGACATAATTACTAATTAGCAAGTGAAGTAATCAACCTTACGCATAAGAGAACTTTTGCTTATATCCATGAACTATTTACGAACTACTGCTCTTTCTTTGCAACATATTCATTATCATAAGAAGTAAATAAAAAGACGATGCAGAAAAGATACTCTTTAGACGGTGATTGGGATTTTCGGAGACAAGGCGAAGTATCTTGGAGAAAAATGAAAGTGCCTTCGAATTGGTATCTTCAGGGCTTGGATTATCACGGCTTGGCTGAGTATAGAACATTTTTCTCTTTGGATAAAATTGGTATCGAATTTAAGCCTAACGAAGACGAACTTTTTTTAAGGTTCAATGGAGTTGATTATTTTGCACACGTATATCTGAACAACTTATTTTTGGGTATGCACGAAGGATATTTTCAACCATTTGAATTTAACATAACAAATCTATTCGACAAAGAAAATTCTAAAGAGAACGAAATTTTGGTAAAAGTTGATTCTCCACTTGAAGATTTAGAACACTGGCCACATGAAAAAAAGTTGATTAAGGGAATATTCAACCATCATGATTGCAGACCTGGGGCTTGGGACCGAGAGCATGGTCAGGACCTGAATACAGGGGGAATTTGGAATTCCGTTGAAATTCTGCATACTGGAAAGATTCGTATAACTCGCATATTTGTTTCGCCTGTTCTTTTACCTGACGAGAGTGCGCTCGTAACTGCAAAAGTATTCTTAGAAAACTTTTCAGAAAAGAGAAACTTAGTTATTCGAATGCAAATTTTTCAATGTGGAAATAAGGATGAGGTATATTATAATGAAAAAAGGATATATCTTGAGCATGGTCTTAACAAATTTCAATTTGTTCATTCGATAAAAGAGCCTAACCTTTGGTGGCCTTGGGAACATGGCGAACAGATACTATACCAAGCAAAGGCAGAGATTATCGATGAAAATTCGCAGGTTTTAGATGAATATACTGAGACCTTTGGAATAAGAGAGATAGTAATCACAGAAGATAAAACGTGGATATTAAATCGACGAAGAATATTTCCAAGAGGGACAAATATAATACCCACGCAATGGTTGGCTGAATACGACGAGGAGATGATTTCAAGAGACATATCCCTCCTGCGTGAGGCTAATGTAAATATAGTTAGAGTACATGGTCATGTAAATCGCAGCGAATTCTATCATGCCTTAGATAGGGCGGGAATAATGGCTTGGCAGGATTTCGCACTTCAGTGGGATTATGGCGACGATGACGCATTCATAGCAAATGCACAAAAACAGATTGTGGATATGGTAGAGTTGTTGTATAATCATCCAAGCATTGTGGTTTGGTGTTGTCATAACGAACCTAGATTCAACAGAGCAAGATTAGACCAAATTCTATATAGAGTAGTTAAAGAATCCGATTCTACAAGGCATATAGAAAAATGGAGCGATTTCGAAGAACATGAGTATTTTGGTTGGTATTATGGAGATATGCATCAATATTCAGCATGCCATAAACCGTTCATAAACGAATTTGGAGCTCAGGCGTTGCCTGTCGTCGAGAGTCTTAGGCAGATGCTCAAAGATGAAGATGTTTGGCCGCCAAATTGGTCATCTTGGGCTTATCATGATTTTCAACTTGACCAGACCTTTAACATTGCAAAGATACAGATAGGAAATTCGATTGATGATTTTGTGGAGAGAAGCCAGAAATATCAGGCTGATTTGATTAAGTTTGTAGTTGAGCATTATAGATTAGAAAGAGGTAGAGCAAAACCTTATGGGTTTACAAGGGAGGCTAAGGGAATATTTCAGTTTATGTTCGTAGATTGCTGGCCTGCAATTACTTGGTCAGTGCTCGACTATTGGCGAAGACCAAAACAGGCTTTTGGAGTGCTTAAGTTAGTTTATTCGCCTGTACTACTTACATTCGTAAAGACAGGCGATTTGTGGATTGTAAACGATTTGTACGAGGAGATAGACGGGACGATTCATATTTGGGTTGAAGATGCCTCTGGGAAAGTTATAAAAGAAATTCTGAAAAAGAATATAAAAATATCTCCGAATTCCGTTATGCTTGCTTTTGAGGTTGACCCCATAAACCCAGAACTCGGGGCACATGTTCTCCCCAAGCCAGGAAGATACTACTATTGGGCAGAACTAATCCGTGATGGAAAACAGATTTCAAAGAACTACATGGAATTCAAAACTTCTGTGGTATTAAAGGAACATTTATCCACAGTGGGTGCGGATGTAGATTATGAATTTTTAAAACTCAGATAAATTAGATAGATTAATAGGTAAGTTGATAGAAACAAAAGCAATTTAAAAGCAATCTACAATGTTAAATACTCCTAATACCTTCATTAATCCGATTATTATGAAAAGAGCAAAATATGTTCTTGAGAGTTCTGTTCTACAAGCGACAGTCCTATCGAACAAAGCGATTGTTCTTCGAGCAGGCAAAACAAAGATACTGCCGGGTGAAAATCAAATCATATTGCAAAATCTTCCTTTAGGACTTATCAAGAATTCGATACGCGTTTCAGGCTTGGGTCCGGTAGGAACAAAGATTATCGGCGTGGAATTAAAGAAAGAGTTTCTTGAGGAGATGAAGGATGAGAAAATTAAAGCAATCCATCAAAAGATTGAAAGTCTAACAAATGAGCAAGTTGCAATTCAGAATGAGATTACACAGATAACAGAACATCTTAAGATGTTAACTGAAACTATGCATAATATTTCAAATGAATTCACAAAGGGTTTTGCATGGAAAAAATTAGAGGTAAGCGATTACGATAAGTTTGTGAAATATTCCATGGAACAGATGAAAAACATGCAATCTCAACTTCGTGCAAAAAATCTTGAACTTGCGGAGATACAGAAGAAGATAAACGCTGCAAAAGGTGAAGAAACCCAGATGCAAAGCAGAAAGGGAGTAGAGATGAATGTAATTTGCGTTGATGTAGAGTCAGAAAAAGAAGGAGAATTTGCACTTTCTGTGGAATATGCAATTCAGGGTGCCTCTTGGTATCCTGTCTATGATGCTAGGGTCCTTACAGACGAGATGAAAGTTGAATTTGATTATTATGGCATGGTAAACCAGCAGACAGGCGAAGATTGGAAGAACACGCAGATTACTCTTTCCACGGCGCCTGATACTCCATCAACTAAGTTACCTGAACTTGAACCTTGGTATATATATGGATACGAGAAGAGCAAACCAAGATTCTTAGCAAAGTCAGCGGTAATGTCTGCAGTACCAATGGGTGCCCCGATGGCTTATGAAAGCATACAAATGATGAAAGTAGCAGTCGAAAAAGAATCTGCAGATACGCTCTGTGAAGGGGAAGAAAAGAGAGTGGTTGCAGAAGCGCCTACTGCAAAAGTAGATACAACAGGGGATGTGGTAGTGTACAAGATTGAAAAATCAGCCGACATACCATCCGAAGACTCACCGAAAAAATTGCTCATAGGTAGATTTACACTCCCTGCAACCATAGAATATCTTACAGTGCCAAAAATTCTCCCCGAGGTGTTTGTAAGCGCAAAGGTTACTAACGATTCTGAATTCATGTTTTTACCTGGGACAGTTAACCTATTTTCAGATTCTGAGTACATAGGAGAATCATCCATCCAAAATGTGGCACCAACCGAAAAATTCAATTTCTCATTGGGAATAACAAAGGCAATAAAGGTAAAAAGAGAACTTGTAAAAAGAGAAGCCGTGAGCGCGGGATTGCTCGGCAGTTCGAAGAAGATAAAGTATGCATATAGAATAAAGGTAGAAAATAATAAGAAATCGAACGTAAAGATAACTGTAAAAGACCAAATCCCTGTATCTAAGAACGACGAGATTAAAGTCGAAGATGTTGCATTCGGAGAAGGGGACGAACCTACAAAGAAAACAGACATGGGAATAATCGACTGGCGATTCGAACTCCCACCAGGTAAAAAGAAAATAATAGACTTCTCATTCTCAGTAACATATCCAGCAAAGTTTGTGTTAGAGGGGATTGAAGATTAAATACTTATCTTGTTGCTATCACGTTTTTTATTCCCTTTACTTTATCCTTGAGTCTTTTTTCTATAAAATTTGTTACAGTCATTTGAGCCATTGGACAGCCTGCACAATGTCCTTTCAGTTTAACAGTTACCAAGCCTTTATTCTCATCTACATCTACAACTTCCACGTCTCCTTGATCCATCTGTAAGGCAGGTCTTATCTCTTTCTCAATCAAATTTACAACCTCATCTTTCATTTTTTTAGCCATTTAAGCACCATTTACAAATCTGCGCTCTCATATTAATG
>Ga0078972_1005452_pt1 | contig 32269 bp, 37 predicted proteins | sample YelNatPaOPGAMG01_FD_67568 | JGI IMG/M metagenome (GOLD analysis project Ga0078972, IMG submission 67568) | Hot spring thermophilic microbial communities from Obsidian Pool, Yellowstone National Park, USA - OP-RAMG-01 (SPADES assembly) (version 2) | ecosystem: Environmental > Aquatic > Thermal...
ACACGTGCCTGAGCAGGTGACACTCGGACACAGTAGAACGCTGATGACTAGTGGTACGGTACTAAAGATCTGAAAATGACAGGGTTGCAAGCACACGTGCCTGAGCAGGTGACACTCGGACACAGTAGAACGCTGATGACTAGTGGTACGGTACTAAAGATCTGAAAATGACAGGGTTGCAAGCACACGTGCCTGAGCAGGTGACACTCGGACCCAGTAGAACGCTGATGACTAGTGGCAGTGGGACGTCTGGCGTGTGCCTCTTGCAACTGGTTGGTGTTTTGCAGGACAGCATAACGAATTAACAGTAATACGAGCGCCGGCGGGAGGTGTTCCCGATGCCACCTCGGCTTGCTGTTGTCTTTTGCAGGAGTCAGATGAGCGTCGCTGTGCTGGATAGCGACGCACTGAAGCTGCGGCAGCGAACAGACGCACTGGGCGTCTTCGCAGAAGCGGCAATACCACCTGTGCTGTGCAAACCGGAAGCTGTGGTGGATGCTTTGCTTTCATCACGCGGTGCTGTGCTACGTTTAACGCTGCCTGTTACGGTCTGGATCCTGGTGATTCTGCGCTAGTGCTATACAAGCTGCTGCGTGTTCTTTTCCTTGACGGACAGGTATGCGCCTTGCAGATGCGAAACGCGTTGCGGGCCAACTGCATACCAGGCTGCGCTACGCTGGCTTGTGCACTGATCGGATGGCGTACCTGCATCCGATCCGTTTCAGTGAATAGAATAACTTTTCTTTCTGGGGTGTTTCTGTAGCGGATGCCGGTTTCACGAGCGATGCGGCGTGCTCTTCCTTGATCAAGCGTGGGTGTTCTACGTGACGGTTGGCCCTGCTGCCGTGTGCTCTCGCAAGCAGTAGCGCAACGAGTGTGCCTTCATCGTGACCGTGCTGTACTTTGCATGCAATCACTCGTGTGGGGCGGAAGCGTCCTGCTGTATGCTTGGATAACGAGAGCCGTGAACCAGCTGTGTTGGCCCTGGGGCGCTCACTTGCCGGTACCAGAAGCTGTTGAGGTTTGTAACGCTGCGCTTGCAGTGACATCCACGCAGGTGTCGTTTGCAGACCTCGTCCTAGACAAATCAAATGCTGACGCTGTTTGCCGTATAAAGTCATCTATTTTCCCGAGTAACTCATGCAGAGGCGCAGCGCTTTCGAACATGAAGAATCGGAACCTTGGATAACTCGCGATCCGATGCGGGGCAAGAGCAAACAAGCGCGCTTTTCGAGTCGATTCGCCGGACAAGGCCTCGGTACGCTGTGAAACTTATTCGTCAAAGTGCTCTGCTCTTGTACAGGGAGGTGGTGTGAGCGTCGACGCATGCGTTTCGCGCTGAAATATACCTACAAGATGTTCCCGAGAACGCATGCAGTAGCAGCAGCAGCAGCAGCAGCAGCTATCGTCTGGGTGTCGCGAGCCTGCAGCATGCCTCCCGGCCAGTCGAGGACATGTGCAGCGCTCGAACTCCTTCGCCCCGGGAGATGCGTTGTTCGTACAAGCTTTTCGCAGACACTGATATGGCAAGCAAGATTCGAGAGCCTTGACTCGTGTCCATGCATCTGTGGCTGGTTATCAGGTTTTGCACGTTTTTCTGTAGCTGAAATCTCCAGAGCAACATCATTGTGGCAACCAGCGCGTCGTCGTCATCATCATCATGGTGCACGCGCCCAGACCAGCCTGAGCTTCCGACGGAATGGGCCTCGTAACGCAGGTGCGCACTGTAAGGTTTGGGACTCCTGCCACTGTCTCCGATACCAGCCGCTGCGGAATTCTTGTGCAAATGCTACGTTTTCGTCTCTCTCGATTCATCGGCTTTCCAGACGCCTGTCTCTCGCGTGCCTCCGGCCCCCTTATCATCAGTCGAAGGGTATTGATGGATACGTTCCAGTCCCGAATTCGCCGCGTATGGATGCTGTCGACGCATTTCATGCAGAAGCAGTAGTTCCAATCTACGCGTCGCTTGCAATATGCATCTTCGATATAGATAGCCTCGGAGCGCGCTTCGCAGCGAAAACCCTTGACGCTGATCAGATGTTCTAATACATAAACCGCACCTTCTGCTCCTCCGAGCGTCGTCCTATGGCAGGTGAACGCTTGCTTCACCTCCCGGTACTTGCCTTTGACGGCTACAGAGGGCTCTGGTTGGTGTCTTCATTCGTTGGCGCCTCTGGTGCCTTCCACGGCAATTCCTGGCTTGTTCCGGGCGATGCCTTCGATGCGTAACCTGTAAGCGGCACACGCAAAAGCACGATGTTGCATTTGATAAAGAATCTTTTTGGAACGTGGTGTTTCCCATGATGAAACAAGCCGCGCAAGGAGAATCCAGGCTAGACACGAGATCGAGATTTCTCGATCCGTCTACGCCCTTTTTCGTGGATGGTGGTGGTGACTTGCGCTCCACCAGAAGCAGTCGCTTCGATGACTCAAGCGCACGTCCTTGACCTATTCCAGATGTCTACCGAGCAGACGGGGGCCTCCAGAAGCGCCCCGCGTCAGAAATGTCACGCTGCTGCGGAATGTCGTCCGTGGATATGTACGAGGATCCAAGCATGTGTGGCTCGAAAAGGCATCGATGATTCGACGAGACACGTTCAGTGAACGATCGATATGAGCTGGTGAACAAATTGCCGAGACATGACGTCCAGTTTTGTTCGTCGTTCTTCCAGCAACACATGCGCCGTCATGAACCAGAAAGACAGAAAACTCGAAGCATGCGCGATTCGAGCACGCTCCACATCAAGAACGGAAAAGCCTGGGGCCTGTACCTATGCTCTGCATCACGATATCAGCTATTTTACGAACCGCTGTTCAAGAGCGTCATGAGTCATCTTGATTCCGGTGATGTATCGAATGCCAGCGCTCAAGGAGCGACACACAAGCACCCCGACAAATGACCTCCAAGCACCCTCCAACGACACCTAGATCCGTTACCCCTCATTGCAACTTGTCCAAGATTTTTGGAGAACCTAGGCTCCATACACGATTCCTACACCCAAATTCATTGCCCCACATGCACCAGACGTGACCATAGCAACCGACACGTGCAGCCTCCACTGCACCAGCACATAGGTATCCTACGCATCGTGTTACGGGCAGTCGATGATCGCTTGCGCAGCGGCAGCGGCGGCAGCAGCGCTGCATCGCGACCTCGACGTCCTCAATGTCCATATATGATCGATTATCTGGTGGTGCTCGTAGTGCTGGTCGCAGCTGACCCCACCAAACCGGTGTCCGAAACGGAAGGCTTCTGTGCTATCAGGTTTCCGGGACAATCAAGCAGGCACTTGGGTGCTGGTACACTTGTCGTACGCTACTGGTCGCTTGTAGACTTCGTAACGACAAAGTGGTAGGTTTGTTCCGAGTGCTTGCGGGTACCTGCTTTATACAGGTTCAAGGTGCGCGCGAACAGCACCCGTCGATACACGAGGACGTCAGCGGTGCTTTGTGGACCTTGACGCTGCATGTGTGATGCCCGCGTATCCTCCTTCAGAAACTAGTGGAGAGGAGTGTCCGTGGCTTGCTTTGAGCAGCTCCCCGTTGCTCGAAGCGGGGCGGGAGGTGAACGCGCATCCGCCACCGGGACGTACACCAGCGCTCGCAGTGGCTGCAGCGCAGGGCGCGACACAGCGCCCCATACTGGTATGGTACCGGGGGCACGACCTCCGAATAGATGATCATGCTGCCTTCTGTGCGGCTGCAGAAACGGGTATGCCGGTGGTTCCTGTGTACGTTTGGAACCCGCAACTGCCGTGGATGAGTAAACCTGGCAGAGCAGGGCGCTGGCGGCTGCGAGAGTCGCTGCTGGCGCTGGACCGGGAGTTCGCGCACCGCTACGGCGAAGATGCGCGGCTGGTGGTGCTCCAGGGGAGCCTCGTGGAAAGCATTGTGGAGCTGGCGCGGGAAACGAATGCGAGCGCAGTCTACTTCAACCGCTGCTACGATATCGGTGCCGCAGAAGTGGACCGAACGTTGGAACAACGCCTTGCTGTTTGGAATGTTGAACTCGTTAGCTTCAAATCGGAACTTCTTGTGGAGCCGTGGGAGCTTGCTCAAGACAACGGTGAGCCATTCAATGAGTTTCACCCCTTCATGGAAAAGTGGCTCGCTTTCCCGAAACCGCCCCCACCTGTAGCAGCGCCATTGAGGCTGCAGACGCTGCCTGGTTTACGGCAACGCGTTTCCCATGTCGAGATTCATGAGCTGGAGCTGGTCTCTGATCTCAGTCCGGAATGGTGTGCCCAGATGGAATGCATGTGGCCGCTTGTCGGTGAGCGAGCAGCGTGGATTACGTTGTCAAGGTTTCTCCGAGAGCGTTATCCCAAATTCGGGCGTCGTGAGTCTCGTTGTGCGCTCGACGGCACGAGCCGCCTCTCCATGCATGTTCGTTTCGGTGAGATTAGCCCGCGGCAGCTGTATGCAGCAATCATGGCTGACATCGTGTCGGACGCGCCTAGCGCGCTTTCCCTAGGGAATGGAATACCAGCGCATTCGAGGGAGCAGAACGGTTACCTGGAGTCGCCACACCGAATCAGTGCAACACCTCACTCCATGGATGCTACTGCTATTGCTACTGCTACTGCTGCAGTTCCCGGTTATCAGCCGCAGCGAGCGCCGATGTTTCCGCTTCGGGTTCAAGTGAACCGACCACGAGGCTCCAGTGGCACGACCTACTTTCTCTACGATCATGAGGATGACGACGACGACGATAATAATAATAATAATGGTGATGAAGCAGATGACAACGACGACGGAGGTCGTGGTGGTACCGATCAAGCGGCTCCAAGGAGCACACGGCATGCGCTCCTGAACCGTGGGCGTCACGCTACAGCAGGCGAGGCGCTCGCGGCAAACACACGTACCCACACCGATGCAGCAGATGCACAACAGACCATCAGCGCGGTGAAGGCGTTCCTGAAAAACATGTGCCTCCGAGAATTCGCGTATCACCTGCTCTTTCACAATCCACAGGCCTTCGAAGAGCCGCTACTGCCCGAATTCCGCGCCTTTCCTTGGCGCTGGAACGATCAGAGCATGCTCGAGGTTTGGCGAAGCGGCCAAACCGGGTATCCCATCATTGACGCAGCGATTCGGGAGTTGCGTACCACTGGATACCTGCATAATCGCATTCGTTTCATGATCGCCGGCTTCCTGACCAAGTACCTTCTCATTCCGTGGCAGCATGGTCTCCGCTTTCTTTACGATCATGTTCTCGACGGGGACATAGCCTGTCAGACGCTCGGGTGGCAGTGGACGGCAGGCTGCCACACCGATGCGTTCCCGTTTGCGTGTATCGTCAATCCGATCACGTTTGGGCTCAGAGAAGATCCCCATGGTGAGTACGTGAAGCGCTGGGTACCCGAATTGGCCGCACTGCCTACGTGTTACGTCCATCGTCCGTGGCGAGCGCCAGCTTCAGTGCTTGCGCAAGCGGGTATCGCGCTGGGCTCTTGCTATGCGCATCCGGTGGTGGACTCGCGGACGGCTCGAGCGCGAGCACTCGACTCCATGGACCTCATGCGGCGTGTATTTGTACTGCGACAACCAACCCGATCCCTGTGGTCTTTAATTGATCTGCAACAGCCGCAGTTGTGGCTTGAGCAATCTGCATCGGATTCGGACGATTCCGGGATGGAAACGTTCTCTTTCACGAATGGAACGCCATACGCACTTCATGATCGCTTTTCAAGGGGCTCAACGACCATCATTGAGGAGCTCGCCCCGACCGTCGAGCACAACGCTCTTCAGTCGCTTTCCTATGGTAACCACAGTCGTCGAGCATTCGGCATTGGCAGTGTACATACAGCAGCAGCGTTGGTGCCAGAAAGCCGACAACGACAACGACGAGGCTACGCGCCCTCCTGGATCGAACGTGCGGACGCAGGAGCGTCTGAAGTTGGTGCGATGCAGCCTGGCGGACGCTCTTCGGGGTCGTCTTCGCAACTGAGTGTAGTGCGTCCCGAGCAACTCAATGAGTTTCTCCGCTGGGTAACTGGTCCAGAGGATACTGCCGCCAACCAGGAACAAGCATCGGCAACGGCAAACGAGCAGTTGCGAGCATGGAATGACCCGCTGGAGCGTGTCCAGACTGTGGACATTGGTCGGGAGCTCTCGCCTATCACGACGAGTGCGCAGAGCGTGACCCTGGAACCAGCGCAGCCACAGAAACGGCGACGTGGAGGCCAGCGCAATCCTACGCGAGCGAGCATGCTCGGTGTAGCGGAACGCGAAGAGATATTGGCAGCGATAGCGCTGCAACCTAACCAACCGTTTCACTGCTTCGCGCGCTTCCTGATGCAGCACTATCGTTTCACACCGAATACGGTTTTCGGACCACATACGGACTTTGTTCGCTTGCGCGCGCTCAAAGCAGAGTTAGCTGCTGCAGGAACATCTTGCGAGGATTCGACGACCTCCGAAAGGAGCCGCTCGTATGAACGACAGAAAAGCCATTGCCTCGGTCACGTTTTAACTGTTGCGAAAATGAAGCACTTTCTGCGGAATACGCTTGGACTAGAGGTCACTGGCCAGTGGGATCGTCGAGCGCACGGCGGGGTGCGAGGTCCGTACGCCTACGGCCTCACGCGCTGCCCAGCGAGCGACGACAAGCGCAGATGATTGTTTCACGACAAGCATAGAAACACACCGATAGACAGACGTGCATTGACAAAGACAGGTGCTTCATCGGCGAGCTTCGCTTTGTACTGATCTCGATGTGCATGAATCATCACATAAAAGCAAGTGTGGGAGTCGCTTTGTGTACGCTTGTGACGAGGCGCTTGCTGTGCACCTGGTGTCCCTTGAATACCCGGTTGCAGGGGGCATACCCGCATCGGCGACGCAACTGCAGTTTTCGCGAGCGTGCTGTGACAGGGCCAGCTTGGGCTTGCCACTTGGATGTTTGCATGCGGAACATTGGTGTATATGCTGTTTCCAGTTCATCGGAAGAAAAATCGGGTGCGTTACGCGCGCTCTGTTGTTTTACGTAGAGCAGCGCGTTCTTGTATACCTGTGCATGTTTTGGTTATGTTTCTTGCAGGTATCCGGCAAAAAAGAATATATCCTGTAGATTCAAGACAAGCCATGGAGAGGCTTTATGTCGTCTTTGGTGTCCAATCGACAATGGCGTTTCTTCTACAAAGCAGTCACTCTAAGATACGCAGTTGGATGAACGCCACGTCGCCTGGGCACGTTGCTGAACGCCGTGTCCCTATTGTGCAACTTACACAACGCCATCCAAACAGGAGACAGTCTCTTAGGTCCAGTCTCATCAGTGTGGACGCTACGCAAACCTGCCAGACAAGTCACAGCATGTGAAGTTTCTCTACCTTGGATACGAACGCTGATGAAGAGAAATGCCGCGTTCAGAGAAATGAGAGCGCATCGCGCGTTGCGCGATCGGTCTCACGCTGAAACGTGAACACGCCCACCGGGACGAGTGTTCGTCGTACTCGATCAGATTATATTCGGGAGAAATCGAACACAGGTATTTTGGTATGCCAAGACGTGGAAACCGCTATTCGTAAAAAAAGCGATAGGCGAGTCTGACGACGACATCAGCCGCAGTGGCGATTCAAACGTACCGTGGCGAATGAATCGCCATTCGCACGGAAACCTTTACCACCGGATCATTCGTCGATGCCCGCCTCGTAGCTTGTCCGCACGACGTTGTTCTGTCCTGATCGGAGATACCCCCGCTTCCCATGACGCAAGAGCGGTCAGGTCGTGCGCACCCCGGACACGAGCGTCGGGCGGCGAATCCTGCCAGCCTATGCACCGTGCTACGATCCAGTCAAGTCAACGTCCTTCTTTCGCCGAGCTACACCCACGCTCTGACGCCATAGACACGATCTCGAACGCGTACCGCATACGTAGAGCATCGCCAAACCAGCGACATGACCACGAAATCTGATGCGATGGAAAAGTCATGGCGATCGAAGCTCTGGTGCAGCATCATAAACGCACACGCACACACACACCTGGATATCGATAACCAGAGCGCAATCAGAAACTGGACGCTGGTCAATACCCAGGCAAGGCTCCTCGTGTGCAACCATACAAAAAACCAAACCGAGAGTCCTTCAGCATCATGCAACAGCACCGCAGCGTCAACGAGCCTCCGAGCACGGTACGCTGCCTGCCTACCAACTGCCTATCACCTATCTACCAACTGTCTACCAACTGCCTATCACCTATCTACCAACTGTCTACCAACTGTCTACCACCTGCCTATCACCTATCTACCACCTGCCTACCACCTATCTACCACCTGCCTACCACCTATCTACCACCTGCCTACCACCTGCCTACCACCTATCTACCACCTATCTACCACCTATCTACCATCTATCTACCACCTATCTACCACCTATCTACCATCTATCTACCACCTATCTACCATCTATCTACCACCTATCTACCACCTATCTACCATCTATCTACCCTCTATCTACCACCTGCCTACCACCTGCCTACCACCTGCCTACCACCTATCTACCACCTATCTACCGCCGTGGCGTCGTATCTGGCGATCGCGCAGCGCCCCTCGCGCCGCCACCCGCTGTCGTAAAGAGGCACTGGTACTGCAGCTGCTACTGATACTACTACAGCTGCTACAACTGCTACTGCCTTTTGGCAGGAACGCGAGCACCAGAGGGCGAACCGACGCCAGTACTGACGGTATACGACTTGTCTACAGAGCGAGTCTTTATTTTTTAAGCTGATTTCTCTAACGAATCGGTGCGTGGGCAGCATGAGTTTGCTGAATCAAGTTCATTCTGGACGGGCGCTCAACCGTGGTGTAGCGTTTCAGCCAACCTTCCTGTACTGCGGAAGACGGGAGCCAGCGTTCCGTGCTTCATGTCGGCGAAGCGCATCAGTCAGCTGGAGTCGCTTCCAGGGACTAGGTTCGGTGAAGGCGCTTTCCCGTGTTCGTGTGTGTCCAGTGGAGCGAGCGACTCGTCGACCGTGGACTTGTGCGATACGGCCGCTGACAGAGGAGGCCACCGTGGACGCGCTGCCGGCCTGGGCGACACTGGAACAGGTCTCGTACTACTGGGGAACCCCAGACCGTTTGCTGAACCGTTTGGCGATCTCCGCTGGAGGTCTCCTGGTCACGTCGGTGCTGTCGAACGTTCTGTTTAACCATCTGCTCACTTCTTTGCTGAACGCGGTATTCTTTTTCTACTGGGTTTTGGAGCCTGCATTCCTGGCCTCTCGACGCAACCTTGCGCTGCGCCGCTTCCCCTACATTGGCCTATTCTGTGGCACTGTTCGGGAAGTGTACGTTACAGAGGCCGTCCTGCACCGTGAGCGCATACCGAGCTCCCGTCGGACCCGTTTTCGGGAGGTCGTCCAGAAGAGAATTAATGTGGTTGCAGCCGATCCCAGCGGTCGTCGTATCACGATTTCTGGACCGTTTCGAAGCCGCGAACACCGGGTTCTCTCGCCTGGTCTGGATGTTTGCATGCTCGTTGCGAGCGATGTGCCAGACTTTCGGCGAGTTGGCGGCGTCTCCGATGCTTGTATTCGCGTTCAGCGGCTGACGTCGTCGAGCGAGGCGCGCTCGTTCATACCACCGGACTTGGAGGTTGCCGACGTCAGCGACGAGCTTCGTGACCTCTACGATGAAACGGGTTCGGTAGACGATGGCGTCATCGAGGACGATGATTTCGTTTGGATTGGTGATTACCCGTTTGTGAACAAGGAATTTTTCCTGGAGCTCTTCGATGCAGCGCTGGAGCCGCAGGCTCAACAGCAGCAACAACAGCAACGAACGTCGGTTATGCGCAGGACGCCTATACCCGTGGATGAGGCAGCGGTCGAGGCATTTGCGCGTCGCCGGTTTCGCGATGATGCCGACGATGATGACTACGACAGGTTCGATACTGACGATGAAGACAGCGACGATTTCGACGGCGAGCGCTCGTATAGGCACGGGCAGCGTCGTCGTCCCGCAAAACGAAAGCCAAGCAAAGTCCGACGGTCAGGGCGCGCACCACGGGAGCGCTTCATTGGCGACGACGACGACAACGACGATGCCGAAGAGAAACCGTGGTTCAGTGACGATAACGATAACGACGCTGGCAGTGGTGGTGATTTGGGGACGTTTCCAGGCGATGACCTCGATCTAGAGGAGGACGACGAAGACGACCCCAGAGCCTGGCGATATGTACGCACGGTACCTGCGCGGCGGTCGCCAATGCCATCGAAACCCCAGCAGCCAAACGAGGCCCCAGATCGTGCAGACAAACAGAAGCAAGCCTCCGACGATATCCATCGCGACCGGAATGAACATCAGGCAAGTTCGACGAGCCGGAATCGAACGAGCGCCGGTCTCGAGTCCGTGCCTACCGAACAGACGCTACCGCGGGATCCCGAGAAATCCACCGTGGACTAGGGTCTGAATTCAGGCAATCCGATGAGAACCGGTTTTATTGGGATTGAGTACATGAAGCAAGACTTGTCGAGGCGCTGGCGGGTATCGGCGGATCTGCAGTGTATCCATGGGCGTCATTCCTAGCAGCAGCAGCAGGAGCAGCAGTAGAGAATGATGCCGGAACAGTGACCAAGGCGCGCCCTCATCAATACGAAAGCCATTTGGGCCCCAAACTGGACGTAAAGGTCGTTGAAAATTCTGTGCACTACTGTTGCAGGCTGCGATTTTCATGGACCATGAACACACACGCCCACGCAATTCGCGTCCGTTTTCTAAAATGGTGCACAGGGACCGTGCAATGCCTCGCGACCTCAACGTGGATGCGCGCTGTATTCTACCGGAAACACGCCAACATTGTGAAGTCAGGTTTTGGACGATGCGCTCTGCCTATGAACCAAGCTGTTGCTGTCATCCTCGGTGGCGATTCGGCGCTCCTCATCGCCGATCCCGTAGTCACTCGGTAACGCAACTGCCGCAATCGATTCTTGCTCGTTTTTTGGTCACTGACCAGTCACGCGACGTCTCCGATCGGAAGCGGCATTGGCACAGCGGTAGCGACACATAATCGGGGCAGGCACACTGTAAACTCGACATGGAATTCTCAGAAAGTCGCGTGCGAGATGTATCCACGCCTCTACGATGCGGGCTGTGGATACACGCGGACTCGTTGCCAGCATCGCCCGCAGCGTGATGATCCATAGCCAAAGGCGTCCGTCGTCGCCACCGTTATCACAACAATAGGATCAGCAACAACAGCAACACGAGTAGCCGTAGTAGCTTGCGCGTCGAATGCATACAGCATAGCGCTTCTCGAGGTCACTCATCAACACGAGTAGCCGTAGTAGCTTGCGTGTCGAATGCATACAGCATAGCGCTTCTCGAGGTCACTCATCAACACGAGTAGCCGTAGTAGCTTGCGTGTCGAATGCATACAGCATAGCGCTTCTCGAGGTCACTCATTCCGTGCATGAGCAGGGATATTAGCAGATGCGCTCGCCGCAGAGCGCCAGCGCAGGCGCCAGCGGTGCACCTGACCCCTGATGCAGACATCCCCGGGATCGTCCGGGAACATCGGATCCATCTGCAGCGGTGACAGCCACGGTTCAGCGATGAGTGCTCCGTCTGCGTTCACAAGGCGAAAAAAAGCAAGATCGCGCTCCGCAAGGTGCGGGCGATGGTGAGTGAATGTCACCAGTGCGACGGCGGTGGGATCATTGGCCGGCAGCGCTAAGAGCATCTTCACGCTACGTAAGAGTGCATCGTGCGCCTGATGAAAGCTCAGCAGGTCCGCTAGCAATACGACTTGGAAACGCTGCAAGCCAGTACATCGTTGAAGAGAATCGGGCGAATCGCCCCAGCGATATGGTACGACCTTTGGGCTGGCTCTTTTGACTGTTTCAGAACTGCAGCTATTCGCCGTATGCTCTCGGATATTGCTTTCTAGGCTGTTGAGTATTTCCGGATCCGGGTAGTCGGTCGCGACAACCTGATCCGCACCCGCTAGAAACGCTACAATCGAGACCAGGCCAGCTCCTGCACCGAGTTCACATACGGTCTTACCCGCGATCAGCTCGGGCTGCCAACACAAGGTGTCGGCAAGAGCGCGAGCCCCGCTCCACACGTGTGACGTCCAAAGCGGGTGCTCTTGCGTAGTCTGCACCTGCACCGAACACTGCAGCGGGGCACCGGCCGGCGACTGGTACCGCTCAACGCGCGACCTCTGTCGCTCTCGATAAAAGTCTGGGGGTGTTCCGGGCAAACCGTCTAGTTCAAGCTGGTCTGCGGCTCGGGAGTTCATGTACACCGCGCACCGGCTTGCAGGCCCAGTTCCAGAGACGCTGCTGTTCGTAGTAGACTGCGTCTGTCGACCAGAGCCAGCGCTTCGCCCCCGAAATAGACGCGTCGGGGCTTGTCTGTGGTCAGGCCTGGGCAAGCGCTGGCCTCGGAGACATAGCGTTCGATGTACAGTACCTTTGGTGCGCTGTTGCAGCGATGAGCATCGACATGCAACGTTTTTTAAAAGTTTCAGACTCAGAACACCCCTGATCACTGAGCCTTCTCTACCCTGTGAGACTGGCAGTGCAGCCAATCGTGCAGTGCTTCTGACAGCGCTCTTGAGCACCGTATATGGACCGCTGTTGGATGCGTTTCATACGACCTACGGTACACTCCAGTACTACAAAGTGAACTGGAACGTTCACGTCGGCTTTCAGACCGCCGTCGGCTTTACCTGGTGGACACCGATTCTCTTTGGCGTGGCTGGGTCGATGCTGGCGCGTCTGGGACTCCAGTCCCGCCAGACTCCGTTTCGCCCAGAACTCGTCGTGCGAACAGCAGCTGGCGTGGCGCTATTTACCTTTCAGTACTGGCTGAGCGCTTATTTAGACGGCAGCGGACACTTGGGTACGGCTATGATCGCCCTCGTACTATCGAGCTTGCTTCCAGTTCAGTGCTGGGTACTGGGGAGCTCCACTGCTGCGGAGTTTGGCGTCATGATAAGCACCGCGATGCTGGGTCCATTCGTCGAACTCTGGCTCATTGATGGGCTCCATCTGTACCACTACGCTCATCCTGAAGTTTGGTGTCATATTCCACTGTGGATTGGAGCGATCTACGCTTGCGGCAGTCTAGCGGTGCAGCAGCTCGCTCGCTGCATTTTCGCCATAGATTGGCATCTACGGAACAGGAAGGATGCATGAGATGAGCATATCATCTGCAGCAGTAGCAGCAGTAGTAGTAGACCCGCGGCACTGTTGCAACGGATGGACAGCGAGAGCTCTCGCATACCATGCACGAGAGACGCAGACCGTCGCTGAAACACAGCAACCGCTACAGCAGAGACGAGGCACCGCTGCTTAGCATCGACAGCGAGGATTCTCCGGGACAAGGAACATTCACGATCCGAGCCCAGTTTGATGCGTACTTCAACGAGCAGACGATTCCCTTCAAAGCGGTATCGCTCCAAGCAGACACATGGTCAGTGCTACAGCGCGAAAGGCGCTAGGTATCCGAGTCGCCTCAGCGGTTGCCCAGTGTCGTCATCGTTGTCGACTAGCCGCTTTACGAGCACCGTCGTCGAACGCAGTCCGCAGCGCGTCAAGGCGTCAGCGACGCTGCCGCTTCCAGTGACTTGACGCTTTGCTGCTGACGTTGGAGCGCTTGCTGCACCAGGTCCGGGAAGCGTGGCCGCGTCAACGACTTGGAGGCCTGTTTCCACGCCGGTGTTGCGTCGCTGTAAACGACCACTTCCTGTCGCTCTGCCTGTTGCCTCTGCCGTTGCCAGAGTGCGAGCACCTCTGTCCAGCGTTGGCGCATGAGCTGCTCAACGAGTGCGCTCTGAAAAACCGGCACGGTCTGACCAGTCCCAGCGCTGGAAGGAGAGGTTTCGCGCGCCCGACGCTGCTCGTTGTCGTTGTTGTGGTCGTTTCTCGAACTGCGTAGTGCTTCTGTTTGTGAGCTCTTCGCCGTCCAACCGCCCCTATTCGTCATGCTTTGCAGTGACCCGGTCACTTGGTTGAAGCAGGAAAACAATGAGAAAAAAGCCGGGGTCAATACGTCGTGTTGCACCTGACCCGCAGCGTGCGCGACGACTCGCTTGCAAAGCGACGAGTCGGTGTTGTCAACGCAGTGGAGCAGCCGGTGCGCCCTGGGAGGGCGGGTCACGGCAACAGCGACAGCGGTTTGGAGGTCTCGCTGGGGCGGGTAACCCCGGACGAGTTGTTGATGTGCAAGCAAACCCCGTGCTGGTACGCTTGTTGAAAAAACAACTAGGAAGTGGTGTTCTCGAAACGCTTAGGCGGCGTTGTCCTTGCGCCTTGCCAGGTGTGCCACACGGGCACCTTGCACACTTTCCGGCTTCGGTTTCGCGTCTCTGTTGGCGTGTCGAGGCTGACAGACTTTTTGTGTGTGCCCCAGCACCTGCACTGCAGTTTGGTAGCACTGGGTATCCAGATGAGCAGCTGGGGGCGGCCTCTCGTGCTTCCACCGTGGACAGCGACTGGTACAGAGCAGTGTCCACGTTCAGGTGCGCTCGTGTTGATTTGCTGGGGGTTCGCGCGGGCTGCTGTTCCTTGCCTACGCACGGACGTTGCAGGTCAGTGAAAGACAGCAAGGATCCGGGTAGGAGGGAAACCTGATAGCCACCCGATTTGGTGGACAAGAGCGCTTCCACGGATAAACAGCAGTACGGGGTGCGCCTCGAATGGAAACCGCTGATCCACGAGGCGGGCCCTCAAGCACGCAACTTGTCCTTTAGCTAGCTGCCCGAATGCGTGCAAGTTGAATTGTACGCTTTGAATTGGTGCGAATTCGTCGCGGATCTTCTTACTGACCCACCGCCGTCTGCGGAAGCGCCGAAACGTCAGACACTCGTGCCTCTACGCAACGCCGCACTGCCCGGTCAACGCTCGCGTCACAGAACTTGAGCTGGTAGACAATGTGCGCCAGGGGAACGGTCACAGAGGCAGCACGATGCTGGTTCAAAGCGAGACGGAGTCTGCTTTTGGTGTGCGTCTCTGTCTGGGACACAGCACCAGAGGACACATCTGCCAGATTGGAACTCGACTGCTGGACAGGCTCGCAGTCGAGACAATGATACGCGGCTAGTGCCATCAGGATGCGCCGATGGAGACGTGATGACGCCTCAAGGGTCAACGTTCGCGAGTCTGGCCCCGGATCAGCTAGCCCATGGACCGAAGCTGCGTACCGTGTCGGCCGCAGGCCCGTTGCTGGACCCTGTGAGTTCGACAACCGTGGACAGCGACCCGGAGACAAGAGCCACTGAAGGTGGTTTTGGTTCAGGTGCGGTACAAGGCCATGCTCGTGTAAAATGGATTCATGGTGGGCTATGAGCAACCAGAGATCGTTGGAATAGCGGCGCAGAAGCTCTCGTGTGGCGTAACTGAGACGAAAGAATGCCAAGATCAATCTGGATACCTCATTTGCGTCCGCTATCTCGAGCTGCGACGTGGGTGGTGCGGGATCAACTTGGCAATCCTCGTCCAACGGGAATACATGCTCTGCTGCTTCAACCCGCGCATGTGGATGGTGCCCGGCTATGCCCGCAGCAAAGTTTTCTTCTTCAGATTCCACCTCGCAAACGATGTCATTCGAATTGTCGCGTTGATTCCCAAGATGCAACGCCTTCATCTGCGACTCGAGCGCATTCGATCTGGCGGTGCGATGCTGCCTGCTGCCCGGGATAGGGGGCTCGGGGGTGCGCGCTTCACCCGAGCGACGGCGTGCGGATACGCTCTTCCGAATCGAAGACAAGGCGTCCAGCAAGATTCTCTCCTCTTCTTCGGTGCATTCACGAAACGGTTCCCAAAAATGCCATGCGTCGCCCATTCCTCGAAGTACCCGTTCCATCTGGGGAGACTCGGCGTGTCGCTCGCGCATATCTGTCCAGAATTCGTGCAACCACGCCGCTTCCGTTGGAGGCCGCTCAACGCCAACTTCCCAGGTATCCAGCGGTGAATCCAAGGCCTCAGTGCCGAGGCCTCCGACACTCCCATAATGAACCGCACTCAAGCGCAAGTACAATTCGTTCATAAAACGGCGATACCGCCGAGAACTGCCACAAGCAGCAACCGTCTGCCGTCTGGAACCTGAAGCTGCTGGTGTCAACGGAGACGTCTCGAGATCCACATAACCAGCACGCTGTCTTTGCTTTCGTACGTTACGAGCCCGTGACGACGCAGAATCAGTTGGAACGCTGCACTCGGACGCTTCAAGCCGCCGACCCGACCTCACGCCCCGCACATGGACCCACTTGGACCCAGTCACATCAAAGCTCTTTGCACTATGGCTGCTCATAAGCTTCAGATTCGCGGTTAGGAGAGCATTTTCGGCGTATTTCAGAGCGTGTCGACGGATTCAACCGACCATTCAGTGCAGAGGCTGCCTCAGAGGCGCATCGCGAGCGTGATCGCATCCGCGCGCATCAGCGTATACCCATGAACGAGTGCGCGCGCAAACTGACAAAACGTTTTCACGAGTGTGCAGGGTAAATGAATATCGATTCGCAGGTGCATCCCGGCGTTTTTGGACTGGCCCCCTGCGACAGGTTTCGACTTCTCCGCGTAGAGTTCGACCTTGCGAGGTTCTCCCACGGAGTTGGCTCGCGTCATTTCCGCGGGTCTCGTTTTTAGTACCGCACATCTCCTGGTATTCATAGCAGCGTTAAAGTCTCGGATCACGAACTTTTTGCGTTTCTTGCCGCCGTTGGTTGTATACACTCATGCGAATAGCCCTCAAACTTGCGCCCTGTTTTCAATTTGGTCCCCCGTCAGCGCTCCGTATTTTTCTATGTCCTCAGAGCTGCGCTGGCACTTTTCCATCTCGACCCTCTGACGCGCACGCCTCAGCTCAGCCCTCAGATTTCTTAGTTCATCAAAAGAAACACACTTCTGTATGCCCCGGGATGAGGACTTTTCCGGAGGGGCAAGCACTTGCGCAACAAAGACGTAATGTAGCCCGGTGTGTCGCCGTGTCCTGAACACTCCAGCGAAACGCCCAGTGGAGTGATCTTTACGTTTTCCGATTCAAAACACTTCTTCGATGGGGTCAGTCCATAGAGATTACGGAGGATTCAAAAAGCAGCTCTATCCAGGTAGAATCGGCGAAAGCTCGAACGCAAGCCGGATGGTGAAATACAATGTCATCCTATAGAAGGACATCGCCAGACGTCTGGAAAAAGTCTTCAATGATTCGACGATGTGGTTGGTGCTGTTCGATGAGTCTTTCCTATCAGCGAAGCTGAGGCCGCCAAATAAATCCACTGCAGCTGGAACAGATAATGTCTTCGTTCTCTCCGAGTTCCATGCTATATACTACAGGCTCGCTCTCCGCGAATTTCTACATACGCTCTGACAGTCTCATCCGAGGAAAGTCTCATCGACTGAAAAACAAACCGAAATCCCTGTGCGTCATACAGGCCGCGACGTTCCAGCAACGTTGTCGTTGCTATTTCGGTGGAAAATGGCCGTGAATGAACCTGAACTTATATTGGGACTGTACCCAGTGTATTCTGGACCACACGAATAGGCTGTTGAGCAACAGAGACGCCCATGATGACGACTGTCGTCGCTTCTGCTTTCCGCAAGAAGATAAACGTGTCGTTTTCTACAACTGGCCGCAGGCAGGCTTTGACAACACCGGTCTTTGGCGCGGAGCGCATTGACGGCGGCCTTTCATTGTTCCTCAGTCACCTGAGTACAGCGATATAACTGACCCGAACGAGGAATGCAGTCCTCGTTGCGATCTTCAGTAAAGAATATATCCTATAAGCGAGCCGTCTACAATGTATGTGGTTCACTGCAACGTGATTTCGATCTCCGGCTATACACTGCGAAAAAGCATTCGATATCACGCAGCAGGGCTGAAACAGACCCGAGCTGAACGACTGTCGACAGATCGGCGCGCTCGCGTCACAGCGATCGCGCACAGCTCTGCGCTTTCGGTGCTCATGTCCTTTCCTTCCCATTATATACAATGATTGTAGACTTTGTTCGGCTGGACGGCGCGACGTCGCACGTCGCTGCGGCCCGCACACCACCCCGCTCATTCGGAGACGCTGTAGACCTACGCTTAGCCTGTGGCGCTCGCTTCTGCCTTGGCGGCTTTCTTCGTTACTCACGAGGGCGGCACTCCGCGTGAGCGTTTATCGAATACGGTGACAAGTTCAGATAACCGCGTCCTAGCCTTACTCCGAGGCGTGCAATGCCTTCGAAACAGGAACGCAAAGGGGCCTACATCGTAAAAGCCGGGCAACTCTTCGATACCTACGACAAAATTCTAGTCGTTGAGATCGACAACGTTGGATCGAAGCAACTTCAAGACGCCCGTCGAGAGCTTCGAGCACTCGACTCCGTCATCTTATGCGGCAAGAACACTGTGATTCGGAAAACGCTGAAAGATCGGGTCAGTCGGAAGCCTGCACTCGAGAAAGTGCTCCACGCGTTACGAGGGAATATCAGCTTTGTTTTCACTCGTGGTGACCTTCGTGAAGTTCGAGACTGCATCCTAAGAAACAAGGTGCCAGCGCCTGCGAAGGCTGGTCAGATTGCTCAGTGCGATGTGTTCGTGCCTGCCGGGCCGACAGGTATGCCCCCAGACATGACCTCATTCTTCCAGGCTCTTTCGATTCCAACGAAGATAGAGCGCGGCTCGATCTGCATTGTGTCGGACGTGCAAGTGATCAAGCAGAATGAGCGGGTTAGTGCGTCAGCAGTTGCTCTGTTACAAAGAATGGGCATCGAGCCGTTCACCTACGGCATGAAGATTCGACAAATTTATGAAGAAGGCGCGATGTATGAACCCTCGGTTCTCGACATAACTCCGGACGATCTGCGGAACAAAGTCCGAGAAGCTGTCGACACCATAGCGGCGATTTCACTCGCAACAGGCTACCTGACCGCGCCGGCTGTTCCCCACTTGCTGGTGCGCGCCGCCAAGGACCTCGTTGCGGCGAGTATCGCCGCCGACTACGACATGCCGCAGTCGCGATCGCTGCGAGAGCTCCTTTCAGATCCGAGCAAACTGGAGGAATTGGTCGCCGCCGCTAGTATTGGTGCAGCTGGGGCAGCTGGCACGGCATCTGCCGAGGACACTGCCGCCGCGTCCGGAGCGGCCGAAACGAAGGAGGCGGCAGAGGAGTCCGATGAGGATCTCGGCTTTGGTCTATTCGACTAAACTTGGTCGTCGTAAAAGTCACGCGCCAGCGTTGACAAGCAAAGCGCGCTCCGCTGCGAACGATGTTCTGTCATCATGTCCGAATCGAGAACGCGGGCGACAGCACGCTTCCAGAGAATGGATCCATTTCCCAGCGTCGTAGCTGCTACTGGCTTTCGTAACTCGGAGGCGGCAGCTTCGCATAATGGGACACCATTATCGTATACCAGCTGCGCAGTAAAATCGTTTCCACGCTAGGTATACGGCACCATAGCTTTACTGGATCGCTGATTGTACCGTACCAGTGCCTTGGTCTCTAGGCGGGGGAATCCAATGTCCGCGTTCCTGGCCGGTGATTTTTCTTTGTCGGACGTCTCAGGTATTTCAGCATAACGCCCATACTGCGTACGAAACGATTCATTGGCAAGTTCGCTCGACATCCAGCGGCCGGGCGCTCCCGAGGCAGTGCACATTGACGGGACTTGATTAACGCCCATGCTGCGTACGAAACGATTCATTGGCAAGTTCGCTCGACATCCAGCGGTCGGACGCTCCCGAAGCAGTGCACATTGACGGGTCTTCATCGAGGTGTTCAAGGGTCGGTGCATGCGAACTTCTTGTGCGCGCTGTCGCTGTTAGACTCATGTCGTGGCGAACTGCACAGCCTCGATTGCCTCGCCAGCCGACGTTCGGGCAGCGTACCGGACACCATCTCGTGCATTCAGCTCTATTTCATGCTCTACTTCTCTGAGTGTGTCCGCGTGTACCTGCGTTTGTGATGCGTGTACCTCGTCCTGAACGCATTCACGAAAATCCAACAGAATCGATTTCTGGACTTGATGGATGCTCTAACGAAGATGCAGGTATGCAGCCCGTGCGCAACACAATACGTCCAGCGTCAGCGGCGAACCCGAGACGATGCGGCATGTTTGCTAGTCCCTTTTCCAGTTCATGGGACAAGTTGGCGAACGTACGCTTGTTTCCTCCGTGCAATTGAAAACGTTGGCGACGCCAGCGCACTCCCATGTATTCCTTCCAAGAAAATAAAGATGCCGTCCGCGTGATCCATTTGGGATGCTCATGCACGCTCCGAATGCAGCTTCTTGGGCATCACCCTGGACTCGATTCGGCGTTCAGCGCATCGAGATGGGCGTCCTGGTGTCCAGCATATCCAAGTCTCGATCATTGTCGACGAAAAAAAGCTGTGCAGCATCATCGTCTAGTTTCAGTCCAGGTCTTTGGCTCCGTTCTCCTGATTTGGCGGAATGGCGAAGGCCATAACGCATTTGAATCCGAGATCCACGCCCCGCTACAAGGTCTTCCAATTCTTTTATGTCGCATAGATGCAAATGAGTCTTGCCGCTTGACTCGGACCTAGGTTTCACAAAGTGCATCTCGATGGATATGCCAGCGGGCCGCATCGTACCCGTGGACTGCTTTCGATTTCCCGCGTGTAAACGTGAAACCCTGAACGGCAACAACCGATACTACTCCTCACGTTGGTTGACTGCATCGTACTCGCTCGCAGAGATCAACTGAAGCTCACTGAGGAAGCCGAGCAGCACTACCCCGTGGAGCACAGAAGTGTCTACGGCGATATCGTCGGACTTGATCTGACACATGAGAACTGGATCGAATGGATGCTCGAGGAGCGTGATGACGCGCGGATTCGAAGAGCGCGTCTGCTTTTGCTCTGGGGCGGCGGTTTCTGTTTCACAGAACGCATTGACGCAAGATTCCCGGAAGCGAAGCATCACGATCTCACCATCTTTTGAATGAGAGCTTCTCAGCTCCAAGGCCGAGCGATACACGGTCAGCATCGACGATCCAAGGCGACTCCCGATCTCGTTGGGGTATCGCTTTCGAACTCGCCACCATGTTGTCGTCTTCGGCTACCATCAACTCGCCATTTCCTTGCATCACCAGGTTCAGGAACGCGTTCCATCAATCCCCACTTGTTCGGGGCAGTAAATAGAAAATACGGCGCCCATGAGGTGCACTTCGTGAAGCGCCCAAGATTGACCCGCATATTGTTTTGGTTTGTGAGCTGTGTCTAACGCTCGTTGGCGCCAGCGATCTAGACGTTTCTGTGGAAGAGGTGGTGCAGCCACGCATCGAAGTATGCTGGCACCCGTATGTGCAACACGCTGACCTTTTGATCAGGCTGAATGACGTCTTCTGTCCCGTGCATTGGCTGCATCGACGCACAAAGGTTTGATCGAAAAGTCCCATGGAAATGTAGACAGCTGGAAGTCTTGCGTCCGCTCCTCAAATGTAGAGTCGCTTATCGAGCTGCGTCGAGTCCCGTGAAACTCGATGCGGCTTTTTCGAGTAAGAAGCTACGTGATGCCAAATGGAGTCCTGCATCTCACCACTCGGAAGATTTCCCCCGCGGATATGTTTTCCAGGGGAAACCCTGACAGCAATTCCACCAGGCACGTTACCGCCAGAAGCATCAATTGTGTGTTAGCGCTTTCACAGCGCGCTTTAGGTACAAGACGCAATGGATGACATCGAAAGCACGACACCAGCTACTACCCTGAGACGCAGTGTCATTCAGATCAGAAAATAATCCAGGAAGTTGTCTTATCGGACTCTGGGAACACCATGCGCTCCATGCTAACGCAGCACACTTCGTCTTCATAGATCGAGGGATTACCGAGCTTCGCCTTCTGTATCGCGTCACAATCATTTGGAAGTTTCGTGCCGCCGCTGGTCTTCGCAAACACCAACGATAGAAGTGCCAGTATTTCGCTTCCTCGTAAGGCAACTCAGGAGCGCTTGAGAATCTGAAGACTGCGGCCTTGGATGGACGCCGCATATCGAGACGCACATAGGTGCTTCCCTCGGAGCAATGCTCTCTGTTATCGTCTGGAGAGCTCCGGCCAAAACGTGCCAGTGTGAGCTTCTACAGTGCTCTCGCAGACACCGTCTTCACAGTTCGACACCAAATGACCATCGGACCACGGAAAGCAGACCAAGCATCAGGAGCATGCCGAAAGCGAATTCACTGAATACGACGCCAGGCCGCTGCTCATTCATACGGAGCGCTTGGGGCAGCAGCTCGGTACAGGACAGCATGGTCATGATGCCAGCGACTCCTGCCAACAGTCCCGTCAAAGCCCTGCGGTTAAGCCGGAACCATATCAAGAAGAAGACGCCCAGTGGCTCTACGAGGCCTGCGATCAACGCCCAGGTTACGGCCTGGATGCGCGAGTTCGTGGCAGCGTACACAGGCGCCGCTATCGCACATCCCTCCGGTGCGTTATGCAGGGCAATACCGATAGCCAGAGGCAACCCCAACCGGAGTCCTCCGCTCAATGCTGAGGCCGCAACAGCCATGCCTTCCGGGAGATTGTGCAGCGCGAGGCTCAGCGTCGTCAGCAGCGCCGAGCGAAGTGCCACAGCTCTGGTGCCTTGGCGGTGGCGCTCGGCGTTGAAGCCTGCTTTCAAACTTGGCGCACAGGACGGTCCACGCCTCGCACTCGGCGTTTCAGCTGATGAATACGAGCGAATACCGATGCCGTCCGGGGCGGCCAAGCTCGCCTCTGTTTCCGTGAAAGGCTCTGGAACCAGCCGCTCCAGCAGCGCAAACACCAGTGCACCGAGCACAAAACATAGCACCGACGAAGGCAGTGGCAGTTGATTCCGGGCTCGATATACTTCCGGCAGCAGATCAAAGAAACTGAGGCCAACCATAAACCCCGCAGTGGTGCCCTGCCAACGCCCCAGCCTGTGCTCACCCGAAGCACTCTTCGCGCCCGGTAGCAGAACGACCGCAAGGCCTCCCAGCGCAGTCGATAGACCAGCTGCAGTCGAGAGTGCCACCGCAACGATTAAGTTCGAGTGCATGCTTTCAGACCCTGGTGTCTTGGTAGGCCTCGGAGATCATACACACACACACACACAAGGAAGCAGCGCAAAGCACTCGCTATCGTTCGCGAAGGTGCTACCACCCAGTCCAGTGGAGGAGCTACGAGGTTGTCAGTGTTGCAGCCGCAGCTGCGCGAAAGCTGCGCTTCCGGTGAAGCTCGGCGTTCGAGCGCATTTCGCACCTGTGCCAGTATCAACCGGGACTCGTTCGAGTACTCGGACTTGGGGCAGTAACGTCTGGGGCTCATGTTCCAGTTATGAATAGTGCTCTTTGTGGGTTTGTTTCTGCGAGTGATTCTTCTCCATCTCGATCGTCTCTGGCTTTAATGACGCCGGTGTCTTCTTTTCCACCAGCTCTGTTGCCAGCTGTAAAAGCAGATTGGTGGAAGCGTTAAGGTTTCGATTTCTCTGCTTCCGGCTATTGCCGAGAATTTCATGCATAGGCACAGGTTGCGATTGACGCATCGCTGGCTGTATTCAACTTCGAGTTTGCACACAGCCTCGATGTGCCGTTTCGAAGCTGTGACACTTGCGTATGGTTAGGTGTTCTCAGAAGACTACAACACCTCGTTCTCCGTAGGCTGCACTGCAGATCTTGAACGCCTGATTCATCGCTCGGTACACATCCTTGACGGATACTGACAGTTTCCCTGGATACTCGCCTCCGTATGAGCGCCGGGTGCCGATCCTAACGATACGGGGGCTTCTCCCACGCGATTCCTGCTACGAGTACTCGGTAAAGTACATGCACAAGCGCACGTTGTTGCATACGAGACAGGATTTGTGGAACGCAATGTTATCCAGGATCGAACGAGTACAAAAGCAAGCTCCACGCTGCAGAGGTTCAGAAATTCCAATCCGTCTACGCTGACTTCGCGCAAAGCACCGGTGAACGCTCGAATGGGAGTGATCGTGGCTGCGACGCATGTCCGCGTCCACGACCCTGTTTCCTGCAAACAGAAGGGACAGGAGCCCCCGTAAACGCATATTCCCTTAGAGGTATCATGCTGATGTCAAGCACCGCTTCGTCGATCGACGCAAAGAGCGGAAGCTTTTGCGTTGGAACGGAATCAATGATATGACGTGAAAAGTTCAGTGAATTCTCGGCTTGCGCTTGTGAACAAATCGTCAAGGAGCAACGTCAAGTTTCTTTCCCCATCAATCCAGCGATATGCATTGCAGCGTCCACGAGCTGTCTTGACATCGAAAGATCGAAAACTTGAAGTAGGCGTGATTTGAGCTTGCCATAGGTATGAACAGGCGAATAGTGGACGCTTTCGACTTGCGAATCGGATTCGGGTACGTGTTTTTTTGAAATTCTGGTTCGGAAGCGCACCGAATCATCTTGATTCCAATGACGTGACGAGTTCCAGTGGCAGAGAAAACGTTGAAAGCGTCACGCCCAACAGATGTCCAAGAATCCTGAATCCACACGAGGGTCCGTCAGCCGGTATTGCTGCACTTTGAATGTCAAAGATGTACATCATAAAATTCGGAAAGAAATCGAATCCCAAGAACAGAATCTGCAATTCAGTGCTCCGTGTTCATCTGACACGGGCTTGGAGCATCCTCGGGGCCGATAGCATTCCGTCACGGGCAATCGTATGCACTGTGAAAAGTACGCAGACGCAAGGAAGCATGTCGCTGGAGAGAACCATGCAGACTGGACGCTCCACAAATCACATACTGGTGTCGTACGCACTTTTATGGTGCAGCATCAACGACTCGTACCTGATCCCCGCGCGTCCGGAGTGTCAGCAACCGTAATCGATAACCGAAACGCTGGTGTCGCTCGTCGGCAGACTAGCCAGGCGAATGGTGGATCCCGCAAGCGCTTCCCCATGTATCTGTGTCACGGTGCGTAGAACTTGCCGGGCATGCGGAACATGAACCGCGTCACCCTTGCGATCAGTGCCCATTCCTGGGCCACAACAAGTGCTCCGCCCTGCAAGAGACGCTCGGTAGATGAGGCAAATCCCTGACGCCCAGCTGCAGCTGGCGTTCGCTTCGCTCGTATGCATACCGACTAGCGCTGGATATGCTCGCAACGCTTCCATCATCGCGGCTTTTGTGCGAGACATCTCGCAGCAATGGCGAGCGTGCCGCCCCTGCTGACTCAGCGTCTTCGTCACCTCATGTGGGCGACGGCATGGAGGATCACAGACGCTGAATGGACAGATCCGGAGACATTTCATCCATTTTGTACGCATTCATCGGATGACTACACGCTCCAGATAACGATTCTGGATAGCAAAGTCGACTTGAGGCTCCAGCGATATTGCCATGGTATCCAGGGCGCTGTCTCGAGCACACTCTGGCGATAGCGGGATGCGCGGTGCCCTGGCCTGTGCCTCGGAAGACTCGTATCCTGCACGACAAGTCCGTTTCTACGAGCGCTTGCCCTGATATGTTTCATGATCCTGCTGTCGATGCTTTGCCAAGTGCTCCGAAAGCGCTTCGTCATGAGCATAGACGCTGGCTGCATCGCTTCTTGCGTGAGATACACGCGGTGCTCCAGTTCACGTCGGGGTACTCGGCGCACTGGAGGCAGCGGGTGCGCCTCACGCCGGGCGTCTCGCAATCTCCCGCAAATTCTAGACGTTTTGTTCAAGGCGACTTGTCTGTCTGTCTGTCTGTCTGCCTGTCTGTCTGGTGTGTGTGTGTTCTCGCTAGCAAAGCTAGGATACGCCGTCGTTTTGGATAGAACGCTTAGCAACACTGCGAAGGGCGACGACGACGAGCTCGGTGTGGGAAAATCGGTTCTGCTCATCGCGTGGCAACAGAGCACGACGCCACAGTGTATATAGTGTGACAAAGCATCCTCGTCGTCGTCATCATCATCATCATCCACGTTTGCGAAGATTCCCAACTGCATGGAACTTATGAGCGTATTGCGCGCACCTTGGTGGAGGTTTTGGGCGATTTACCTGCTTGCTGGACTGGAAGCTTGGGCTATTTGGCGCAACTGGCCGTGGTTCTTGCCATTCACCGTTTACGTGCTGGTACCGTTGCTTGACTTGCCAGAGCGCAACTCATGGAAACCCTCAGCGGAAACTGCACTATTCCGCCTACCACTTACTCTGTGGCTCCCTGTGCAAACGCTCGTAGTTCTACTGCTAAGCTGGCGGGTAGCGAGGATCAGCCCAGCCTGGGCACCGTTGCAGACGTTCCTTTGGGCGCTCTCACTGGGCATTGTCATGGCTCTCGGTATCAATGTCGCACACGAACTGAACCACAAGATGCACGTCATGTACCGTTTGTTAGCGCGATGTCTGCTGATTATGGCCGGGTATGGGCCGTACGCCGTAGAGCATAACCGTGGGCATCATAAGAATGTAGGACTTGCGCATGATCCAGCCACCGCACGACCTGGGGAGTCGTTCTACCGCTTCCTGCCTCGAGCAGTTCGGGGAGTTGTGATGTCTCCACGGACCTGGCCCGATGCGCGTGAGCGCATTTTGCTGGACACGCTGGCGTATGGTTTCATTCTTCAGCTATTCGCTTTTGCGTGTACACTACCGTGGCCAGCAACTGAAACCATGATCGAAACTAGCCGACGATCGAGGTACGTCCATGGTTTAATGGTTTATCTGATTGGTTCCGCATTCGGGGTTTTCCAGCTAGAGCTCGTGAACTATGTCGAGCATTATGGATTACAACGCATGTCGCCTGAGGAGCCGGTCACTGCCCAACACTCGTGGAATAATCACCACTGGCTCAGTGGCTGCCTCCTTTTCAAGCTTGAGTATCACAGTGATCACCATTTACATGCTGCACGCTGGTACTCCCGGCTGGAAAACCGACCAGAGGAATGGCCGCAGCACCCGGCGGGACTTCCGGCGATGATGCTTCTGGCGCTGGTGCCCCCGCTCTGGATGGCTGTCATGGATCCTCGCGCCAAGCGTATCAGAACAGCAACAGCGTCGATACCACGATCATGACGTCGATGCTAACGGATGAATGCTCGCGCTACTGGCGTGGCAAGTGCAGCGCCTCGGCATCTGCTTTATTCGAGCGGGAGACGCGGGCGAATGTGGAGCTGGTCATCGCCACAAACGCATAGCTGTGACTTGGCAAATACGGCTGTGACACAAGTTGGGATTTGTCGATGCATCTGCTTTATTCGAGCGGGAGACACGGGCGAATGTGGAGCTGGTCATCGCCACAAACGCATAGATGTGACTTGGCAAATACGGCTGTGACACAAGTTGGGATTTGTCGATGCATCTGCTTTATTCGAGCGGGAGACACGGGCGAATGTGGAGCTGATCATCGCCACAAACGCATAGATGTGACTTGGCAAATACGGCTGTGACACAAGTTGGGATTTGTCGATGCGCGGCTTCGGGTTTGCAGACACTGACTATGGAGGGCTTTGAGCGGGTCCCAGGTCACGACAGCAATCCCGATGCCCATGACAATGATTTTCCGAGAACTCTCTTGGACAGAGAAGTTTGTACATGTTCCATGATGTGCGCGCTCTGATCACGAGATTGAGGAGCTGAGCTTAAAACCTGCACCTTTCCGTCGCATGAACTCGTCACAGATTATTACGAGATATTGCCCTCAACGGTCTGCAAGTGTATTTCGAGCGTTTTCTTTGATGCACAACTTTTATAATCACGCATTCTTCAAGTTTCGGGTCTTTCCGTTGTAAAGCAACTCTTGAGCGCAGCGAGTAGCGCTTCTTAATAGACGAGGAAAAGAATATTCGATGCCGCCCCATGAAGAATGCCACACGAGTTCATGCATAACAGTGCAATGAACTTGCCACCTTAAGTCATCGATTCTATTCTAGACACAAATCCTTGTCTATTGGCAGCCATCGACCGAATGGCACTCCACAGCAGTATGCTGCCTCTCACGGGATACGCTCCCAGGGCCCCTTTCGTCTTTTGTGTCCATGGAAAGGGTCCTGGACTCGGAATGCAAACATCATAACGATTGCCTCGGGCGGCATGCACACGTCAGCTTTGTCCGAAAAAGACGAAAACTGATCGAAATTTCCCTATGTCTTCTCTAATCTGAAATTCCCTACTGGTGGTTGTTTCATCGAGGACATTATCGGGTTCCGTGAAACCTTCATCGAATGAAGCATCCTGGGCTTGCACATGCAGCTGGCACCGTACATGCCGAACGGATCGTCCAGAAGAAGCCCGTGATCGAAGGGTACGGCACCAGGCGCGGAAACAGAGCAAGGCATCGAGGAGAGCCCTCTGTATCTGTCAGGAGCTGGTACCAAGCAATGAAGCAAGCGTGCACGCGCCAAGGGTGACTATCGGAACAGGCTGAGGTGTGGAAGACATACAGGAACACCCGACCCCAGTCAAAGGTTACAACTTTGCAAGGCACAACGATGCTGCATCCATAGAAGATGAAAATGGGAAGCAATGCGTAGATTGCGGCTTGCGTCTTTTGCATAGAAGACGTCCACAACAGCCGGAAAAAGCGAACTCGGAACGCTGAAGTTGTCATCAACATTCATGGTCTGCTCAGAACGGAGGTGAAGTAATCGACGAGAACGGGTTCATGAACACCAGTGATAAGGCCCAGTAACAGGTAGCAGTCGCAGATAAAGCCCGCAAATGCCTATGGTCACCTCAGTTGGAAGAGACCTGCATTGTATGTCTGGACGCCCGAGTTCACGAACTGCGCCCGTTCTATTTGCGTCCAACAAGAGTGTAGCGCCCATATTTCAGGGCATGAAGCCAAGAAAACGGACACCCCTACATTTCCAAGCCTTGACGTTTCTGGACAAAAGCCTGAACAGGACATCTGCCGATTTCCCATTTGCTCATATAGTCGGGTACCATTCCTCAAGGAGGCGAAAGCACATGCACGTGGAAGGCTCGTATGTCGAGCGTCTGTGAACGCCGCTGCACACGTGACTTGAACGCCTCTTGCCCGGCCGATGCCGGATCGACAAGCGCAACGTCAGCAGCGAACACTGGTATCATCGCTTCCGTAAGGAACCGTCACAACAAACGCTTTTCAGAGAGAGGCTTATCGTCTGTGCCGGTGGAAGCGGGCTCCGCCAAAGGCACGAGTCCGAAGTGAGACGTCAACTCTGAGAGAATCAAAGGGCACGATCCCGTGGCTTCAGAAACTTGCGACGTGAAGTGGTACACAACTCGGGCGGCGTGCTTCGAGCGACGCCGCTGTCGTGCTGCTTATGTACGCAAACTGTGCCGTTTCTGAGTCTCGAAGACTCCAAACCTTATCCCGCGCTGTTATCCATGAGCGTGGAACGTGTCGCCTGTTCACCGCGGGGCAAGTCGTGCGCCTGCCGCAAGCTGTCGCAAAGAGGAAGCGACGCTGCAGCGTAAGCGCTTCGCTTTCGGTCATCGTGCCGACGTACAACAGGCGTCCCGTGCTTGAAGTCTGCCTGGACTGTCTCGAAAAACAGGAAGACCCAGGTTCTCCGTACGAAATACTGGTGATTGACGACGCTAGTGCGGACGGCACGGCGGACTGGCTACGAACTGCCCAGCAGGTCGAGCAGCGCTATCCGCACGTACGGCTGCTGCAACTGGAACGTAACTCGGGACCTGCACGTGCTAGAAACCATGGTGTGAGCGTCGCAAATGGTGAGGTGCTCGTCTTTGTCGACAGCGACGTCATGGTGGCAACGGGTTTCCTGCGGGCCCACTGGGGCGCCCACGCCGCTGCACCCCAGGTACCCAGCATCGCCGTTGGACCCGTTCTCCACGTACATACGCTCGATGCTCATGAGAGGAGACTGCGATTCCATCCGCTTTTTGACGCTTCTCGGGCATTTTTTTGTACCTCCAATGCGAGTGTCTCGAGAGCGCTCTTCCGCGAATGCGGGGGCTTCGACGAGGACTTTTGCCTGTACGGTTGGGAAGATCTGGAGTGCGGCGAGCGGTTGCGCCATGCGACACAGGGCAGGCTTCGCCACGTTCGACTTCCCTGGGCTGCTGATGGTGCATTGGCTTTCCATTACAAGCCGCCGTTCGAGCTGAACCATATGCCGCGCTTGGTCCAAATAGAAGAGGAGCGCGGTATCATGGGTTATATGTTTTACCAGAAAATGCCGACAGTGTCTGTTCGAATGATGGTGCAGTACACCTGGTTCCATCGGGTGCTGTGGTTTATCCTCACATGGGGCGGCTTCTGGAACACCCGAACAATCCGTCCAGTGCTGGCAATGCTTCTGGCGCTCCGCCAGCCCGATCTGGCTCTCTTTCTGTTCACAATTGTGCTCAATCGCATTACCTGTGAGGCTGTCTTTCGTACTGCAGCCAAGTACCGTGGAAGGCATTTCTCTGATTGGAGAAGAGAGGTCCAAACCAGTGTAGCCATGCGTCTGACATGTGACCGCGCCGCAGGTTAACCCTTTTTTCGACAGCATAAAGGCACGCCCTGTGTTTCAGATGACTGGATGCATCGTGGTCGTCATAGGTCTGGCGTCCTTCCAATGAAACCGTTCGCGATCTTTTGGAGAGATCGTTTCTCGAGAGTCGCGGGCTACCCCGTGTACCGTACACGCGTAGTATCCATGTATGAAGGATACGAATGATCGACAGGCATACCAGGTGTGCATGACGGATACGAATGCGATGCACGCGGGCCTCTTGGAGCAGCAATCCCCAAAGATAGCAGCACAAAGCCAAGTTTTAGATCCGTTCACGAACGGTTGCTGTCTGCCCAGGAGCACTGCCGACTCGCATGCGCTTGTTGTTCTGCAGGCGGCAGCGCGATGCACGGGCACAACATTTCCAGGAACGGTACAAGGACCCATCACAGACAATAAATCCCGGGGAATGGAGCACAGCAATTGGTCGTTCAACGCAGCATTACCCTTGCGTGGTGCTTCATTCGACGCATACCTGTGCGTCATTGCTGGACACCGCGAGTCCCGCGACATGCACGCATGTGTCGAATGTATGAAGCTTTTCACGAGAACACGGCAACGCTGCATATATGAACGACACGTCGCCAAGGACACCATCCAGAGCGTCATCATGAAAAGATACAGAGCCACGGCAATTCGGTACAAGAGCTGGTGGCGGTTTGCGTAGCGCGCCCCGCGAAAGCAAGTATTCACCGCCTGCAAATCGCTAGGTTTGCCAGATACATCCACTTGGAGTATCGGCACGAGACCAGAGAAGCAATCCCCGTTTCATTGTAGCAGTTGTGAACGTGGCGTTCCAAGCGAATCGCGCAAATCGAAGCATTCTCGTTCGCAAACCGTGCGTCATACTCGCGCTCATGTGCTGTACCGCGAACGTGCCAAGCACAGACTCGTTGCCGTTGTCTGCAAGCGTGCGAACGCCGTTCATAGACCTCAGTCGCAAAGCTTGCTCGTCATCCAGGTAAACTACTGACATGAATGCAAATCAGGTCGGAGTCGCGAACTGCTGACGTTGCTCGACGAGCCGCGTCATCATGTATTCACCAGCTCGGTAGCTGCTGCGCACCAGGGGCCCTGAGGCCACGTAGAGAAAACCCATCTCCTCCCCGAGTTTTCTGTACGTGGCAAACTGGTCCGGATGAATCCATTCGACAACGGACAGGTGATGAGGAGTCGGACGAAGGTACTGCCCAAACGTCACAACATCAACTTGGTGATCACGCAAGTCCCGCATAGCTTGCAGGACTTCCTGTGGCGTTTCACCGAGACCTAGCATCAAAGATGACTTGGTCACCAGTTGGGGATTGAACTCCTTCGCTAGCCGCAGCACGAAGAGGGATTGTGCATAGTTTGCTCGCGGATCCCGAACGTATTGCTGCAAACGCTCCACAGTCTCAAGATTATGTGCATACACATCGAGTCCAGAGGTTGCCAGACAGCGAACGGCATCAGTGTTGCCGGCAAAGTCGGAAACGAGACACTCCACGAAGAGTGGCCGCTTCGTCGGAGGCATCTGCTGTGCATCCTGATCAGAAGAAACCCTAGTAGACTGTGGACGCAACTGCTTCAAATACTGGACCGTGCGCGCAAAGTGCGCTGCGCCCCCATCCGGTAAATCATCACGATCGACGCTTGTGAGAACAACGTAGTCAATATCCCAATTCGCAACCTCTGCAGCCACATTCATGGGCTCCTCAGGATCTGGTGGTCCTGGTCGAGCTGCAGTTTTCACAGCACAGAATCGGCACCCTCGAGTACAAGTATCTCCGAGCAGCATGATGGTAGCGGTGGCGTGCTCCCCGTTCCAACATTCCCCAATATTGGGGCATTGGGCCTCCTCGCAAACTGTGGACAGTTTTCTCGCTCGGAGACTCTCCCGCAGACGAAGAAAGCGTGAGTCCGGACGGAGT
>Ga0078972_1001209_pt2 | contig 32267 bp, 32 predicted proteins | sample YelNatPaOPGAMG01_FD_67568 | JGI IMG/M metagenome (GOLD analysis project Ga0078972, IMG submission 67568) | Hot spring thermophilic microbial communities from Obsidian Pool, Yellowstone National Park, USA - OP-RAMG-01 (SPADES assembly) (version 2) | ecosystem: Environmental > Aquatic > Thermal...
CCATGATGTGCCGTCAGCCAATTCGGCTGTGGAAAGTGATTCCCTTACAGGATATTTCGTGCGTCTTGTATTGCCGGGAGAATACACCCTCAAGGCAGAGGCTCCCGGATACAAAGACCGGTTGATTACCGTCACGGTTCCTCCTGACAGCCTGGTACAAGTGAGGTTGTTCATGGTGCCTGATTCAGCTGATTCTTCGGGCCATATATCCGGGGCCGGACAATATTTTGCGGTTATACAGAATCCTGTTAATGAAGAACTCACAATACGATATCTTATCACGCCTGAGGGGCCTGTCAGGCTCCGCATTTTTGACCTGAAAGGAAAAGTACTTTTCGACATTCCCTCCCTCCGGCCTGTACAGGGAAGTCTCTATTCCATCAATCTCCGGGGTCTTGAGCCCGGCGTATATCTCATAACGGCAACTGACAGGAAAGGGAAATACAGCAGAAAATTTATCAAAATGGCACAGTGAAAGTTTTGGAGAGGTTGAAAAACGAAATTTTTCAACATCCCCGGAAAGACTGAATTTTTTCTTTAAGCGGAAAATTAACCGCGGATATTGATATATTTACCGCCTGATTTTTAACCTATCATTCAATTTGGGAGGATATACCGGTGAATGCATTCTTTTCTTCAAGAGTTATATTGGGTTTTTCAATCTGTTTTCTTTCCTTTATTCATTCCGGCAATATTTTAGCTCAGAACGGACGGCGCATTCCTCCGGAAAAGCCAAAATTGATAGTGGGTATTACGGTAAGCCAGATGCGGTATGATTATATCTCCCGTTACTGGAACAAATTCGGGGATAATGGTTTTAAGAAACTGATAAATGATGGCGCGTTCTGCAGGAATGTGCGGTACAATTATCTCTTTACCCAGGCAGCGCCGGGAATGGCGACAATAGCCACCGGAGCCGTTCCTGCTGTGCATGGGATTATTGCCGATGAGTGGTACGATAAGGTGAAAAAGATTGCAGTAAAGGCAGCTGCTGATGAGAAAGTAAAAGCCCTGGGCGGAAGTTATGATATGGGTTTTTATTCACCTCATCGTGTTGTGTCGAGTACGGTTTCTGATGAACTTCGGTTTGCCAGTCCAGCGTCAAGAGTAATCAGTATTGCCCTCGATCCGGAGCCGGCTGTTCTGGCAGGAGGTCATTCTGCCAATGCAGCCTATTGGTTTGATCCATATAATGGAGGCTGGATGAGCAGTTCCTGGTATATGGACTCTTTGCCGCGGTGGGTTGCCGATTTCAACAAGAAAAAAATTGCTGATGTTTACCTTTCCGAAATGTGGAACCCGCTGCTTCCTCTTGACCAGTATTCCGAGAGTCTTCCGGACAGGAATGAATACGAAAAAGGTATTCAGGGCCAGATTGTCTTTCCGTATGACCTTAACAAGCTGACCCAGAAAAAGAAGGAGAGGAGAAACTATGATCTCCTGCGGTTTGTCCCTTCCGGAAATACGTATACGAAAGATTTTGCCATCAATGCCATCCTGAATGATTCGCTGGGAATGCGCTCTGTGACTGATATGCTTTATGTTACTTTTACTGTAACAGGTAATGCCGGTGTTTTATACGGAAACAAATCGGTGGAAATGGAAGACCTTTTTCTTCGTCTCGACAAAGACATAGCCCACTTCCTGAATTTTATCGATGAAACGCTCGGGAGAGAAAATGTGTTGGTTTTTCTTACAGCCGACCGGGGTATAGCTTATGTTCCTGGGTATCTTGAACAATCCAGAGTGCCCTCCGGTGTTTTTAACGCAAACCAGGCTATGGCACTGCTCTCCAGCTATCTGAACATCCTGTATGGCAAGGCAGACTGGATCAGTTATTACAAAAATCAGCAACTGTACCTGAACCAGCAGTTGATTGAAGACTCAAAGCTTTCGCTGGAGCAGTTTCAGACTACCGCTGCCAATTTTCTGGTTCAGTTTACCGGTGTGGCTAATGCAGTTACAGCTTCAACCCTGCAGCAATCCAATTTTACCAGCGGAATCCTCTGGAAAATACAGAACAATTACAATCAGAAGCGTTCGGGTGATGTAATTCTGCATCTCGAACCAGGGTGGATTGAAAAGACAGAAAATGCTACAGCAGCCAATTCTTCCTGGGCTTACGATTCTCATGTTCCGCTGATCTGGTATGGGTGGAAAATCCGGCGGCAGAACATCAACACCCTGTACGATCCAACCTGCATTGCTCCCACACTCTCCGTTTTTCTTGATATTATGTTTCCCAACGGCTCAGCAGGGAATACAATTATGGAACTCCTCCAGTAAGTAAGGCATATTGTTCAAAAATTGTATTTTTACATATAAATGCGGGCTATAATTTGCATGCAGCGGTAATTTTCTTATTTCTGGCTTCCTTTATAAGTCTGGTGCTGGCTGTCTATTCCTTTCGTTTCAGACATAGTCAGGGTATTATGAATTTTAATCTGCTGATGCTGTGTGTTACAATATATTCTTTCGCATACGCTCTTGAACTGAATTCAAATACCCTCGCCGAGGCTCTGTTCTGGAATAAAATTGAATACTTTGGTATTTCATGTATTCCTGCTTTTTTTCTTTTGTTTGTTCTCCGTTATACCCATAATGATGCATGGCTAGGAAATAAGACCATTCCGCTATTTTTCGTCATTCCTGCAATCACATTGGTGATGCACTGGAACACCAGTCAGCATGGTCTTTTTTATCGTAATGTGCATTTGGAACCTATGGTGGGCCTTTCTGTTCTGGTATTCGAACGTGGTTTTTTTTACTGGCTTCATATAGTATATATTAATATAGCCTTGCTGGCCGGTTTTATAATATTGTTTTTCTCGTACAGAGAAAGTCAGGGATATTTCCGGAGGCAGTTGAAAATGCTGTTTCTGGGTGTTGCCTTGCCATGGATCGTTTTTATTTTCTATATTGCCGGAATCGGCCCAAAAGGCATTGATCTGAATCCTTTCGGCTTTATGCTGATGGGTCTGGTTATAGGATATGGTTTGTTTTTTCAACAGTTTCTGGAGATTACTCCTGTTGCCTTTTCTGCCATTTTTCGCAATATGCGCGAAGGAGTTATTATTTTTGATGCAGGCAAACGAATAACAGGTTTTAATCCGGCGCTGACGCAATATTTCCCTTTTATTAAAGAGCAGTGGATTGGAGTATCTGCTGCCAATCTTCCCGTTATCCTGAATCCTTTAAAGAATCTTCTTGAAAATCCCGCAATTGATGAAATTGAATTTCCCTGCGAATTAAATTCGGGCAGGAAATATTTTCATGCAGCTATTTCCCTGCTTTTTGACAACCGGTCGCGACCACAGGGTTATGCTATTATTTTATTCGACATCACAGCCCGAAAAGAAGCGGAGGAAAAACTGGAGGAAAGCGAGAAACGGCTTGCCCAGCTTAATGTTACCAAAGACAGGATTTTATCTGTTATTGCCCATGATTTGCGGAACCCATTTAATCAGGTCATAGGATTTTCAGAGGTTCTTCTGGCCCAGGCAGGAAAATATTCAGAGGAAAAAACCAGGGAGATTCTGGGATATATTCATGTAACTTCGTTGAAAGCCAGTCAGTTGCTCGAAAATTTGTTGCAGTGGGTCGGAGCACAGACAGGAAGATTTTCCTTTGTCCCGGAACCTGTTGATATTAATATTCTTTTAAAGGAAAATATTGCTATGCTTGGAGGGGCTGCTGCAGGGAAGAATATCCGTCTTGTGTATTCATCCGGAGAGCAGGGTATTGTCTTTGCCGATAGGAATATGCTGGAAGTGATTATCCGCAACCTTTTGTCGAACGCACTGAAGTTTACCGGTTCAGGAGGGATGATTGAAACAGGGTGCAGTTCAGATGATGATGGAATTACTGTATATGTAAAGGATACGGGAACAGGTATTTCACAGGAACAGGCTGAGCGGCTTTTTACCCAACCTTTGAATGAAACTACAAAAGGGACCATGGGTGAAAAAGGTTCAGGTATGGGGCTGGCTTTATGTAAGGAGTTTGTGGAACAGCACCATGGGCGAATCTGGGTAGAAAGCATTCCAGGTAAAGGGAGTACATTTTTCTTCTGGTTGCCCAAAAGATAGACATGTAAATAACTTTCTGCTGCTGAGTTTTCTCTATATTTAATCTTAAATTATCGTTTATTTCTATCTTTACCAGCTTTTCTTACGATAGAAACAAATGGTAAATTTCTCCGGTGGCAGAAAAAAGCCTTTGATCAGCGGGAAGGGAAGATCATTGATCTCGCGTTTAATTCCTGAGCCTTCGTTTATTGTTTTGCTCAAGCGGCTTATCCTGATGTATTTCCTTTTCAGCCTTTGCCGGCTGGGCTTTTACTTTTTCAATACTTTTCTCTTCCAGGGAGTTACAGCCGGAAAACTGGTTCGGTTTATGGCCGCCGGGCTTAAATTTGACACGGTGGCTATTCTGTACACGAACATTCTTTACATACTTTTCTATATTTTGCCCTTGCCCTGGAAGTATAACCGTGTTTCACGAGTCATTCTCGATACGGTTTTTATCATAACAAATGCGGTTGCTCTGCTCGCCAATATTGCTGATTTCATTTACTTCCGTTTCACCCTCCGCCGCACCACCATGACGCTTTTCAGGGAGTTCAGCCATGAAACCAACCTGGGAAAACTCTCCTTCCGGTTTATTTTCGATTACTGGCCGGCCACCTTATTTTTTCTGGGCGTTCTTGCGGTTCTTATTTATGGTGTCAGGCGTATCCGGATGCCTGACAACTACAAGGAACCACTGGTTTCCTATTTTCTGAAAGGTTTGGTGGTTATGGCCCTGAGCATAGGGTTGTTTATCGGGGGGGTAAGGGGAGGATTCCGTCACAGCACGCGCCCCATTACATTGAGCAATGCAGGAGAGTATGTCGATGAGCCAAAGGAAACACATATTGTGCTGAATACACCTTTTTGCCTTTACAAAACTATCGGCATTCAGGATTTTGAGAAAGTTCATTTTTTTGCCAGTGAAGACTCTCTGGAAGCTGTTTACAATCCGGTGAAGCACCCTGTCCCGGATGGTCCTTTTGTGCCGCGCAATGTGGTGATTTTTATCCTGGAAAGCTTTGGCACCGAAAATTTCGGATTTTTCAACAAGGATCTTGAGAACGGGAAGTACAAGGGCTATACTCCTTTTCTGGATTCGCTCTGCCATCACAGCCTCGTTTTCCGGACCAGTTATGCCAACGGGAGGAAATCAATTGATGCCCTTCCTTCCGTTCTGAGCAGTATTCCGCATGTGAGGGAGCCCTATATTGTAACGCAATATTACGACAACAAGATCAACAGCCTTGGAAGTCTGCTCAAGGAGAAAGGCTATTATACGGCATTTTTTCACGGGGCGCCTAACGGTTCCATGGGATTCAGTTCATTTACCCGGCTGGCCGGTTTTGACCATTATTACGGCATGTCGGAATATGGTAACAGTGATGATTTTGACGGTACCTGGGGCATATGGGACGAACCGTTTTTTCAGTTTTTCAGGCAGAAACTGGGCTCGTTTCCCGAACCTTTCCTGGGGGTGATATTTTCCGTGTCAAGCCATCATCCGTTTGAGCTTCCGGCAAAATATAAAGGAAAGTTTCCCGAAGGACCGCACCCGATTCACCGGACTATTGCATACACGGATCATGCTTTAAGGATGTTTTTTAACGAAGCACGCAAAGAACCGTGGTTCCGGAATACCCTGTTTGTATTTACTGCCGATCACACCCAGACCACGCCAAGCCATCCGGAATATCTCACCAGTGCCGGGTTGTTCAGGGTTCCCGTTATTTTCTATATGCCCTGGGCTGACAGTGGTTCTGTGTCAGATGATCTGATCCAGCAGACCGATATCATGCCTACCGTTCTGGGCATGCTGCATTACGACAAACCATATTTTGCCTTCGGTTTCGATGTGTTCCATGAACCGGAGCATTTTGTTGCAAATTACCACAGCGGTGTTTTTCAGATCTTTCAGGGAGATTATATGCTTCAGTTCAACGGAGTTACGACAACAGGCCTGTATGACCTTCACCAGGACCCGTTGCTGAATCATAATCTGGCAGAAACGAAAAAAGATGTCAGAGCCAGGCTGGAACTCCTTGCAAAGGCCTTTATGCAACAGTATGTGAACAGGATGATAGAAAACCGGATGACGGCGCCGGAACAGAACTAAACCGGGAAGTGTTATTCATCGTCTTCGTCGTCGTAGTACCCTCCCGACTCGTAATCCCGGAACATTTCCTCAATATCCTCGTTTTCCTCGATTTCCTCAAAAATTTCCCTTTTCAGGTTACGCGGATTCTTTTTTGTCATCTTCCTTGGATTACGGTCTATGTACTCGTCATCATACGACCGGAAGGATTTCTTCTTTTTCATACAAAGCGGTTTAATGATAAGGAGATTATTAAAGTTAATCATTTTTCTGATACGGCCAATCAGACAGAATAGTATAGATTCTGTCGGTATTGTTTTCAAGGGCATTGCCGATAACAATCAGATCGGCTCCTGCTTCGGCAACCATCTGCAGGTCTTCCGAAGTGCGGATACCTCCGCCAACGATCAGGGGGATAGTTATGTTCTTTTTAACCTGTTCAATCAGTTCAGGCTGAATAGGATGGTTTGCTCCGCTACCTCCTTCAAGGTAAATGAGCTTCATCCCCAGCATTTCGCCTGCCATAGCGGTAGCCACTGCAATATCGGGTTTCCGGGCCGGAAGCGGCTTGGTATTGCTCATATATTCAACCGAACTGGTAAATCCGTTCTCAATGAGTATATATCCGGTAGGAATAACTTCAAGGCGGCTGTTTTTCAGAAAAGGTGCGGCCACCACATGGTTTCCGATAAGAAACTCCGGATTGCGGCCCGAGATCAGGCTAAGCAGTAAAACAGCATCGGCGTTGGGACTAATCTGAAGCAGGCTTCCGGGAAAGAGAACAACCGGTTTTTTTAACGATTCCTTAAGAATGTCAACAACCTGGTCAGGCCGCCCTGCAACCAGGCTTCCTCCGACAAAAACGAAGTCAACAGGAGTTGCTCTGATAACCTCAGTAAGCTGTCTGAGGCTATCTGCTGTGTGCTTGTCGGGGTCAACAAGAACCGCAAGAAGCTTTTCAGGACGCGCTGTCAGAATGTGCTGATAAACCATGAATCAATTGTTCACTTGATACACCATACAACCACATAGTTGCCAAGGCGAAAATACCTGAGGGTATATTGCTCTGTTCCGTATTTGTTGGTAACTGTGCTTTTTATCTCGCCGCTCTCCTCCGGTTCAAACGGAGCAATGGTCAGGTTTATCCGGAAATTAATATCCTGTTTGTCACAGATTTTATACAGTGCTTCCTTGGCACACCAATGAATATACAAATGATATTTGATCAGCAGGGGATGGGAGGTGATATACTCCTGTTCGTTAATGAACTTATGGCGGATCTTTTCAATGTCGTGCGACATGTATTCCAGGTCAATCCCTACTTTTCTCTGCCTTGAAAGAAGAATGGACGTCAGATTGACCGAATGGGATATGCTGATATTGTAAGACCAGTCGTGGAGATAGGGCTTATGGCTTCCGTTATAAATGATCCTGGAATTCTTTCCGGTCATATCGTTGATCAGCGCCCGCACGCTCAGCCATTCAATCTTTCTTCTTTCGTTGCGAAACTCTTCCAGATGGGCAATTTCCTCTTCATCGAGTTTCACCAGATTAAGCAATGTGTCAATATCTTCCTGAATTTCCCAGATTCCGAGAACACAATCCTGTTCGGGGTAACTCTTGTGTATAACGCCCATACTGTTTAATGGATAAATGAGGCTACTTCTGCTGATGAAACCAGATTAAATGTTCGGTTCGGATTGATTTGGTCAATTACTTGTTTTGCAATTAGTTAATCCATTAATAGCTTAAAACAGGGATTGATGTTGGAGCCAAAAATAAACATTTTTCTTAATTCAACCATTGAAAAGTGGAGGTAAGATGAACAATATCTTCTCTGATGAATTGGATAACAGGCCCGAGAGAATCGGCATTGGGTGTTACAGAAAAATAGAGAGCTCCGCGAATAAAATGCCGGGTACTGTCGGTAAGGAAAAACTGGACCGATGAGGCGGCATTTCCTTCAATATCATAAAGAATTCCATATACCTTTTTTTCGGGATAGCTAATGGGCAATTCCCCGATAGCATCGGCCTTGATGGTGTGTTTATAAACAAAAGAACGCGCATCTTCAGTGAGTTCGGGCAGATTTTTCTTTATTTGCTTATAGCTCATATGGATGGTGGCATGGAACTGTTCAAAACGGACGTTCATCCAGCAGGGTTCAGCATCTTTGCTTTCATCGGGTATAACCGATGCATAAATTGGAAATTCGAACGCGAACGGACAAGCTGAACGATAGGTCCGGTATTGCTTTTCAGGCAGGTCGATACGAAAGTATCCGCGTGGTTTGGGAGTATAGTGTTTACGGCACCCCTGGCTCAGAACCAATAAAGGGATCAGCAGCAAAACGGCAGAACGGATTTGTTTAAAAAGCATATTGTCAGGGCTTGATGGTTACTCTCACCGAATTGATTTTTCGGTCGTCAGCCGATTCAATCAGGAAATGAAATCGTCCGTATGTCAGAGCGGTTCCTTTTGCCGGCAGTTCTCCTTTGATTTCCAGTATCAATCCGGCCAGGGTGTCGGCTTCTCCTTTCACGGAATCAAATTCCGACATGGGGGTTGCGGTAATCCTGCAAAAGTCGTGAAGAAGAATTTTGCCACTGAAAACATATTCATTGTCAGAGACTTTGACATAATCGGGAGGAGATTCATCGTCGCTCTCATCAACTATATCGCCAATAATTTCTTCGAGGATGTCTTCCAGGGTTACCAGGCCGCTTGTTCCTCCGTATTCGTCAATTACTATGGCCATGTGGATTTTGTTGCGCTGGAAATCGTGCAGGAGGTCGCTGATTTTTTTTGTTTCCGGCACATAATATTGCGGCCTCAGGAGGCTTTGCCAGCGGAATGAATCGTTTTTGCCGATATGTGGCAACAAGTCTTTGGAAAACAATATTCCGCGGATGTTATCCAGGGTTTTGTCATATACAGGAATCCGCGAATAACCCGACTCATTGATAATACTAATGATTCCCGAAAAGGGAGTACGGATGTCGGCCGCTACAATATCGAGTCGCGGCTTCATTATTTCGCGCACATCAATGTTCCCAAACCTGACAATTCCTTCCAGGAGCTGTTTTTCCTCCGAAAGGCCCGGAGAAGTCAGTTCCAGCGCCTGGGAAAGCTCATCCAGAGAAAGAGACCCATGCTTGTTTCCCATCTGCCGGCGGAAAAGGGAGGACGATTTTACCAGCAGGGCGGTTATTGGCGAAAGGATGTAACAAGTGATCTGAAGGGGAACAGCCATCATCAAAACAAAACGATAAGCCTGCGAAGTGGCCAGTATTTTGGGCATCATTTCGCCAAACAGAAGGATAACAAAGGTGATGAGTACCACCTGAAACAGGAAAAGCAAAACAGTGTTTGACCCGAAATCAAAAAGTTCAGCCAGCAGAAAAGATGAGGTAATTACGATAGCAATGTTGACAAAATTGTTAGCCAGAAGAAGAGTTGCCAGAAGATTCTCTGATTTGTGGAGCAGTCCGGCAGCGGTTTTGTGTCTGGGGTCGTTGCCCTTTTCAATTTTTTTAATTTCGGCAGGAGTTAAAGAGAAGAAAGCAGCTTCGGAACCTGAAATAAGCGCGGATAAGACCAGGAGAAAGAGGATAATAATAATTTCGATACCGGCAGACAGGCTGACCGGATAGACAGTAATTGCTCCCGCAGAAAAAAATGACAGGAAAATCAGGTTCATGGGTACTGTTTCTCAGAAGGGCAGATCATCATCCGAAGGCTGAGTTGGCGGGCCTTCGGGTATATGGGGTTCGCCGGTTTCCACCACTGTTCCGGGTTTCCCTTCATCGGGCCCCTGCTGTTCCGGTTTTCTGCCTAAAAGAATCATATTGTTGGCCACAATTTCGGTAATATACCTTTTGTTGCCATCTCTGTCATCGAATGAACGGGTTGAAATTCGCCCTTCAATATATAAAGGTGTACCTTTTTTGACAAATTTTTGCGCAATCTCAGCGAGGCCGCGCCAAAGAACAATGTTATGCCATTCGGTCTGGGTGACATTTTCTCCGCTCCTGTTTTTGTAGGATTCACTGGTGGCCAGAGGGAACCTGCATACCGGTACATTGCCTTCCAGATACCTGACCTCAGGGTCCTTGCCAACGTTGCCAATGAGAATAACTTTGTTAACGGAATTCATTTGTATAGATTTGAAACAATTGGTTAAGCAAAAATACAAAAAATAATCGTTATCCTTTTTGCCGATAATGTGCTATTCCGGAATCTGCAAGATACCTGGCAATGAGGACCGGAAGGGGGTATGACACGAGCGATTTTACCGGAACAGGTATCAGGTCATTTCTCTTTGGCTTCTGGCCGCAGGGAACAGTGACCTCATAAAACCTTGCATGAATCAGCTGATGGCTTAATGTATGCCGGTAGATTTCTGATATTTTTTCAGGCTGAATATGAGGAATGCCCGTGGTTTTGAACCAGCTGCCGGCATCCGGTCGTTTCCCTGATGGCATTTCTGCAAGAGGAAATTCATAAAGCGAATGCCAGATATCATTCTCTGTTCGCTTATGCAACCAGACAGAGGTCCCGTCGGTAATAACCAGGTAGTGAAAGTAGCGGTGACGAAGTCTTTTCTTTTGCCGGAGAAGGGGAATTTTATTTACCATGCCCGTAAGATGAGCTTCGCAGTAATGATTCAGCGGGCAGGAACCGCAGTCGGGAATCCCCGGGGTACATTGAAGGGAACCGAAATCCATCAGAGCCTGATTGAATTCTCCAGGGTTTTCCCGATCCAGCAGTTCCATGGCCAGAGTTTCTGTTTTTTTCTTTATGCCCGCCGACCTAATGTCCTGGTGAATACCGTACAACCTGGCAATGATTCGCATACTATTTGCATCAATGGTGGCAACGGGGTATTGAAACGCAATGGATGCAATGGCTGCTGCCGTATATGAACCAATTCCAGGCAGTTTTGCAAGTTCTTCCGGAGTACCTGGGAAGGCGCCTCCATGTGCATTCGTAAGCAGTAATGCTGTTTTATGCATGTTTCGTGCCCTCGTATAATATCCCATTCCCTGCCAGGTTTTCAGTACCTCTTCTTCTGTGGCGGCAGCAAGAGTTTTCAGATCGGGAAAGCGTGTTACAAATTTCAGGTAATGACCGGTACCCTGCGAGACCCTTGTTTGCTGGAGTATGATTTCTGATACCCAGATCTTATATGGATCAGAAGTTTCCCTCCAGGGAAGATTCCTTCTGTTTTTCCTGTACCACGTTTTGATTATGTTGCGTATTGTCTTTGAAGCAGAGCTCTTCATGCGTTTTTCTTCGTAAAAAGTTAGAAAAAATTGTGTTAACCGAATAATTCTTTCTTCAGAAACAAACTATCCCCTGATTCGTTTGGCAAGGTTACTGAATAATTTTTGCAAGAACAGAATTTTTTGATCCGGGTTTCAGCCTTTATCGCACAGAAAATGAACCCAAAGCGAATAGCTGACTAACAGGCAATAAATTAACGGCATATTTTCGTAATAATGGAAAAACTTTTATATTTGCAGACCGATTTGAATTAATTGTTTGTAATTCACTGATATTAAAAGATTTTAAACATGACAAAAGCTGACATCGTAAACGAAATCTCCAGGAATACTGGAATCGAGAAGGTGACGGTTCAGAGAACCGTGGAAGCCTTTATGGAAGCTGTTAAGGAATCCCTGGTAAAAGATAAAAATGTTTATCTGCGGGGATTCGGGAGCTTTATCGTAAAGAAAAGAGCCAAAAAAACAGCCCGGAATATTTCCAAAAATACGACCATCATTATACCTGAACACTATATTCCGGCGTTCAAGCCTGCCAAGTCATTTGTGCAGAAGGTGAAGACAAACGTGAAATAACTGAAAAACTAAGGAATTATGCCAAGCGGAAAGAAGAGAAAGCGGCACAAGATGTCAACCCACAAGCGGAAAAAACGCCTGCGCAAGAACCGGCATAAGAAGAAAAACCGGTAAATCAGTGTACCATACTTTTTTATGGCAAACCTAAAAATCCTGAAGGGTTTTTAGGTTTGTTGTCTTCGGAAGCATTGAAAAAATAACGCGTATTGTGGTAAATGATCTTATTATTGATGTAACTCCTTCCGATATATCGATTGCCCTTCTGGAAGACAAACGGTTGGTTGAACTCCACAAGGAAAAACCTGACAATCAATATGCGGTAGGGAATATATACCTGGGGCGGGTTAAAAAAGTGATGCCTGGCCTGAATGCTGCCTTTATTGATATTGGTTATGAGCGGGATGCCTTTCTGCATTACCTTGATATGGGGCCGCAGTTCCGGTCACTGAACAGCTACCTGAAAACGGCTCTTTCACGTAAGGGGAAACTTCCTGGATTGTCAAAGTTCAGAAACGAACCGGATATTGATAAAAATGGCAAAATTACGGATATCCTTTCCGGGGGCCAGCTGATTATAGTGCAGGTTACCAAAGAGCCTATTTCTACCAAGGGCCCCAGGCTGACTTCCGAAATATCCATTCCGGGGCGGAACCTTGTCCTGATGCCCTTTTCTGACAAGATTTCCGTATCACAGAAGATTGAAAACAGCGACGAAAGAAACCGGCTGAAAACGCTGATCCAGAGTATCAGGCCCCGTAACTACGGGGTTATCATCCGCACTGCTGCCGAAAACAAAAAAGTGGCCGAACTGGATGCCGAACTCAGAAGCCTTATACGAAAATGGGAAACGGCATTCGAAAACATTAAAGGGGTTCATCCTCCCCGGCTGATTATCTCGGAACTTAACCGGACTTCAGCCATATTGCGTGACCTGCTCAATGTTTCGTTCAACAGCATTTATATCAACGACGAAACAGTTTATCAGGAGATCAGAGACTACATCGGCACCATTGCCCCTGAAAAGCAGAAAATCGTCAAGCTGTATTCCGGTTCAGAGCCTATTTTTGAGCATTTCGGCATTGTCAAGCAGATAAAATCCTCCTTTGGGAAAACAGTATCCTTTAAGAACGGTGCATATCTGATTGTCGAACATACCGAAGCGCTGCACGTGATTGATGTGAACAGTGGCAACCGCTCCAAATCTGCCCAGGATCAGGAATCCAATGCCCTTGACGTCAACCTGGCAGCTGCGGAAGAAATAGCCAGGCAGCTCCGGCTAAGGGATATGGGAGGGATTATTGTGATCGATTTTATCGATATGCAAACCAATGAGCATAAGCAGATGCTCTATGACCGGATGAAGGAGCTGATGGAACGCGACCGTGCCAAACATACCATTCTGCCCCTGAGCAAATTTGGCCTGATGCAGATAACCCGCCAGCGCGTAAGGCCTGAAATGACTATTGATACGCTTGAAAAATGTCCTTCCTGCAACGGCACCGGGCAAATTACGCCTGCCATTCTGCTCACCGACCAGATCGAAAGCAAACTGGCTTACTTTGTTGGTAAATACCAGTTGCGCAGGATCATTCTGAAAACACACCCCTATATAGCAGCCTATTTAACCAAAGGGTTCATTTCACTGCGGCTCAGATGGTCGTGGCGCTACCGGTGCCGGATCATTGTGCAGGACATGGAATCCTACCAGTTTCTCGAATACCACTTTTTCAACAAAGAGGAAGAAGAATTGTTATAGCTTCGTGTTTTCATAATACCAATCTATGAAACGAATTGCCGTATTTCTTGGTTTGCAGGTTTTCTTTTTCTTATTGGCTGCAGGACAGATTGTTAATCCGGTTTCGTGGGCATTTTCCTCCCGGCCGACTTCCGGCAATGAGGCGGAGTTGCTGTTTACTGCCAAAATAAAGCAGGGCTGGCATATGTACGGGGTTAACATTCCCGACGGAGGCCCGATTCCCACCTCGTTTCATTTCAATACTTCGTCTGACTATCAGCTTCAGGGAGAAATTGTTCCGGTCATCAAACCGGTTGTTAAAATGGATCCCAATTTCAATATTCAGGTTGAACTGTTTGATGGGAAAGCAGAGTTCAGCCAGAAAGTCAGAATTCTGAAGAACGGAAAGGTAACTGTGAGCGGGTATGTTGAATTCATGAGCTGCAGCGATAAGGAATGCACTCCTCCCGCACAGGAAGAATTTGCGTTTGAGCTTACCGGTACCGGTGCCGCGGAGACTGCCATACCAATGGCTAATCAGGGATTACAGAGTGTGCGCGTTGATACGGCATCAAAAACTGCGGTGCAGTCAGCTGAAGAGAATGCTTCAGCCGGGCCGGTGCAACAATCGGCATCTTCAGGCCAGGGGCGATCATTGTGGGGCTTTTTTCTGCTCTCGTTGCTGGCCGGCCTGGGAGGTATTCTGACTCCCTGCGTGTACCCGATGATTCCCATGACTGTTTCGTTTTTTATGCGCAATCAGGAAAACAGGCGTAAAGCCGTTTTTCAGGCTTTCATCTTTGGTCTTTCCATTACCCTGGTATATACCCTTGTTGGCGTTCTGGTGGCTGTTTTCAAGGGCGGTGCCGATGCAGCCAATCAAATCAGTACCCACTGGCTTTCCAATTCCATTTTTTTCCTGTTGTTTGTGCTTTTTGCCGCCTCTTTCTTTGGCATGTTCGAAATGATTCTTCCTTCCTCCCTTGCCAACAGGCTTGACCGGCAGGCTGACAGAGGAGGCATGGCCGGAGCATTCTTCATGGCACTTACGACCGTAATCGTATCTTTTTCCTGTACCGGGCCTATTGTTGGAAGCCTGCTGGTAGAAGCGGCAAGCGGACTTGCCCTGAAACCGGTTCTGGGAATGTTTGGCTTCGGGCTTGCTTTTTCATTGCCCTTTACCGTGTTTGCCATGTTTCCTTCCCTGCTGAAAAATCTTCCCAAATCAGGGGGATGGCTCAATGCAGTGAAAGTAGTTCTGGGTTTTATTATGCTGGCCTTTTCGCTCAAATTCCTCAGCAATATAAGTGAGAGCTATCACCTGGATTTTCTGCCAAGAGAAGTATATCTCTCTGTCTGGATCGTCCTCTTTGTTTTGCTCGGTGCTTATCTGCTCGGAAAAATCAGATTTGTCCATGATAGTGAACTTACCCATATTGGCTTCCCCAGGTTTTTGCTGGCTGTGGCTTCTTTTGCATTTGCTGTTTATCTGATTCCCGGTCTGCTGGGAGCCCCGCTGAAAGAGGTTGGTTCCCTCATTCCGCCGGCAAAATCTTCTGCCCCTGCTATGCTGAATACAGGTGTATCACCATCAAAATCGGGCGGCAATGAACTTTGTGACGTGCCTCTTTATTCAGATATTCTCAGTTTGCCATATGGCTTGAAGGGATATTTCGATTATGATCAGGGAATGGCGTGTGCCAGGGCTCTTAACAAACCCGTTTTTCTTGATTTCAAGGGGCATGCGTGCAGTAATTGCAAGAAAATGGAAGCGGAAGTATGGTCCGATCCGGCAGTGATTGAGAGGCTCAGCAGGAATTTCGTCATCATTGCCCTTTATGTTGACGATCGTTATCAGATGCCACAGGAAAAATGGATTACCTCACCGGTTGACGGGAAGGTGAAAAAGACCATCGGAGCAAGAAATGCTGATCTTCAGATTGAAAAATTCAGAAGCAATACCCAGCCATTGTATGCCATTACCGACGCTGAGGGCAACCTTTTAGCCGGTCCTCAGGGTGCGGAATTCAATATCAGTAATTTTATTGCCTTTCTTGATCAGGGGCTGGAACGTTTCCGGCAGAAGTAAACATAAAGAATAGATATTTTACACGGGAGGCAGGAAAACGAAGTTTTATTGAATCTCCCAGGTATCGCCACTGTTCAGAAGATCCGTTACCGTTTTGATTTTTTCGTTTACCCTGGCATTTTGTATCTGCTGGGTCACCATGTCATCATAGGTAGGGTACATAGCCGACCGGATCACGCCGACGGCTACAGGAAACCGGGGAGGAGCCATTTTGGCCAGCATGAGATGAATGCCGGGATCCTGCTGATACCTGTCGTGAACAAGAATATCGTTAATGGTAATTCCGTTTTCACCGATTTTAACTACTTCGAGCTGTGTGCCGTTCAGCCGGATTCCTTTATCACGGTTCTTGCCAAAAATCATGGGTTCTCCGTTCCGCAGATGAATCTGGTTCTCGTCTCTGTATTCTTTGCCGGTAATCATCTCGTGGGCTTTGTCGGCAAAGATTACGCAGTTCTGAAGAATCTCGACAACGGAGGTGCCGTCGTGCTTGGCCGCTTCAAACATCACTTCGGTCATGAGGGGGATATTGTTATCCACTGCCCGTGCAAAGAAGGTACCCTGTGCACCGAGGGTGAGTTCACCCACATTGAACGGATGTTCAATGGTTCCCTGAGGTGAGGTTTTGGTTACAGTGCCCATGGGAGTAGTAGGTGAGTACTGTCCTTTCGTCAGTCCGTAAATCTGGTTGTTGAACAACAGCACGTTGATGTCAACATTCCGCCGGATGGCATGAATAAAATGGTTTCCTCCTATGGCAAGAGAATCGCCGTCACCTGTTGCCACCCAGACGCTGAGGTGTGGATTGGCAATTTTCATGCCGGTGGCAATGGCAAGTGCCCTGCCGTGAATACCATGGAAACCGTAGGTGTTGACGTAATAAGGAAAACGGCTGGAACATCCGATTCCCGAAACGATCATGAAATTTTCCTTCCGGTAGCCGATTTTGGGAAACACATTGGCTACGGCATTCAGGATAGCGTGGTTACCGCATCCGGGGCACCAGCGCACCATCTGGTCGCTTACAAAATCCTGTTTGGTCAGCTCCACGCTGGAACGCTCGATGGTTGTATTTTGAAAGTCAGCCATATTTTATGCCTCCTTGAGTATTTTTTCAAAAGCATTCTTTAATTCTTCAATGGTAAAGGGAAGAGCCTGAACTTTATTGTATTGCAGGTACGAAAATTCAGGATGCTTCATCCGCAGGTAGTTCACAAACTGTCCCCGGTTGAGTTCGCAGACCACAATTTTTTTGAATCCGGAGAGGACTTCACGGGTATTGCGCGGGAGAGGGAGAATATGCCGGAAATGAGCCAGGCTGACAGAATATCCTTCTTCCTGCATTTCTTCCACGGCGGCCTGGGTACTGCCAAGGGTTCCTCCCCAGCTTACCACAAGCAGGTCTCCGGTCGGGTTTCCGATAATTTCCTGTGGAGCAATGAAATCAGCCACTTTTTCAACTTTCTGTTCCCTTAGCTGAACCATCAGCTCATGGTTAAGGGGATCGGTGGTAACTGTACCGGTTATATTTTCTTTTTCCAGGCCGCCCACCCGGTGGCGAAGGCCTTCTGTTCCGGGGAGAGCCCATTTGCGTACCAGGGTTTCCGGATCCCGTTTATAGGGTTTGAAGTCGGGATCATTTGGTTTGGCAATAGGAGGGTTGATGGATGGCAGGGACTTGATATCGGGGATGCGGAAGAGCTGGGATCCGTTTCCGATGCCTCCGTCTGACAAAAGCACAACAGGGGTCATGTGTTCAAGGGCAATTTTGGATGCTTCGTAAGCAGCAAAGAAACAATCAGCAGGAGAGCTGGCCGCCATAACTACCAGAGGAGCTTCGCCGTTACGGCCAAAAAGAGCCTGCATAAGGTCTGATTGCTCTGATTTGGTGGGTAATCCGGTAGATGGTCCTCCCCGTTGTACATCGATCACCACCAGGGGCAGTTCGGTCATAACTGCCAGACCGAGGGCTTCGCTTTTGAGCGAAAATCCGGGTCCTGAAGTACTTGTTACGGCCAGGGAGCCTGTAAAGCTTGCCCCAATAGCTGAGCAAATTCCGGCAATTTCGTCTTCGGCCTGAAAAACAACAGCTCCCAAAGATTTGTGCCTTGCCAGTTCAGCCAGAATATCCGTAGCAGGGGTTATGGGATAGGAACCAAGGTACAACGGACGTCCTGAACGTTCCGAGGCGGCCAGCAATCCCCAGGCAGTAGCTATGTTACCGGTAATATTCCGGTAACGGCCGGGAGGCATTTTGGCTTTCGAAATATGGATTACTGAAGGAAGTACTTCAGTGGTTTCGGCATAATCATACCCTGCTTTGAGGACAAGAATATTGGCTTCGGCCAGTTGGGGTTTCTTTTTGAATTTTTCCCTGAAATAGGCAAGCAAAGGATCGGGTTTCCAGGACATCAGATAACAAATGAACCCAAGAACAAACATGTTTCTTGTTCGCTCCTTTGACTTACCATCGAGTTGCAGTTCTTTAAGGGCTTCCCTGGTGAGTGTTGTTACCGGAGCTTTGATCAGGTAATACTTGCCGAGGGTTCCATTTTCCAGCGGATTTTCAGAAAACCCTGCCTTCTGATTAGTTTCCGGAGTAAAAGAGTCGGCATCCACAATGATGGTTCCTCCCGGTTTCATCCATTTGAGGTTTGCTTTCAGGGAAGCAGGGTTCATGGCCACAAGGATATCGCATTGATCTCCGGTAGATTCGATTTTTTTGCTCCCGATGCGGACCTGAAAACCCGAAACCCCTGCAAGTGTATTCTGGGGTGCTCTGATTTCGGCCGGATAATCAGGAAATGTTGCCAGGTCGAGTCCGGTTTTGGCAGCCATGTCGGCAAATAGGCTTCCTGTAAGCTGCATTCCGTCGCCGGAATCCCCTGCAAATTTTACCACAATTTCGTCGCGCCGTTGAACTTTTTTCGCCATGGAATGTAAAGGTTAAGACGTGTGTTCTAATCAGGTATAAAAGTAGTGCAATTCATTTTCAAAAGACTACAGGCGTGATGTGCCGGAATAAAACGGCCGGAAACACCCCTGTGCGGCATTATCCTGCAATGTTCCGGTAAAAGAGTCTTTTTACCGGACTGGATGCCCGAAAAATGATACTTTTGCCTGTTCATTTTGCTGATAGGATGGGCAAAGGTATATATTTGGACTGCGAAAAAATGAAGTATTAATATTTTCTGCAACATATATGGCGCTTATTAAGACAGTCAGGGGATTTACCCCGCAGTTCGGCAAAGAATGCTATCTTGCTGACAATGCAGTGATTATAGGTGATGTGGTTATGGGCGATTACTGCAGTATCTGGTTCAATACGGTATTGCGCGGCGATGTCAATTCCATACGGCTGGGGAACAGGGTGAACATACAGGACGGAAGCGTTATTCATACCTTGTACCGGAAATCGGTAGCCATCATCGGCAACAACGTTTCAGTGGGCCATAATGTTATTGTGCACGGGGCCGAAATTGAAGATGATGTATTGATTGGAATGGGCGCCATTTTGCTGGATCATTGCAGGGTCGGCAGTCATTCCATTGTTGCGGCCGGAGCCGTTGTTCTGGAAGGGACAATAATAGAACCGGGAAGTGTATACGGAGGTGTGCCTGCCCGTCGGTTAAAAGGGGTGGAAGAGGAACAGGTAAGGGAAATGATTACCCGGATAGCTGAAAATTACATTACGTACGCAACCTGGTACAGGGTACCGTAGTCAGTCGCGTATGCGCCCCAGAGCCAGAGCGCGTATCATCCATCGCGGCAGGGATTTTTCAGGATTCCGCTTCTGAAGATTCAGATAGATACCCAGTTTCTTAACAATCGGAACGCGAAGGGTTTCAACAAATTCAATGAGGGTGCCGTCAGGGTCTTCGATGTACGCGAAATGACCGGCAGCTTCCCCCATATCGAACTTTCCGTTCATATTGGCAAAGCTGTCAACCGTGAAGGGGAAGCCTTTTTCCTCGCAAAGATTACGGAGGGCATCCATGCCCGATATGTCAAAACAAAGGTGGATAAATCCGAGATCTCCCCAGAAGCGGTCTTCAAAAATCCGGCGGGGCTGGCGGTCGAGTACCTGAATCAGTTCTATCTGGCTGGAACCAAAAAGCGCACTGAAACTTCCCTTTCTTTTTTGGCTGTGCTTAAGCAGTACCCTCCTCATGCGCACATTTCCTCCGGGCAGGTGTGCCAGATCATCAAAGGTTCCTGTAACATCATATACGGTTTCATCGTAACCCAGAATGCCGGAATATACTTTTCTGGCATTTTCGATATCACTTACCCCGTGCATCGTGCCGTACACTGCACCGGTATGCCTTTTGTTTTTAAGAAACCAGTCGTTGCCCGGGACAATCTGAAAGAGGTTTTCATACGGATCGCGGATAAAGAAAGTCTCCTGACCTGCCGGATCTCTGAAAACGGGCGAAGGATTCCCGTTCCTTGTTTTGAAATACCGGTGGGTTTGTTGTACATCCCTTGCTTTTATTTTAACGGCATTAATACCCAGGTCTCCTGTCAGAACGGGATGCTGGGGAGGCATAGGAATGCGTTCGGTATACTGCCATATTTCAAACCCGCCTCCTCCCTGCATATTGATGGCCAGGGCGGCATGCCTGCCACGGGGTTCATTACCCGTATAGGGAAGCATGAGCTTTGCTTCCGCCTTGTCTTCAAATATCCGTATGTCAGTGCCGAAAAACTCACGGTACCATTTCCATGCCTGGTGCACATCGGGAACACCAATTCCGACTTGCTGTATGCCACTGATGAGCGGCATTCCTGATTTTGAATTCTCCATAACAGACGTTTGCTTTTTTTGTGTTTCAGGTTCCGCGCTTCCCTGTTCATTTTCAGGAACGTTCTATCGACCCTGAATACGAAATCTGTAAAGCGGAACAAGGAATAATTACCATGATTCAGGTTGGTCTGAATTTTGACACAATGGCAAAAAACAGACAGGGAATATACCTGCGAAGGTATATCAGAATTTGCTCCTTGCCAATATATACTTCATGGCTTTTTCTTTTCACAGCCCGGATGATTTTACGGGCGCATTTTTCAGGTGAAATTCCTCCCGCCTGCCGGGGGTCCATCACCCCGTGCTCTTTGCCGTTTCCTTCGAGTGCATGGTAAGAAATATTGGTGCGTACCATACCCGGGCATACCATGGTTACATCAATGCCTTCATGGTGGTATTCGGTCCACAGAGTTTCAAAAAAGCCGTGGAGGGCATGTTTGGAAGCTGCATAGGCAGAACGCACGGGGAAACCTATTTTCCCCATCACACTGCTGATGACTACAAAATGGCCCTTTTTCCGGGCCAGCATCCGGGGCAGTATTTCTTTTGTCAATGCAACGGTGCCGAAGAAATTAACTTCCATAATTTTTCTGTCCACTTCCAGAAGGGTTTCATGAACCATCGACCGCTGGCTGATTCCGCCGCAATGTACCAGAATGTCGACAGCCGGCACAAGTGTTTCAATACGTGCGGCAGCATTTTTTACGGATGCCGTATCCGCCAGGTCAATGGGCAAAACCCATGCTTTTCCTCCTTTTTTCTCAATCTCCTGCCTGATTTCTTCCAGTTTTTCTTCCGATCGGGCCGAAAGAACCACATCCGCACCTTCGCCGGAAAAGGCGTGTGCGAGGGCTTCTCCTATCCCCGAAGAAGCTCCGGTAATCCATACTGTTTTGTCTTTAAACTTCATGCTGAAATAGTTATATCGGTGAGGTAACGAGTTGCTGTACCATCTGAATGATGTCGTCATGCAACTGTATAAGACGCATCAGGTAAGGGTCTTTGCGTTTTTTCATCCTTCTGAAACGCAAAAAGCCTCTCACTTTTTTTAAGAGAATGAAGTAGTTGAATGCAAGAAAACCTGTAACAGGCAAGCTCAGAAGGTAAAGCAGGCTCATCCAGAAATGGGGCAGGACCAACAAGCTTGCCAGGAAAAACAACAGGTAAACCAGAGGGAACAAGAGAAAGGCCAGTACAAACTTAAAGGAGCTGTGAAACTGCGGGTCTTTGACCTTCCTGATTCGGATGAAACGTACCGGGAACCAGTAGGGAAGTATGTTGTGAATAAGGCCGTAAAGAAACAGAGGAAAACCAAGGACAAGCAAAAGAAGGGACGGCAGAAACGGAAAGGACTGGAAGGCTTTTTTTCTGAAAAGCCAGTACCTCAGGTTCAATTTTTCCGTACCTTCTTTCAGTTCTCTCACTTTTGCCGCCAGGGGTTCCAATTTTTCGGGTTGTTCCTGAGCAAATTGGTCAAGCTGTGTGGTGAGATGTTTGTCAAACCGGAAAGCAGCGTAATGATCTTTTTCCACGAAGTGAGGGGTATAGATAAACCGGAGTTCATGGATAACATCGTAAAAAGTATCATTCCGGATATCAATCATCAGCTGGCTGAGTTTTTCGGCCAGAATATCCCGCATAGCATTGAATGCTTTGGGTTTATTCTCCCTGTAGAGGGGCAGAAATCCTGAAACATCAATGGGATCACCAAACTGAACAAGGAGGGGTCGTCTGAAATTCTGGTAATGATGATAATCCAGTCCTACGGGCACCATTTGGACGGGTACTGATTCGCCCAGTTCTTCCTGGGTGAGCATGGCAATGCGGAAAATGCCTTTTACCAGGGGTCTCAGGCGTTGTTTGTCGCCGTGGTTTCCTTCGGGCATGAGGCATAACGCATGGCGGTCGTGCAGGACGCTGAGGCATGCCTGAAACGTTTCATCGTTTTTGCTCAGATTTTCCGCGCCGTCGCGAATACGGAACACGGGCATGATTTTCAGGAAATGCAGCAGACGGGCCTGGGTGGGGTTATTAAAAATGTCGGCTCTGGCAAGAAAAACAGGCTGCCCGTGGGTTGCATAAAGCACTGCCAGTGCATCCATCAGCGCATTCTGATGGTTGGGTGCAAAGATAACGGGCAGGTTGTCGGGGATTTTGTGGGCATCGACAACCGTAATTCGGCTGTAATACTGGCGAAAACTAAAGGTAACCCAGGGTTTCAGGACCCAGTAGAGCCAGTCGAAACGATGAATGCGATGCCGGTTGGGTCGGAATGGCATAACACTATCGGGGTTCTAATTGTATTTTTTCAACAGTTGATACATCCTTCTGGTATCTGAACGATCCTGTAAAGAACAGGATGGCTGCAAGAACCAGAAACAAAGGAAGGATCGACATTCCCTGCTGGATTCCGTGTTTGTCGGAAATAGCGCCTACTATCAGGGGACCCAGGGATGATCCCAGCAGATTTTGTATCACCACTGCAATGGCATATGAAGTTGCCCGCAGTCCGGGATGTACAAGGTCCTGTGTAACAGCCGCCGCCGCCGGGATGAAGGCTGAAATGCATGCTCCCATCAACAGGAGCATGATATATTGCAGTGAACCGGAAAATACAACGAACGCCAGAAACAAAAAGATGGCCGAAAGAAAAGTGCTGATGGCCGGAAACAGAAGCCTTGCATTGGGACGGGTTCGTTTCCACTTATCTGTAATGAGGCCTCCGATGGGGGCTCCGATGAGGGCCAGCAGCATGACCAGCGATGCCTTTGGTCCTGCTTTATCCATTGGCAGATTATAGATGCGGTTAAAATAGGTAGCCAGCCAGAAAAGAATGGAATTGGTCACAAACACCACACCGGTAATTCCCAGGTAGGTAAACAGCAGTGATGGCCGTTCAAAAAATTCGGCCACAATATCTTTCAGCCCCATTTTTACTTTTTCCTGTTCTTTGGCATTGTTGCCGTTTTTAACCAGCGAAACGGTTTTATAATCCCGTACAAAGAAGAATAGCACCGCCACAATGAACCCGGGGAGCGCTACCAGGCCAAATGCATGCCTCCAGCCCCAATGGGTGGCAATGATGCCTCCCAGGGCAACTCCCACGGCACTTCCCAGAGGAATGGCCGCATTCCAGATTCCCATCATCAGCGAACGTTTCCTTTCAGGATACATGCCTGCAATCATGGCAGTTCCTCCCGGTGCATACCCTGATTCACCAACACCAATGAAAAGCCTTGCTGTAAATAACTGCCTGAAATTGTTGGTAAATGCACAGGCCAGCGAAGCTACACTCCACAGGGCGGCCATAATGCCGATGGTTTTTCTGCGGCTCCAGCGATCAACCAGAACGGAGGCCGGAAAAGTCAACGCCACAATTGACCAGTAAATCACCGACAAAAACATGCTTAACTGCTTGTCGTTCAAATGCCATTCCTTCTGAATAAAGGGACCGAGGGATGAAACAACCATCCGGTCAGCATAATCAAAAAGGTATAGTAAAAACAGAAGAATAAAAACATAATTCGTATAACTTCTGCTGAACAGATAACCCGGAGGAGGAGTAACTTCTTTTTTCATACAGATGAATGTTTGTAACCTGATCGAACCTGTTAATTATTTGAATTCATCAAATATGCCGGTATTTGATATAGGTTTCCTTTCGTTAATCCACTCAACTTCGCGGCTAAATTAAACATTTTTTTAAGGTATGTAACCTTTTTGCTTTTCCGGTTTTCAAGGGTTGTCTTAATGTTAAATATTTCTTTCAGCAATGCCGCAAACCAGTTCCCTGATTTCATGTAAATGGTATCTTTGGGAAAACCTAAATATTCATCCTTATGCCGGAAGATTTTTATCCGATCGATGTGAAGAAGCTGACGGAGAATCCGTTTTATCTGATGGATGATGAGTGGATGCTGATAACAGCCGGTTCGCCCGGTCATTTCAATATGATGACTGCCAGCTGGGGTACTTTGGGTATACTCTGGAACAAGCCCGTTGCCCTTTGTTTTATTCGGCCGCAACGCTATACCAGGAAATTTGCTGACGAAAGTTCCTGGTTTACCCTTTGTTTTTTTACCGAAGCATACCGTGAGGCTCTGAATATTTGCGGTAGTAAATCGGGCCGGCATATTGACAAGGTAAAGGAGACAGGCCTGACTCCTGTTGTTACAGAAAACGGGAACATTATTTACAGGGAAGCCAGAATGGCATTTGAATGCCGCAAGCTGTACCATGATGATTTCAGGCCTTCGCAATTTGATGTTCCCTCTTTCATCAAACGCATTTACCCCACGGAAGACTATCACAGGTTCTACATAGGTGAAATAGTTACCTGCCTGAAAAAATAAAACAGGTTGCAAATCATGGCCAATAAGGAGAAGTTTCGTTGCGGGCAGATGGGGAATACAGATTTTCTGTGGTTATCTCCGCTCGGATATATATCTGTATGTTTGTCAGCGGAAGCGGTTTGCCGGATTTCTTTTCAGGAGGGAAACTTCGGTAATGTATGGCCGCCCGATCATGCATTGGCCCGTGAGGTAATCAGACAATTGAATGCTTACTTTGAAGGGAAGCTCCGGGCATTCAGCCTCCCTCTCTCACCCGGAGGTTCGGTTTTTCAAAATCAGGTCTGGGATGCCGTATGCCGGATACCATACGGAAGCACCGTGTCGTACAGCGCATTGAGCAGAGAAATTGGCCTTCCCGATGCAATAAGGGCTGTTGCCGGAGCCATCGCTTCAAATCCCTTGCTGCTTGTTATACCCTGTCATAGAGTTACAGGAAGTACCGGTAAACTTACGGGTTATTCCGGAGGGCTGGATCGTAAACGCAAACTGCTTGAACTTGAACGCCGGTTTGTTGTTTATGGTAAAAGCACCCTCTTTTAACATGACTGAAGCAGAAATCATCATTCAAAAATTTCCGGTGGTTCTTTTTGATGATACCTGCCTTCTTTGCAGCCGTGCAGTTCAGTTCATTCTGAAAAATGAAAAAGGGGTTCCTTTTTATTTTGTTCCTCTTCAGTCACCTGCACTGAAAAACTTACCTGGCTTAAATGGTCTTTCGGAGAATTCGGATTCACTGATCCTGCTGTACCGCGGAAACGTGTACCTCTGTTCCGATGCAGTGCTTCAGACTGCCAGATTGATCGGATTTCCATGGAATTTAACTTCAATTTTTTTTCTGATTCCGCGAGCGATGCGTAACGGCCTGTACCGGTGGATCGCTTCGCACCGGTATCAGTGGTTTGGGAAAACGAATACCTGCATGGCGTTTACCGGCAAATTCAGGGGCAGGTTGTTGGAAATTACCTAAAATTCGTAATCGCCCTGCTCAAATTTCCTGAACCGGTCGGCAAGATAGGCAATCATCCGGCTGATGGATTGGATGCTTTCAGTGGTTTCGTCCGAGACGGTTTTTTTCCCGAGCCGGAGCATGAGCAAACCGTAAAGGCCATTAAGACATAGTTCCAGATCGCTCATTTTGTACCCGGGTACTTTGGCCCCCAGAGCCTGAATAGCCGGCCCTGCCTGTTTGTAAAGCTCCCGGTAGGCAGTTTCTTTGGGGGAAGAAAGGAGTCTGAGATGAAAATCATTCAGCTCAGCCAGTGTGTTGGTAAGAAACCTCAGATGCCCCTGGTTTTCAATTCCTTCTTCTTTCATCATGTCAATCAGCTGTTTATACCAGTCGCGTATCTGCTTTTTCACTTCGGCAGGCTGGTCGTACTGGCTGATCAATTCTTTATTGATTTTCTCGATGGAAAAATCATAGGCTCTGATAATATCTTCGATCTGCCACATGTAAAGCAGATATTCGGCAATATTGGTGCGGCGTTTTTCTTTGGCAATCAGCATTTCAAAACTGAGATTCGTTTAAAGGATTATTATATGCCCCGCAGACGGTCTATTTCGCGCCGTTCTTTTTTGGTAGGCCTGCCGGCTCCCTTTTCACGAAGAGCAAAGCCGGTGAGTTTAACCATATCAAGTTTGGCGAGTTCTTCTTCCGAAGTAAGATTTTCAAGGTATAAAGGGACATCCCTTGCAGGCAACCTTCTGTCGGTAAGCTGTTTGATACGATAGGTATAGATAACGGGAGGCTTTTTAACAACAACCAGGTCGTTGACCCGCACAAGGCGGGAAGGTTTTGCTTCGGTACCTTCTGCCAGAACTCTTCCCTTCAGGCATTCTGCGGCTGCCTGGCTGCGGGTTTTATATATCCGCATGGCCCAAAGCCATTTGTCAATTCGCACCTCGTTCAACATAGGAAACACAAAGGTAAAAAGAATGAGGATAAAATGCTTGCGAGGGAGATGAAAGATTTCCTGTGGTCAATCAGGGAAAGGGCAGACAGGATAAAACTTTTGCTACTGGTCAGTTTTCCTGGTAAGCCCGGGCGCATGATTCTTGTTATAAAGATTCATGGTACGCTCTATACCTATTGTGGCGTAACTTTTTACAGCGTCTGAAGCAAGTCGGATGCGTTCCGGCAGAATGGCCCGTTCTTCCTCTGTCCAGGTTCCCAGAACATAATCGACCTGCCGGCCGTAGGGATATTCATTGCCTATGCCGAAACGAAGGCGGGCATAGTTCTGATGGCCGAGGATCTGGGTGATATGGATAAGGCCGTTGTGCCCCCCGTCTCCTCCGCGGGGACGAATACGAATTGTCCCGAAAGGTAATGCCAGATCGTCAACCATAATCAGCAAATGATCAGGCTCAATTTTTTCATGGGCAAGCCAGTAATTGACAGCTCTTCCGCTGAGGTTGACGTAGGTGGTCGGCTTCAGAATTACCAGGGTGCGGGACTTGAAGGCAGCCCGGGCTACAAAACCAAAACGCTTGTCTTCAAAGGAAGCATTCAGCGAAGAAGCCAGTTCATCGGCAATTTTCCAGCCAACATTATGGCGTGTTTCACTGTATTCATCACCCGGATTTCCCAGTCCGACAATCAGATACTTCACGGAATTCCTGTTGAAGAGTGGTATAGGTTATATTCTGCGGGATTCACTAACGGAAGAAATCCATGCTTCAGTATTGTGTTCAGCAAGAACATACCGAAGCATGGATGAATTTCAGTAAGCAAATTATTTGTTTTGCTGCGGGGCTTCCTTGGCAGGCTGTTCAGCGGCCGGGGCGGCACCTTCAGCTGCAGCGCCTTCAGCAGGTGCTGCTTCAGGGGTTTCTTCAACCACGGCACGGGTTACCTGAACTGTCACAACCTGCAGACGCTTGTTGTCAAGCAGTTCAAGGTTTTCAAATGAAAGATCACCTACGCGGATAGATTTTCCTATCTCCAGGGCGGAAATGTCGATGGTAAGATGATCGGGGAGATCTTTGATCAGTCCCTTTACCATCAGGTAACGCACGCTCTGCTTCAGTTTACCACCGGCACGTACACCAGCGGAACTGCCGGTGAGCTTAATCGGGATCCGCATAACTACCGGCTTGTCGTCAAATACTTCCTTGAAGTCGATGTGAAGAATGCGGTCGGTAACCGGATGGAACTGAATGTCCTGCAGGATGGCTTTTGCTTTCCGGCTGTCAATGGAAAGGTCAACAATATACACATTCGGTGTGTACACCAGATGGCGCAGATTGTTTTCAGGCACGTAAAAATGCACTGGTTCACTTCCGCCATAGAGTACGCCGGGTACCATGCCCTGCTTGCGCAGTTTTTCCGTTTCTTTTTTTCCGAGGTTTTTTCTCGCCTCTGCTTTGATTTCGATTGTTTTCATACTGTTTATGGATGAACAATTATTATGTTGTGCTACTCAGAATCAGGGCATTGCCTCTGATTCCCCATTACACGATTGTTATCCTTTTTTAGGAGGCGCAAATATAGTATTAAAAAATAAAACTGGAACTGATGGACTCAAAATTATGTACCTTGTTGATAACATCCGCAAAAAGGCCGGCGATGGAAAGCACTTTAATTTTCGGGCTGGTCTGGCGCAGGGGGATGGTATCGGTAACTGCCACTTCCACGAGAGGACTTTTTTCAATTCGTTCGTAGGCTGGTCCTGAAAGGACAGGATGTGTAGCCACCATGCGCACACTTTCCGCTCCGTCGTTCATCAGCATTTCTGCAGCGAGGCAGGCTGTCCCTGCTGTGTCGATCATGTCGTCAACAATCACAATATTTTTGCCCTTGATGTCGCCGATGGCCTTAATTTCTTCAACAACGTTGGCTTTTTTTCTGAGTTTGTAACAGATTACCATATCCGCCTTCAGGAAGCGGGCATAGGCATTAGCCCGTTTGGTTCCGCCCATGTCGGGTGCGGCTATGGCCAGGTTAGGAAGATTCAGGCTCTGGATATAGGGTACAAATATGGACGAAGCATAAAGATGATCTACCGGAACGTCGAAGAAACCCTGGATCGGGTCGGCATGAAGATCCATGGTCATGATCCGGTCCACACCGGCAGCCGACAGCAGATTGGCGACAAGTTTGGCGCCGATGGATGAACGGGGACGGTCTTTCCGGTCCTGGCGGGCATACCCGAAATACGGAATAACGGCAACCACCTGATAGGCCGATGCCCGTTTGGCGGCATCAATCATCAGCAGAAGCTCCATCAGATTGTCGGTCGGCGGGTGGGTCGATTGTATGATGAATACAGTACAGCCACGTACTGATTCCAGATAGGCCGGCTGAAACTCTCCGTCGCTGAACCGGAGTATGTTCGTCTGTCCTAATTGTGTTCCGAAATGCCGGGCAATTTCTTCAGCCAGATGGCGCGAAGCTTCGCCTGAAAAAAACTTGATCGGAAACCTGGGCTTCATGTAACCTCTGTTTTATCGGTCGTTAAATTAATTGTTAAATCGTACGGCATGCAAAGGTAAGAATCCTGATTAATTATGAAGAATTTCTTTTGGTCATCAACGACAGTTCTTCTATATACCTGAGCAAATCCTCTTTTCCGGCTTTATTTTTTACCGAGGTGATAAAAACCGGAGGAAGTTCTTCCCATTGTTCGAGCAGTTTTCTTTTGTATTCCTCCACATGGTTTTTCTGCTGGGTTTGGGATAGCTTGTCGGCTTTTGTAAACACAACGGAAAAGGGAATGCCCTCGGAAGCCATCCATTCCATAAACCTTCTGTCGGATTCCAGCTGGGGCAGGCGGATATCGATCAGCAGAAAGACATTGGTCAGTCCCGGCCTGTTTTTCAGGTAGTCTTTTGTTATTCCCGCAATGCGGAGCCTGTCCTTTTTCGGAATACGGGAATAACCGTACCCGGGAAGGTCAACAAAATAGATGGTCCGGTTGATGAGGAAGAAGTTGATCTGCAGAGTTTTCCCCGGTGTGGATGAAGTCCGGGCAAGGTTCTTCCTGTTGCAAAGCATATTGATCAGGGAAGACTTCCCGACATTGGAACGTCCGATGAAGGCAAATTCGGGGAAAACGGCAGGAGGGCATTTTCCCCTCTCAGTAAAAGATCCCGTAAATTCTGCCTCCGTAATTTTCATACCGCAAATACCTGCTTGCTGGCTCTTACGTAAGGTTATGGAACAAAAACCTCCAGAAGGGTTCCCTGACCCTCGGGTACAAGAGTAACCTGCTTGATTTCGGCTGGTATAAGAATAGTTTCACCCCGCACCAGTGTGGCAGGTTTCTCTTCACCGTAATGGATGGTAAAGGAACCGGAAGTACAAATATAAATAACGAATGAATCAAGAGCAAAATAATCCCGGGTAACAGGCTGATCAGCGTCGAGACGCTGGGTAGTAAAATACGGGCACTGGACAAGCTTGACCGGCCGGTTGAGCCGAGGACTGTAAACGGTTTTGAACGGGCCGGTATCTCCAAAGTTGATAACATCCAGAGCAAGGTCAGTGTGCAGGGGTCTGGGCAGACCTTCCTTATCTACCCGGCCCCAGTCGTATACCCGGTACGTAATATCGGAGGTCTGCTGAATCTCGGTCAGCAAAATACCTTTGCCTATTCCATGAATTCTTCCGGCCGGAATGAAAAACACATCGCCCGGATGCACCTCCTCCCGGTTCAGAATTTCGGAAAGGGTTCCGTTTTCCAGATGATGCAGATACTCGTCGCGTGACACTTTTCGCCTGAAACCGGAATAAAGGGCCGAACCCTCATCTGCTTCAAGCACATACCACATCTCCGTTTTTCCAAAGGCCTTATGCCGTATCCGTGCCGTCTCATCATCGGGATGAACCTGAATGGACAGATCCTGATTGGCATCAATAAATTTAATCAGCAAAGGGAATTCGATTCCGAAACGCTCGTAGATTTTATCACCAACAAGGTCGCCCATATAGACCTCAACCAGTTCCTGAAGGGAGTTTCCTTTGAGAAATCCTTCTGCAACAACAGAAATATTTCCTTTTACTCCTGATATTTCCCAGCTTTCGGCTGTGGGATAACCCGGTATTTTTTTGCCCAGTGATGTCTGTAAACGGCTTCCTCCCCAAATGTATGGTTTGAATATAGGTTTGAACTTCAGCGGATATAAACCTGGCATCTGTCGTTTTTTTTATGGCGCGAAAATACCAAAAATAACCCGAGCAGAAAAACCTGCAGAAAAACCTTTGAATGCATCTTTCATACAAACGAAAATTTATATTTTTAGGTTGGTTTAAAAAGGAATGTATGCTCGAAACGTATCCGGTTGATCAGATTCTTTTTCTTGACATTGAGACGGTTCCGGCTGTGCCCTCTTTTCAAGATCTTGATGAAGATTTTCAGCGTCTCTGGGAGCGGAAATCATCCCATTTCAGGAAGGAAAACGAAACCGCGGAGGATGTTTATTCGCGGGCTGGGATTTATGCTGAATTTGGAAAGATTATCTGTATTTCGGTGGCGCATCTGTCGGTAAAAGATGGTAAAAGGACGGCCCGTATCAAGTCGTTTTACGGGGATGATGAAGCTGAATTGCTCAGAAAATTTCAGCAGCTGCTCAACCGTTTTTCCCAGAACAGGCAGATTTACCTGTGTGCCCATAATGGCAAGGAGTTTGATTTTCCGTATATTGCCAGGAGGATGCTGGTGAACGGAATTACCCTGCCTGCCGTTCTCGATGTTTCAGGGAAGAAACCCTGGGAGGTAAACTTTCTTGATACGATGGAAATGTGGCGTTTTGGCGATTTCAAAAGCTTTACATCGCTGGATTTGCTTACCCATCTTTTTGGCATACCTACACCCAAGGATGATATTGACGGCAGTCAGGTAAGTCAGGTTTACTGGCAAATGCATGATCTGCAGAGAATTGTGATATATTGCGAAAAGGATGTCCTTGCTGTTGTTCAGCTTTTTCTTCGCTACAAAGGAGAGCCTTTGCTGAAGGAGGAAGAAATAGAACGGGTATCCAACAACTCCTCAGAATGTTAAGCCCGGATTGCGCATCAGGAGTGAAGCGAACTGATGCGCAGTGTGTTTGCTTTGCGCGAAGGCATCCGGGCAAATCCCGCTGAAACGGAGTGGAAGCGGCCCGCAGGGAACATTGCGAATGTTTTCATGAGCAATGTGGGTTAAGCCCGGATTGCGCATCAGGAGTGAAGCGAACTGATGCGCAGTGTGTTTGCTTTGCGCGAAGGCATCCGGGCAAATCCCGCTGAAACGGAGTGGAAGCGGCCCGCAGGGAACATTGC